>Ga0208828_1000633_pt1 | contig 15277 bp, 18 predicted proteins | sample Kivu_160m_FD_185487 | JGI IMG/M metagenome (GOLD analysis project Ga0208828, IMG submission 185487) | Freshwater microbial communities from Lake Kivu, Western Province, Rwanda to study Microbial Dark Matter (Phase II) - Kivu_160m (SPAdes)... | ecosystem: Environmental > Aquatic > Freshwater >... | reverse complement strand
AGCCTGCATTGGTTAGTACAAGTCAATAAGGACAAAAAGAGGGTCGGGAACTTGAATTCCCGACCCTTTCTGGTTGCTGAGCTTGAGCTGTTAGAAGTCAAACATTGAGGGCTGCATAACCTCTAGCTCGGCTTTAGCTGCCTCTGCCTTCTGGCGTCTTTCAGCTCTGTCTTTTTCAACTCTAGCCCTGGTTCGTTGCTGGCATAGCCACCTCTTGAGCCTATTGAGGTCTGCCTCTTGGTCATCTCTAAGCGATTCTACCTTGATATCCTGAGGCATTTCGCCTTTACCCCATCGACTATAGACTTTGGTGGCTATGTAGAGATATATTTCTCCCCAATCATGGTCTAATGGCTGAGTCAAAGCAGCCGTGTATAGGTAAGCGCAAGCTTCGGCATCGGTACCGGTTGGCTCTTCACCTTTGATCTCTCTCATGTTCATCTCTAATCGTTCGAGAGTGACGGCGTTCTTAAGCCAATCAGGTATGGTATCCCCCCAACCACCAGGAAAGGCGATGATGGGGTCAGCGAAGACACCAACAATTGCAGAGATGCCTTGTTCAATAGCTTTATTCAATTATGGTTACTCCTTTCTGATACTTAAATCGTTTCTTTAAGCATTTTAGTGATGCGAGCCGGACCGCCATAACGGTCGAGTGTCTCGCACCAGACGTGGCCTGCCGGACACTTATACTGATGATGCTCTGAGTCCGCATCTGACGCTACCGACACGAGTGCCAGCTCACGCCCGCATTCAGGGCAGTATTTCATTACTCTTGCCTCCAATTTCGTATTTTGGGCGCAGTAACCCTATTGGCATATCGACCTTATGCCATTAGCCGACTGCCTTTATATGCAGGCAGTCATAATGCCGCTGGTATGAGCTAATGGGATTGCCATAGAAGCCATTCCAGAAATCGAGCAGATACTCTGTTGTCCCTCTGCCATAGCATTGCTCTCTCACCTGATAAAGCCGCTCAGGGTGGAGTATCCTTATCTCGGCGTTTCCTCTGCCTCGCAGCACAATAACTCCCGGACGTCTGTCGAGTTCTGGATTGTACAAGTACGATCCCCACTGCACCTGCAGCCGACTCAGCCGCAATCCTTGATACCACCAGAAATCGCAGTGCTGGTTGACCAGGATGTCCTTCCCTTCAAGACGGGCGAGGATTTCCTTCAGTTTGGCCAGAGCTTCTCTATTCCTTTTGGTTAAAGGCACTTGAGCAGACCTCTTGCCAAGATTCACCGTGGTTTTAGGCTCTATCTGGCATTGCTTCAGGTCTTCTGCTTGGAAAAGACCAATCTTTTAGGCTCTATCTGGCATTGCTTCAGGTCTTCTGCTTGGAAAAGACCAATCTGGCTCATTTTCACCTCCTCTCTATTAAATTCGGGCATGGTTACCCCTATAAACTCGACCTTTTAGCCGGTTTTCTTCGTTTTCGCCCACCACACCTCAAGGCTCAAGATATCGGTGAGGATATGGACTTCACCGCAGTCAACTGTTACCGCAGGAAATCCGCTTCGGTGCTCTTTGACTGCGACAGGAACGCCCAGCTCTACCAGCCCATCGATGAGCTTGTAGGTTTCTTCTTTGTCATTATCCGGCGCCAGCCTTATGTCCTTGCGGTTTACCCTAGCTGCGGTCATCATTCACCCCCTTTCTTCGATGTTTTTGGGCATGGTTGCCCCATCAAATTCGACCTTTCTGCTTACTTGCCTGTAATTCCCAGCCTGTCAGCCAGGTCGTCGGCTTCAAGCTCACGCTCGACAAGGCGAAGCACAGCCAGAATGCTGGCAGCGCTCCATACCTGAAAGATTGGCCATAGCTCTTGAGGCACTTCGGGGTAGCTTTCCTTGTAGCTGTTAACGAAGGCTATACCGCCAGCTCTGACGGCTCTCCCCAGCCACACAGAGCCTCGGTCAATCTCCAGACACAGCTTCGCCATGTCATCATCCGGGCTATCGCCTTTTATCCGAGACACCAGCTCTGGCAGTTCCTTTTCAATCATCACCCGAACCGAGTCTTCGGCTGGCTTGACCCTGTGGCACAGGTAATCGAACACCTTGCATCACCTCCTCTCGTTCTTTTTTGGGCATAAATAAAGGGTGGGTTACTCTGGGTTTCCCACCCCTTGCCTTTCCCTTTTGAAGGTCTATCTATTCTTTTCTCTGGCTTGTCTCTTGACTTTGGCTACCGACAGATAGTCGGGGCACTTTGGCGAGCACTTTTGATGCCCTTTAAGGCATTCCCGACATAGCCAGTAGCACTTTCTGGTATTGGCGCACTTATAGGTTATGCTCATTACAATCCTTTCTAGCCCTTCAAAAAGCAAAAAGCGGGGGTCGCTCCCCCGCTTTCTGCGTTGGTCTTCTTTTTGGCGTTGCGTTCTGTTCGGCTCTGTTTAGGCTACGGCGACAGGCTCTCTGTCCTCTTCGGCTTCGGTTGCCTCTTCTGGCTCAACTTCAGGCTCTACTTCAGGCTGTCTAGCCTTGCGTCTGCCTCTACGCTTTGGCTTGGCTTCGGCTTGTGTCTCTGCCTCTGCCTTCGCTTCCGCTTCTGTGGCTACCGCTTCGGCTTCTGCCACCGCCTTGCTTTCAGGAAAGCGCATCGGCATAACCAAACATCGGTAACCATCGACGGTTAAGGCAATTGGCGATTGCGGACTGGCTAGCTTCATTTCGGCTATGCCACCGCAAGCCTTTAAGGCTTTTATCAGGTAGTTTCCAGCTACCGCTATCTTTGCCTCTCCGCTGGTTTCGGCTGATATTGCCATTGAGCCTCTATCCTCTTTAGCCTCTATGGTAACCTTGTTATCGGCTACAGTTAAGGTTAAAGGTCTATACAGCCCTTTGGTTTCATCATCATTGAACCAGATAGCCAACAGGCTTTGACAGGCTTTGATTGCCTCTTGGGTGTCAAAGCTGGCTGTGGCGATAAAATCGCTTGGAAATACCTTGTCATAATCGGGATAGCTTCCGTCGTGGCTCGGCAAGCTATACTTGATTAGCTCGGTATCAACAATCAGCGACTTGGCAAGCAAGCCGCCATTGTCGCTATCTGGCTTTTGCTCGAAGCTAACCTTAACTCTCTTGGCTTTCCTTAAGGCTGGTATCAAGCCTTTAATGTCGGCTCGATTGATTAAGGCTTCCGCCTCTCCAGCCTCGAAGTCAAGGTTAATCTCTCCAAGCGTAAAGCCATCGGCAGCTATCAAGGTTAGCTTATCGTCTTTTTGGACTACCTTGACGCATTGGAGAACTGGTCTAGCGTCATCGGCATCGGTAAACGGTAGCACCCTCGACAAGGCATCGGCTAGCTCATTACCGCCGAGATTAGGCATTACAGCGTAGCTTGGGCTTACTCTGACTTGGCAAAACGTGAAAGGTGTGTTGGCGTTGAGCCAAGCTCCATCTGATACATAGCTTTGGTGATTGCCACAGACTACCTTTAAGCCTTTACCGTTAGCCTGCAATCCGCTAGCACTACCGTTGGCAGGTATCACTTTAACCATGTTACCGCCTGCCAAAGCCTTAAGGTAGCTCAAAAAGCCTTTCCTGCCTATATTGGTTTCGCTATCGAATAGCATCACCCTTTCGGCAGTTGCTCTAGAGAGAGCACTTACAAGCCTTTCCTTATGACATACAAAGCCATCACCAGAACGCTAAAGACAATCAATACATTTTGAGGCTGTCTCTGGAGATATAGGCATGGCTACAACTCACCTAAATAAGTCCCCCGTCATTACAACAAACCTGTATGGTGGTCGTTCTCCGCCGCCGGAGATGATGATATCGCGCCCAGCAAAAACAACTTTAAGGAGGTAGAAATGTCAGAACAGCAAAAAGAAAAACCCACTAAAGCGAAAATCATTGAGCTTTTAAAAAGACACTACACTAGAAGCCAGTTGATCAATGACCTGGAATTTGCCGAACGCACTGTTGATGCTGCCATAAAAGATTACAGGGAGTCAGGTGGCGATGTTGCCGAGGACAACATAGCCAAAAGCGAAGATAAGGCCACAGCTGAGACACTTCCAGCCAAAGCCAAACCGGGAGAGGTCATAATCCCTGAATGGATAGCCAGCGAGATGGTCAGCATCTTCGATGGTAATGAGCGAGACCAGCGGATATATCTTGCCGGCTTAGCCACTCCAATCCTGGGAGTAAGGCTAATACAGGAGATGGTTAAGCCACTAACCGACCTGATGCTGGCTATAAGGAAAGAGGAGCTTCAGGCGGTGATGGAGACTCAGACGATGTCCAGGGAGATAGCAGAGCGAGCAGCTCAGGGGGTCGGCGCTCAGGTGGTGCAGGCTATGAAACAGCAGGGACCTACCGCAGCTAGCCCCATGGAACAGCTCATGGCTGACATGATGCGCCAGCCGTTGGCTCACATGATGTCCAAGGTGATGGGCACATCTATGGGGCAAACAGGCGCTCAGCCACAGGCTGGATACAACATCCCGGGTCAGGGCCAGATAACAAATGAAGAGGTCAAGGAGGTGTTCAATGATTGATCCATCACAACAACAGAAGGAGTTTATGAGGCAAGCTGCCACCAGTGCCGGCGTCAGCGGCAAGCTCTACATAGACGCCAAACCCGATGAGTGTTTCTTGAGGCTAAAGGTGGTGAACCTCACCAACTTAGACCCGGAGCAGCTAACTCAGCTACTATGCTCCGCTCTTACCATGGTGGGCGAAGGGCTCAATTTGGAGGTCAAGACCTACATCAGACGAGGAGGTAAAAATGACTGACCCCAACAAAAAGCCTCATGTATCATCTGGCGACCTCATTCGAACTCTAGAGGAGATATGGCAGGGGATAACATTACGAAATGCGATCGTTCTGATGATTGCATTGATGTATGAACGGGAGATCAATCGCCTACGGCGACAAGTTGATATATTGGATAAGCAATTAGAAGATAAAAACAATAAGGCAAATAGCTATGGTATCACAGCTTCCACTTAGACCAGAGCGTGGCAGATTCTTAAGACCTTTTCACACCGGCATATTCATCAGGGATTACCTGATGGGTAAAGGTCCCTTCGGCTCACCTGCCATAAACTCTGACCGGGGAGCTGCCATAGAGGACGTTAGATACGCCTACAAGAGCGCTCTGCTGCGCGAGTACGCTGAAGACCTGGCGGCTATGGCTCTGGAGCAAGGCGTTGAGATGTCTGTAGAGGAGGCTCTGGAGAGAATACCACAACGACTTACCAAGATGAGGTCTCACTCATTCTACAGGTATTTTCACCATCTTAAAATGCTGGGCTGGGTAGAGCCAACAGGTGAGGAGGAGGCTTCATCTATGGGTGGAAAGCCTGGCTATCAAATCGAGAGAGGCAAGAGGAGAGCCGTAGTAGAGGTGCCTCAGCCGAGGCGCTTCTACCGGTTGACCGCCGAAGGTAAAGCTGCATCGGATGTGGCGTGGCAGGACCCGGTTCAAGCGCTGTACAACTATCCCAGGGAAGTCCGCAGCCCCAAGCCTTTAAGATACCGTCGCCCGGGAACCTTGCCTAAGAAACAGAAGAAGGCTAAAGCCGCCTAGAGCACAAGTGCAGAGCCGAGCAGAAGAAAAGCCCCGCTAACAAGCGGGGCTTTCCGTTTTTCACAACAAACAACAAAACGCAAAAAGACGTATGGAAGGTATTAGTTCCTCTTATTTAACTTAAGCACTTTTTGTTACATACTGAAGCTAAAACAAACGCAAAGGCAAAGCATGAAAGCAAGCTGGAGACAAGTAGCTTCAGAAGCGATGCTACGTGGTTATCAGGCTGATAGCTACGAGCTATTTACCGACTGGCTTAATCGGCTTGGCTACGCTATGAGCTTTGACGAGGTTAAAGCCGAAGCCAGCCGAATAGCTCAAAACGGTAAAGACAAGCCAGCCTTTGGCGCAAGCTACTTTCTCTGGCTGTGGCTGAACCGAGTCAGAGCACTTTAACAACCGAATAGCTGAAGTCCAGAGCCTTGCTTTGAGACTAGCAAAAGCTCTAGCTGGTGAGAGCTAGAGCAATCTAACACAGAAGGGAGAGCCAACCATGCTAGATTGGCAGAAGTATATCAACATAGCTGATAAGTTTCAATACAAGGCGAAGCCAGAGGATAGACAGGACTTAAGGCAAGATATTGTCTTAAGGCTTGCCGAAGTCGAGGCAAAGTATAACGGTAGTGGCAACAGCTTAACCGAAGGCGGCATGGTAAGAGTAGCCAGCTATACAGTAATGGCATACTGGCGGGAAGTAATGAGACTGCCGAAGATAACCAGTCTCAACGGGATTGTAGCTGATAGCGAAGGCAACGAGACAGAGCTTTGCCAGATGCTAGCCGATGATAAAGCGATAGACGTTGATGCTTGGCTTGATGCCAAACTGTGGCTGTATAGAGCACCGCCTAGACTGGTTAAGATAGCCTATAGAAAGGTAAGCGGATTGCCTCTTACTGCTGCCGAAAGCAGATACTTGTATAAACAGAGACAAAAAGTCCTCGTTTAGAGGGGAGATTTTAACTACGTTTTGGAATTATATTAGTGAGAGGCTAAAGCCTCTTGCGGAGCGTCTAACCGATGCCAGCGGATTGCGGGTCGGCAAGGCTCTGGACAACTGAATAAGGCAAAACCACTTTCGAGACAAGGCTTGCTTTGGGCTTAAGCCTTGCCTTGCTTACTCGTTTTGTCTCTAGCTCTTTGAGACTAACTCAAACGGTAGTGCTAGCGGATTGCAGGCTACCGATAAACAGGCAAGAGACAATGAGAGAGCAAGAGCAAAAAACAAAGTAATAATTGCCTCGAATGATAGGGAAAGCCTTGCCAAAACTGAATAGCTAATATGATAGACAATCACAGGCAAAAGAGCCTCTGAAGTGTAGGGGGTTCTTTTGCCTTTTTTTGTGCCTTTTTCACAGGGGCGTGGGTCGAAAGACCTGCGCCCCTTTTTTTGTCCTCGAAAGACGATTCAAAAGCCTTACTAATCCTCACCCAGCTCAGAGCCCACCAAAAGCTCCAGGAAGCCTCTCAAAACCACCTGGGATACCAATCCCTACCCTCACCACGAAAAACCCGCATTTTAAGCTTTAAGGTACAGCTCTCCTCTCGAACTCCCCAGCTCCTGCCTAAACGAGACAGGCTAATGTTTAAAAGCACAGCAATTGACACTTAGCCTGAATGTGTTATATCCTACACTCAAATACAAAGGGGGGTGTTTAATGCAAGCATACTGTATGAAATGTAAAACAAAGAGGGAAATGAGTAATCCCAAAGCCGTCAAAATGAAGAATGGTAGGCCGGCAACACAAGGTACCTGCCCAAAATGCGGAACTAAGATGTTCAGGATTGGCAAGAGTTAAGTCAGTTCATTTTGAGGTCAAACAGAGCTGGGTATTTGGTTAAACAAATGCCCAGCTTTTTTATTATAACTGTAGGAACTGGACAGTTGTGCAACGGGATGTGGTCTTCTACCGACCTGCGGTTAAAGCTCCATTCACCTCTCTACTTAACTGCTCAGCATCAAATGGTTTCTCAATATGGGCAGATTTAGTCTCGGAGAGGAACTTTTCGGTGTCGACGCCCATAATATCGCCGGTGATGAAGACCACTCTCTTGGCTAGGGATTTGTCGATCTTTTTAATGTGCTTGCATAATTCCACGCCACCAATACCCGGCATCTTGATATCCACCAATATTAGGTCGTATCTCTTGTCCTGGATTTTCTTCAGGGCATCAGCAGCGTTATCTACAGTGTCCACTTTGTGACCTTCTCCAGTTAGCACCCGGTTGACCACGTCTCTCACCATCTGCTCATCATCGACCACCAGTATACTGGCTTTGGCCGTCTTCTGAGTCTTTCTAGTAACTAGCTCAGCCGGCTTTAGCGGTTTGGCCTGGGTTATTACAGGCAGCTCAACGATAAAGGTAGCGCCTTTGCCCGGCTTGCTTTCAGCATATATCTTACCATTATGTTCGGCTATTATGCCGTGGCACAGGCTCAAGCCCAGCCCGGTGCCCTCGCCTACCTCTCTGGTGGTGAAGAAGGGGTCGAATATCCTAGGCATAACCTCTGTCTTTATTCCGGGTCCATTGTCTTTGACGCATACCTTTATGGTGTTATCTCTCTTCTTCGTCGTTATAGTGAGCTTGCCCTTGCCATGGGCCAGCTTCATCTCCGCCTCGGCGTTGACAATTAAGTTTAGCAGCACCTGCTGTATTTGACCGGGGTCAACCACAGTTTCGAGCAAATCGGGAACCAGCCGGGTAACAACTTCAATATTGTTGACTCTCAGGTGATAAGCTCGCAGGATGAGAGTGCTCTCTATAAGCTCGTTGATATCCACCAGCTTTCGCTCCAGCTTGGTCTGGCGAGATAAGGCCAGCAGCCTCCTTACAATGCCAGCCACGCGTCGAGCACCATCATTTATAGCTGCCAAATCACTCCTGATGTCGGATGGTACGTCCTCTCGGTCCATGAGCAATTGGGCATAGCCGGTGACTGCAGTGAGAGGGTTATTTATCTCGTGGGCGACACCGGCTGCCATCTCGCCCACAGAAGCCAGGCTACTGGTAATTTGAGCCTTTTGCTCCAATTGCTTCCTCTCTTCCTCCGCTCGCTTACGTTCGGTAACGTCACGGCCTACTCCCCGAAAGCCGATAATTTCGCCCACCTCATTTCGTAGGGGAAAAACCGAGTTTTCGACAACTAATCGCGTTCCGTCCTTTCTAATCTGTTCCATATTAAATAATTTAGCCGGCTTACCTGTACGATATACCTGATTGTAGGCCTGAAATATCCCTTTAACATGCTCAGCTGATGTGTAAACCTTGTAGTTCATGCCCATCAATTCTTCTCCGGGATAGCCCAACTGGCGACACATTGCGTTGTTGAAGAATGTGAAGTTGCCGGCACGGTCCACCTCGTAGTAGGACTCTTCCATTCTCTCGAGAACAGTCCGGTATTTCTCCTCAGACTGTCTTAAAGATTCCTCCGTCTGCATGCGTTCGGTCACATCATGGCTAATGCCCCGGAATCCGATTATCTCTCCCTTGTCATTTTGCTTGGGAAAAACTGATGTCTCGGCAGATCTTTTACTCCCATCCTTCCTGACAATTTCGTAATGCATGTTTCTGATTGGTGTGCCTGTCCGGTAGACTTGATTAAAGGCCTTGTACACTTTAGCCACGTCTTCAGCACCCGTATTGGCCCGATAATTCATCCCCATCAGCTCTTTTTTGGAGTACCCCAGCAGGTGGCATATTGCATCGTTGAAAGAAGTGAAATAGCCAGCGAGGTCTGTCTCCCAATAGCCTACCTTCACGTCCTCCAAGACAGTCCGGTATTTCTCCTCCGACTCTCTCAGGGCTTGTTCTGCTCGCTTGCGCTCGGTTATATCCCGCGAGAGTACTAAGATGCCCTCGGGAACAGGCTCCATGCTGAGGTCAAACCAGCCTTTACTGCTGTCGGGGAAGGTGAATTCATTTTCCATGCGGTGCGAAGTGCGTTTTTCCATGCAACGCCGAAGCTCAGCAAACATTTCCGTATTCTCGATGCCAGGATACACTTCCATCATGGTGTGACCCAGTAACTCCCCTTTGGTGTGATGGCCATGTGTAACTACCGCATCGTTTACATACTGGTAGCGCCAATCAAAGCCAATAATTTGGCAACCCTCAAGCATAGCATCCAACGTGCTCCGGCAGGATGGCCCTGAATCCTGCAGCACCTTCTTAGATTTGGACTCATGCTCGTCTTTCGACTTTGCTATATCAACCGTGTATTGGCGCGCAGTTTCCGTTCTTTCAACGAGCTGTGTCCCGCTTTTACTGGCGTTTTTCATTTCTTACCTCAAGAAGGCACCCACTGAGGCACCTCCTCTTGCAATTCCAAATTGGTCCCTACTTATGATCCGGTTAGCTTCTTCCTTAAATCTGTTTAACTCATCTTCGGTGAATAGCCTCCATCCTCTCCTATCCCTATGTTCAGCTTCTTCGAAGATGCTTTCCCTGAGCCAACGAAAAAAAGTAGTCTTGCTTATTCCGACTATTCGGCATACCTCAGCAGTTCTATAGTAGGTTTGACCATTTATCGTGATAGGCATATTCCTGATTTCCTCTCTTTTGGTCCTTTGTTCTGATATGTGCTGGTCTAAACACGACCTTCAGAGATATCCAGGTATAGTCTATGCTATCTAGGTCACTCCGTGAATCACCCATAAGTAGCCTTTTACATAGTACTTTCGTGGCATGAGTTCAGAAAAGGAGTCGCAATTAGGGTTTGGGGGGCGAATTTCACTGCTTCAAGGCGGAAGGACAAAATAGCACACTTAGCGTGATCAAACTTGCTTACGCGAGCAAGACGAGACCACTGTAGCTAGCAAAGAATGTGGAATGGCCTATAAGAAAACGAGGAGAGTTTTGGTACGTATTCAGGAAGCTACTAACGGCTATTGGATGGCAGAAAACAATCTGGTTCAACTCTCGTCATAGGATTTCTAACCTGACTAAACAAAACGCCCAATTGTGTAGACTTCCACTAAAGCCAGCCAGTAGTGAGTCGGCAGTTCTATCGATCAATAATCACGGTCAAGAGGCTGCACTTCCTCCTCGAAATAGCGATGAAAAACGCGCGGCAGGCTGTGATAGTCAACAGATGAGATTGCTTCCGAGAAATCTCTGGAGTTTAGAGTATTCCAGAATAGTACTATGCTATCCCTCAACTTGCCGCTTTTTGCATCATCTCTAAGCGCTGCGACTGACTTGCCTGTATAGGTCCCATCTAGCTTAATTTTCTCATGGTCTTTCATTAGGGATATTGCCTCCATCCCCTCTTTTGTGAAAAGTGCGTATTGTCCGCCGAAATAGTTGTCTCTTATGTCGACATCCGCTTCAGAAAATTCTAATCTGGGGAACGATGAATCTAAAGAACAAAGCAAAGAGTTTGTCTCGCTGACAAGCTTGATCATTCCTTTTGCATTAACAAGTTTTTCGTTGGTAATTCGCACTGAGACTACCTGACTGTTGATCCCTGCTACCCTGAGCCCGAGAGTCAGTCCGGCGGCGGTGCCCATCGTACCCGAGGCAACGTAAATATACTCTGGTTCAGGCAAATCACCATATGTGATTTGTTCCCTTAGTTCAAGCGCTGCGTTAACAAAGCCGACAACACCAAGAGGAGAAGAACCACCGGGTGGAATGATCTGAGGGAAACGTCCGACTTTGATCCTGTGACGGAGAAGCTGGTACAAGGTCGATGCGTAAACGAGCGGCATACTTCCTGCTGATTCCAACCCTGTGCCACACAAATGTAGCTCTGCACCGCAGAGGAGGCCCATGAGCAGATTTCGGCGGAGGTAGTGTGTATTGGGTTGTGGTATCAGCATCGAGATGCTCTTCAAACCGACCTGTCGCGCGTATATGGCGGTGGCCAAGGCATGGTTTGATCCAACACCCCCAAAGGTTATAACCTCACTCACCTTGGACTGCAGAGCATTGCCCAGCACAAACTCTAACTTTCTCGGCTTATTCCCGCCATATACCTTTCCGCTTAGATCATCTCGTTTTATATACAGTTGGCTGATGCCTAGCCTATCTCCTAATCGCTGTAATTTCTGTACAGGAGTAGGAAATTCCCCAAGCGTTGCGTAGGGAAGTTTTTCCATTAAAACCGGGTATTGTTCAAACAGCGGAATTGCTACCATTCCCTAAACCATTGTCACTCATTCAGATATTGCTCTTTGGCACATCAACGCAAACATAAAGTAATAACGGCCACAACAACATAGTATCACTGGCAGCTCTTGTGTTCAATCAGGCGATGCTAGGAGTATTAAGTTGCCGCCCCGTGTGCAGTTAACATTTCGCTAAAAAGTTTTATTTCAAAGGTCAACTTGTAGGCTCTGCTATGTAAGATGATATAATTTAACGAGATAAAAACCTTTGGATACCTTAAACTAGTGTGGCAGGGAGGTATTTATGGAAGCCTCGATTATGATATTGGTAATCATAGCTGCAGTTGTAATCTTATTAATAGCAGTCATAGTTTTAGCCAGCGGCGTCTACCTGCGAAAAAAGTACTACGAAGCCTGGAATACAAAATATTACAGGCAGTTTGACGATCCCCGTTTACAGGTTATCGCTCATGGATTATTGGCGCCTAATTCGCACAACATGCAGGCTTGGAAAATTGTGTTAGATGGAATCGATAAAAATTCCTTCTGGCTATATATAAATGCCGACAGATTGACACCACAGGTCGATCCCTATTCACGACAGATAGCCATCAGCCAAGGTACTTTCCTAACATATATAGTCGTGTCGTCTGAGAAGCTCGGTTATAAGGCGGATATTGAGGTTTTCCCTCAGGGCGAGTTTGATGAAATGGGAAATATCCAGAGCATTAAAAATAAACCTGTGGCTAAAGTGACACTAAAGCAGCAATCGCCTGCCACAGCACCGCTTTATGAAATGATGTTCCTGCCTCACACCTCTCGCGTTGCTTACAAAGCAGACCGACTGCCCGAAAAACTGGTCAATAAGCTTACAGCGATCAACAATGTTAGGGTGACGGTTTACCAAGATGATAAAAACCTCCAAGAGCTGAAGAAAATAGCCTGGGAGGCGGCAAATATCGAAGCTGGAGTAGCCCGTATCGGGAAGGAGACCCAAGAACTTTTTAGGCATAACGAATACCAGAAGAATAAATATCGTTACGGGTTTTCGCTGGAAGGGCAAGGGATTTCCGGAATAAATATGGCTTTCATTGAGGCACTGCTGACGCTTTTCCCGTCAATGAACAACCAGAAAACTTCGAATGAATCTTTCTTGAAAAGTACCAGAGTTGCGCTGGACAATACACCAACGTTTATCACGATGATATCAAAGGATAACTCGCGGGGTACACAGGTTAAGGTGGGCATGTTATACAGCCATTTACAGCTCATTTGCCAGTCAGAAGGTTTCTATCTGCAACCCATGAGCCAGGCGCTAGAAGAATACCCTGAGATAAAGGCAGTGTATGATAAGATTCACGCCGAATATGCGGGTAAGGGAGAGGCCATCCAGATGCTGGCACGTGTTGGACAACCAGTGAGGAAAGTGGACTGCTCTATGCGTATTGGCGTAAGCGACTTGGTATCTAAATAAAAGGAAGCCAAGTTTATTTTAATTCGGCGGGGCATTAGGGACAGTTCTCGAACTTTTATTTGAGCAAGAACATCTGATTCTTGAGCTGCAACGGCTACTAATCCACGCTTTTATAATTGAGATTTCAAATCCCCACGGCTGACCATTTTGAGTTATCGTGCAGTGCGGTTCGAATAGCGAATGCCGCATTGAGTTGAGAATTGTGGGGCAGCAGAAATGAGTATATCTTAGACACTATTTGCATTTCAATTGGAGGGAGCAGGTGGGACATCATGCTTGTTACTCCTGGGCATAGACTATCTGCGCCTTATTAACAGCTACAAAGACAGCCGATTGTCGGATACCCGATGGGGGAACTATATCCACGTTTGTCATAGGCAGGAACCTGTCTTTTGTATTTAGCAGGTCTGACAATCTCTGCCGTTTTGTACAATGCATCTGTCCATTGAGTATATAGGAGGGCATATGGAACTTGGCGATGATCGGGAATTTCTCTACGGCTAGAGGTAACTCATAACTTGCCTCTCTACCGGGCTCTCCATGTTGCTTAATCTCGCTTATAAAGAGGATGTTGGCCTTATTAATGAAGGCGAACTGCATCGATGTTTCTACGTCATTCAGGGTATGGCTGGTGGCTTCGGTGACAGACAAAAAATCGGTGTCAACATGCAATCCTCCCACCAGTACGCCGTTGAGTAGGTCCAAAAGGCGCTGTTTATACAAGCAATGAATATATCCGCTGAGCATGCAAGTGGGAGTGTACACACATACCTTCAATTGTTCCTTGGCGACATGTCTCTCCGGACTGCCGACTAGTGGACTTGAGTGTGATTTATGTGATATCTCCATTTTCCGCCTCCTGTAGTAAAGCCACTGAGACTTGCCGAAATAACCGTTTCATTTGATTATGGCCAGATAAGTCAACGAGCCTGTTGTGCCAAACATCACCCTTCAAACATCGATGTCTATCAGGAGAAAACCTATTTTGTGTCTTCAAATTATGCTAAAGCCCAGGGAGTTGGTCACACCAGTAGTGAGCTGGTTATGCCTTATTCGGGCGTATTCGGCATCCTCCCCTGCGCTTATCACAAGCAAGACGGCGTAACCTTAAGTGTGTTTTCTTAGCGGTTTTAGAACCGCCTTGATTTTAAGGGCCAGGTCATCGCCATTAAAAGGTTTGGATATAAAATCGTTAGCCCCGAGGCGAATGGCATCATCGCGGCTATTATGGTTGCCGCTCATAGCGATGACCGGCAGTTGTGTGAAAGTGCGTAGCCTTCTGAGCACCTCAAAGCCGTCCATACCCGGCATTGATATGTCCAGCAGCATGATATCTGGCTCTGCTGACTCTACCAAATCCAGGGCTTCCTTGCCGCAGGTTGCGGTGATAACCTCGAACCCCAGAAGTCTCAGTTCTGTTTCAAGAAGCATCAAAACCTGGGGATAGTCATCAACCGCTAGCGCACGTTGTTTCTTTTTTTCTTCACCCATCACTGGACCTGCATCATCAACATGTCTGCATTCATCTTTTTTGCCTTACTAAGTAAGCTCGGGGGAGGCTTGTCGCCTCTATGGGGGCTAGCTATATCGGCTATGCCTTATTCCGAGTATTCGACATCCTCCCTCCACAATTTTCAATATATCTATGCTCGACTTTCCCGGCAATGTGATATCCAATAAAACCAGGTCGAAACGATGGGCATCCAATTTTTTAGTGTACTGTCACCCTCGTAAGCCACGGTAAACTTTTGGCCCTCATCAGTTAGTCTAGAAGAGATAATGTCCCCTCCTGACGGCTCATGGTCGACAATCACGATTACTGCTTTTCTTGGGTTACTTCTCATTACTTATACCAATATTCTTCTTTGTAAACCCATATTCTTACGGATAGGACTCGCCGCCTTAGTTCTATATCGCCCTCTTTCTAGCTAGACGCTTTACCCTCCGGATTGAACTAAATTAAGAGAAGATGTTCCTCTTAAGCCCTCTTTTGTATAGCCTGATCTGAGCAAAAACAACATGTCTTGTGCCTCAACTGGCAAAGCGGCGAAATAGCAACACCACCACAGTGGCGATAACCAACAGACCTATAATCAGAATGGCTATCAAACCACCGTTCATAGGCGCACCAGCAGTGCCGCCAGCGCC
>Ga0208828_1000632_pt1 | contig 15278 bp, 12 predicted proteins | sample Kivu_160m_FD_185487 | JGI IMG/M metagenome (GOLD analysis project Ga0208828, IMG submission 185487) | Freshwater microbial communities from Lake Kivu, Western Province, Rwanda to study Microbial Dark Matter (Phase II) - Kivu_160m (SPAdes)... | ecosystem: Environmental > Aquatic > Freshwater >... | reverse complement strand
GGGTTCTGCTATTTCAATAACATCGTCGTAGCTTTAGCCAGACTTCAGAGTGAGAAATTGATAGAAAATGCCCTGATTCTGGATTTCGACCTGCATTTTGGAGATGGCACCAACAACTTTTTTAGTGGAAGTGGGACCGAGTACTTCCAGCCAGTTGGCCGTGATGGGCAGAGTTTTGTTGAAGAGATAATTAATAAGTTCCAGCAGAAAAGGGGCTATTCCATGCTTGCTGTTTCGGCTGGCTTTGACCGCCATGTTGAAGACTGGGGTGGACAACTTACAACAGATGATTACCGGACAATCGGTAAGTTAGTTAAAGAAGCCGCTGAGAGGAATTGTGAGGGCAGAAGGTTTGCTGTTCTGGAAGGTGGCTATAACCACAATGTCCTGGGCAGGAACGTTAAAGCCTTCTTGGAAGGATTGGCTTAAGCAAGAATTCTAGGGTGGGCATTTGGCGCAGAACGACCGGAACAGCGTCGTGCTCAGGTAGCGGTCTCCGCGGTCAGGCAATATAACCACAATTGTGCCGGAATTCATCTCCTTGGCTATGTGTAGAGCTCCAGCTACCGCGGCTCCGCTTGACATGCCGACGAAGAGACCTTCTTTGACAGCCAGCAGCCTGGTTGTTGCAAATGCCTCTTCGTCTTCGATGACTACCTTTTCATCTAATATATCCTGGCGATAGATCTTGGGAACTATTGATTCCTTCATGTTTTTCAGTCCCTGTATGGTGTGTCCCTCTGTAGGCTCTATGGCGACTATTTGCACGCTGGGTTTTTTCTCTTTTAGATATTTCCCGGTACCCATCAGCGTTCCCGTTGTCCCCATGCCAGCAACGAATATGTTGACTTCCCCTGCGGTTTGAGACATAATCTCTGGTCCGGTTGTTTCATAATGGGCTGAGACGTTGCTGTCATTATCGAATTGATTGGGCATATAGTATTTCTCTATTTCTTCGGTGGCAAGTTGCCTCGCCCGCGAGATAGCGCCATCTGTGCCTTCTGCTGCCGGCGTGAGTATAACTTCGGCACCGAGTGCGGTGAGAGTGCGTTGTCTCTCCGTGCTGACGCATTCCGGCATAAACAGTTTGACGCGGTAGCCTCTGGCAGCTCCTATCATAGCCAGGGCAATTCCCATGTTCCCCGAAGTCGGCTCAACAATTGTCTTGTCCCTGGTAAGTTTACCGGATTCCTCAGCCTTGATTATCATGTAGTAGGCAGGTCGGTCTTTAACCGAACCTCCGGGGTTACTGCCCTCGAGTTTTCCCAGGATTTTTACCCTCGGATTTCCATTCAGGTTATTTAGCTCTACCAGTGGAGTATTGCCGATAGCGTCGAATATGCTGAATTTCCCGTTTTCCATATCCTTTATAACGTCTCCAGAAGTTTTGCCTTTAATTAAACAAACTCAGCTTAAGTATAAACTTGCAACTGGAGTAGTCTACGATAACCAGCTTTCTAAATCAAGTTTTGCGCTATTGACAACGCTGCGGATTAGGTTTAAATTAAAGCCACCATTTTTAGGCAGCGATAGCCTGTGGCTGGGGTGAAAAAATTCAAGGAGATTGCGGAGATGGAAGATTATGAAAAACTGGGTGTCTTTTATCTGGGTCGACCTTATGACCTGGGAACAAAGAGTGCAAAGGAAGGGCTTATTCTTTACGATTCTAAAGACCTGGTGACACACGGGGTATGTGTTGGCATGACCGGTAGTGGTAAAACGGGTCTATGTATTGGACTCCTGGAAGAAGCTGTCATTGATGGTATACCTGCAATTGTTATTGACCCCAAAGGTGATATGCCTAATCTTCTTCTGACGTTCCCTGAGTTGAGGACGGAAGATTTTGTTCCCTGGATAAATGAGGACGATGCTCGCAAGAAGGGACTTTCCGCAGAGGAATATGCCAAGAAGCAAGCTGATATGTGGAAGAATGGGCTGGCAAGCTGGGGACAGACATGCGAGAGAATCAGCCGCCTGCGTCAATCTGCGGATTTTGTCATATATACTCCGGGCAGTAGTGCTGGCGTTCCAATTTCCATATTGAAGTCATTTGCGGCACCTCCAGCTGCTATCCTCGATGATACCGAGCTTCTGGGAGAAAGAATTAGCTCCACAGCTACCAGCTTGCTTGGTCTTATGGGTAAGGAAGCCGACCCAATCCGAAGTAGAGAACATATTTTAATTTCCACAATACTGGATGCAGCCTGGAAACAAGGTCGAGACCTGGACCTGGCTTCGCTCATCCAGCATATACAGACGCCTCCTGTAGCCAAGATAGGGGTTATGGATATTGAATCCTTCTATCCTTCCAAAGATCGGTTTGACCTAGCCCTTTCACTCAATAATCTATTGGCAGCGCCGGGGTTCAGTGCCTGGCTGGAAGGAGAGCCGCTGGACATAAACGGAATATTATATACCCCTGATGGGAAGCCAAGAGTCTCCATATTCTCAATAGCCCATCTCAGCGACGCTGAACGCATGTTCTTTGTCTCGCTACTGCTCAACCAGATACTGGGCTGGACGCGAATGCAATCCGGTACCAACAGCCTGCGAGCTATAGTCTATATGGACGAGATTTTTGGTTACTTTCCACCGGTAGCTAATCCTCCATCAAAAGCGCCTCTTCTTACCTTGCTTAAGCAGGCACGCGCCTTTGGGGTTGGCATTTTGCTGGCTACACAGAATCCGGTAGACCTGGATTATAAGGGCCTGGCTAATACAGGCACCTGGTTCATTGGTCGATTACAAACAGAGCGTGACAAGATGAGAGTCTTAGAAGGTCTGGAAGGTGTTGCTGCGAGCGCCGGTGCTAAATTTGACAGGCAGAAGATGGAACAGACATTAGCCGGACTCGGCAGCCGTATTTTCTTACTTAACAATGTACATGAAGATGCTCCAGAGATTTTTGAGACCAGATGGGTCATGTCGTATCTCAGGGGTCCAATGACACGTATCCAGATAAAAGCCCTAATGGACCCACGGAAGGCTGCTGGAGTGAGTGCTGGGTATGCATCGGCCACTGCAGCCCCGGTTGCTCCGACTCATGCACCTTCTTATCAGGCTGCGCCTGTAGCAGCGAGCAGTGTTGGCAAAGGAACTGAACGTCCTCTGCTTCCGCCAGACATTTCTCAGTATTTCGTGCCCATACGTAGCAGTCAACCGGTAGGGCATACCTTAGTTTATAACCCCATGTTGCTCGGGGCGGCACAGATTCATTTTGCCGACATAAAGACTGAGGTGGATGTTATCCGTGAAGCTGCGTTCATCACACAGGTAATAGAAGACCCTATCGCGGTGAACTGGAACAATTCAAAAGAAGTCACTTTTAGTATATCTGATCTGGAGAAGTCACCTACTGAGTCAGCCAGTTACTCTCAGTTACCTGGAGCAGCAGGCAATGCCAAAAGCTACGGTGTCTGGAATAAAGATTTTGCCGACTGGTTATATAGAAGCCAGAAACTTGAATTACTTAAAAGCCCGACTCTCAAGCAGTTCTCCACGCTGGGTGAATCTGAACGTGATTTTCGAATCCGGTTACAGCACAGCGCTCATGAGCACCGAGATGAGGCAACTGAGAAGCTTCGGCAGAAATATGCCTCGAAGATGACAACTTTGGAGGGGCAAGTTATGCGTGCTCAACAAACGGTGGAGCGGCAGCAAGAGCAAGCAAAGCAGCAAAAAATGCAGACGGCTATATCAGTAGGCACTACGCTGCTCGGTGCCTTTGTGGGCAGGAAAGCAGTTAGCTATTCAACTTTGGGTCGAGCCACGACAGCAGCGCGAGGTGCCAGCCGTATCATGAATGAAGCTCAAGATGTAAAGCGCGCTCAGGAAACACTATCGACATATCAGCAAAGGCTTCAGGAGCTTGACGCTGCGTTTAAAGCCGAGACTGAGGCGCTGGCAGCAAAGATTGATCCGCTTACTGAAGAACTGGAGAAAGTTAGTGTGAGACCGGCAAAGAAGGATATATCAGTGCGCCTGACTGTGCTGGTCTGGTTGCCCAACTGGCAAAGTGCGGATGGTAAATTGCTGCCGGCATGGGAGTAAATAATTTAGGGCTTGACAGCAAAAGAGCTCATGTTACAATTGTCAAACCCTAGGGGAAAGGAATAAACCAGAGGAGATGGTATGAATATGAAAAAATATGTGGCTGAGTTAGTGGGAACCTTCGCATTGGTTTTTGTGGGATGTGGTAGTGCGGTTATTGCCGGGGAATACGTTGGAGTTCTTGGCATAGCATTTGCCTTTGGCTTGACGGTTCTTGCCATGGTATATGCTATAGGCAGTATTTCAGGGTGCCATATTAATCCGGCGATTAGCGTTGCTATGCTCACTGCTGGAAAGATGCAGTGGAAAGATACGGTTTTTTACATTATCGCTCAATGCATTGGTGCCATTATCGCCGCCGGCATTCTCCTGATAATTGCGAAAGGTATGCCTGACTACTTACTGTCGGTAAATGGGCTGGGTCAGAATGGCTTTGGAGCTAATTCTCCCGCAGGATATTCGCTGGCAGCATGCTTTCTGGCAGAGATTGTATTTACTGCCTTGTTCCTGTTTGTAATCTTTGGCTCTACCAGTAAGGATGCGCCCAAGGGATTTGCTGGTCTTTCTATCGGTCTGTCGCTAGTGCTAATACACATCGTGTGCATCCCCATAACCGGCACATCGGTCAACCCGGCACGAAGCTTGGGGCCTGCTGTTTTTGTTGGTGGTGAGGCGCTAGCTCAATTATGGCTTTTCTGGGTGGCTCCCATAATAGGCGGTATTATAGCGGCTGTACTCTGGAAATACGTTTTTGAGAAAGAATAGGCTGAGTCGTGTTTCCAGAAATGGTCAGCTTACTCTGTTACTTCAAACTTGCCTTCTAGCACTATATCTTTGGAAGAGCGTCCTATCATCACTTTGAAAATGCCCGGCTCGATGGTGAACTTCATGTCTTTGTCATAGAAGCCGAGAGCCTCTGTTGGCAGTTCGAATTCCACCTTCTTGGTTTCGCTAGGTTCCAGGGCGATGCGCTTGAAACCTCTCAATTCTTTGACCGGCCTAGTAATTTTGGCAAATACGTCGTTGATGTAGAGCTGGACTACTTCTTCGCCGGCTTTGCTTCCGGTGTTCTTGATGTCAACCTTTACGGAGGTTTTGCCGGTCAGAGCGACCCGTTTCGGCTCTATTCTGAGGTTGGTGAAGTTGAATGTGGTATAGCTGAGTCCATAGCCGAATTCAAATGCCGGGCTGGTGCTGGCATCGACATAGTCTCCCCAGAATTGGGACCTGCCTGCCGAGGGCTTGTGCCCGTAATACACCGGTATCTGACCTACATTTGCCGGGAATGATATGGGTAGTTTGCCTCCCGGGTTGTAGTCGCCAAAAAGAACATCGGCGACGGCGTTGCCGCCCTCCTCCCCGGGAAGCCAGGCTTCGATGATAGCCGGTATCTTCTCTACAATCCAACCCAGTACGAGCGGTCTGCCGTCTACAAGAATGAGTATGACAGGAGTTCCCGTCTCATGAATAGCTCTAACGAGTTCATCCTGAACACCCGGAAGACGGATTTCGACGCTGTCTCTCATTTCCCCGCAGGTACAATCTGGTGTTAAGCCTGATTTTCCTCCCACTACCACGATGGCTGCGTCGGCTGCCTTTGCGGCTTTAACTGCTTCAGGGAAACCATCTCTGGACATGCTATTGTATTCGCAGCCAGCCGCATACATTATCTTTGTGCCCTTACTGGCCCTGGCTTTAATCCCCTCTAGTATGGTTACTACAGGGACAGTAACGTGGTCTGCGCGCTCGTCCGGAGCCGGCAATTGGGCGCCTGTTGCTTCTGCTGCCATTATTGTTATCTCAATGTGGGCAGGGTAAGTATAGTCACCCAGGAGATTCCTCTGGACATCCGCGTTCGGACCTATTATGGCGATAGTCTTAATATTCTTATTTAGCGGCAGGATATTGTCCTTGTTTTTCAGCAGGACTATTGACTTCCGGGCGGCCTCGAGGGCGAGTTTACGGTGCTCCGGCAGGTCAAAGACCTCTGCTGCCTCTTTTGACTTGACATAAGGATTATCAAATAGGCCCAACTTGAACTTAAGCCTTAGTATCCTGGAAACAGCACGGTCAAGCAATGTATTTGACACCGCGCCTTTCTCGACTTGTTCTTTTAGGGGTTGAGCGTAGCAGTCATGCCTGGGAAGCTCGATATCGATGCCGGCTGTAAGAGCTAGCCTGGCCGCATTTGCCTTATCAGGAGCTATACGGTGATAGCTCTGCAAATTTTCAACAGCATAGTAGTCGGAAACAACAATCCCTTCGAACCCCCATTCCTTGCGCAAGATGTTCGTAAGCAGTTCTGTGGAAGCACCACAGGGGATTCCATCTATTTCGTGATATGCATTCATTACAGATAAAGCCCCGCCTTCTTTAATGGCTTCTTTGAATGGATACAGGTAAACTTCCCTGAGCAGTCTTGGTGGTATGTGGGCTGGTGCCCAGTTCAGTCCACCTTCCGGTAATCCGTAGCCGACGAAATGTTTCAAAGTGGCTACAACACCATTTTGCAAATCATCACCCTGAAGACCTTTTACGTAGGCTATTCCCATCTTTGCTATAAGATAAGGGTCTTCTCCGAAGGTTTCTTCAAGTCTTCCCCATCTTGGGTCTCTAACTACGTCTAAAACGGGCGAAAGCCCCTGGCGCACGCCCACAGCCATCATCTGTGTCTTTGCTACCCGGGTCATCTTGTTCACCAGCTCTGGTTCCCATGTGCTGGCCATACCGATAATCTGAGGAAAGATTGTGGCGGTTTTAGCCATGAAGCCATTTAGGCATTCCTCGTGAACTAGGGCTGGTATGCCCAGCCTGGTGTTTTCTGTCAAGAATTTCTGAATATAATTTATTAGCTCCGCCATATCATTAGGAGGTAGACCGGTGGATACTCCGGGTCTGCATATCTGCCCGATGCCATTTTTTATCAGCGATTCTGCCATTTTTGGGGAGAATTTCCCGGCTTCAATTACTTCGTAGCTCCAGATGCCACCAATCTGCGCTATCTTCTCATCGAGCGTCATCCCGGAAATGAGGTCTTTGGTTCTGACATCCATTGGCTGTGAGGGGTCTTTATAAATTTCCATTGCTACATCCCTGGATTTGCTGGTGTCACTTTTTATATTATAGGTATTTACCTTAATTTTACAAGAGGAACTGAAGTGCAGCTTTTAAGAATATAAACCTTTCGCCCGTCTTTACCGTTTAGTATTTTGGGAGTGTACATTGCCGTACGTTTACAGCCTGCCAATGAAGAACTGTGTCCTCATGTATTAGAACATGAGTCGAAGTCTACTTTTGACATGTTTTGAGGTGTGGCTTCCAGGGGGCACAAATTTTGCGTGAACAGAACCTTGAAGGGTTATTGAAGGTGCTTAACGGAACTGTTGAGGCTATAGCCGCCTTATACGAAAAGAGAGACCCATATACTGCCGGGCACCAGCGCAGGGTAGCGCAGCTCGCATGTGCCATTGCCAGGGAGATGGGCCTTCCCGCAAAGCAGGTTTATGGCATCCACATAATAGGTGTAGTCCATGATATCGGGAAAATAGCTGTTCCCGGGGATATTCTCAGCAAGCCGGGCAAATTGACCACCGAAGAATTAGGCATTATTAAGACTCATCCTCAGGTGGCTTATGATGTATTGAAAAACATAGATTTCCCCTGGCCAGTAGCTGAAACTATACTTCAGCACCATGAGAGGTTAGATGGCTCCGGTTATCCTGGTGGCATTTCCGGTGAAGATATAATTTTGGAAGCCAGGATTTTGTGTGTAGCTGACGTTGTTGAATCTATGGTTTCTCACCGACCTTACCGGCCGGCTCTAGGAGTGGAGAAGGCGTTACGGGAAATCGTGCGAAATAAAGGTATTCTCTACGATCCTATGGTTGCGGATGCTTGCTCGAAGCTGTCTTCCAACGGTGGCTTTAAGTTAGATTTGGAACGATAGGTAATGGAGTTAACAATCCAGATATCCAGTTTTCACTCCCTCAGGTTACCGCCCTATTTTTTGCCGATGGTCTCCATCGTATAATAGGAAGGAACCGGCCTGTTTGCTGCATATACAGGCGATATCGCTCCCCGAAATAGTTAATCATCATTGCCTCTTCCCTTTTTATGCGTAGTGCGATGATTGAAGTCAAACCAGCAGTCCATGACAATCCGATGAACCAATTAGCAGTCAGGAGGAATGTGGCTAAATGGAGCAAATAGAAAGCTGTGTACATCGGATGTCTTATCCAGCGGTACGGCCCATTGGTAACTAGCCTTTGTGAGTCTTTAATCTGAAGTCTAACAGAAAGATTACTGCCCAGAGAGCGATGAATCCAGATGAACCACAAGAGAGCCATGATTCCCAGGCAGGCACCGGTTATACGTAATGCCAGCGGAAGTGGCATTGCTGCCCATGCTAGTAAGTCAGGGAAGAGTATGTAGGTAAAAAAAGTAAAGACCTCATAGCAGATGAATATACTTAGCCATATGGAGTACCACCTGCTTTCTATAATGACTGTCCTGTAGCCCGCTTTTTTTGCTGTCCTGTAATATCCAATGCGGATAATGGAAAAGAGACAGAATAAAACGATCAGGATGATCTTGGAGACCAGTTCTATGTCCATAACCGTTCGATATCCGCTTCACAACCCTAAGGTTTTGGGTAATTATGATTACGATTTAAGAGAATGGAAGTTGCATATTTTAAAGATTTACTTACTGGCTATCTCACTTGCTGGAGCAGGATGGATGCTTATCAGGAAGGTAACGCGGCTGTGAATTCGGTTTCGGCATCGTCCTTCTGGTGAATAGCCGCCTGTGCAGCTACTAATTTAGCTATAGGTACTCTGAATGGACTGCAACTTACGTAGTCCACATTTATAGCATTGAAGAACTGAATAGACCTTGGCTCTCCGGCTTGCTCGCCGCAAACGCCGATTTTAATGTCCTTCCTTGCTCGCCGTGCCCAGAATATTGCTGTCTCCATTAATCTGCCTACACCTTTAACATCTATAACCTCGAAGGGGTTATCTTCGAGTATGCCGATTTGGAGGTAGGTGGATAGGAACTTCTTTTCGGCATCCTCTCGACTAAACGAATATACAGCCTGGGTGAGGTCATTGGTGCCGAATGATAGGAAGTCTGCCACCTCCGCAAGCCTGCCAGCTCTCATACAGGCGCGCACTGTCTCCATCATAGTACCGACTTTCAAGCCGGCACCTTCCAGGCACTTTTCTTTTATCAATAGTAGCTCCTGCAGGGTTATGACCTGCGGTATCATCACAGAGACGTCGGCAGGCACCTCTGCCCTGGCTGCCTCTATGGCTTTAACCTGCATTTTGTAGACGTCAGGCGATGTTACAGCCAATCTGACACCCCTGTGTCCTAGCATAGGATTTATCTCCTTGAGCTCGGCTATCCGCTGTCTTATTCGTGGACTTGAGGTTTCTGCTTCCGACGGCAGAAATTCATGCAGCGGCAGGTCCAGGAGTCTGATAACGATGGGGTATCCTTTAAGCTCCTTGAAGAGGGCAATGAAGTCTTCTTTCTGAAGTGCAGCCAAACGTTCCAATGCCGTTGCCTTTTTAATCTCTGTTTCTGCCAGTATGAATTCCCTTATGGCTGAAAGCCGTTCCGGTCCACTGAATTGGCGCTCAGTACGGCATAAACCTATTCCTTCGGCACCGAGTTTTATGGCTTGAGCCACCATTTCTGGTGTGTCGGCATTTGCTCTCACACCCAGGCGCTTAAATCCATCAGTCCAGGTCAGGAGTTCTTCTAGTTCATCTATCATCTGACCTTCTTCTAAAGGTAGTGAACCGAGGTAAACAGCGCCGCTGGAACCGTCTATAGTGATTTCATGGTCCCTCTTCACTATTTGTCCTTTAACCTGGAACTGTTTCAGGTCAAGGTCTATTACAATCTCCTCGGTTCCGCAGACACATGGTTTGCCCATGCCACGGGTTACTATGGCAGCATGTGAGGTAAGACCACCCTTTGAAGTCAGTATCCCGTCTGCTGCTGCGATGCCCTGAATATCATCCGGGCTTGTCTCGGGGCGAACCAGTATTACTGGCACGCTCCTTTTTGCTAATCTCATTGCTTCAGTTGGCTCAAACACAACCTGTCCGCTCACGGCACCCGGAGCTGCGGCCAGTCCTTTGGTCAAAGGACGATATGACTCCGGTGATATTATGTGTTTGTGTAGTAGCGCTCTCAAGTCATCGGCAGTCAAGCGAGTTATAGCCTCTTCTGTGGTGATGAGCCCTTCGTGAACCATATCGACGGCAACCTTGACGGCTGCCCGGCCAGTCCTTTTGGCAGACCTGGTCTGCAAGATATAAAGTCTTTTGGACTCAATGGTGAACTCCATGTCTTGCATGTCCCTGTAGTGCTTCTCTAATAGCTCTGCCATTTCCTGTAATTGGGCGTAGGCATTTGGCATATGTTTTTTAAGGGTGGTGATTGGTTTAGGCGTCCTCGTTCCTGAGACTAATTCTTCGCCCTGGGCTTGACTGAGGTATTCACCAAAGAGACCTTTTTGTCCAGTGCTCGGGTCACGGCTGAACACCACGCCTGTGCCAGAATTTGCATCTTTGTTGCCGAAGACCATAGCCTGAACTATGACCGATGTGCCCAGGTCGGCGGGTATGTTGTTCAGCCGGCGGTATTCAACGGCGCGCATGTTATCCCATGAGTCAAAAACTCGTTTGGCGGCTATTTTCATCCCATCAAGGTCTTTCACGTTCAGGATTGTATCCATCATCCCCGGCATGGACACCGGCGCTGAGGAGCGTACAGAAACCTGTAGCTCTTTGCCAAGTTTCTTCCCCGCCTGTTTCTCTAAGGCGACCAGAGCCTGTTTAATCTCTGCCTCAGGTAACCTGCCGCTTCTTTTATATTCGGTATAAGCCTCAACTGAAAGGATGAATCCAGGCGGAACCGGAAGTCCAAGTCTGGTCATGGTCACCAGGTTCGCTCCCTTGTTGCCTAGAATGGCTTTGTCTTCACAATTATCCTGGAAGTCGTATACATAGGACATGGCGCTACTCCTTAAAGGCAAGTGCTGAATTTATATGTCAAATAAGATTATACTCTTGGTAGGGCAGTTATTTCAAAGCTGATAGCCGTCTTTGTTAAGAGTGAGCTTGTTTATCAAAGGTTGCCCATAAAGTAAAGGACGGCAATCGCCCCGATGTACAGGATTACGAGTCCTGCCGCATCTATGCCGACCCAAATTCGCGGCCAGAATCGTGGTCTGTATATTAGCCCTATAATAACGACACAACTCATCAGCATGGCAATAAGAGCAGTGAAGATATGGTCGGTACTCGCATATGATAGAATAGGACCTTCAGTAAGAAACAGGTCGTCTACGAAGACGGTTACTCCCATGTTGAACAGGTTGCTACCGATCACGTTCCCCACCGCCATATCGAGCGCTCCCATCCGCAGCGCTGAAATTGAGACCACTATCTCAGGGGCTGATGTGCATATGGCCAGGAACAAGCTACCGACGAAGCTGTCATTTAGACCGGTGACCATGGATAGCTCATCACCAATGAAACCCAACCATGTGCCTGCTCCAGCAGTAGCCAGTGCTGCTAGTACAAAAAAGGCGATGGCTTTTTTAAGAGAGATTTCCCCGTGACTGGCAGCAGGTGGACTATCGGTACCGGCTTGGCTCTGTTGGCTGCGCTGGAAGCGAATCAGCATGTACTGAATAATCATGTAGATGCAGAAGATTATCGGCGAATAGAGGCCGATGTAATTGAATATGCCCAGAGGCGCAACATTTTGGGCTAAGTAAATTGAAGCTGCTACCGCGCCGATGAGTAAAGTGCTTGCGGTTGCCGCCAGAACAAGGCCGGTGCCTACGTAATGGAGTATCGGCCCGCGGGTGTAGAGTACGTCGATAATGGCGATGGTGACCAAGTTCAATAGATTTGACCCGAAGAGGTCACCTAAAGTTAAATTTGGCTTTCCTATCAAGGCTACCGAGCTGATACCGGTAGCAAGCTCAGGCAGTGAGGTGATTGTGGCCAGGAGCACGACGCCAATCCAGATGCGTCCCAGGCCAGTTTTCTCGGCAATGGCATCGCCATATCTGGATAGCCTCGTACCAGCCACCAGTATGATTATCAGGCAGACAACTAATTTTATCCAGACCAAGATAATCTCCTATAGTGGCATGCTTCTTCTAAAAATAATATCATATTCGGGCGCTTTTGTGGTCGCTCTTCCTGGTTGACTTTTTTCGGAGGCTGTTTAAGAATGGGTGCGGCAACGGCGATAGACTTTGTCCCCGCTCGTTGCCGGAAGGTAGTTTACTGATGGATGTTGTTATCGGCACTCTGGTAAAGGCAAATAGCATTGATGCCGTAAGGAATTTGTGGGAATTGAAGCTGATGATCGATGGCTCATTGAATGTGAGGAAATATATAGTCCGTTCCAAGTATCCTTTCAAAAATGATGAAATCAGGCGTTTCAAGCTGACTCTCAAGGGGAATAAAGTAATTAAAGTAGAACCGTCAGATTAAATTAGGGGGTTTTGGATGAGGTGCTGGGTTTTTCTGACTTTAAACCTTTCTGCGTGTCACCCACCTTCGGGTAACCGTTTTGTCAGGTCGGGTACGGGCACGTGACTAAATAAATACGTCCCGCTCGGAGTCTATTCTGTGTTGCCCTGCGAGCTTACTCCAGGTAGTCCTTGAGTTTCCGGCTGCGACTGGGGTGACGCAGCTTGCGCAATGCCTTGGCCTCTATCTGGCGGATTCGCTCCCGGGTCACATTAAATTCCTTCCCTACCTCTTCTAGAGTCCGGGGTCTATCATCCTCTAAACCGAACCTGAGTAATAAAACCCTTCTTTCCCGATCGCTGAGTTCAGAAAGCACCTTACTCAGTTGTGCTTTGAGTAGCTCTCGTGAGGCAGCCTCGGCTGGCGGCATGGTAGCTCGGTCTTCAACAAAATCACCGAGGTCGCTGTCTCCGTCTTCACCGATAGGAGTCTCTAAAGATAACGGCATTTTAGATAATTTCAGAATTTCCCTCACTTTTTCTGCGGGGATATCCATCGCTATGCCAATTTCTTCGTAACTTGGTTCACGTCCATACTCTTGAGTCAGATAACGATTGGTCTTATATAGCTTATTGATAATTTCTATCATGTGCACTGGAATACGAATTGTACGGGCTTGATCAGCTATAGCTCGGGTAATACTTTGTCTAATCCACCAATGGGCGTAAGTACTGAATTTATAACCTTTCCTATGTTGGAACTTGTCCACGGCTCGAAATAGGCCGATGTTGCCTTCCTGAATAAGGTCGAGAAAAGGTATTCCGTGTCCGGTGTATTTCTTGGCGACACTCACCACCAGACGCAAATTTGCTTCAATAAGGCGTTTCTCTGCCTCTCTTGCGGCCCTCTTGATTTCACTAAAATGGGCTTTAAGTTGCTGACTCTTAGCGTGAAGGTCGGAAAGGAATTCAGGATTAACGGGCTCGACTGTTAAAGATTCCATCTGACTCCAGGAAGTTCCATCTACTATACTCTCCAGTAATTCTGAAGGCAAAAGTCGGCTATCTATTGAAAGGTCTACCAAGCTTCGTCCAACTTCCGATGTGTTTTTACCATTGGCTTCCGCAATAGCTTTCACTAGCTCTGGATCGATTACACCGTCGATAGCCGCCCGCAATTTGGGGTCGGCAACTATCTGAATGAGGCTATCTGTTGTATCAATCTTAAAGCGCTTGACAAGAATATCAACTGTGGGCCAGGCTGCAAGCAGGTGACGAAGCAAATAGATTGTAATACTAACCGCCGGGGGATATCTGCCATAGTGCTTCAAGCGAAGGCCTTCAATCTTTGCTAGATACCTGGCATCTTCTAGTCTACTGGCCAATACCTTTTCGTCGTTTGCGGTGAGAAGCGAAACTTTGCCAATCTCGTGGAGATACATTAGAACCGGGTCATCGACTGGCTGTTCATCAGGCTCTAGTTCGAGCCCAATCACAGATTTAGCTCCTCTTTCTGTCTTATCTCCCCACTCCTCGTCCAGGTCAGCAGACCCTTCATCTCCCCAGGAAGAGGCAATTACGGATATATCTTCTTCCGTATCCTCCTGGCGGAAAGTGCCCCAGGCGCTTTGGGTAAGTTTGAGTGACTCAACCTCAGGCCTTATGCCCATGATATCTCCAGTGTGCAGTTCAACTTTGTCTTTCATATTGAAAAAGCTCTTTATTTTGACACGATTATCGTGGCGCTATATCGACACTGTACTATAACCCTCGTGTTTGGTCAATTGTACGCCAAGTATAGATGCTATATGTCTTAAGTATATAAACGACCCGGGCGGTTTAGTATCTCCTCTGTCTTCCTCTTCCGCCAAAACCTCCACCCCCGCCTCTGCTATCGGAACGAGGGCGAGCCTCATTAACATCCAGCGTTCGCTCCTTGAGTGTTTTCCCCTTTAATCCAGCGATTGCAGCTTCGCCTTCAGCCTTTGAAGCCATTTCAACAAAACCAAATCCTCTGGATTGCCCGCTATACTTGTCTTTTATGATGTTTACAGAAGTGATTCCTCCAAAAGCCTTAAATTCCTCCCGCAAATCCTCTTCAGTTACGTCAAGCGATAAGTTACCCACATAGATATTCATCTGGTACCCCTTTCTTCAAAATTGTAAAGGAACATACATAGGTCAGGTATCCCTGGCCTATGTATGTTCTTAAGGTCGAACTAGTATTCCTTACTAAGTTCGAACCTGCTGCTGTCATTATGCCAGGCACCACTTGAACCGCCGCGCTGTTGTTTCTTAGCCTGTCGGCACCGAGAACAACGCTTAGGGTCGTTGGTAAAGCCTTTGGACGCGTAGAATTCTTGTTCTCCAGCAGTGAAGGTGAAGGTAGCCCCGCAATCGGGACAGAGAATTGACTTGTCTGTGAAACTCATTGGACGACCTCCTCTCTTATGAATAGTTGGTTAGAGTTGGGGTCATCCGGAATCTGGGTAAGTCGGGTAAATCTGGGGGTAATTTAACTGAGTACGTGATAACCAAAACTGAAACCACCACTTCCACTATACACCAAAACTCTCAGTATTGCAAAAAAAACGGTCGCAAGTTCGGCTCGGGGCAGTAGTACTCTGACATTGAAGTGCGTGTTATGGATTTCAACGATACGATAAAATTATGTGAATAGCCCATGAGATACTTGACAAATATATATAGTATACTTTACAAT
>Ga0208828_1000629_pt1 | contig 15288 bp, 16 predicted proteins | sample Kivu_160m_FD_185487 | JGI IMG/M metagenome (GOLD analysis project Ga0208828, IMG submission 185487) | Freshwater microbial communities from Lake Kivu, Western Province, Rwanda to study Microbial Dark Matter (Phase II) - Kivu_160m (SPAdes)... | ecosystem: Environmental > Aquatic > Freshwater >... | reverse complement strand
GTCCAGTGGAGACATTGTCTACCTCCTTTGATCTGCCTTGTCGTGCAAGCAACCCCATTATACAACAGATTATCGTCTAAATCAAGCTGAAAACGGCAGACTCGATAAATGGGAAATCACCAGTTGTAGGGCAAGTTGGCAACTTGCCCTACGTCCTGTTCTTGCGTTGGGGTGAACGCAGTTCATGATGACTACTGAGACTAATTAGGGCAAGTTGGCAACTTGCCCTACGTCCTGTTCTTGCGTTGGGGTGAACGCGTTCATGATGACTACTGAGACTAATTTAGGGCAAGTTGCCAACTTGCCCTACGTCCTGTTCTTGCGTTGGGGTGAACGCAGTTCATGATGACTACTGAGACTAATAAGGAGGGCAGAGGTAGAGTACCTCTGCCCCTTTGGTTGCATGGGTTTTGGTGCAAACGTGCTATGGGAGATACCCGAAGGGGTTGCGCTGGACGCCGTTGTATCGGATCTCGAAGTGGAGATGGGGCCCTGTTGCTCTGCCGGTTGTGCCTACTGAGCCAATCTTCTCCCCTCTGCTGACGGATTGACCGACTTGGACTAAGATGGTGTGGAGATGGGCATAGAGGGATTGGAAGCCATTGCCATGGTCAATCACCACGTATTTGCCGTAGCCGTACTCACTCCAACCCGCCGTGACCACGTAGCCGGAATCGGCAGCGACGACGGGAGTACCCGTAGGGGCACCTATGTCAATAGCCTGATGCATAGGCTTGAAGCCCTGGGTGACCGTTCCGCTGGTTGGCCAGCCGAAGCTACCTGTCCCTTTGGCAACTCCTTCGGGGACAGGGCCAGAATACACGTGGACGACACGAGGTTGGTAGGGCTTTTTCCCGCCGGGGACGATGATCTGCTGCCCCAGGCTCAGATTTTGGGGATTCTGCAGGTTGTTGTATTCACATCCTATGATGGCCAAGACATCAACCTTGTATTGCTGAGCGATGCTGGCCAGGGTATCGCCCTGAACCACAGTGTGGTAGACCCCGTCCACAGGCAAGATGGTCAGCTCCTGGCCTATCCTCAGGAGGTCGGGGTGAGACTCCAGGCCAGCACTGGCCCACATGATGGTGTCGGCGCTGATACCGAACTCCTCGGCGATGCCGTAGAGGGTGTCGCCCGTCTGCACTGCATAGGTGATGATCCCCTGTCGTTGCAATGGATGGGGCTCTTCGGTAGGTGCGATGGTCGGACTAGGTGTAGGTGTAGCGGTCGGGATGGAGGTAGCAGTGGGAGTGGGAGTAGGCGTGGCGGTAGGAGTTGGGATAGGAGTATCGGTGGGAGTAGGGGTGATAGTTGGCGCGAAATTGGTGTGGGGCACAGGAGCTCGGACGATGGTGTTCTCGTCCTGCAGACGGATGCCGCCGCGGCCGGAAAGATCAGCCTGCGGGCGGAAGCCCAAGCCAGGAGCTGGTGTTGGGGTAGACTGCAAACCGGACAAGACAGCCCTGGGGATGCCCATCTTGCCCAGCAGCGTAGCCGAGATAGCCAATAGGATGACGACCAGGTGCGAGGCAAAACGGCTCGGGAAGGGCAGACGGCCCACCTTGCCTATAGAACCGAGTGTTTCTATTTCAGGAACCCAGTCTTTTGCCCTTGACCGGAGGGTGGCCCAACGTTCGCTCACAGGATCACCCTCCCTTTCCCCAACGGGGGGAGAATCGGCTGGGATTTCCATTCGCTCCTCTCTTTTCCAACAGGTCAGCCGTCGGATGAGTCGCCCTTTCTTGTTAAATTATACCACACAAAACCGCAAATGTCAAGCCCTGGCTCAACACGTTTCTGTTTATTTCTATCTGTTTCAATGGGTTTCTCGGCTGTCGCCAGTCAAATATACCACATATAGTCATTTGGACGCGCATTACACTGCTATATGTGGTGGCTAGCAAGGCGACAGAAACCAGGTTTAGAGGACTTCCTTGCTCAAGGTGGCCAGGAACTCTTTGTTGTTCCTGGTCTTGGCCAGCCGGTCCAATATTGCCTCGACCGTGCCAGCCATCTCCAATCCTGCACCCGACGGAGGTGAAGCCATCATGTAGGAGATCATCTTGCGCATGATCCAGACCTTTTCCAGGGTCTCCTTGTCCAGCAGCAGTTCTTCGCGGCGGGTGCTGGAGCGTTCGATATCGAAGGCGGGGTAGATATATCGTTCCGCCAACCTGCGATTGAGGTGCAGTTCCATGTTACCTGTCCCCTTGAATTCCTCGTAGATGACGTCGTCCATCCGGCTGCCCGTCTCTACCAGGCAGGTGGCAATGATGGTCAGGCTTCCCCCTTCCTCGATGTTGCGAGCTGCGCCGAAGAAGCGTTTGGGGGGGTAGAGGGCGGCCGGGTCTACCCCGCCGGAGAGGGTACGGCCACTGGGGGGCACGGTTAGATTATAGGCCCTGGTCAGGCGGGTGATGCCATCCAACAGGATCACCACATCCTTGCCGCACTCGACCAGGCGCTTGGCTCGCTCCAGGGCCATCTCGGCCACGCGCACCTGATCCTGGACGGGATCATCGAAAGTAGCGGCGATCACCTCCGCTTCCACCGAGCGATCCATGTCGGTCACTTCTTCGGGCCGCTCGCCGATGAGGGCCACCATGAGGTGAACGTCGTTGTAGTTGGCGGTGATGCCGTTGGCTATTTGCTTCAGGATGGTGGTTTTGCCAGCCTTGGGAGGGGAGACGATCAGGCCTCGCTGCCCCCTGCCGATAGGGGCGATCAGATCGAGCAGACGGGTGCCCAATACGTCAGCCTTTGTTTCCAGGGCGAACATCTTATTGGGGAAGATGGGAGTCAGGCTTTCAAAGTTGGGGCGCCGTTTGGCCGCCTCCGGATCCAGACCGTTCACCGCCTCTACCCGGAGCAGGCCAAAATACCTCTCCGTCTCTTTTGGAGGGCGGACCTGGCCGATGACCATGTCGCCGGTGCGGAGGCCAAAACGCCGGATCTGCGATTGGGAGACGTAGACATCCTCAGGGCCGGGCAGCAGATGATCCGAACGTAGAAAGCCGATGCCTTCCTGCACGATGTCCAGCACACCTCCGCCGAAGATGTACCCCTGTCGCTCTGCATTGGTCTTGAGCAAGCGGAGGATCAGGTCGTACTTCTTGAGACGGGTATAACCAGAGATGTCCCATTCCCTGGCCATCTCACGCAGTTCGTCCAGGTTTCTGGTCTCCAGCTCGACGATGTTCATTTCCATTTTCATTTCTTGTTCTTGCATTTCTTCCATGGCTCTCTCCAGCTTGTGTTCCAGGCTCTCTGGGATTTCGCAGGGTCACAGCATCGGAGTCCCCAACTTGTTGTTGGGGCCGGGGCGCGATAAACCTCAACAAGTTGAGGACTCCGGCCAGCTATCCATGCCAACTCCCAAAGACCCGTGTTCCAAAAGCGCTAACCGTACCACCGTCCGCCGTGGCACTCAGACGCCACGCAGAGGTCAAAAGGCATTGACGGCACAATCAATCGGCTGTGATCATTCAGGTAAGAGATAGCATAATACCGGGACCTGCAGCTTGGTGGCAAAATCGCGGGGACTCAGATGAATGCTCGTGAGGACAAAACAGCGTCAAGGGAACACCAACCATGAGGTACGGGTCAGGTAATCCCCCGCTTCTCTCTCCACGCAGAAGGCAAAGCACTTGCCGAATTCCAGTTGATTATAGCATCTTTTACTTGCTTAGTCAAATCCCGAAACCGACCACCAGGCTAGCATAGTAGTAGACCACTGTCACTGCGAATAGCAGGCTGTCAAGGCGGTCTAGCATGCCGCCGTGACCAGGAATGAGGCCGCTGGAATCCTTCACCCCCACCTGGCGTTTCATCATGGATACGGCGAGATCGCCGAAGGGGAGAAAGGTGGAGACGAGACCCCCCAGGACAAGGCTGTGAACAAAGCTCAACCTCACAAGTGCGCCGATCAACAGGGCGGTCGCTACCCCGCAAAGCCAGCCCGCTATGGTTCCTTCCCAAGTCTTCTTGGGGCTCAAGCGGGGGAAGAACTTATGGCGTCCTACTGACATACCAACAAAGTAGGCGCCGCTGTCGGCTACCCAGGTGATCAGCAGCGTTAAGGCCATCCATTCGAGCCCGCTGGGGGCGTCTCGCAAGGAGATGAAGTGGCTGGCCATCCAGCCGAGGTACAGCCCGCCCGCGATAGTGAGAGCCCAGTCAACGGTCGGGGTGGAGGTGTCTTTCTTGAACAACTGCCAGGACAGGGATAGAACGATCACCCCTGTCAGGCCGGGTCTGGCTAGTTCCCAGGCAGGGTAGCGGGCGTCCACCAGCAGTAGCCAGATCAGGACCAAACCCCAAACAGGGGAGGGTTTGTACCCCCCTGACCGCATCATTTGAAAGAACTCGTAGCCCGCTATGCTGGCTGCGATGACAATGATGGCGAAAAACGGGAACCCACCCGCGTAGGTGACCCCCAGTACAAGGGGGATCATGATGGCCGCGCTCAGAACGCGCTGTCCTAACACCTGTTTTGTCCTGATCGTATGGATTAGCTCGGAGTCGTTATCGAAGCGCGCGATTCGGGTATAAGCCCGAATCTACGCTCCCGTGTGCTGTATTCCAGGAGGGCAGCATAAAGCTCGTCCTCATTGAAATCGGGCCAGTAGGTGGGGGTGGCGTAGTACTCGGCATACGCACCCTGCCAGATGAGGAAGTTGCTGATGCGCAGTTCGCCGGCGGTACGGATGATCAGATCTGGGTCCGGCAGTCCAGCCGTATACAAGTACTGACTGAACACCTCCTCATCCAGCCGATCCGGGTCCATACCGCTTTCGACAATGCGGCGGACAGCGTCCAGGATTTCAGTGCGCCCGCCGTAGTTGAAGGCCACGTTCAGGATGATACGGCTGTTGTTTCTGGTGAGCTCGATGGCCTGGCGCACCCGCTGCTTGAGCGCTTCGGAGACGCCCTCCAGGCGGCCGATGTGGCGCAGTTGCACGCCGTTCTTATGTAGCTCCGGCAGCTCGCGATCCAGGGTCTGCTCCAGGATGCGCATGATGCCTTGCACCTCTGCGCTGGGGCGACCCCAGTTCTCCGTTGAGAAAGCGTAGAGGGTGAGGATGTGAATGTTGTGCTCGACACAAGCTTTCAGAATCCGACGGATGTTCCCTGTACCGGCACGGTGGCCGGCCAGCCGGGGCAAGCCACGCGACCGTGCCCAGCGGCCATTGCCGTCCATTATTATGGCCAGATGATCTGGGACTGTGGTCAACTGTTTTTTCACCATTTACGTTTTACGGTAACTGCTCAGCCCGTGTCATTGCGAGTCGGCCATGGCGTGGCTCGCCATTCTAAAGGGCAGAAACATCCCACCCTCACCCTAACCCTCTCCCTGCGAGGGAGAGGGGACTTGCCCCCTCGCCCCTTTGGGGAGAGGGCGGGGGTGAGGGGAAGTTTCTGAGTAGGCACGGTTTTTGTGCCGAAGCAATCTCCAATTCGCGGGGTGGGGATTGCTTCGCTTTGCTCGCAATGACAGCCTGAGTAGTCACGTTTTACGTTTTAGATCTCTAGGATCTCTTGCTCCTTATCGCGGCCTATCTCGTCCATCTTGGTGATGAACTGGTCGGTGATCTCCTGTATATCGTCCTTGGTCCGATAGAACTCGTCCTCCGAGATCAGCTTCTCGCTCTGCAACTCGCGGAGGTCTTCTATGGCATCGCGGCGGATGTTGCGAATGGCTACCCTGCCCTCTTCGACCCGCTTGCCCACGATCTTGACCAGCTCCTGGCGGCGATCCTCGGTGAGGCGGGGGATGGTCAGGCGAATGACCTTCCCATCATTGGAGGGAGGCAACCCCAGCTCCGATTTCAGGATGGCTCTCTCGATGTCAGCCAGGGCGCCAGGATCCCAAGGGCGGATGGTCAGCAGCCGGGGTTCGGGGACGGAGATGGTTGCCATTTGGTTGAGGGAGATCAGCGTGCCATAGTATTCCACAGGCAGCCGTTCCACCAAGGCAGGGGAAGCCCGTCCGGTCCTGATAGTCATCAGATCATCTCGGAGGGCGTCCACTGCCTTGTTCATTCTGGCTTCAGTGTCTTTAAGCAGGTCATTGATCATGATCAAGCACCTCCCATTAGTCAGGTGGTTAGATGGTCTGTGCTTTGACTATCCGACCATCAAGCTATCTCCTGATGATCGTGCCCACTGGTTCGCCGAGAATGGCCCGCTCGATGCTCATGGGTTCCCATAGGTTGACAACAATTATGGGCAGGTTGTTGTCCATGCACAGAGAAATGGCCGTACTGTCCATAATTCCTACTCCCATATTCAGGGCCTCGATGTAGGTCAGGTGCTCCAGTTTCCTGGCTTGAGGATGGAGTTGAGGGTCGGACTCGTATACGGCGTCTACCTTGGTCGCTTTGATCAAAACCAGGGCGCCGATCTCCACGGCGCGCAGGGCAGCGGCCGTGTCGGTAGTGAAGTAGGGGTTTCCCGTCCCTGCTCCCAGGATGACCACTCGCCCTTTCTCCAGGTGGCGGATTGCCCGTAACCGGATATAGGGCTCCGCGATGGCTCTCATCTCGATAGCTGTCTGCACGCGAGTGGTTACACCGATTCTCTCCAGGGCATCGCGGAGAGCCAGGGAGTTCATGACCGTGGCCAGCATCCCCATGTGGTCAGCGGTGGATTGATCCATGCCGTGGGCCAGGCCGTCCTTGCCTCGCCACAGGTTACCCGCTCCCATGACGATGGCGATCTCCACCTCGTGATCCTTCACCCGGCGGATCTTGGCTGCGACTTGTTTAGCTCTTTCGGGGTCAATGCCGTATCCTCCCGGCCCAGCCAGGGCTTCACCGCCCAGCTTCAGCATAATACGCTTGTACTTCACCACAGGCATCACGCCTTTCACCCTCCCAACTCAAACCTCGCAAACCGCCGCACCACGATGTTCTCACCTACCTTGGCAATCATCTGGGCGATGACATCCTGGACGGTCAACTCATCGTTCTTGATGAAGGGTTGCCCCAGCAGGCAGACTTCCTGATAGTATTTCTGCAGCTTGCCTTCCACGATTCTATCTAGTAACTGCTCCGGTTTGCCCTGCTCCCTCGCCTGGATTCGATAAGTGGTCTTCTCCTGCTCCAGCACGTGGGGGGGGATGTCCTCAGGCGTCAGACAGAGGGGATTGGCAGCCACGATCTGCATGGCCAGATCGTGGGCCAGTTCCTTGAACCCTTCGAGCCTGGCCACGAAATCGGTCTCGCAGCCCAGCTCAATGAGGGCCCCGACGCGGCCACCGGCGTGAACATAGGCTTCGATCAGGCCCTCATTGGCTTCCCGGCTGGCTTTCTTGGCGGCGGCAGCCAGCCCCTTCTCTTGCAGAAAGACCCTGGCCTTCTCCAGGTCGCCGCCGCTGGCCTCCAATGCCTTCTTGCAATCCAGCACCCCGGCCCCGCTTGTCTCCCGCAGGTCCTTTATCATTGATGTTGTGATCTCCAATTGAATCCTGACCTCCTCGGTAGTTGATGCTAGTTTTCTTCGTAAACCCCTTCTAGCTCCTCTTCTCCCTCAAACTGGAGTTCGCCCGACTTGAGTTTAGCCAGGGTAGCCGTGCCCAGGTATCTCTCTTCCTCCCCCTCAAGTCCGAGCTCCTCTCCCTCGGGCATCAGTGAAGCTCGCAGATTCTGCCCCTCGATGACAGCATCGGCGATCTTGGTGGTGATCAGCTTGACGGCCCGGATAGCGTCGTCGTTGGCAGGGATGACGTAGTCAATGTGGTCCGGATCGCAGTTCGTATCCACCATAGCTACGATGGGTATACCGAGCTTGTTGGCTTCCTTGACGGCGGTGGTTTCGCGCCGCACATCGGTAACGAACAGCATGTCGGGCAGGCGTCTCATCTCCTTGATGCCACCCAGGCGTAGATTCAGCTTCGCAATCTCGTGCTCCAGTTGCAGGGCTTCCTTCTTGAGCAGCCGCCCGAAATCCCCTCGCTCCCGACGTTCTTCGAGGTTCATCAGGTAGTCTGTTCGTTGGCGTATGGTCCGCCAATTGGTCAAGGTTCCTCCCAGCCATCGCTGGTTGACGTAGGGCATGCCACATCGCTCAGCCTGTTCGATGACGCTGTCTTGGGCCTGCCTCTTGGTGCCTACAAAGAGGACGAATCCCCCTTCACTGACGGTATCCCTCACTGCCTCGTAGGCCCTATCCAAGCCACTCATCGTCTGCTGCAGATCAATAATGTGGATGCCGTTGCGCTCCGTGTAGATGAAGGTCTTCATCTTCGGGTTCCAGCGGTTGGTGCGATGCCCGAAGTGCACCCCCGTCTCCAATAGCGCTTTCATTGAAACTACTGCCATTTTGTTTCCTCCTTACGTTTTGATCTTCCGCCCCTTTCCTCCTGGCAAAGGGCCTATCTAGCCGACGTTCAGTCACTGCTGGACAGGCACGTCTTCGTCAGTCCAAGGGCGTGTTCGATGGGGAACTTCCCGTAAGAGTATAGCACAACCTTGCTTATCCGGCAAGTCGGGGCTTGAGATTTCAAACCACTTGTGCTATACTATTGGCGATTTTGAGCCGAGGAGGAACAAAAGATGGTGAGCCAAGATTTATTGGATATTCTGCGTTGTCCCGCCTGCGTGCGGAATGGCCCGGACGCTGGCCTCCTGGACTTTATCCGGGAGCAGTGGCTCGTCTGCCGGGATTGTGATCGCAAGTACCCGGTGCGCGATGACATCCCGGTGATGCTCATTGATGAGGGGGACAAATATCGAGACGTGCCTGTGGAAGAGTTGGGGGAGCCATAATCGGGGGCTATAGCTCAATCTGAATCGCCTTCCAGGAAACAAACAATACCGTTGGCGATGCCTTCGGCTACCTTGTCCTGTTGGTCCAAGAGGATCTGGCGGTCGGCGGCCATGAAGCCGGTCTCGATAATCGCCCCAGGGGTTTGAGAGGCGATCTCGTAGAAGGCATGGTACTCCGTCATATCATAGGTGATGCTCTGCTCGTGGAACGAGAGGCCTGTGGCCTCTTGGTACTCCTCTCGCAGGCAGTTTGCCAGGCGATCCTCTTCCTCGGGCACAGCGCTATGGAGCACACTGGCTACTTTGAATCCGCTAGCCTCGGGGATGCTGCAAGAGTCGGCGTGGATGGAGACCAGGGCGTCGGCCAGATAGCCGTCCAGCGCCCGGTCGAACTCCTCCAGGAGGTCTACCTCATAGCCCTGATTTTCCAGCAGAACCTTCACCAGTTGGGCAACGGCCAAATTGATCTCCAGCTCTGTCATTCCGTCGGGACACACGGCCCCAGGATCATATTTCCGTGGGTTCGTGCTCCAGTGTCCGGCAACGATGCCGATCTTCTGGGGTGGTTTGGTGGGAGTCGGTGAGGGAGGGATTGGGGTAGCGGTGGGAGTCACCGTCGGCGTGGGGGTGGCAGTGACGGGAGTGGATGTGGCGTATTCACGCTCAGGCGCCCACAATGCCTGCAGAATCAGATAGGCGATGGTCAAAGCGATAGCGAGCATCACCCCAAGCAGTATTCTCTGAGCTACCTCCAGTGCTTCTCTCCTTACCAATGGCCCGAATCCTCCCGGACTTCGCCTTTCAAGCAGCGGGTTCTATTCAATCATACCTCTGATTTGTGATTTAGTCAACTCTGGGGTTTGACCATGATTTACTTCGACAATGCTGCCACCTCCTGGCCAAAGCCGCCGGGCGTGGCCGAGGCAATGGTGCGCTTTTTGAATAACGTGGGCGCCAATCCAGGCCGTTCTGCCCATCGCCTGGCAGTGGAGGCCGGACGCATCGTCTACAACGCCCGCGAGGCGGTGGCCGAATTGTTCAACGCCCCTGACCCGCTGCGCGTGGTCTTCGGCTCCAACGCTACCGAAGCCCTCAACCTGGCCCTGCGCGGCCTCCTTCGTCCAGGCGACCACGTTATCACCAGTAGCATGGAGCATAACTCGGTGATGCGCCCGCTGCGCGCCCTGGAACGGCAAGGCGTGGAGGTGACGGTGGTGCAGTGCTCGCCAGCGGGCTTTCTCAATCCATCTGACGTGGAGGCGGCGATCCGACTCAACACGGCGATGATCGCCCTCAACCACGCCTCCAACGTGGTAGGCACACTGCTGCCGGTGGCCGAAGTGGGACGCATTGCCCGCCGACACGGTCTACTCCTTCTGGTGGACGCAGCGCAGACCGGCGGCGCCTACCCGATAGACGTGCAGGCCGAGTTCGTTGACCTGCTGGCCTTCACCGGCCACAAGTCGCTCTACGGGCCAATGGGCACGGGGGGATTGATCGTCGGCGAGCGAGTGAACGTGGATCGGTTGGAGCCACTCAAGCGGGGCGGCACCGGCAGCCGCTCGGAGTACGAGGAGCAGCCTGATTTCCTGCCCGACTTGTGCGAAAGCGGCACCCTCAATGTGGTGGGCCTGGCGGGATTGGAAGCTGGTATACGATGGGTGCTGAAGCGGGGCGTGGATGCTATCCGGGCCTACGAGGTGGAACTGGCCCAGTGGCTGATTGCTGGGTTAAGGGATATCCCCGGCGTGACCATCTATGGCGGGCTGGATGCCAACCGACAGACAGCAACTGTGTCCTTCAATGTTATCGGGATGGAGCCTTCAGAGGTGGGATTCCGATTGGACGAGGAGCATGGTATCATGTGTCGTGTAGGACTGCACTGCGCGCCCGCGGCCCACAAGACGACGGGCACTTTTCCGGCAGGCGCAGTGCGCTTTGGGCTGGGGGTCTTCAACACACTGGAAGAGATAAACGCTGCACTGGCAGCCGTAGAATCACTTGCCCAGGAGGCACAATGACCGACAAGCAGTACGCAGTTATTCTCGTCTATTCCACAAGCTATGCCCTGCGGGCAGAGAAGGTCCTGAAACAGGCGGGGATTTCCTGCAAACTGATCCCCGTCCCCCGCCACCTCAGTTCCGAGTGCGGGGTGTGTGTCCGAATCGAGCGGGCCGACCAGGAGGCTGCATTTCAAGTGCTGAGAACTGCTCGCGTGGAGATGGAAAGAGTTCACGACATCTGAGGAGAAAACTTATGGTGAAGATTGTTGACGCACGGGGACTGCCCTGCCCCCAACCGGTTATCTTGACTCGTAATGCGCTGCAGGAAGACGACACCGTGACGAGTGTTGTGGACAACGAAACGGCTCAGCGCAACGTGACCCGCATGGCCGAGAAGGCCGGATGCGCCGTGCGGGCCGAGGAGCGAGACAATGGCATCTACCTGCACATCACCAGGGAGGACGTGCTACTGGAGGAGACGGTCTCGCAGCCTGTGCCCACCCTGGCCGGAGGACCGCTGGTGCTGGTGGTACCCAGCGAGTTCATGGGCCGGGGCGAGCACCCCGAATTGGGACAAATCCTCGTCCGGGGCTTCTTTCACACCCTGGGCGAGGTGGAGCCTTTGCCCGAGACCATCATATTTTTTAACAGCGGGGTCAAACTGGTGGTGGAAGGGTCACCGGTGTTGGAAGACCTTCAGGGTCTACACGAACGAGGCGTAGAAATCCTCGTTTGCGGCACCTGCCTGGGATACTATGAACTGAAGGAGCAGATGGCGATAGGCGAGGTGTCCAACATGTACACCATCGCCGAGACCATGCTGAGAGCAGGTAAAGTGGTGAGCCTATGAAAAATTTCAGGGGAGGATGTATGACCCGCGAGGAGATACGTTTAACGGCGCTGACCAGCGCCGCCGGTTGAGCGGCCAAGAGAGGGCCCGAGGCCCTGGCGCAGGTCCTGCGCCCACTGCGCGAGATGTTTCGCGCCGAAGAATACCCCAACCTGCTCGTCGGCCTGGAAGTGAGCGATGACGCCGCCGTGTACAAGATCAACGACGAGGTGGCACTTATTCACACCCTCGATTTCTTCCCGCCCGTGGTGGACGACCCCTACGACTACGGAGCCATTGCTGCGGCCAACGCCATGAGCGACGTCTACGCCATGGGCGGTGAGGTGGTGCTGGCGCTCAACATCTGCGGCTTTCCCCCCGACCTCCCACCAGAGATCGTCGCCGAGATCCTACGAGGCGGAGCGGAGAAGGTGGCCGAAGCAGGGGGCGTGCTGGCCGGCGGCCACACGCTGGACGATAAGGAGCCCAAGTACGGCCTGGCGGTGATGGGTTTTGTCCACCCGGACCGGGTGCTCACCAAGGCCGGCGCCCAGCCCGGCGACGCGCTCATCCTGACCAAGCCGTTGGGGGTGGGGATCATCACCACTGCCCTCAAGGGCCAGGTGGCCGATCCGACCCACGTGGCCGCCGCCGTGGAGACTATGAAGAAGCTCAACAGAGACGCAGCCCGCCTCATCCAACAGGCCGGCGTGCGCGCCTGCACCGACATCACCGGCTTTGCGTTACTGGGTCACGGCTACGAGATGGCCGAGAAGAGCGGCGTAAGGCTGCGCTTTTACGTGGACACACTCCCCTTCCTGGAGGGGGCGAAGCAGTACGCTGAAGGCTGGCTTTTCCCCGGCGGATCTTGCCGCAACCAGCAGTTCTATGAGCGGTGGGTAGACTTCGCGCCGGGCGTCTCCGAGGAGATGCAGATGCTCCTCTTCACCCCTGAGACTTCGGGAGGGCTGCTCGTCGCCGTCCCGCCAGAGAGACTGGAGAGGCTTACCACTCTCTTCGCGGATAAGGGGCGTCCGTGCTGGGTCATCGGCGAGGTCTTGGAAGGAGAAGGAGTTATTGTCCAGAAACACTAATGATGAGTGAAAGGAGAGTCCTATGAAGGAACCAATGGAATCCGCACTGCTCAGTCACCTGGGCAGGTACGGCAAAGCGGAGGCCATGGACCTCTTCGCCCGGCACGTCTCCTCAGGGAAGGCGAGGTTCTTTCAGGCGGCCGGCATTGATTTTGTGCTCGGCCGACGGGAAGGGCCTTACCTGTGGGACATCGCGGGCGAAAAGAGGCTGATTGACTGCCACTGTAACGGCGGGGTGTTCAACCTGGGCCACCGAAACCCGGAGACCATCGCTACCCTGGTGCAAAGTCTGCAAGAGCTCGACATCGGCAATCACCACCTGATCAGCGAGCAGAGAGCGGCCCTGGCCAGCAGGCTGGCCGAGCTCGCGCCCGGCGACATCACCTACACCGTCTTCGGCGTGGGGGGCGGTGAGGCCATAGACCTGGCCATCAAGGTGGCCCGTGGCTACACCGGGAAGCCCAGGGTGATCTCGGCCAAAGGGGGCTACCACGGCCACACCGGCCTGGCCCTGGCCGCCGGCGACGAGAAGTACCGCGCCCCCTTCGGACCGCTGGCCCCCGGCTTCGTCCAGGTTCCCTTCAACGACATCGAAGCCCTGGAAAAAGCCGTGGACGACGAAACGGCGGCCGTCCTGCTGGAGACCATCCCCGCCACCTACGGCATGGCTGTCCCCGACCAAGACTTCTTTCCCCAGGCGAGGGCGCTTTGCGATAACAGAGGGACTCTGCTCATCGTGGACGAGGTACAGACCGGGCTGGGCAGGACAGGCAGGCTGTGGGGAATCGAGCATTTCCACGTGGCGCCTGACATCATGGTGGTCGGCAAAGGGCTGTCGGGCGGAATCTATCCCATCACCGCCACCTGCTTCAGGGAGAGGTACGAGGCGGTCTTCCACCAGGACCCATTTATCCACATCTCCACCTTCGGCGGGGCTGAGGTAGGGTGTCCGGTGGCCCTGAAGGTGCTGGAGATGTCCTCTGACCCTGCCTTTCTGGGCCACGTGGAGGAAATGGCCAGCGTTTTCTCCGAAGGTTTCAAGATCTTGAGAGACAAGCACCCTGAGATCCTGGTCGGCCTCAGGCAATTGGGCTTGATGATGGGCATCGAGATGGTGAACGAGCACTGCGGGCCCCTGTTCACCAGGGCCGCCTACGACCACGGCTTTCTTTCGGTGTTCGCGGGAAACAACCCCCGAGTGGCCCAGTTCCTACCCCCACTGATCATTGATGGTTCCCTGGCCGAGGAGCTCCTGGAGCGAGTGGACAGGGCCCTGGGAACGGTGGAGAGGATAGTTCTGGGGAGCGAGTAATATTGACTTCGATAGGAGGACGTATGTCTGGTTTGAATGTGAACGTCGAGCTGCTGAAGCAGTTCGAGAAGGGGCTCGATCCCAGCTTCCCGGAAAAGAGCGCGGTTCCGGCCAGGGTGCTGGGGTATGGGGAGATCAGCACGGTACTGGAGTTGGGGATGGGCAGCGAGAGGGAGCTGGCCTACAAAAGGCTGCCCATGTTCAAGACCGAAGAAGAAGCCAAGAGCTATCAGGCCCTGTACCAAGAGTACGTTGAGGTGCTGACGGATCGCGTCGGCCTGCGGGTCGTTCCCAGCGACACGACACGGTTCATGGTCGAGGATAAGCGCAGGATGGTGGTCTACATCGTTCAGCAAAAGCTATCTCCTGAGGCCATCGGCCACCAGGCCATCCACCGCCTCTCGCCCGATGACGTCAGGAAGCTGGTGCTTGCCATCCTGCGGGAGACGAAGAAGGTCTTCGACTTCAACCGGCAGCACAGGGGCCAGTTGGAAGTGGGCTTCGATGGACAGATCTCCAACTGGGCCATCATTGGCTTTGATCCGCAATCGCCAGAACTGGGCGAAGAGGTGGAACTGGTTTACTTCGACACCAGCACGCCCTTGATGCAGAAAAACGGCGTGGAGCAGCTCAACCCGGAGCTGTTCCTGCGCAGTGCACCCTCTTTCCTGGTCTGGATCATTCGGCTGCTCTTCCTGGAAGACGTAATGACCCGCTATTACAACTTGCGGCAGGTGCTGGTTGACCTCATCGCCAACTTCTACAAAGAGCAGCGACCTGATCTCATCCCCGATCTGGTAAACACTGTAAACGGATTTTTCTCGGCTGAGATTGGGGAAGACGAGTTCACGTTTATCACGGAGAAGGAGGTCCGGGCCTACTACAGAGAGGATGCCTGGATCTGGCGCATCTATCTGGCTTTCAGGAAGATTGACCGCTCCCTGCATAGGCTTCTAGGGAAAGATTACCCCTACGTTCTGCCGCAGAAGATAAAACGATGAAAACAATGCGCTTTCCTAAAGACTTCCTGTGGGGCACATGGGAATAGCTGTAGGACAAGTTGCCAACTTGTCCTTCCCCCAAGACACCCTGCGGGGTACGGGAATAGCTGTAGGACAAGTTGCCAACTTGTCCTTCCCCCACGACACCCTGCGGGGTGCGGGAATAGCCGTAGGACAAGTTGCCAACTTGTCCTTCCCCCACGACACCTTGCGGGGTGCGGGAATAGCCGTAGGACAAGTTGCCAACTTGTCCTTCCCCCACGACACCCTGCGGGGTG
>Ga0208828_1000627_pt1 | contig 15302 bp, 16 predicted proteins | sample Kivu_160m_FD_185487 | JGI IMG/M metagenome (GOLD analysis project Ga0208828, IMG submission 185487) | Freshwater microbial communities from Lake Kivu, Western Province, Rwanda to study Microbial Dark Matter (Phase II) - Kivu_160m (SPAdes)... | ecosystem: Environmental > Aquatic > Freshwater >... | reverse complement strand
ATCTATGTCAGAACCCAGAAAAATTATCCTTTCCTGAAGGAGCCTTGAATAAATATCAAAGGACCTTTCCCCCCTGTTGGTTTGCTCTATGACCATAGGTATAAGATAATCATTTGTTATTTTCATCATTTTATTGTTCACTTTCTTCCTTATTTGCAGAATCCGGGACCCAGAGTTTTTTATCTTCAGCTTCTTCATCAGTTTTTTCTGCATCTTTTGGTCTGCCCGGTGTCCAAAGTTTCCTTGCTGCCGGCTTATCGGCCTTTTGTTTCTTTTCTTCAACTATCTTTGAATTTTTTATGAGGAAATCAAACAGGTTTCGCCTCCTTATATTTTCCCTGAGGTCATCCCTGCCGTCATTTCCATCAAGATATTCTTTCAGCCTTTTTTTCTCTTCTTCTTTATTATAGCTTGAAATTATCTTTTCAGCTTCTTCATTTATTTGCTGTTCTGAAGGTTCTATGTTTGAAGCTTCAGTCTTCTCAAGTGCATTGATAATCAGGTATTCTTTAATCTCTCTAATTGCTGATAACCTGACATTACTGTTAAAATCTTCTTCTGTAATATTATATGCTTTAAGGTAATCGCTTTTTGAAATCTTGTGTTCAGACAGCTCTTTATCAAGGTCCTCATTATAATGCTTTATCCTGCTTTCTATCATTGGCTCAGGGACCTCAAGCTTAATATTACTTACAAGACTGTCCATTATCCCGGATATTATCCTGTCTCTTCGCATTTTCTTTTTCTGCTGTTCCATTCTTTCTTTCAGGTGGGCCATGAAAGCATCGGCATCTTTATAGTCTCCAAAATTCTTCAGGAAGTTCTCATCAACAGCGGGTAATGTTTTCTTTTTAATTTCCTTTAAATTAATGCTGAATTCTGCCTGCTTTCCGGCAATTTCCTTATCGGCAATGTTTTCAGGCATGGTCAGTACAACATTTTTGCTTTCGCCTTTTTTCATTGAAATTATTGCTTCTTCAAATTCTGCAAATAATGTCCCTGAGCCCAGCTCCAGGGTGTAATCCTGTGCGCTGTTACCTTCAAATGGATTGCCATCTATTTTGCCTTCAAAATCAATTATTACATAATCGCCCTTTTCAGAAGGCCTATCGTCTTCAACGGGTTCAAGGGATGCATAATTGTTGCGAATGCTTTCTACCTGTTTTTCAATCTCCTCATCAGTCACTTCTTCTGACAGACCGGTTACTTCGATTCCCTTATACCTTGGGAGTGTTATTTCCGGCTCGACCTCGACAGTGACTTCTATTTCCAGTGGTATGTCTTCACCCACTTTATTGATTTTAATCTTCGGGTAATCAATTGGTTTTATTTTTGAATCTTCAACTATTTTAGGATAGAGCTCAGATATTGAAATAGTAGCGGCCTCATTTAACACATATTCCTTGCCAAAGTTAACATCTATTATATTGTATGGTATTTTTCCGGGCCTGAAACCGGGTATTTTAGCTTTTGAGGAAATCTCCTTATATGCGGAATTCATTGATTTCTGCAGATGATTGCTTGCAATTTCGATATCAAGGATGACCTTATTATTCTCAACTTTTTTAAGACTCTTTAACTTGTAACTCAATTAAACACTCCTTCAAAATAACAAAATTTCTTTAGTTTTTTTAAAATACATTATTATCTGGTGCGAGAGAGGGGATTTGAACCCCTACAGGTGATTAGCCCACTAGATCCTAAGTCTAGCGCGTCTGCCAGTTCCGCCACTCTCGCAATGAATGGTGGGTCGTACAGGCTTCGAACCTGTGACCCCCTGATTAAGAGTCAGGTGCTCTACCTACTGAGCTAACGACCCATACAGATACTGGTGCATTATCATGGCACGCCTGGAGGGATTCGGTCTTTCGTCTCGCTTTGCTAAGCTCGCTGCAGAGCCGCGGACTCACTCGCCTACGCTCGCTCCGTCCATTCGAATCCCCGAAAATATGCCACAGGCATGTTTTCTAAACCAGGCGCAATACTGCCTGGTCCGGCTTTAACATGGCACGCCTGGAGGGATTCGAACCCCCGACGCACGGATTCGAAGTCCGACGCTCTATCCAACTGAGCTACAGGCGCTTTATATTAAAAAAATATGGGGTGAGAAACGGGATTCGAACCCGCGGCCTCAGGAGCCACAATCCTGCGCTCTAATCCAACTGAGCTATTCCCACCATTAAATTACTTTTATATCAAATAAACAAATATCCTCACAGACATGCCACTGGCATGTCTTTCAAGCACTGGCGCGCTTGAAAGGATTCGGTCTTTCGTCTCGCTTTGCTAAGCTCGCTGCAGAGCCGCGGACTCACTCGCCTACGCTCGCTCCGTCCATTCAAATCCTCACAGACATGCCACTGGCATGTCTTTTTCAGCACTGGCGCGCTTGAAAGGATTCGGTCTTTCGTCTCGCTTTGCTAAGCTCGCTGCAGAGCCGCGGACTCACTCGCCTACGCTCGCTCCGTCCATTCAAATCCTCACAGACATGCCACTGGCATGTCTTTCAAGCACTGGCGCGCTTGAAAGGATTCGAACCTTCGACCTACGGATTAGAAGTCCGTCGCTCTATCCAACTGAGCTACAAGCGCAAAAAGGCCGTAAAAAGCCGAATAAATACTTTAATGAAATTTGTAAAATAAGTCAAGAATTAAGGAGCATATTGCAATAACCAAGTAGATATATACTTTTTTTAACCGGGTAAAAACAACTATTTTTAACCAGCTAAAAATGCCATCTTTTATGAAAGTGATTAACCTGTAAGCAATACTGGATTCTCATTTCCTACAGGCAAAGTTTAAGGATATCTATTATTACATCTTTTGAATAACCCTCGACACCCCATATAGCAGCAAGGTCCACTACGTCATCTGCAAGTTCATCAAGCTTATCAGTTGGCAAGCCTGCATCCTTAAATGATACCGGACTTCCTATTTCAACAAACCATTTTTTGAATGCTTCAATACCTTCAAGAGCTTTTTTACCCGTATCATCACCCTTTATATCAAATACGTTTTCTGCAAACTTTGCAAAACGACCTGCTTTTTCTGCACATTTATATTTCATCCACGCCGGGACAATAATTGACAGTGCGGCGCCATGAGCAATATCATAATGTCCGCCAAGTATGTGGGCAAACAGATGATTTGGTATTGAACCGCCTGAAAGTCCCGCTGAACCTATGCCGTTCCATGCAAGTGTCGCTGCCCACATAAATGTGGCCCGTGCCTCATAATCCTGTGGGTTTACTTTCATTTTTGACATGCATTCGATTATTGTCCTTACAAGCCCCTCGACATACCTGTCCTGCACAGGCGACCACGTATCATCATGTGTAAAATAACCTTCAAGAAGGTGTATGCACGCATCTACCACCGCATATGCTGTATAGTCGAGCGGTATGGAAAGAGTCACAGAAGGATCAAGTATTGAAACTTTCGGACAGAGGTGTTCATCCCCGAAACCGTATTTCTTTTTAGTTTCTTCATCTGATAAAACCGTACCTCCATTCATCTCTGAACCGGCTGCAGGCAGGGTAAGTACAGTTAATACTGGAAGGGCAGCTTGTATCTTGGCAATATCATTATAGAAGTCCCAGACATCGCCATCGTAACATACGCCTGCAGCAATTGCCTTGGCTTCATCTATTACACTGCCGCCACCTACTGCTAGTATAAAATCGACTTTTTCCCTCCTGGCTATTTCTATCCCTTTCCTGGCATGGGAAACAAGAGGATTTGGTTTTACCCCTGGATATTCAACAAATTCAATTTTATTATCTTTTAGTGACTTAACTACGGAATCATATACCCCATTTGATTTTATACTGCTCTGGCCATAGACAAATAATGCCTTCTTGCCATTTTCTGCACAGTATTTTCCAATTTCAGGTATTTTATTTTTCCCGAATACGATTTTTGTGGGTATCCATAGGGTGAAGTCTTTCATTTGCGAGTCCTTTCAAAAAAAATGGAGCGGGAAACGGGATTCGAACCCGCGACCCTCAACTTGGAAGGCTGATGCTCTAGCCAGCTGAGCTATTCCCGCCCGAATAAATTAAATGGTCGGGGTGAGAGGATTTGAACCTCCGACCTCCTGCTCCCAAAGCAGGCGCGCTAAGCCAAGCTACGCTACACCCCGTTAATTGCACTCTTGTCCGGTGCAAAGTAGTATATTACCATATATGGGAATTATTTCAATAAATCTGTTAAACCTTAAACCCTATATTCCCGGACTTTTCAGATTTCCCTGGGCGCAACTTGCATATAGCATTATTTTCAAAGTTTACGATAATTTGTTTCCGCATTCACCACAGAATTTTGAGTTTCCCGGGTTTTTTGCTCCGCATTTGGGACATTTATTCAACTCTATTGAAGCACCGCAGTTATTGCAGAACTTTCCCTGCCCGGCAGGTTTGCCGCATTGCGGACAAAGGGTAGTCTTTCTTTCAATATCACCGGTAAATACCTGTGTCTGTGCCGCTTTTGCTTCAATATCATCAACCATTTTCTTGCCCCTTGCAGCAGCTACTTCAACATTTTCCCTAGGTGCATCGTCGACACAAAGTCCATCCTGCTCGTTCCAGTCGTTATCACACACCCATAACTTACACTTGGGGCATCTGTGAAAATGGCCCTTTGCTTCTTCCTGCGCTGCTACAAATGCGGCGTCATGCTCTTTCATCCATTCAGGTGACATCCCCTCAAATCTTTCACTTAAAACATCAGAGCCTTCTTCTATATTTGAACCTATATTGCTCTGGCCAAAAAAAGATGCCCCGATTGAAAGTGCTTTTCCCAGGCCACCAAGCATTTTTCCTTTTCCATAAGTTTTTGAAGCAATAAACTGAGTCTTATATCCTTCACTGCACAAATCGCAGAAAAATGTAAACTGGAAACCTGCATCAGTACTATTATCTTCAAAATTGTCAGTAAACGCATGCAATACCATTTCTCCTCCTTGTTAAAATCAAATTATTTTTTCTGCCATTTTGAAAAATTATCTACGCTGTTTAGATTAAATTCAAGTATTTCTTTTAAATCCTTCTGCCATGTTGCAGTATCCTTATGAATTACCCTGCCTGTAAAAATCTCTCTTAACCATGAAAGTTCCGGTATCATATTTACCGCATATCTGTAAGATATATTGGCATCAAGCGCAAGCTGCTCATCTGTCATATATACGGGCTCCCTGCGGAAGTTTATGGCAAGCATGCATTTGTTTATTTTCCTTATAAAATCAGCATATTTGTCCCTGATGCCAGCAGATGATAGCAAGACTTTTCTGCCGCTTTTATACTGTCTGGCAAATTCTGCCCTGTCAATCATCCTGAAAACATAAGTTGCCCTGCCTCCTGTCTGAAAACCAGTCTCGTCCTGGTTTACAGCATCGGCATCATCCTGTGTTTTCATGTTTTTACTGTCCTGAAGAGCCTGGCCGGCAGCATCGTCTTCCTGACCTTTATTTTCATCCTGGACAGCAATAGTCATTGCTTCAAGAGCTATGCAATTTGAAAACGAGCCCTGCTGGCCGGATGAAAGCGGAAATAAAAACCACAGATAATAGCCTGTCATTTCACCAAACAGACCCTTTTTAATTCCAATACAGGTTTTATCCATGTCAGATATTGACTTAAAGTGGCTGTAATAATCCCGGACTTTCCGGCCCTTCAACTTCTCTTCAATCCTGCTAAAGAACTCAGGGGAAATGGCACATATCTTATCTTTTTGAGCGGCCCTTCCATCTTTAAGTATCGAAGATAATTGGGAGATCTCTGAAGGTTTTTCAGATGGAGAGATTTCTTTTATAAGCTGCTGGGTTTTTTCAATCAGCACATCATTTGCTTTTATAATATCTCTTAGAAGAGTCTCGAATTCATAACCAAGCATGGACAGTTCAAGTACGGCTCCGTCTTCCATCTTTATAATTATTTTATAGTCGCCGCCCTTTATACTATCAATAAGGCCAAAAGGATAGCGCCTTACCCGGGAGACTTTTGGCACAACTACTACAGCAGTCTCATATATCCTTACAAGGCATTCCCCTTTGGCAGATGATTTCCCATCAGGGCCTTTCTCTTCAAATTCTCCTTCGACATAAGGCCTGAGGATTTTTTCCTTCATCAGAAGGTCCTTTATGATTATTTCATTCCGCAAGTAAAAGAAATTTTTCAGAAAATTCTCATACTCGTATCCTAATTCAAAGAGTTTGAAGTACTGGCCGCCTACGACATCAATATACAATTTGTATTGTCTGCCCACTGCCTTATCAATATCCCTGTAATGAAGCTTCTGCGCGGCAAAACCAGGTGCCGATATTACGAGATATTCTTTATAAAGCTGGGCACTTCCTTCAAACTTTTCAGCTTCTTTACCTTTTTCTGTTTCATCCCGGTCAAAAGGCATTGAAGATTTCGAAAAGCTTAAGGAATACTTAAATAGTATTTCATCCGCTGATGCTGAACTGCCATTATTTTCATTATTTTCCATTTTTCACCTGTTATTAATGTTATATAGTTCAGTTAAATAATTAAACTTGCAAAAAAAATCGCCATATTATTCAAATAAAAAATATCAGGAATTGGAATCAACATAAGCTGTTAAAAAATAAACCATTTTCATAAGCGCCTTTCCCCTGTGGCTTATAATGTTTTTATCTTCAGGGGAAATCTCGGCCATGGTAAGCATTGAACCTTCTGGTATAAAAATAGGGTCATAGCCAAATCCGCCAGTCCCCTTTTCCACAAACCCTATCCTTCCTTCACATATACCTTCGGACTTATTGAGCAGCCCTCCTTCGGGATCCCAGAGGACCATATGGCAGACAAATCTTGCTGTGCGCAATGAAGGCTCTGTAAATTGTGCCAGTTCATCAAGTAATTTCAAGCGGTTCTGCAGGTCATTTGCATTTTCGCCTGCATATATTGAAGAAATCACTCCAGGCATGCCCCCAAGAATGTCCACGCAAAGACCGGAATCATCAGCAAGGGTTATTCTGCCTGTCGCTTCTGCAGTTTTTTTTGCCTTAAGAATGGCATTTTCCAAAAAATCTGCATCGCCTTCCTCGATATCCGGGTAATTTGGCGTTTCCTCAAATGTAATAAGCTTTATTTTTTTTAGCAGAGAGCTGGCGCCGAAGGTTATAAAATAATCCTTTATTTCCTTTATTTTGCCTTTATTTTTTGACGCTATTAAAATTTCCATTATTAATTCTTATTTCTTTTCCAGGAAAGCCTTCTTTTCAATCTCTATTATTTCTTTTATTGCTTTTACTGAAAGTTCGAGCATCCCGTCAAACTCCTGCCTTGAAAAAGTCTTTCCCTCTGCACTTGATTGTATTTCAATGAAATTGCCCTGGCTGTCCATTACAACATTCATATCTACCTGTGCAGCGCTGTCCTCGGAAAAACAAAGATCGACCATAAGCTCATTATTTATCATTCCAACACTGACTGCGCCCAAAAAACTTTTAATAGGCATGGCTTCAATGGCCTTGTTGCTTATCATTGAATTAAAGCAATCATATAATGCAATAAAACTTCCGTTTATTGCCGCTGTCCTGGTCCCGCCGTCTGCTTCGATTACATCGCAATCTATCCATATCGTTCGCTCTCCAATTTTTTCAAGATCAATTACTGCCCTTAGAGACCGGCCGATCAGGCGCTGTATTTCATGGAAACGGCCGCTTATTTTACCTGTTACCTGGGGCCTGACAATTCTCTGCGGTGCAGAGCGCGGCAGCATGTCATACTCCGCAGTTATCCATCCTGAGCCTTTACCCTTTAAAAATGGCGGCACCTTATCCTCAACTGTTGCGGTGCATACTACCCGGGTGTTTCCGATTTCTATAAATACCGAACCTTCAGCATGGGATATATATTTTCGGGTAATTTTTATCTGCCTCATCTGGTCCGGCCTTCTGCCATCTGAGCGCAATTTTTGTCCATCTTTATTTATGCTCACCGGTAACCTCCTTAAATATCCAGTTTCACTTTTTTTACTTCCCTGATTTCTTCACCAAGAAACATCCTGCCGACTTCAAGGAAATGTGTCCTGTCACCTGTCTCATAAAATTCATTGCCATTTCCTTTTTTATTTTCTTTCCTGCTGCTTGCAAGGCCAAGTTTTTCAAGAGTTGTTTTGACATCTTTTGCTGTCTCAACTGCAGAGCTTATGACCTTGAACCTGTTTTTGCAGCATGTCAGTATTCTTTTTTCAATAAGCGGAAAATGTGTGCAGCCTAGTATCAGGACATCTATTGATTCCTGAAGGAGCGGTAAAAGGTATCCGTTGATTGCATTATCCAGTTCCTGCCCATCAAGTATTCCTGCCTCTATGAATTCTACCAGCTCCGGAGCTGCATATGAAAAAAGCTTTATTTCCGGATTTATCTTCTTTATCGCTATTTCATATGCACGGCTGTCTACTGTACCCTGGGTTGCTATGAGCCCTACTCTCTTATTGACAGTGTTTTGTGCAGCTGTCCTTGCGCCCGGTTCAATAACACCTATAACCGGAAAACTGTATTTTTGTTTTAAATCACCAATTGCGGCAGCAGTAGATGTATTGCAGGCTATGACTATCATTTTTACTTTCCTTGACGAAAGAAATTCTGCGATTTTAAATACAAAACTTTTTACATCTTCAAGTCTTTTTGGCCCATATGGAAACCTTGCGGTATCACCGAAATAAATAATGTTTTCTCCGGGAAGGAGCCTGGCCATTTCACTGAAAACTGTGAGTCCGCCAACACCTGAATCAAATACCCCGATTGGCCTGTCATCCAAATTAGAATCCCTCTTTATGATGTTTTTAAAAATAACAAGTTATTAATTATAATAAATTAGAGTTAAAATTATAAGTGAAAGAATACCACATTGCTTTGCACCTGAAACAATTTTTTTGCAAGTTTTTGCCGTTTTTAACAACCATATCAGCTTTTTCTTTTAATATTTTTTTGTTTCTGGTAAAATTTAAAACTAGCGTATGAAACAAATGTATGACAACGAAGAAAAGATCGATGCGAGGGAACGCATAATCAAAGCAGTTCTTGAGATAATTGGCCGCACGGGCTCAATAAAAGTAACAGTTAGGGAAATATCAAAAATTGCTGATGTTAACCTTGCTGCAATAAACTACTATTTCAGGTCCACAAACAATCTTTTAAGTGAGGTGGAAAAATACTTTTCAGATGAAGTGTACAAAGTAAACCTTATACTTGCAGATGATTCCAGGGAACCGAAGCAGGCGCTTGCTGAGTGGACGTACAATTTAATTACCCTGCTTATTAAAAACCAGGGTATTTTATGGATAATAGCAAATAAAATAGTTAAAAAGGATAGCCCCGGTATCCTTATTGAAAAATTCATTGATGAAAATCTTGGCCTTATCCAAAAAAGGCTTTCACAGATTTCACACAACAGGGATCAGGGTTTGCTGGTTTTTAAAGCAACTCAACTTATGTCCGGAATTACTTTTCCTATAATAATGCATAATGGTTTTGGGAAAAAATTCGGGCAGGATTTTGATGACCCGGAAGTAATCAAAAAATACACGGAACTTCTTATTAAAGAAACCATATCTTAGGGCATTCCAGCTTTTTTAAAACAAGCATATATTTTGCGCTGCACTTTGTTGGCAGATTTTAAGAGGCCAGGGCAATTTGTGCCTTTCACTTCACCATAAAAAGCAGGAACAAAACCTTACAAAATTGACAAAAAACCATATTTATTATATATTACAATAGTTTAAAACATTTGTTTTAATTATTAGATTGATACAAATGTTTTATATTTTTTAAATAATAAATAAGGGAAGTTTTTAAAATGAAGAACACTTTAATTAAAAAAGAAAATGTAAATATTCTGGGAAGCAGCAATATATTCCAATCAGGCCAAAACAATATTTGTTTAACCTGTACAGATGCAGTTTCACTGCATGGTAAAACAACCATAGTGACCGGAGCAGCCTCCGGGATTGGAAGAGCAATCAGCATCAGGTTTGCTGAAGCCGGTTCAGCGATGATACTGGTTGATAAAGATGAAAAGGGACTGGTGGAGCTGTCAGATATTCTTGACAGGAATGGCTGCAAAAACAGTTATTTTAATATTGACCTTTCCAGCAAAGATGATATTGACAGATTCTGGGGAAATATTGGTGATATGTGTCCTGATATTCTTATAAATAATGCGGGCATATATCCATTCATGGATTACCTTAAAGTAGACAGGGCCTTTTATGACAAAACCATGGAAGTAAATCTCAACTCAGTTTTCTGGATGTGCCAGAACTTTATAAGGTTAAGGGGCAGTTCAGGCGGCACCATAGTTAATACTTCTTCAATAGAAGCAGTAACGCCGTTTAAAGAAGACCTTGCCCATTACAGTGTCAGCAAGTCAGGCGTTATAGCGCTTACAAAGTCCCTTGCCCGGGATTATGGAAGAAAGGGATTCAGGGTTAATGCTGTTCTTCCGGGGGCAATAAAGACTCCGGGCACTGAAAGCCTTGTAAGAAAAGCATTAAGGGGACTTCAGCTAAAACTTATAAAGACAGCAATTGATTTTAACAGCAGGCTGACTCTTGGAAGATGGGGAAATCCAGATGAGGTAGCTAAAGTGGTTTTGTTTCTTTCCTGTGATCTCTCCAGCTATGTCCAAGGTGCGACAATACCTGTTGATGGAGGGTTCTTATCCTCCTGAATTTAACTAAAAGATTTACTACATAGTTAACTATTATTGGTCTGGTTCGAATCCTTTATCCCCAGCCATCAAGACAGTGGCTCTTCCCCAAATACCGGGGCATCCGCTCTAACAACATAATAACGTTTGACATCATTAACGTTATACGTTAATATAATAAAATGATTGTTTCATTTAGTGATAAAGAAACAGAAAAAATATGGAATCAACAATATTCTAAGAAATTACCTTTAGATATCCAAAGGATAGGACTTAGAAAACTTATAATTATTAACAGGGCAGTTGACTTGAATGATTTGAAAATTCCACCAGGAAACAAACTTGAATTATTAAGCGGTAGCAGGCAAGGACAATATAGCATAAGGATAAATAATCAATACAGGGTATGTTTTTATTGGGAAAATGGAACAGCAAGAATGGTCGAAATAACAGATTATCATTAGGAAGGAAAATTTATGGATAAGATTACAAATATAACACCGGGTGAAATCCTATTGGAAGAATTCTTAAAACCTTTAAAAATAAGCGCTTACAAGTTAGCAAAAGATACAAATATGCCAGCTACTCGAATCTCTCAGATCCTTAAGGGAAAAAGAAGAATTACAGCAGATACCGCATTAAGATTATCCAAGTATTTTGGTAATTCTGCAGATTTCTGGATGGGCATACAAGATGAATACGATTTGAGAGAAGAATCCCAAAAAATAAACGCTGAACTAAAAAGGATCCTTAAAGTTTCTAATTTGTATAGCCTTCAAAATTGATAATACCTGTACATAATATTCAGTTATTTGTATTTATCTAAAAAACTTTTTTAAAGTAATCATTTGCTGCAAAAATTGGTTCGAAATTTCACTACCCGAGGCAGCCATATTTGGCTCTTCACCATTTTTTTTCAAGATACTTTAAATACTCTTGCCTGCATTTTATACTCTGGTTTTAACTTTATTTGCTGTGGCAATCAGGCAAACTTTTTTCTTATATATTTTGTAACAATTATTATAAAGTATTATAATTTTAAAATATATTAATGTTTCCTTAAACATTTAAAAGAGGAGGCATAAATGTATAACATTAATAATAATCCAGTTGAACTGCTCCAAAACCTCATCCGTTTTGATACCTCAAACCCTCCAGGCAATGAATTAGAGTGTATAAAATATGTAAATGAAATCTTTACTAATGCCGGATTTAAAACACAAATACTTGCAAAAGACCCAAACCGGCCCAATTTAATTACCCGTCTTAAAGGTCAGGATAATTAAAACCCTTTACTTCTTTATGGCCATATAGATGTGGTGCCGATAAAAAATCAGGAATGGAAATATCCTCCATTTGAAGCTAAAATTGCGGAAGGTTACCTGTGGGGACGTGGCACACTTGATATGAAAGGTGGAGTAGCAATGATGGTATCTGCGCTGCTTAAAGCAAGAGTGAAGAATATTGCTTCCATTGTTTTCAAGAAGGCAAATTCCTGGACAAAGGAATTACCCTTCAAGAGAAAATTGATAAAAATGTAAAATTTGGTGTTCAGATGAATTATTCAAAATTAAAACTGCTCTCATCATCATATGTTAGAAAGCCCTCTTTATCTTCCAGCACCATTTTCAGGCCGTTAACAATAAATGTTTTCATGGTGGCTCCGTGATCGTCATTTAATGGATAATAACGATATGCCTCTATTTCTTTGTAATTTTTACCTTCAAGCCACTTATGCAAATCCTCTATTTTATATAAATTATCAGGGTTTACCAAATATCCATATACCCGGTAAAGTGTAATTGTCTGATGAGCAGCGTTGCTATTTTGTTGCATTCTTTTTTCAAATTCAGGCATCCAGACATCTACAAAATGCTTCTCATCTCCTCCGTCTGCGACTATGAAATTGGCAAACGGGTTGGCATCTTTTTTAGATGGGTCATACTGTAGAAATGCATAATATGTAAAGTCTCCTCCTGTTGAATGGCCCATCAATGTGCTTTTGGAAGTATCAGCTTTATAGATTTTTTGTATATCCGGCACTAGTTTTTCAGATAAAAACTTATAAAAGTTAGGGCCATTGGCTATCCCGCTGAATTGGGGGTCTTCCTTAAAAGTATAATCCCTCCATCTTCCCTGGCCGAATTTAGCAAGATATGAATTATAATACCCATATCCGATTCCTACCAGAATAGCCCCCTTGTCAGGATTTTTCTCTATCATCTCCGAAAGATATCCTGCTGCTGCTTTAAACAGCGAATCTCCATCAAGCAGATATATGATAGGGTATTTTTTGCCAGCGTCATAATTTTTGGGAAGAAATATTTTTAATTTAATATTTTGATTTATCCCATAATCATTAATTATATCTTTCTCTTTAATTGTCATAGACTTGATGGTGCCAATAATTCTCGGGCCCTCCAGTGGCTTGAATATTATTGAAACAACGGCCAGACCTGCCATAGCCACTATTACAATGCAGGAAGATATAATAATAAAGATTTTCTTTGCCCGTCTTGTCATTTATTTATTTTCCTGTTGTGTTAATGTTGTTAATTAAATTAAACCTTTCTAAACAAGTGGGGTTTATTCTAACATTTTTAATATTAAATAATAAGGATATCTATTTAAGTAAGTTTTATATTTATGGATTGTTTATTTTGAAATGTTATGAATTTTAAATATCGCTTTTTTCACTGTGATATCCTGCCAGACTGCTATAATATTGCTGTATATTCTTTAAAAAAATCTGAAAAATAAAGTACCGGTCTTTCAAGCATTCCTGATTTACAAAGATAAAATGTAGTCAGCAGTCTTCCTGTTCTTCCATTGCCATCAAGGAAAGGATGGATTGTTTCAAATTGCGCATGGACATGCATGATGAATTATAGAACAAAATATGTAATAATAATAAAAATTTAAGAAAATATACTCTACCAAATATGAACAGAGTCAAAAGATTCGGCGTATCAATTGAAAATGATCTGATAGAAAAATTTGATAAATATATTAAATCAAAAAATTACTCCAACCGTTCAGAAGCAATCAGGGACCTGATAAGAAAAGAATTTGTTGAGGATGAGTGGTCACAGTCAGGTAAAATTGCTGCAGGAGCAATCATTTTTGTATATGATCACCATCAAAGAGAGCTTGCAAATAACTTAACAGACATACAACATGATTACCATAAAATTATTATTTCCACTCAGCATATTCATCTTGACCACAGGATATGCCTTGAGATAATTGCAGTAAAAGGTAAAATAAGTGAAATTTTAGATCTTGAGTCAAAATTAAAATCTATAAAAGGTGTAAAGCACATCTCTCTTTCCAAATCCACACTGGCTGAAAATATATAAAAAATCACACAAAACTAATAATAATTCCGATTGACAATTCCCCTAAACAGTGCTACTTTCTTTGAAATAATAACACTTTAGTAAGGGGGGTATATGCATATTCCTGACGGGTTTGTGGATTTAAAAACGGTGATAACAACAGGTATTGTTTCTGCCGGTGGCCTGGGAGCTTCGATCTATAAGGTAAAAAAGATATTTAAAGCAAGAACCATAGCTATAATGGGAGTTCTTGCCGCACTTATCTTTGCACTGCAGATGATTAATTTTTCTATCCCGGGCGGTACCTCTGGTCATCTTTTAGGCGGCGCCTTATCTTCTATTGTAGCCGGTCCTTTTGGAGGCTCGATAATCATAAGTGTGGTATTAATTGTCCAGGCACTTATATTTAATGACGGTGGAATTACAGCGCTTGGTGCAAACATATTTAATATGTCATTGATTGGTGTGTTCAGTTCCTATTTGATATATTATCTTATCCGGAAAATATCCAGGTCCAGAATTAATTTCTACATTGCAGTAGCAGTTGCCTCCTGGTTTTCTGTTGTATTTGCATCATTTTTTGCAGCACTTGAACTCGGCATATCCGGTACTTATTCAATGGGAATTACTCTTAAGGCGATGGTACTTGTGCATATGGTAATAGGAGTAGGCGAAGCTATTATTACAACAGCTATAATTGCCTTTATTGATAGAATAAGGCCTGACCTTATTCTTACCAGAGAGAGGAGCATCTAGTGGAAAAAGAAAAGAAAACAACAACTTTTGTTACAGTTGGGATAGTTGCAGCACTTATAATAGCGGTATTTATTTCTCCTTTTGCTTCTTCATTTCCGGACGGTCTTGAAAAAGTTGCAGAAAATTTTGGCTTTATCCAAAAGGCACAAAATGCAGTAAATGATAATATCTTTTTAATTCCCGATTATTCATTCGGTGCAGTCAACCATCCCCTGTGGCAGGGTGCTCTGGCGGGTCTATTTGGGGTTTTAATTGTTGCAGCAATTTTTGGGATCATATATTTAATTTATAAGGCAGCAACAAAAAATAAAAAACAGTTTGAATAGTTTAAATATTGGAAAAGACAACAGTATCTCATAATTGCTTTAATTTAAATGCCAGATCAAAAATAATAATAGCTCTTCTAACAGTGTTTTTTCTTGTAAGCACGTCCAGGGGCTATTATTATATTTTGCTGCTTTATTTTGTATTGGGCATTATAATTGCTGTTATTTTTAAGCCTGACTTCTTGTTTTTAATTAAAAGGTCTATAC
>Ga0208828_1000626_pt1 | contig 15313 bp, 9 predicted proteins | sample Kivu_160m_FD_185487 | JGI IMG/M metagenome (GOLD analysis project Ga0208828, IMG submission 185487) | Freshwater microbial communities from Lake Kivu, Western Province, Rwanda to study Microbial Dark Matter (Phase II) - Kivu_160m (SPAdes)... | ecosystem: Environmental > Aquatic > Freshwater >... | reverse complement strand
GACCTATCAATACATTGCCAAGCTAGCTCCAGGCATCAAGGTGATGCTGCTCCCGCACGATACCCCGCTCATCCTGCCGTTGCCTACCTTTGAACCTGAGACCGCACTACCCACCCCAACTCCCATGGAGACACCGTTGCCCATAACTCCCACCGAGACATTAACACCCACGATTACCACTGAGACCCCCACGCCAACACCAACCCCAGGGCCATAGCAGGTCACAGGTCTCAGGTCGCAGGTCTCAGGTCGCAGAGGGGCTCACTATAGGGGGCCATAGGGAGGGCGAAATGGTAAATTACGTTTCACGTTTCACGTTTTACGTTTTCCTATCTATTCTCATCCCAGCCACAGTCCTGTCGGGGTGTGGATCAGCGCTGCCCAAAGGATGCCCTCCCAATTGTCTGGGGGCTAAGCTGGCCGGACGAAGCTTGACCGGACTCGACCTGAGCGGAGCCGACCTGGTGGAGGCCAATCTACGCGAGGCTCAACTGAACAAGGCCACCCTGACCGGGGCCGACCTGAGCGGGGCCATCCTGGCCGGAGCCACCCTGGAGCGCGCCGACCTGAGCCGCGCCACGCTCATCGGGGCCGACCTGTCCAAGGCCGATCTGAGCGGGGCTAACCTGGACGGGGCCGACCTGAGCGGGGCCGACCTGACCAAAGCCAACCTGGCTGGGGTTGACCTGACCTCAGTCAAGCTGAGTGGGGTCACATTGGAGGAGGCCAGGCTGGTCGGAACAGACCTGAGCGGGGTCAAGCTGGGCGGGGTCTATCTGACTCGGAGCAACATGGCTGGGGCCAACCTGAGTGGGGTCAGCCTGACAGGGGCGTGGCTGAGCGGCAGCGACTTGAGCGGAGCCATCCTGACCGGCGCCGATCTGAGAGGGGCCTGGATGAACATAGTCAAACTGGTGGGGGCCGATTTGAGCGGGGCTGATCTGGGCGGGGTCAGCCTGATCGCCAGCAAGCTGAATTCAGCCAATCTGCAAAGTGCCAGACTGGTTGGCGCCACGCTGGTGGGCGCCGACCTGAGCGGGGCTGACCTGAGGGGGGCCAACCTGAGCGAGGTTCAACTGCTGGCCACCGAAGAGCTGATGGCCCAGGCCAATCAGACTGATGATGTACTGCTCGAGCTGTCTGCCACCGCCTGGAATGACTTGTCTATCGGAGATGCCAACCTGAGCGGGGCTGAGCACGACAGCCAGACACAATGGCCGGAGGGGTTTAGCCCAGGGGGGCCATAGCAAGGAACAAGGGAGCAAAGAACAAGGGAGCAAGGAGCAAAGAACAAGGGAGCAATGGAGCAAGGAGCAAGGGAGTCTGCGACCCTGCTCCATTGAAAGAGAGGGAAAAGATGCAGGCAGTGATTGATTTGATAAACAATTACTTCACGGTCTTTGGCGTGCCCGGCACAAGAGTGCTCGCCGCGGCGGCCATCCTTGGAGCGGCGCTGGTTTTCAACCGCTTGTTTGTCCTGGTCATACTGGGAGCTGTTCAGCGCCTTACGCAGCGGACACAGACGACCCTGGATGACGAGCTGATCGAGATTCTGAGGCGGCCCATAGGCTGGCTTATTATCCTGGCCGGTGTGTGGGCGGCCTACCTGGTCCTCATTGAGCATCTAAGCCCCCAACTGCGTTCAGTTCTGCCACGGGGAGTTACCCTCGGCGTTCTCCTCGTCCTGACGCTGATCGCCTATCGTGCTTCCGCGGTGCCCTCACGGATTCTGGAGAGCTTGGCGAAACGTACCAGCACCCGGATTGACGACCTGATACTTCCCTACGTGGCCGTATTCATCCGGGCGGTCATCGTTCTGGCCTCCTTTGTTATAGTCGTAATCACCCTCAGAACGCTGGCCAAATCCTGGGTAGCCCTGCCGCAAGGATGTCCCCCGGACTGCCACGGCGCCGAACTCAGGGAAAGGGACCTGACCGGGATTGATCTGAGTGGGGCCGACCTGGGTGAAGCGAACCTGACCGGGGCCCAACTGCGAGCAGCCAACCTGGCTGGTGCTGACCTGAGGGGGGCTAGCCTGGTCAGGGCCAACCTGGAACGTGCCAACCTGAGCGACGCCAACCTGATCGGAGCCGACCTGACGGGGGCCAATCTGAGCAGGGTCACCCTGAATGGCGCTGACATGAGCGGGGCCAACTTGAGCGAGGCCATCCTGACCAGGGTCATTCTCACTGACCTCCACCTGACCGCGGCCGTATTGAACAAGGCCAGATTGATCGGGGCCGACCTGCATGGCACCTCGCTAAGCGGAATCGAGCTTCAGGAGGCCGACCTGAGGGGGGCCAACCTCAGCGGGGCCATCTTGAGTGGGGGCGACCTGACGGGGGCCGACCTCAGTGGGGCCGACCTGAGTGAGGGCATCCTGATCGGGGCCTCGCTAGACTCTAATGCATCGCTAGTCGGGGCCAACCTGCATAAGGCCAACCTGAACGGCGTTTCGGCGACCTCAGCCGACATGAGCGGGGCCAATTTGACCGAAGCCAACCTCAGCGATGCTGACCTGAGCCAGGCCTACGTGAGCGGGGTTGATCTGCGCCAGGCCAGCCTGGTGCGGGCCAACCTGAGCGGAACAGACCTGAGCGGAAGCGACCTGCGAGGCACAGACCTGAGCGAGGCCAAGGCGATAGAAGAGGCCGACCTGAGGGGGGCCAAGTACGATAGTGAAACAAAGTGGCCCGAATAGCATACACTCTGGTCAAATTTGAACCCGATCAACCGAAAAAACACTGGGTAATGGATCAATCTCGGATACAAAAAGCCGCCTTGCGGTTGACGCAGGCGGCTTTTCCTGTCTATGTCTTCACTACTCTGATAGAAAGTGTCCGGTAGTGAAGTCGGTGTTTCGGATTTGCCTTTTCTGGGGTTATATTATATCATTACAGAGAACAACGGATCGGCAGGATTTACGGATCGAAGGAGGTTTACCGATCACTTGCGACTATCGAGCCGGACAAGTGCGACTGGAGCGCAGATGATGCTTTATGTACGGAGATGAACATGCTTGAGGTTTTTTCTTGTCCCAGAGCGGTAGCTGTTATCGGGGCCTCTCGCGACCAAGAGAAACTGGGCTATGGGGTACTGTCGAACATCATCCAGTGCGGCTACCCAGGCCGGGTCTACCCCATTAACCCCAAGGCCGACGAGATCCTGGGCCTCAAGTGTTATCCCCGCGTCCTGGATGTTGCGGACCCCATAGACCTGGCAATCATTGTGATCCCCAACAAATACGTTGCCTCATCCCTGGAGGAGTGCGGTCAGAAAGGGATCAAGGGGGCCGTCATCATCAGCGCGGGCTTCCGCGAGGCCGGCCTGGAGGGGGTGCGCATGGAGCGGGAGCTGGTGGCCATCGCCAAAAGCTATGGGATGCGAATCATAGGCCCCAATTGCCTGGGGGTAATAGATACTATCTGCCCGCTCGACGCTTCCTTCGCCGCCGGGATGCCTCCCCAGGGAAAGATTGCCTTCATGTCCCAGTCGGGCGCTCTGTGCACCGCCATCCTCGACTGGGCCCTGGCGGCGGAGATTGGCTTCTCCCGCTTCGTCAGCCTGGGCAACAAGGCCGACCTGGATGAGGTGGACCTGTTGGCGGCCTGGGAGAATGACCCCCATTCCAAAGTGATCCTCACCTACATCGAGGGCCTCTCCGAAGGCCGGAAGTTCATGGAGGTCGCGCGCCGGGTCACCCAGCGTATTCCGGTCATCGCTGTGAAATCCGGGTCTACCGAGGCCGGCTCCCGGGCCGTCTCCTCGCACACCGGCTCCCTGGCGGGCTCGGCTCGGGCTTACGACTCGGCCTTTCGCCAGAGTGGGGTGCTCAGGGCCGAGTCCATCGAGCATCTGTTCGACTACTCCCTGGCCTTCGCCTACCAGCCGGTGCTCCGAGGGGGCCGCATCGCCATCGTCACCAACGCCGGCGGGCCGGGGGTGATGGCTACCGACGCCCTGGAGCAGGAGGGCCTCTCGCTGGCCTCGTTGAACCGGGAGACCATTGACTTCCTGCACGACCATCTCCCCGCCGCGGCCAACATCTACAACCCGATAGATGTCCTGGGGGATGCCCCGACCGACCGCTACGTCCTGGCCCTGGAGGCTGCCCTCCAGGACGAAAACGTAGACGGCGTGATCGTCATGCTCGCCCCTCAGGTGATGACCCAGGTCGAGGAGACCGCCGAGGCGGTGGGGCGCATCGTGGCCCGCTACGACAAGCCTGTGCTGGGTTGCTTCATGGGGCAGGCCAAGATCGGCCCTGGGATCAAGGTGCTCAACCAATACAAGGTGCCCAACTATCCCTTTCCTGAGCGGGCGGTGGGGGCGCTGAAAGCGATGCTGGAGTACCGGCGCTGGCTGGATCGCCCTCCCTGGGAGACCGAACGGTTCGATGTGGATCAGGCGAGGGTGAGGCAGATCTTCGACCAGGTGAGGGCCGACGGCCGTCAAACCATCGGCGATGCCGAGGCGCGAGACATCATGAAGGCCTACGGCATCCGCATCCCCGCCTCTGAACTGGCCACTACCGCCGATGAGGCCGTGGACTTCGCCGAGGAGATTGGGTATCCGGTGGTGATGAAAATTGCCTCACCAGACATCCTCCACAAGACCGACATCGGCGGGGTCAAGCTGGGTATCTCCGATGCCAGCGAGGTCAGGGATGCCTTCGACCTGTTGGTCTACCGCGCCACCCGCTACATGCCCGACGCCGAGATCTGGGGCTGTTTGGTGCAAGAGATGGTGAGGGGTGGTAAGGAGGTCATCGTGGGCATGAACTGCGACCCCCAGTTCGGCCCCCTGATGATGTTCGGCCTGGGTGGAATCTACGTGGAGGCCCTCAAGGACGTGGCCTTCCGCATAGCCCCCTTCTCCCGGCGAGAGGCCGAGGAGATGATCACCGAGATCCGTGCCTACAGCCTGCTCAGGGGGGTGCGGGGTGAGAAGACCTCGGACATAGAGGCCATCGTGGATACCTTGCTGCGATTATCACAGTTGGTCACCGATTTTCCTGACATCATGGAGATGGACATCAACCCCCTCATGGTCTTCGAGGAGGGTCGGGGGGTGGTAGGTGTTGACATGCGACTGGTATTGGCGCAAGTCACAGGTCGCAAGTCCCAAGTTACAAGCCTCAACCGCTTGTGACCTGAGACCTGAGACTTGAGACCTGAGACCTGAGACTTGAGACCTGAGACCTGAGACCTGAAAGGAGAGAACATGAAAGTGCTATACATTACTTCAACAGCGACTTTCTCGGGCAAGACAGCGCTGTGTGTTGGCTTGGGAAGCAAGTTCAGGCGCGATGGCTTCACTATCGGCTATATGAAGCCGGTGAGCACCACGGCCAGAAAGGTGGCAGGACGGATCGTGGACGAGGACGCCGAATTCATCCGCCAGACTTTCGACCTGGCCGAACCATTGGAAGTTATCGCTCCCATTGCCCTGATGCCCAAGGCAGTAGAGGGCATCCTGACCGGCCAGGAACGGACCGACTTCGTGGCTCGGCTGAGGGAGGCCTACACCAAGGTGGCGCAGGGAAAGGATGTGGTGATCCTGGAAGGGGGAGCTCACTGCCTGGAGGGTTCCCTGGTCGGCCTGTCTGCCCCTTTGGTCGCTGACCTGCTGGGGGCTCGGGAGTTGGTGGTGATGAAATATACCAGCGATCTGGTGGTGGACGATGCCTTGGGAGCGAAGACACTGTTTGGAGATTCCATGCTCGGCATTGTCATCAACGCCGTGCCGCGCCAACGGATGCGCTTTGTTCAGGAGATGGTCAAACCCTATCTGGAGAAGCGGGGCGTCAAGGTTTTCGCTGTCTTGCCCCAGGAGAGGCTGCTCATGTCCATCAGCGTGGGCCAATTGGCCGACTGCCTGGGCGCCGAGATCGTCTGTTGCCCTGAAGCGGACGAGGAGTTGGTGGAGTACCTGATGGTGGGGGCCATGAACGTGGATTCGGCTCTGACCTACTTCCGCCGCAAGCCCAACAAGGCCGTCATCACCGGCAGCGACCGTTCCGACATCCAACTGGCCGCCCTGGAGACCTCGACCAAGTGCCTCATCCTGACGGGCGGCCTCGATCCCAGCCCCCTCATCCTTGGGCGCGCCGAAGAGGTGGCAGTGCCGGTGATCCTGACCAAGCAGGATACGCTCACCACCGTGGAGATCATCGAGCAATTCTTTGGCAGGACCCGGCTCCACCAGGAGAAAAAGGTGCAACGCTTCCATGAGATGCTCGACGAGCGGTTCCAATTCGATGAGTTGTACGCTGACTTGGATCTGAAGCCGCGCTTGTCAGGCAGTTCGTAACAGATCGCTGACGGCAGGCGACTGAGAAATGACCATTCCAGGAGGTAAGCAAGGTGAGTGCGCCGAGCAAAGCGTACTGTTTCTTGATGGTGGAAGTCCATCTTGGGCAAAGGTTAGCCACCAGCCCAACACCAACTCTCACATTTAGGGAGGTAACGAACTAAATGGAGCTGAGAGAAGGGAGGCATCGAGCCGTAGCGCAAGCGAACCGATTGAGCCCCGAAATCTACCATCGTGTCGGAGGCCGATACTGTTCATCAAGGAGCAGGCAGCAGTCTGGCAACCGCAATAGGCGAGGTTACCAGAACCCGACGGGGTCTGAGAGGATGGCGAGATGCTACAAGGAGGCAGTATGAACTCGGGAGAGCCGATGCATTCCCTGGTAGAATGTCCCGACAAGCCTATAGACGGTAAGGGAGGACAAGATATTATGCATCGGCAGTCGGACTATCCCATAGTATCGGGGAAGCCTGTGAAAGCAGGTGGAGAGAAGGGGATAGCGGGAACAGCGAGGGAGGACAAGGACACACCTGCCAGGCACAGAACTGGGGTACAGGTGACAACGAAACTGGCCTTCCTAACTCGACGAGCGCGAGAGAATCCGAAGGAGAGGTACACGTCACTGGCACATTTGTTGACGGAGGATTTTCTGAGAGCGTGCTTCTGGGAGTTGAAAAGGGATAAGGCTCCTGGAGTAGACGGAGTGAGTGTCGAGGAGTATGAGGAGGACCTTGAAGAGAACCTCAAGGATTTAGTAGAGCGGCTGAAAGCGAAGCGTTACAGGCCGCAAGCGGTGCGACGGGTGTACATACCGAAAGGGGATGGACGCCTGCGCGGGCTGGGGATTCCTACTGTTGAAGACAAGATAGTGCAGATGGGGATCAAGAAAATCCTGGAGGCCATATTCGAGGTAGATTTTCTGGATGGGGTATCGTATGGGTTTCGCCCTGGGAAGAGTGCCCACGATGCGCTGGATGCACTGGACAAGACGGTGATGACCCGACCCGTCAACTACGTAGTGGACATGGACATCGAGAAGTTTTTCGACAACATAGACCACGAATGGATGATGGAATGCTTGAAGCAAAGGATTGCGGATAGCAGCCTCTTGAGACTGATTGGCCGCTTTCTGAAGGCAGGAGTGATGGAAGAGGGCCAAGTGCTGGCGACGGAGCAAGGGACGCCGCAAGGGGGTATCATCAGTCCCATACTGGCCAACATCTATCTCCACTACGTGCTTGACCTGTGGTTTGAGCGGAAGGTCAAGAAGCAGTTGAGGGGCTATGCTCGCCTGATACGCTATGCCGATGACTTCGTGGTGTGCTTCCAGAGCGAGAAGGAAGCCTACGTCTTCGGGGAGATGTTGAAGGAGAGGTTGGCGAAGTTTGGGCTGTGCGTCTCAGAGAAGAAAACACGCATCATCGCCTTTGGACGGTACGTGTGGCAGAGAGCGCAACGAGAGGGGAAGAAGGTAGAGACCTTCGACTTTCTCGGATTCACGCACTACTGCGACAAGACGCGCCGAGGGGCATTCAAGATGGGGCACAAGACGGCGAGCCAGAGGCTTCGCCAGAAGGCGAAGGAATTGAATGGGTGGCTGAAGCGAGTCCGCAACTGGGTCGAGTTGAAAGAGTGGTGGAAGGTGCTTCAGCAGAAGTTGGTGGGGCACTATCGCTACTATGGGATAAGTGGGAACTACCCTGCCCTCAGGAGATTCTATCGGCTTGCCTCCAAGTTGGCGTACAAGTGGATAAACCGACGGAGTCAGAAGCAGAGCATGAGTTTTGACAAGTACCTGAGATTCCTGGTGTATAATCCACTGCCGCAACCCAAGATATACCACTCGATATACACTCTGTCCTCGTGCTGAGGAAGCGTACCCGAAGAGCCGTATGAGGGAAATCCTCAAGTACGGTTCTGTGAGGGGCATCAAATCGAAAGGAGATTAAGATGTCTACTCGACAAGATCAGGATACGACTAAAGAACAGCTTCTCAATGAGTTGGTGGAATTGCACCGACGGGTTGCCGAATTGGAATCATTGCACAGCCAGTACCAGCGGGCAGAAGAGGCGCTGCGCCACAACGAGGAGGAATTACGAACGATCTTCGACGGCGCCAGAGACGGCATCGTCGTACTGGACACGATGGGCAGGGTGGTGAGGGTCAACAAGTATGTCTTGGAGGTTGGAGGGTATCTGGAAGAAGAACTCGTTGACAGGCAGATTGATACCCTGGAGATGTTCCCCTCCGAAAGCATGGAAAGGATACTTTCTGCTTTTGCCAGGCTCGAAACGGGCGAGGATATGCCTCCCTACGAAATAGAAGTGGATCTGAAAAGCGGTGAGAGAAGATTTGCCGAGATCCACAGCTCTCTCCTCAGAAGAAACGGCAGGGTAGTGGGAATCGTGGGCCTCTTGCGAGACATCACCGAGCGCAAACAGGCGTCTGAGAAGCTACAACGCGCCATGGAGGGAACAGTCGAAGCCTTGATATCCACAACCGAAAGGAGGGACCCCTACACTGCAGGCCATCAGCAACGGGTCGCCCAACTGGCCTACGCCATAGCCGCAGAGATGGATCTTCCCGGAGAGCAAATCGAGGGAATTCGCGTGGCCGGAAGCATTCACGACGTTGGCAAGATCTACGTGCCGGCCGAGATTCTCAGCAAGCCCGGTCCGATAACTGCGATGGAATTCAGTTTGATCAAGATCCACCCCCAGGTTGGTCACGAGATCTTGAAGGTGGTGGACTTCCCCTGGCCGGTGGCCGACATCGTGCTTCAGCATCAGGAGAGGTGGGATGGGTCGGGCTATCCTGCGGGGCTAGAGGGTGAGGAGATCATGCTGGAGGCTAGAATTCTGGCCGTGGCTGATGTCGTTGAAGCTGTGTCCTCTCACCGACCCTACCGACCAAGTCACGGGGTGCCCGAGGCATTACAGGAAATCAGCCGGAATAGAGGTGTTCTGTATTACCCAGAGGCGGTAGACGCCGGCATGAGACTTTTCACTGAGAAGGGATTTACATTCCACTGAGGTATGAGTGAGATGTTGGCGCAAAACCGGCGGACACTGGTTTACCTGGTCGTTTCCAACTTCATGCTCTACTTTGGCTTCAGCGTCTGGCAGGCGATGTTCAATAACTTCGCGGTGGAGGAGTTGGGCCTTGGGCCGGCGAGCATAGGGTGGATACAGGCGGTGCGTGAGATACCGGGGCTGGTGGGATTCTTGATTGGCCTGCTGGCCCTCTGTCTGTCCGAAGTCCGCATCATGGCCTTGAGCGTCATCTTGTTGGGCATGGGGACCTTTGTGACCGGGCAGGCAGGCAATATTCCTCTCCTGCTGGTCGGCACGCTGGTGATGAGCTTTGGTTTCCATTTCTTCTATCCCAGCAACAACGCGGTGGTGTTGATGATTGTGGAGAAGCAACATGCCCCCAGGACGCTGGGAAAGTTGAGCAGCTTGGCGGCCATGGCTACCCTGGCAGCCACCGGCGCGGTCTACCTGCTGGCAGGGCCCTGGGGCTATCGGCGGCTGTTTGTGGTGGTGGGCGGCCTGGTTATGGCGGGGGGGCTGCTGCTATTGCCTCTCGGAGGCGGCAAGCAGGGCCTGCCATTGCGTCGCCAGGTCACCTTGCGGCGACGATACTGGCTTTACTATACCCTCACCTTTCTGATGGGCAGTCGTCGCCACATCCTCAGCACGTTTGCCATTTTCCTGCTGGTGCGCAAGTACGGCATCAGCGTTCAGACCACAGCCACCCTGTTCCTCATCAACAGCCTGGTCAATATCTACACTCTGCAACTGGTGGGCAAACTGATAAGCAGGCTGGGCGAGCGGCTGATGTTGACCACCGCCTGTGGTACGCTGGTCTTCGTCTTCCTGGGCTACGCCTATGTGACCTATCTGCCGCTGTTGTTTGTCCTGTATGTGATTGACAACATCCTGTTCGGTTTCAACCTGGCGGTGACGACCTATTTCCAAAAGATGGCCGTCACGCCGGAGGAGGTCACCAGCAATCTCTCGGTGGCCCAGACCATCGAGCACATCGCGGCCGTTGTGGTGCCTGTGATTGGCGGCACGGTATGGGAACTGTTCGGCTCGCAGGCGCCGTTTCTGGTGGGGGTCGGCGTCGTGCTGGTGTCGCTGGTGCTGACCCAGTTCATACGCACCCCTGCGGCGCGGGTCGCTGTGGTAGCCGTGGGAGGCGATTGAGTTCATGCTGAAAGGTGGTACAGACGATGAAAGAAGCGAAGGGGATTGGAACTCTTTCGTGATGGCGTCTACTACAGGCCATGTTCTCCAATCGAGTCAGTGGGGGCGACTGAAGGAGAACTTTGGCTGGCAGGCCACTCGCGTAGTCATTGAGGGACCAGAGCAGTGGCTGGCCGGCGCGCAGGTCCTGTTCCGCCCCCTGCCTTTAGGCTTGAGAACCATCGCCTACGTGCCCAAGGGGCCTATCACCGACTGGGCCGACGAGGAGGTAACCCAGGCTTTGTTCGCGGCCCTGCATCGCCTCTGCCGCCAGCGTCGCGCCATCTTCCTCAAGATCGAGCCCGATTGTGTTGAAGACCTGGCCCTGGCTCGACAACTCACCAGGCTGGGCTTTCGCGCCAGCCCGCAGTCCGTCCAGCCTCGCTGCACCAGCGTGTTGGATCTCAGCCCGGACCCCGACGGCATCCTGGCGGGCATGAAATCCAAAACTCGCTACAACATTCGATTGGCGGGGCGCAAGGGGGTGACGGTACGCGAAGGCATGCCTGAGGACTTGCCCGTCTTCTATCGTTTGATGCAGCTCACGGGCCAGCGCGACGGTTTTGGCGTTCACAGTGAGGCCTACTACCGCCTTGCCTACCAGCTTTTCGTGCCCCAGGGCCTGGCGAAGCTCTTCCTGGCCACCCTTGCAGATACAGACCAGGTTCTGGCTGGAATCATGACTTTTGCCCTCGGCCAGAGGGCATGGTACATGTATGGGGCGTCTTCCGACGAGCACCGTAACCTGATGCCCAGTTACCTCCTGCAGTGGGAGGCCGTCCGATGGGCCAGGGAGCGTGGCTGTCAGACCTATGATCTATGGGGCATCCCTGATGAGGAAGAGACGGTGCTAGAGAGGGATTTCCTCAAGCGGAGTGATGGTCTGTGGGGGGTTTATCGCTTCAAACGAGGTTTCGGTGGCCAGGTGGTGCACTATTTGGGCGCTTACGACTACGTTTATTCACCATCACTATACTGGCTCTACAGCAAAGTAGTGAGTTCAGGTGCGAGTAACTGAGGTAACAGAGCGCGATCTTTGGAACGAGGCCCTTCTCAAGTTGCCTTACTATCATGTGTTGCAATCTTACGAGTGGGGGCAGTTCAAAGCCAGATACGGATGGGCGACTCTGCGCCTCCTGTTCGAGGAGAAGGGGGCGGTGCGCGCCGCCGCCTGCATCTTGCGGCGTAAGTTCCCCTATCTCCCAGTCTGCATCATGTATGTGCCGAAAGGGCCAGCCCTTGACTACAGCGATCAGCAGTTGCTGCCTCTCGTGCTAGAGGCATTGGAGGACGTTGCCAGACGCTATCGTGCCATTTTCATCAAGATGGATCCCGATGTGGGCCTGGAAGACCCTGGCTCTCCATCCGCTCAAGTCATCAGCGCGCTGGAGAAGCGAGGCTGGCGCCTGTCCTCGGAGCAGATTCAGTTTCGCAACACCCTTCTCCTTGATTTGACGCCAGAAGAGGGAGAGTTGCTGAAGGCCATGAGGTCCAAGACGCGGTACAATGTCCGCCTGGCCGGGCGACGGGGGGTGAGGGTGCGCCTGGGCAAGGTGGCCGATTTGCCGCCGTTCTACGAAATGTATGCCGAGACCAGCGACCGCGATGACTTCATCATCCGTCCCTTTGCCTATTATCGCCATGCCTGGCAGTCCTTCATGGAGGCTGGCCTGGCCCAGCTCTTCGTGGCCGTGTACCAGGACCAGTTGCTGGCGGGCCTCATTCTGTTTCGCTTTGGCGAGAAGGTGTGGTATATGTATGGCGCATCGCGGGACATGCACCGCGACCTGATGCCCAACCACCTCTTGCAATGGGAAGCCATGCGCTGGGCCAAGGCCCAGGGCTGCACAGTGTATGACTTATGGGGGGCACCCGACGTCCTGGATGAATCGGATCCCCTGTGGGGGGTTTATCGGTTCAAAGAGGGCTTCGGGGGACAGTTCGTGCGTCACATTGGCGCCTATGATTACCCCGTATCGCGTTTTCTATATCGAATCTACACGGCAACTGTGCCGCACTATCTAGAAGTGCTAAGGATTATTCGAAGGACGCTGATGTCGGAAGCAGTGTCTGGAGGGTGGTAGAAGAATGGGGGTAACGATGTCAGGGAAGCTCGACGCATCGAGAAGCACGGGTACGGATCGGAGCAGCATCTGGCCAGGCTGTAGGACAAGAGGCCATCTTGTCCTGCTGCTATGTGTTTTCCTGAGCATCAGTACGCTAACTGTGCTCTGGGCCATGGCCCCTTCTTTCCAGCCGGCCATGGCCCAACTGGACGAGCAGGGCACTGGCAACGTCGCCACACACCTTGCACCTGGCAAGCGCGTGCGGTTGCCGGCCATTGACAACACCAACGGCTGGCAGACCTGGGTGCAGGTGCAAAACGTGGGAAACAACGATACTGGGGCGGTGGTCTTCTTCTGGAGGGACTACTCGGCCAAGTGCCCAGATGACGACCCCGGACCTATCAACACGGCGTGCATGACAGTGGTGGAGGATGGCGTCTGGACGATGAAAACCGTAATTCCCAGTCAGGCGAAGTCAGCCATCGCCTACTCGGTGGCCACGACTGTGTTCGACCAGGCCTGTGAGGATGCCGGCGACGCCATAGGCGACACCGACGCATGGAAGGCCTGGGAGGACACGTACGCAGGCGCCGGCCAGCCTTTGGCAGTGGTGGTCCAACGCACAGGTCCCAACGATTTCGGCATTACTGTTTCCAGTGCCTATCCTGGCATCACCGAGTCTATGGAAGGGAGTGGTCCCCCCTATCAATACTTCACCCCCTACGCCATGAGGCGATATCATGACTTGTACACCCGCATGGTTATCCAGAACAGCGGCGACGAATGTACTCCTGTGTCTATCTACTACAAGGAGCAAGGGCGTTGCCCATTCCAGTTGGTGCAGCACATCGAGCAATTGGCGCCAGGGGAATCGGTTCGGATCAGGATTCCCGACCATGTCATCTGTGAGTGGCTGGGGTCAGCCTACGTTCAGGGCAACCAGCCCCTGAGTATTGTCGTGGACCAGATCAGTTTCTCCAGATATTGCCTGGATTCAAATGATCGCGGCACGTTGCTGACCTACTGGGCGCAGCCCTACAAACCTGTCACCGACACGCTGCTCTATGCTGGTCTCATGTTCAGAATGTGGGGAGGCTGGCAAACTGGTATCCAGGTCCAGAACCTGACCCAGCAATCCCGGTCCACCTTCGTCACGGTGAATTTCATGGACAACAGCGGGGGAGAGATCCTGTTCGTGGGTGATTGGATCTGCCCCAATGGCGCCAGCACCTTCTACCTGCCTGCGATCAGCGATTTGGGCCCTGAGTATGCAGGAGCGGCTGACATCCAATCCCATAGGCAGGTGGACTACCCCAGTGCCAGAGAGACCGATGGCCAACCCATCTTCGCGGTGGTGGACGTGAAGAAGGCGCTGGTCCAGTCGGATACTTTTAGCTGGATCACTGCCCCGCCGGGCGAGGCCCAGGGAGGAGCCTACAACGCCGCCCCCCTGAGTGCCCATCAGGGGTGGAGGAGCATTGCCCTTCCGCTAATCAGCAAATCCGACGAGGTGGTCTCGACCATCGCTATTCGCAACAACTCCGGCTGCAACAAAATACAAGTTCGACTAGACCTCTATGACCAGACTGGCGCCAGGCAGACCGTGGTCAGCAACCTGTGGCTGGGGCCCAAACACTCACGGCTGATAGATCTGGCCAGCGTGGGCACAGTGATCTCTGGTTTCATGGGGGCGGGAAAAGTGGAGGTGACTGGCGAGGAGCAGTTGTGCGATAGCAATAGGGATGGCCAGGTGGATGCAGAGCCTGTTAACCCCTCGGTTGTCGTGCTGAACAAGGGCCAACCTGTCGGCGACGTCACCACTACCTACGAAGGCGTTCCCTTCGAGAAGCAGGAAGCCATTTGTAGAGGTGATATCATCGGCGCAGTCCACTCCATTGACCCATGCCACGAGGCAGACGTAGATGCCGCGGCGCCCATCAAGGGCGTGAGGGTGACGTCGGACGATGGGACTGAGGCCGTCACCAGCTCCAGCGGCGGCTATGAACTGGAAGGGGTGAACTATATGACCCGCACAGTGAGCTTCGCAGGGGAAGGCTTCTTGACCTGGCAGACCCTGCCCTTTTTCTTGGACTGCGGCGAGGACAAGATGCTGAACGCCAGCTTGCTATGTCTGGGTGAGGTCGGCTTCGGGGTTATGGCGTCTATTGCCACCGACGAAGACAGCTCAAACATCGCCGGCGCGACGGTGGACTACAGCAAGCCACTCGGGCCCAAGGCTGCTCACTATGGGGACTATTACCGCACCTCTGGCAATACTGGCCCCAGTGGCGTACTGACCCTGACTGTGCCCATCCTCAACGCGACTGGCACTTTCACCGTAAGCGCGCCGGGCATCGCCGAGACCGGCGTCTTCACCTGGACGCAGATGGTCAACACGCCTACAGGTAGAACGGCCAACAGCATATTCGCTGGCAAAACCCTGAACTCCCGCATCTATAGCGATACCACACGAAGTGATGTTGGCGCGTGGTACGGCTTCGATGACGGTAGCTGCGCCAACATCGGCTCATCGAGCCGCACGCTCAAGAACCAGGATGTGAAGCTGATGCTGTGCGGTTATGGCACGGTCGCCGGCCTGGTGAAAGCTGGCGGGGTGGCTATTCCGGACCAACTGGTCGAGGTGATGGTGAATGGCGAGGTGGTCGGTTCGGCCGCCACGGGTG
>Ga0208828_1000625_pt1 | contig 15325 bp, 9 predicted proteins | sample Kivu_160m_FD_185487 | JGI IMG/M metagenome (GOLD analysis project Ga0208828, IMG submission 185487) | Freshwater microbial communities from Lake Kivu, Western Province, Rwanda to study Microbial Dark Matter (Phase II) - Kivu_160m (SPAdes)... | ecosystem: Environmental > Aquatic > Freshwater >... | reverse complement strand
AATACCCACAGCGGGTCGTGCAGGTCTGTGTCTTCAGAGGACGCACATTAAAGCGACCGGCGAACATGGCTTCCTGCAGTTGCCGCAGGTGCTGTTTGGTCACCTGCAGAATTTGCTGAACCTCCGCTGGTGTAGCTAGTGAGCTGCGACCGATCTTACGCTCAACCAGGAAACCGCGGGTGCGGCGCCCATGCTTGAAATCATAATAACATCCGCCTCCCGGGTGATACGGTGCCAACTTACTTCCCGCTAAGATCAGATAGAGGGGGATCTGGATCTGTTCTCCGCTCAATGCGCCGCCAATAATATTCGTGATGTTAGAGTCACTCCGTTTGTAATCGATCACTAAAAACCGGCCTGCTATCGGATCAAGGTCCACGCGGTCAATTTTGCCACAGAGAGTCAGCACTTTCTGGAGTTCGGTATTGTACAGGCACGTTTCCGGATCGGAGACGGCCAGTTTCTCCTCGATCAGGTGAGGGGTATAGCCCAGCGCAGCATATTTCTGTTCCTCGTCAATGAACTGCAATAGTCCCTGCCGCTGTCGTCGCAGCTGCTCCTGCCACAGCAGCTCTGGCAGATGATGGTAATAATCCCGATATTCGTCCGCAATAAACTGCAGGGTGGCGGTGACGGTGGCTCCGGTTGGATCGGCCAGGTATTCCGTCCAACTCAATGCAGATTGGGCTTTGAACAGGTTGACGAACTTTTCGAGTGTCTTATGCAGGAGATTGCCCTCGCTCTGCGCATCCAGATCCAGCGCCGCCGCCCGGGGCGTGTCGATCCGCCAGATAGCCTGACATAAAAATGCAAATGGACAATCAATATATCTCTGGATTGCGGTTTCGGTTAGGGTCAAAGGAATAATCTTCTGGCCACATTCCTGCATATCCAGCTGTCCACTCCAGCCGTCCGCGACGGATCTTTGTCTTCGGGTTTCAATTCCCAGTCGGATCGCAATTGACTCCTGTACATCGGGATCTATCAGCGTGGCCAATGCGGAAGTTCGTTCAATGCTGGAATAGTTGAACAGGTACGCTTCCACATCCCGCTGGCTGACAAGATTGCGGGATTCCGGCAGAACCTGAGCGGTGGGCACAAATTCAAAGCTTACCTGTCCGGCTTCCCGGCCCGCAGTGGTACATTGCAATAAATCCTCAATGAATGGGGAGCGTGGGATGGCTTTTCCACCTTGGTCGAGTTCCGGATAGGTGACCAGCAAATGCCGTTCGAAATTATGCAGGACCAAATAAAAGAGGAATTTTTCCTCGGCGATATTCGCCCCGGTCGGGCCGAAGATTTTTTCGCCGGCCTGGTTATTCAGGTGTTCACGCAGCGCATTCCCAAACAGGTAGTTTTCCTCCTGCCCGCCGGGAAATTCCCCATCCACCAGACCCAAAAGGACCAAACCCTCGAATCGGCGCCCCCGGGCTGACATGAGCTTATCACAGTATAGGCCCGGGGATTTGCTCTTTTCGTTTTGAGCTTCCATCGTGGTTAGAAAATTGGTCAAGATCTGTTCCAGTTCCGGTAATGTCATCTGCCGATCACTTGGCAACAGGCGCCTCAAGCGACCCAGGATTTGCCGACACTGTCTTAGTGCAGAGGATGCGGGATGGCCCGGCAAAAACAGATTCAGCAGATTGTTCAGATACGTAACATAACTGGATAATGTTCCGCGGGCCGGCAAGGACAGGTCAGTGATGATCCGGCCCAGGAGATTGTGCAGAGCTTGCTGGTCAGCAATGGTCTGCGGGCGAACGCCGTGGCTATTGTTCGCGGCAGTGGGAATCTCATTCAGCAGTTGATAATATTGCAGGAAAGCCGCGCTCCGCTCCAGCCATTCAGAAGACGAAAACGGTAAGCCCCAGAGCACCGATTGCATTTCCAGCTCCTGTACGTCGTCAGCATTATAATGCTTTCGCACCGCCGGTGAACGCAGAAAATCCATAAATTCGGTGCGCCTGAAATTCAACCTATTCAATCTGACGATATCACAAAGAAGGCGTCCCGGTTCGGTCGAAATCAATTGTTCCAGCGGGTCAGCTACGGTAATATCGTGCTCGCGAAACACTGACCTCACTTGAGGTAAATAGTCATAACCACCGCGAAAGATCACCCCGATTTTTTCCGGCGCTAGGCCATCCGCCACCCAACGTTTGATGGTCCGGGCGGCAGTTTCGATCTCACTTCTGCGGGTGGGACACTGCACAATTTTGATTGCAACCCGCGACCATTGATTCAGCCAGGTGTTTACGGGTACATACTTTTCCTCAGCAGGTTTTTCCGGCAGCAGAGAAAAATTAAAAAGGCTTGCGGAAATCGTTTTTTGCACGGAGTCAAATGTGCGGGATGGTCCGGTTTCTATCACTCGCCCCTTCCCCAACCAACCCGTCAGATCAACGAGATAGTCATAGGGTGGCAGGTTGGCAAAGGTGATGGTGCAGATAATTTCGTCGTAGAACCGCGTCAGGTCTTTCAGTATCCGCCGTTGAACCCCGGTGTATTCATAAAATCCATCAATGATTAACACTTCGCGCTTTTCAAACGGAACATTCGAGGACAACGTCTCCGCCGCCAGCAATAGGCTTTCATCCGGTACGACACCGCCAATTTCACGAGATTGCTGCCGAATCTGCTGGTAAATTTTCAGTCCTGACTCCAACACAGGATCGGGGCGGTGCCTGATCAGTGCGCTCAATTCGACATCCATCATTCCGCCTTGGCGAAATTCGGCAATGATATTCTGGATTAGTGTCGCCTGATTAGCTAGCCGGGCAGTCGCCAAGAGGGGATTATCCTTCACAAGAAGGTAGATTCTTAGCCATTCCTCCGCCGGAGGAATCTCCTGCAGGTGCTGGTGAGTGAAAGATAAAATCCGCCGCGCCCAGGCGAGAAATGTCCCCGCAAACACCTGTCCGGGTCGCAGTTTAATCTGACCACTATTTAACAGTTCTGTCAGGCAATAATTGACATGATCAACCGACGGAAGTAGCAGATCGAGGCGGCACCCGGTGCGGAGCTTTCCACGCGCCACTTCAAGCACAGCGGCGGTCTTGCCGGAGCGCATCGCCCCTCGATAATAGGTGATTTCTGCCACGTCTGAAATGTAAAGGTTTTTACACGTCCGGGCAAGCCGGGCGGCTTTTCCCGTTACCCCCGGGCGGTGAACTCAGCGCCTGATTATCTTCGGTCGCGTAGTTTGACCAACAGCCGCAGAATTTCCAAATACAACCAGACTAACGTGACAAGCAACCCAAAAGCCGCGTACCATTCCATATAGCGTGGTGCTCCCAACGCTACCCCCGATTCGATGAAATCAAAATCCAAGACTAAATTTAGCGCCGCGATGATTACAATAAACAGACTGATACCGATGCTCAGCGGCGAGCTGGCCAAAGCAAATCCGGTGTCAATATGCAACAGATTCAGGATCAGGATCGCGAAATAAAACAATCCGATGCCGCCGGTCGCTGCAAAAACGCCCAGTTTGAAATTCTCTGTCGGCCGGATCAGGCGCGTCTTGTAGACCAGTAAAAGACAGAACAAGGTTCCGAAGGTCAGCGCCACGGCCTGAAAAACAATCCCGGGATAACTGCTCTCGAAGCGCGCCGAAACTCCGCCGAGAAACAATCCTTCCAGCACCGCGTAAAGGGGTGCGGTGTAGGGCGCTAAATGTTTCTTGAAGGCCGTAATTATGCCCACAACCAGTCCTCCGAGCAGACCACCAACAATCCACGGAGTCACCCGCGCCGGTTCCCAACCCAGCGCCATCTCCCACGTATAGCCGGCGGCTAACACCGCCAAAATCAGCAAGATGATGGTCTTGTTCGTTGTCCCCTGCAGGGTCATGCTTTGGTCGGTGACATAGGGCAAACTTAGAAAAGTTTTGGAATTCAGGGCAGGATTGGCAGTGCGCATCATCGAACAACTCCTTACTTTTTATTTCAAATACAGAATTTTTCTCTGCAAACTTAACTGCTCCGTTTTAAAGCTGATGAAATACAGCCCCGCGGATTGGGTGGTAGGATTCCAAACCTGCTGATGAGTGCCGCGCCGGAAGCGACCGGAAGCCAAGACCGCCACCTCCCGCCCGGTCAGGTCAAGCACGGTAAGACGCCCGGTGACATCGTTAGGGCAGGCAATGCTGAATCGGACTGTGGCATTGAACGGATTGGGATAGGGCTCAGCTAACCGAAACTGGGTTGGCACATCTTCGAACTCCGGCGTAATCGAAGAATAGGTGATATTCTTCAGCACCCAGCTATTGGGATCAAGTACCACGCTTTCTGGCTGATGGGTACAGAAAATATTAAACGTCTGGGTTTTGAGGCTGTCCAGGATCACGACGTTCGTATCACCGCCGGAAGTGCGAATCAACAGCTGCAGGGGCATTTTAAAATAAGTGGTGGTGGTCTGAATCTGATTAATGGTAACCTTGAGCGTCCAGCTGGTCAGGTCATTGCGGCTGACCGACCAGTACAGCTTGTAATGAGGTTGACCGCGGCCGTATATCCATTGCTGAAAAAACCAGCTCAAATCCTGACCGGTTACCTGCTCGCAGATACCTTTAAAGTCCTCAGTGATAACGGACTGCATGGCATAGCGTGCCCGATAGGCATGCAAAATATTAAAAAACTGAGTGTCCCCCACCAGCCCGCGTAACATGTGCAGCACCCAGGCGCCTTTATCATAGACCAGCCGGTTGAAAATAATGTCCACACTGGTAGTGTCGTAAATGTATAAACTGGAGGAAATCCAGCTGTCCGGGCGATTCAGATAGTTCATGTAATCGCGCAAACCGCTGAAGCCGTAATAATTTTCACTCCAGAGTGCCTCGGCATAGCGGGCAAAACCTTCATTGAGCCAGATGTTTTTCCAGTTGGCACAGGTGATCATATTGCCCCACCAGGAATGCGCCAGCTCGTGGCAGATCAGCATTTCATTGAAGGTATTGGTCAGAGTCCCGAGGCTGGTACAGGTCTGATGTTCCATGCCCCCGTACCAGGAGAATTGCGCCTGGCCATATTTTTCTCGAATAAAAGGATATTCACCCCAAATAGAAGAGAAAAAGGATAGCATAGCCGGTGTCTTGGAAAGGTTGTGCTGGGCCGTGGCGGCAATTTCGGGATAAATCCAGTATTCAACCGGCATGGTCGTGCTGTCCCGGGCAGTATAAACGTCTGTCCAGTGCGTATAATCGGACACGGCTATGGAAATGAGGTAGACCGCGATTGGATAGCGTTCCTGCCAGTAAAATGTATACGTGCCGTTTTCGTTATCGGTCACGCTCACCAGTTTACCATTGGAGACGGCGTTCAAACTCGAGGGCACAGTGATTTTGATATCGGCGGAATCGGCTTTATCATCCGGATAATCCTTGCAGGGGAACCAGCTATGCGCGTAATACGGTTCACTCAACGAGGAAACGATCGGAGCTGAGTTGTGGTAACTGAAAGCGAAGGCTTGAAAACCGCCGGTCTGCGGCTTACCAGAATACTGAACTGCCACTGAAAAAGTATCCCCCACCGCTAAAGTCTTTCGCAAACCGATCTGCAGGAGCTGATTGGCGTGGGTGAAATTTTTACCATCCCCCCCGATCCCGGCGACTGCCATGTTGTCCGTAAAATTCAAATCGAGGGTGGCCAGTCCGGAGACTTTGGCGCGCCCTTTGATCACGGTCGTGCCGGCGATCGCAGCCTGCGGAATGTCAAGGCGGAGGTCCAGCCCGTAATAAGTCACATCGTAAGCATTGCTGTTGCCGGGAAAGGTGCTTTTGGCGAGCATCTCGCGGTGCGTATAGGCCTGCCGGCGCGCCTGGATTTCCTGATCAACCCAATCCGGATCAAACTGCGCGCTTGCCCACCCGCTGAACAGCCCCATCATTATTATCGTTCTGCAAACCCGTTTCCGCATACTCAGAAAGTAAACAAAACCGCAGCCATTTTCAATTAAAATTTGACGAACGGCAAGCATCTTCCGCAGCGCGGTTTCTCTTCCTGCAACATTTTTTACAATGCGGGACTATAGTTGGATGATCTGGTGGCGCGCCTTACCAACCGAGACGTACGCCACGGGGACTTCGAGCAGTTCTTCGATGGAACGCAGATACCGCTGGGCGTTGATGGGCAAATCGCCGAATCGGCGGGCACCGTCAGTCGGTTTTTGCCAGCCGGGCAGGGTCCGATATTCGGGAACCGCCTTTTCCTGATCAAGTAAAGCCCATTCGCCGTCTTTGTAACTGACGGCAATCTGGAGCTCCGGAAAGGTATCTAGAACATCCAGTTTAGTAATGGCAATGGAGGTGAATCCATTGATCAAGACCGCGTAGCGGCCGAGGACAGCATCAAACCAACCACAGCGGCGCCGGCGACGCGTCGTAGCCCCGAATTCATGACCCCGTTCCTGGAGCAAATCGCCAGTCGCATCGCGCAATTCGGTAGGAAAAGGCCCTCCGCCCACCCGCGTCGTGTATGCTTTAAAAACCCCCATGATTTGGTCAATGCAGTTAGGGCCAATGCCCAATCCCGTACATACCCCACCGGCAATGGTATTTGAGGCAGTCACAAAGGGATAGGTACCGAAATCCACATCCAACCAGGTGCCCTGTGCTCCCTCCGCCAAAATCGGACGTCCCGCTTGCAGATAATTGTGGATCAAATGCACGGTATCCTCAGCCAACGGTCGAATTTGCTCACCGGCAGAATAAAACTGCTCCAGATCATGGTCGAGACGCTCCTGCTCGGGGAGGGGCAGGGGAATTTGCTCGAGAATCTCGTAGCGGCGAGCAATCAGCCTGGTTTTCAAACTTTTCAGGTCACATAAATCGTGCACCCGCACTCCGCGGCGCCCGATTTTATCGGCATAACAGGGGCCGATGCCTCGCCTGGTGGTACCAATAGCACCCGCGCCTAAGGCGCTTTCCGCATAGGCATCGAGAATTTTATGCAGCGGTGTGACCACATGGGCCAACAGGGACAGGTGCAGACGGCCGGCAACGTCTATGCCTCTGGCGGTTATTTCCTCGATTTCATGCACCAGGCCTACCGGATCAATCACCATGCCATTGCCAAGCAGGCAGTGGGTGTCGGGACGCAGAATACCGCTGGGAATCTGATGCAGGACGGTCTCCTCCGTACCGATCTGAATCGTATGCCCGGCATTCGCCCCACCCTGAAAGCGAGCAACCAAGTCGGCATTTTCCCCCAGCATATCCACAATTTTACCCTTGCCCTCATCACCCCATTGCCCGCCAATCACCGCTGTCAGTGTCATACTACCCCCGTAAAATAAAAATACCCCCGTTGATCGAGAGCATTTGTAAGAATTACCGGCTGGTCTGCATTAATTGCTTTTGTGAGGCAAGCCGTTTGTGCCAGATCAGGACCACCGGCGAGGCGATATAGAGCGAGGAATACGTCCCGACAATAATACCGACAATCAGGGCAATGGAAAAGTTCTTGACTTCACCATGCACAAAGACCAAAACCAGTACCACAATGAGAGTGGTCAGGCTGGTGATAATCGTCCGGCTCAGGGTCTCATTGATACTGACGTTGAACAGCTCCTCTATGGTATTGTAGCGCCTGGTCTTCATGTTCTCACGCACCCGGTCAAAAACGACAATCGTATCATTAAGCGAATACCCCACAATGGTTAAAAAGGCCGCAATCGTCGAAAGCGAAAACTCCAGTCTGAAGATGGAGAAAATACCCAGAGTGAAGAGCACATCGTGAATCAAAGCGATTACCGCCCCTAAAGCAAATTCGAACTTGAAGCGGATCGAAATGTAAACTAAAATGACCACCAGGGTCGCCAGTACAGCCTTCACGGCCGAACTACGCAATTCCTTGCCTATTTTCGGACCGACTTGCTCCGCCCGGATGGTTTCAAACGAATTCTCCGGAATGGTCTGCAGCGCCTGCGTGATCACGCTGGCGGCGCTGTCGGTAGCAAAGGTCATGGGTGCGCGGATAATGAACTCGTCCACATTACTCGATTTTTGTATGACTGCGTCTTGCTGATTAATGGTCGTTAAGGCTTGCCGGATATTCGCCGTCGTTACCGGTTTTTCGAACTTTACTTGCAAGAGCGTACCACCGGTGAAATCCAGGCCTAAATTCAGCCCACGCAGGAAAAAAATGATGACTGCCAAAGTAATGTAAATCACCGAAATGGTTACAAATGTTCGATAATGCATGACAAAATCAATACTGGTTTGTTTGAATATTCTCATTGTGTTACCCGTTCCTTAGATGCTTAACTTCTTAACAACCCATTTCTCGGTCACCCAGTTAAAAATCGTCCGGGTGATGAAGACCGCCGTAAAAAAGCTCGAAGTGATGCCCCAGAACAAGGTCACCGCAAAGCCCTTGATTGGACCGGTGCCGAACTGCATCAGGATCAGCGCCGAAAAGAGGGTGGTAATATTGGAATCAAAAATGGTAATGGTCGCCCGCGCATAGCCGGTATCAATAGCGGCCCGGACGGTTTTGCCTTTTTCGAGTTCCTCACGAATCCTCTCGAAAATCAGGACGTTGGCGTCCACCGCCATACCAACCGTCAGGATGATACCCGCAATACCTGGCAGGGTCAGGGAAGCCTGCAGAACCGAAAGGATCGCCATAATAAAGACCACGTTCAACAGCAGGGCTAAGTCCGCCAACAAACCCGCACTGCGATAATAAATGAACATAAAAACGATGACAATCAAAAAGGCAATAATGCCCAGCCGAATCCCGGTATTGATCGAGTCCCGACCCAAGGAGGGACCAATGGAGCGTTCCTCGATAATATTCACCGGAGCCGGCAGAGCGCCAGCCCGCAGAACGATGGCGAGGTCTTTGGCTTCATTCATGTCGCCAATGCCCTCAATGTAAGCCGAGCCGTTGGGAATTTTAACCCGGATATAAGGAGCGCTGTAAACTTTTTCATCCAGCACGATGGCCAGCTGTTTGCCAATATTGGCACCGGTCAGTTTGGAAAAGATTTTGGCGCCTTCATTGTTCATGCTCATATTGACAATCGGTTGACCGCTGGTCTGATCGCCACTGCCGATTGTGGCGGATGCGCGCGTAACGAATTTGCCGGGCAGGCCGACTTCCCGGTTTAAATGATAGATAATGACGAAGTTTTCGGTTTTACCATCCTGAGTGGTCAGGCGTTCCGGTTTGGCTGACCAGAGAAATTGCGAATCGAACGGAATGAGCTTCTGTACCTGGGGGTCGTTCAGGATCTTTTTCACGGCGTAGACATTGCGTTCGGGAACACCGATCTGGTTGCCGACATTGCGCAGGAGTGATGAGAACGGCCGTTCTTTATAGATTTCCTCATCCACCACCAGGCCGGAGTCGCTGGAATCGGCACTCAGGGGAGTACTGCCCTCCGGTCCGCCCAACAGCTCGCTGATGCTCATGGCTTTGTCCTTGGATTCCTTGAGCGCCACGGTCGAATCCTTGGGCGAGGTGGTTTTGAGCTCTTCCGATTTGCCGGTACGCAGATAGTTGTCCACGGCGGCGATGAAATTCTGAGTGACCTGCGGATCTTTAACCAATACGAATTCCATCAGGGCGGTGTTTTGAATCAGACTGCGGGCCCGCGAGGCGTCCTTGATCCCTGCCAGTTCCACGATGATCCGATACTTGCCGGCTTTCTGGATGGTCGGTTCGGAAACCCCGAACTGATCCACACGGTTTTTAATAATCTCGATCGCTCGCATAAGGGCGTCTTTGGATTCTTCTTCAAGATTATCAATAATTTCATCGTTTTTATATCCTCGCCCGCTGAAATGGCGCACCAGTTTGACATCCGTAGCGGCGATCGTCCGGCGTAAAACTGAAAAATAGTCCTCGCCCGAAACGAGCGCCTCCCGACCCGCCGATTGCAATAAGGCATTAAATTCAGCGGTCCGGTTGCTCGCCAAACTGCCGACCAACTTGGGCAGGTCGAGCTCCAGAACCACGTGCATACCGCCCTGCAAATCCAATCCTAAGCGGATGATACGTTTCTCGTAGCGGTCGAGTTTGCCCTGCGTGCGCAGATCGTCGAGCTTTTGCGCGGAAAAGGAGTGGTAGGCGAATGTCCAGTACAGGGCGTATCCCGCCAACACTAATGTGATTCCGATAATTATGAACCGGATATTGGTCTTTCTAAACATGCAAAGTCACCTCGGTATATGATTTCAGTTGTTTGCTAAAAAGCGGTTGAATTTAACTGCGAATTTCAATCAATGTCAAACAAAAAGCCCGCCTCCAGCTGGCTATTAATCAACAATCGCTACAAAGGCCCGTGCAATTTCACGGTCACCAGTCTGGATGACGATCGGGTAGATTTTCCCGGCTCTATCTACGGCATACTTACTCCAGTTCAACTGGCGGACTTCAATCAGGAACTGGCGGTCTTCCCCATTATTGACAGCTTCCGGAGGAGCATAGCCTTTCAGATTGACTTTAAAGTCGCCCATGGAAAGGTTCGGCACCGCGACTGACAGAATCCGGATTTTATCCTGGCGGCGCACTTTCAGGGTTTCGTTGGCCCCGATGGTACACAACTGTCCGTTGACCTCGATTGAATACACGATTTCCGACGGCCTGACCATCTGGCCATCGATCTGCAGTTTGATTTCACCGATGATTTGATTGTCCTTGCGGACGATGATGGAGGTCGGTTGGGTAACGGCGAGCGGTTTGCGGAAATCCTGTTCACTGCCGAGACCGATGACATCGCAACTTAGTCCCCGGTCATAGTTGGATTCAATGTGCGAGACCCGGATGACATCACCGCGCTGGAGGCGTACGGTGCTGTTGGCTTCGGCAATGCCGGGTTCCTGGTCATTGATCGCCAAGAGCAGATAAATCAGTCGAGGTGGATCGTACAGAATCGCCGGATGCTCCGGTTCAATGCCCATGATTTTGATAAATTCATTGATGGCATAGTTATGATAGCGGATTTTCAGTTCGATGTCCTTCAGATCCTTGGAGGTTTCGATCCCGAAAGCCGGTATGTGAAAAGTCGTGAGGGCGTAGTAGGTGGCGGACTTCTTTTGTTCAGGATAGCGTGTGTCCGGAGCCAGAGTATTGGTATTCATGAAATGCAAATGATGTTCAGGATTTTCAATTTTGGCGTTGACCCGGGTCAGGACTTTCTCCGCCATTTCCGAAAGTCGCAAGGTGTCGCGCTGGTGGATGTAGGTCGCCATGTCGGCGATGATGGATTGCCCGTATTTCTGCGGATTACGATTCTGGTCAATGTACGTCGGACTAAAGAAGCCACTCCCGTCGTGCAGGTTCAGGAAAATGTCCGACTCGGCCATCAGACCCTTGATGATTTCGACGATCTGATCGTCAATGTCGGCTGGAGTGTCGCGGTCAAAGCGGCGGTTCATGTCACCGTTGATCCCCCGGCGGTTGAGAATAATGGAGTGAAAATTGGCGCGGGGGATAATGATCAGGTTGCCCTTTTCGAGGACAAGGTCGGGATATAGATCCGCCGAGAGATAGCCACCCGGTTCATCGCCCTGGATCCCGCCCAAAATGAAAACCGTTTTACCATCGAAGCGTCCGTACAGCCGGTAAACATTCAGTTCGTTGGGAGTATTGGCAAAATAGACGTTATGTTCCCGCGCTGGACGCTTGACGGGCGCCGCCAGGATCACACTGCTGAGGAAAAGACTAAATATGAGTAAGATTCTATTCATGACTCTGCCACTCCTCGGCGACAATCTGCAAAGCGCCCGGCAGGCCCTTGATCAGCAAAGTCTTCCAACCGGTGTCATGATAGCCGTCGGCCTGATAGCCTTGGAGAAAAGTGACTTTGTAGGTCTGCCGACCCACGGTCTGGACCTTTTGCTGACTGCGGGAGATCTGGGGGCGTACTGCGCCAGCGAACAAATCAGTTTTGTACTGGCACCAGCCCCGATAGTCATAGCCACTACCACTGAAGGTCGAGTCGTAAAATGACAAGTAGGTCTTGATCTGCTTGGATTCCCACGCAGCTTCCCATGCCTGCAGAAATTTTTCAAGGAACTCAGCCGTGGTCTGCCGGGCAATGGTAGGACGGAAATTCTCGCGGACGATTTTCAAGCCCTGCTGTTCCGGAACCAGGATCAGGTGCTTAACACCTTCACTGAAAAAGGTCGGACTGAGGAAGCGCTGGCGGAAATGTAGGTGGGTTTCCTGGGGACTGGTCAGCACCACGATGCGATCCAGCCGAACGATTTTCCAAGGATAGATGCGTTCCAGACCGGTTTTGTACTCGCGGAAGGCTGATTTGTTACGCCCGGCCTCATCGTGGAAACTCTCCGCATAATATCCGAAATAGGTGTCCGCCGCGCCCGTTTCCCAACTGTGTCCCCAGTTTTCGACCAGATTAGCCCATTTTTGCAGAGCTTGCTCGTAAGCGTGCTGATCAGTCACACGATATTTTTGCAGGCTGGCCAAGATGATTACCGGTGTACGATTGAGCCGGATATAATGCGCCAGGTCGAGAATCTGACTGTTCTCGAGGGAGATACAGCCCTCGGTGATGCGATCCTTGATCGCCTCGTCGCGTCCGTGAATCCAGATATTGTTGCCCGTACGTCCTTCCCGGCGGTCGACGAAATTAGGATAATCTAAGGTAAACGCTGCCGGGCCGTAGCGCGCCGTCAGCTGGGCGGCCGGCACCTGCCCGGTCAGATAATAAATGCCCTCAGGAGTCTTCAAATCACCTGTCCGTTCCTTATCCCCTTCCCGCCGTCCCGTGGTAATTTTATATTCGTCTATCACCCGCAGGTCGCCGGGTGCCGCGGACCGAACCACATACAGCTTTTGGGCCGCTTTATCCACAATCAACACGGAACCCGTAGAATCGGCGGAGACGTTGAGGACGGCCGTCAGGTAATCTTCAGCCTGAATCGTCACCGAGACGGCAAACAGTAGGCATAAAATAGATTTTGGCACTAAATATTCAGCTGCTTTCTTTTGAATCTTACAGGATGTCACAACTCATTTTTCGGGGTCGAAATTAACGATTTCAGACGGAATTTAAAAATTCACCACCTCATCCAATTGAAAAATCAGGCGGAAGGTCCCGTGTTTATCACGACCTTGCGGAAAGTCTATTCCGGGCGCCTTTTTAACCCCCGATGCGCGCCGTCGATCAGTGCCCAGGCGAGCAGTCCGCGTATTGCCAAATTCGACACTGGATAGGGCAAAATCTCATACAGCAACATCAAACAATTTAAAATTACTCTACTCCGCCATAATCGCCCCACCCAAAAATGCGGGCGCAGGTTTTCGCTGGCCTCAAAATTGATATATTTTCCGCCGTATACCGCGGTGACCTCTGGATTTTTTTTGGCCAAATACGGCAAAACCTGCCTTCCAAAATCCCTGACGGCCTGCAGAACCTGCGGCAATGAGCGGTAATGATGGTGAACAACTTTGATCGCCGGATCATAGTACAAGCCCAGCGGAAATCTCCGCCATAGGCGATACGCCATTTCCGTGTCTTCACCGCCGTATTGCCGGATACCCACGTCGAAACCACCAATTTGCATAAGCGCCGACTTTCTCACAGAGGTCATCCCAAAGATGAAATATTGAAAAGGCAAGGGATGTCCCGGACCAACGCCCCGCGCCCCGCGGCGACTTTCATAAATATAACGCTGATATTTGTCCCGGGGCAGAGCCGGTGCTGGCTCGATAGCGCTGACAATCCCGATCACCGCCGGTTTAGAATAATGCGCCACATGGCGGGCAATGAAATCACGGCCGACTTCCATATCGGCGTCAAGAAAAATCAGAATTTCGCCCTGCGCGTTGCGGATGCCGGTGTTGCGTGCCGTAGCCAAACCACGATTCTCGGCGTGTTGGATCATCGTGAAATTTCCGGGTAATTTCAGGTGATTGTAGCCGTCACTGGTCCCATCGGTCGAACCGTCGTTGACGACGATAACCTGCAACCGATCTTGCGGATAGTCCTGCCGTTCAAGTGCACGTAAACAAATGCCGATGGTTCTCCGGGCATTATAAGCCGGAACGATGACGGTCACGCCGGGCAAACCTGCGTTCAATTAGAGCCACCCTCCAGGTACCCGATGAAGCGTTCTGTACAGTCGTCCCAGCTATAGCGCTGTACGGTTTCCCTGCCGCGCTTGACCAGGTCGGTGCGCAGTGGCGCGGAATCCAACAACCTTTCGATCTGCGTCGTCAGCATTTTAACATCATCTATCGGACAGAGCAAGGCGTTTTCCTGATTGGTCAGATATTCGGAAACGCCGCGATTGGCGGTCGCCACGACTGCGCAACCGCACGCCAGGGCTTCCATCGGTGGCAAGCCCCATCCTTCCCAGCGACTGGTGAAAAGGAGTACTTTCGTCGAATTATACATCTGCCGCAAAGTCGCGCCGTCAGGCCGGATAACCAGCTCGCACCAGGCGGGTATCCGGTGCAGTGGCCGGCGTGGCGCAATGCAGACTGCCCGCAGATTCGGACGCTCTTTCTTCAGGCGCTTCAACACCTGCAGCGCAACGCGGGCGCCCTTGATGCGGCGGTGATGATAATGGAACATCACATCGTATTCACGTTCAATATCCGACTGAAGAAAAAATTCCTGCGGGTCAATGGCATTGCCCAGTGGCCCCCACGCTGATTCGTCTTGTTTGGCCAATTCGGCTATGATCCAGCGCGAGATGGCGACTTTCTGCAGTGGTAAATGATAAGTGGACAGCACTTTTCGCCGCTGCCTAAAATAAGTTTCGAGACTCTGCAACAGATAAAACTTGCGCCCGTGCTCGGGCGGCAAGGCGGCGACGCCCGCAGCAGTCTGATAACCGACGGCAACCACGGCGTCACCCTGCGGTATGTATTTAGGAACAATCTTCTTTACCACGAGCGAATTGACATCAGGGTGCGGTTGGTAGTACAGCTCCGGTTTGGTTTTCGACAACACCCTCAAAGCGCTCTTTAGCCGGCGGGTCAGAATCGGACCCTCAGGCCGGAGCGGATAAACTAACGTCACCGCATGACCGCGTCGAGCCAGTCGGTTGGCGTAACCGACCACAACCTTGACTCCGCCCATTGGAGCGTCAATAAAGCCGGGTAAGACAAAGGTAATCCGCATCGTCAAACCTTGATGCCGACGTCATGATAATAGGCATATAACTGCCGGGCTACATTCCGGTAGTCATGCCGTTTCTCCACCCACTTACGGCTAATTTGCATCCGCTCCGTCAGCTGTTTTTGGTCGGTGATCAGCTCCACCAATTTTTCCCGCAGATTAACCTGGCTGGCATTTACGAATGGGTGATCGGGAATGAATTTCTCATAAGTCGGGTTTAAAAAGG
>Ga0208828_1000619_pt1 | contig 15398 bp, 10 predicted proteins | sample Kivu_160m_FD_185487 | JGI IMG/M metagenome (GOLD analysis project Ga0208828, IMG submission 185487) | Freshwater microbial communities from Lake Kivu, Western Province, Rwanda to study Microbial Dark Matter (Phase II) - Kivu_160m (SPAdes)... | ecosystem: Environmental > Aquatic > Freshwater >... | reverse complement strand
CAGTCGGCCAGCGGTGCAACGTTCGCCTGCCACGCGTCCGGCACGATGATGAGATAGCCGATCGGCAGCGAGGGTCCAAGATGGGTTCGGAACTGCTTCTCGTTAACGGCGATGCCGTCGAGCCGGCCCGCGAACGGCGACGACGAGTAGCGGCGCAGTATCGCCCTCGTCTTGTTCCAGTCCGCGTCCGTCCACTTCACGGTCACCCTCATCTGCGGTGCGTACTCAACGAGGTTACGTACCGGGTTGTATCTCACCGGGCGGATTTCGACGACCGCCACTCTCCGGCCGCGCACCACTGCGACCTCGACCAGCCGCGCCCCGATTTCAGGGACGTTCGCGTCGGTTGAGTAGACCTCGGCGTCAAGAGTGAACACCGGGGGCGGCCCGCTCTTCGGGACCGACGCCTGGCGCGGGATCACGGGCAAAGAAAGCTGTTGAGTTTCGGTTGAGCCGATGTCAGCCGAGACCTGCACCTCGCAGCCGTACGGAACCTCAATAAGTTGCCGGTACACCGGCACCGCCGGACTGCCAACCTCCGCTGCAAGCCCTGCTTCGGACAACGTCAGGGTGGCATAGTCGCCACCGGATTCCTCGACGGCACCAACCTCAAGCCTGGCCCGAGTCAAAGACAGCACGCCGCCGTCGTGTCGCCCGGACCATCTGACTGCATCGGCTGCGAACACGGTCGCAACTGCGGCCACCAACACAAAGAAGGTTCTCATCCACCGGCCTCCTGATACCGCGCGGTTCATGGATCTGACTAGAAAACTCCTGGCCATTGACGCCTGCGGAGAATCCTACCAGAACCGCCCTGCGAGGTCAACGAGCCCAACCGCAAATGCGGGAGGACGAACCGATCGGGAAAGAAACTCCGCTCGTGATGGGGTCTGTCTGGGCACAGCGTAGCCCACTCTGAGTTGGGCGCCGCGGTTCAAAGCGAACTCCGGTCGTTCCGGTTGCAGTTGCTCGGGCTGTCCTCAACTCCTGGCCCTTGGTCGGTGCTGTCGATCGCTATGTGTACCGGATCCGTGCCGCGATGGCCATACCGCAAGTCGCTCTTCAGGTTGCCCTGCGAATCACGCCGCAAGTCGCCCGGCAAGTTATCCCGCAGGTCGCTCTGCGAGTGGCGCCGCCCGTCATCTCCAGAGCGATGACGCAGGTAGCACCGAGAGCGGCGTTCCGAGTGCCTCTGCCCGTCGCGCTCTGGATCATCCTGCAGGTCTACTCGCAGATCACCTCACGAATCACCCCGAATGCCGCCGTCTGATTTGCCATCGGAGTGCACTTCGGAATCACCCCCCAGACCACCCTGGGAACCGTCCCCGGGATGACCCCCACCGTCAACCGCGGAACGCCCCCAACCTCCTATGATTCAGTGTATTGCGCCCCTTCTTGCCCACTGACCCGCATGAGTCGTATTGGTATCATGCGGACGATGTGAGCCGATAGACTAGGAAGTGGAACGAAGTAGAGATGCTGACTGCTGTCTAGATCAGCTCTTTGCCGTAGATGCGCCAGACGCTGGGCCAGTAGCCGCGGTTCCTGCGCAGCTTAGGGACCGCGGCACGGGCAGCGGCGCGGAACTGGTGCCGCCACTCAGCCGGGTAGTTCACGACCATGTGGCCGCGCTTTGGCATCAAAGCCAGCAGTCGCGGTACGAACGTCCCAAAGTCCGGTGGTCGGTCGAACAAGTTCACTGTCACCCCGGAATGCCGCCGACCCTTCTCAGCATACTGAAAGCGCTTGACCATCAGCGGGACGCCGTCGAGCGTGAATCCGCACCTGTCAACGTCTTCTCGGTGGACCGGAATGAGTCGCGAGCTGAACCATCCCGGATGCTGGTGGAAGTACGTCCTGCGGCCGAGCGACACGAAGTGGCTGAAGATGCCACGGTGCGGCTTGAGCCGCGGACGCGCAACTCGCTTGGGCTTTCGCCAGTAGACGTCGTCAGCATAGACGTCCTCGACGCGGAAACCCAGTTTCTCCATCACGCGGAAAGTCGGGGCCGGCTTCCGGTGATCAAGTGTGTTGAGACCGGCCCAGGTGCGGCCGGCGGCCTTGATGATGCCCAACTGGGCGCGAGTGAATCGCGCGGCCACACCCTTATTACGGGAGTCCGGGTCCACTCTCATCCCCCAGAGCCAGGCGTCGTCCGGGTTCAGGTACGCGGCCGCCGCAAACGCAACGATGCGACCATCTTCACGCCAGACGTGACACTCGCCCGGAAGACGGCCCGTGCCGTGCACCTTCATGATGAGCGTGACGTAGAAGAAATTGTCACACTTCCGGGCGAACCTGGCTACTTCGCGAAAGAACTCGGGCCGGTACTTCTCAAGCATTCTGGTCCTCTCGGGACACGATCCGAATTGCAGGACAATTCGGTCATGTCCCCCGGCGTTGTCACTTGGCCGCGGCCAGCTCCTGCCACGTCGGCAGCGTCTGCTCCTCGAATGCCCTCGCCTTGACGAGCACCGCGATCTGCTTGTCCCGATCAGCCTTTGCCCACTGCCAGCCGGGCACGACGCTGCCCGGACACGGCAACTCTTCCAGCAGCGGCTCCAGCGTCTCGACTTCTCGCTGGTACAGCGCCTTGAGCTCGGTGACCTTGGGCTCCAGCCCCGGCATTTTGGCAGCCACGATGTCGAGGTATTCAATACCGGTCTTCCGGTCCGCGATCAGGCGCTGGTAGGTCCAGTAGTTGGCCTGGAGCACCTCCGAAAGCCTGGCGCTGTCGAGCTTCGTGAAGTCGTCATCCCGCAGCCGTGTCACCCACTTATCGAACGCAGCCAGTCCAGAGTAGTACTCATCGTACTTCTCGGTGGTCAGGTTCTCCGCCACGATGCCGAACCCCTGCTTGATGCTTGTGCCCTCGTCCGGCGCCTTGCTTTCGCGCTTCAGGATGGCGACCGCGAACGGGAACTTCTGAGCAATCTCGTAGAACTTGTGCTTGTCGAAGTAGGTGTGGCAGAAGAGTTCCTCGCCGTCCTTCTGGTACCCGAGGATGACGCCCCATTCCGGCACCTCAATCAGGTCAATGGCGAGCACCGGCATCCCGGCGTCGATGCTCTTCTTGATTTCCGCGAGGATCTGCGGTTTGTTCTTGCCGTCGCTCGATACGTGGAACCAGGTCGGGCTGAGCCCGCGCGCCTTCAGGGCAGCAGTCCCGGCGTCATATCCGCAAGTCGGGTCCGGCGAACTCGGACACCACGTGTCAAAGAAGTGCGTGCGGAACGCCGCACCCGAAACCCCGCACAGGAACGCATAGCCGATACGGTCGCCGAACCTGTGCCGGACAGCCTCAAGCGCGCCCATGAACGTGTTCGGCCGGTCCCAACTCAGATTAGGAATGCCGTTGATCAGCCTCGCATCCGGGTCGCGCGGTACATCGTTCTGCCATTCGGCGAAGTAGATGCCGAGCTTGCCCTTGGGCAGTTTGAACTTCAGCTCCCGGTACTCACGCCGGAAAATCGCCACGACCGAATCAGTCTGCACTGCGGCCTGCGCCGCTGCCAATTCGTCCCGGCAGCCCATCCGCTTGCCATTGTAGCTGGCAAGGGCATCGCCGACCTTGATGCCGGCCTTTGCGGCCGGCCCGTCAGGCACGAGGCCGGTAACCTCCAGCCAGTGACACGGCGCGGACCCCGCCTTCTGATGCTGGCAGCAGGGGCAGCTTTGCGCCCCGGCCAATGCAAATAGGAGACAGAGCATAGTAGTGAGTGTTCTCATGCCTAATGTTCACGCGAGAGCCGCCCGCTGTCAAGCACCGGGTCAATACTCCTCACACCCGCCCCGGTCACTACAGACGCGCCCACTGACACCGCTCGCGGCCCGCCGGGACTGGTCGTGAAAAGGGACGCAGTACTCCTTCTTGCGCTCCTGGCCGACCTATGCTGGCCCTGGGCCGTCAACCGCCAATACACCATCGACACTCGGTTAGGTTCGGTCCGGGATAGCATGTCAGTCGCGGCCGGCTTCAACCTGACTGGCCCAGCCGTGTAACAAAACCCCGACCCTCTCCGTCAGAACATGTAGTAACCGAGACGGCACTACTGGTCTTGGCCCGCCGCCGGCTCCGAACCCAAACCGCAGTGACGCGGAGGAGCTGCCGGCTGACCTGTGAAAGGAAGAGCGGCCTGCCGCCTCTTAACCGGGAGGAAGATGTGAAGTATAGCGTTCTGGCAGTGCTGCTGGCCGCGACTGTTCTGGCCGGTGCTGATGCAGGTGAGTTCCTGGTCGACCCCGGCGTCGTCTATGCACCGGCCGACCAGAATCAGCTCGACCCGGCGATTGCATCCAACGACACAAACTCGCTCTTTGTCTGGTCCGACGAGCGCGGCGGCACCGACGCCGACATCTACGGCGCCCGATTCGCCGCACAGCCCGTCTGGCCCCCGGTTCTTGACGAAGCAAGCATCGTGATGTCGACGGCAGCGAACGCCCAGAAGAGCGCCGCCGTCGCCTCCGACGGTACCGACTACCTCGTCGCCTGGACTGACCTGCGCGCTGACTCGGGGGATATCTACGTCTGCCGCGTGACTTCCGGCGGTTCGGTTCTCGACCCGGAGGGAATACCGGTCTCAACTGCGTCGCGGTATCAGGGCGAGCCGGCGATTGCGTTCGACGGAACCAACTACCTGGTGGTCTGGACCGACGAGCGCAACAATGGCTCTGACATCTACGGCGCGCGGGTCGCTCAAGACGGAACGGTGCTCGATACGGCCGGCATCGCTCTCGTGTCGGACTCGGCCGGACAGACGGCGCCGGCAGTGGCCTACGACGGGGCAAACGTGCTGCTCATCTGGGGGGATACACGGAACGACCAGGGAGACATCTACGGTGCGCGGGTCAGTTCGGATGGCACGCTGCTGGACTCTGCCGGGTTCGTGGTATCTGCCGCGCCAAGCCTGCAGCACAGCCCCGAGATCGCACTCGGCGTTGACGAGGCGCTGGTCGTCTGGGCAGACCTGCGCAATGGCCCCGACACGGATATCTATGGTTCCCGAATCACTCGCGACGGCGAGGTGCTGGACTCAGCCGGGGTCGCAATCGCGACAAGCAGTTGGTACGAGTACGATGCCAGAGTCGCGTTCGACGGAACCCAGTACCTGGTCGTCTGGACCGACGCAGTCGCGCACGGCAACGTATTTGGCGGGCGGGTGGCAACTGACGGAACCGTTCTCGACACACCGGGGTTCTTCATCTCCCAGGGCGGCGAGTACGCAGGCAGTCCCGCGGTCACATTTGACGGCGAGCACAGCGTGGTGGCGTGGTCCGACGTACGGGACGGCACAGTTGGCCAGAGTGTCTCGGCATCACGCGTTGACGGCGATGGCATGGTGCTGGACCCGATGGGAATTACGGTGTCGAACGCTGCTTGCTCGCAGAAACTTCCGGGTGCGGCATTCGGTGGAAGCGAGTTCCTGGTCGCCTGGGGGGAAGCCCGGGTCGGCGGCAGTGACATCTACGGTGTCAGGTTGACGACCGAAGGTACGGTCGTCGATTCGACCGCCATCCCGATATCGCCGCCCGGCGGCGACCGGGCGTCCGCGGCGGCGGCACACGGCCGGTCGCATTTCCTGGTCGCCTGGGAGGATGGAAGGCTCCGCGAGCGGGACATTCTCGGTGCGAGGGTGCGCGACGACGGCACGGTCCTCGATATGCCCGGCATCCTGATATCGGGCGTGCCGTGGGAGCAGGTCGCGCCGGCGGTCGCAAGCGACGGTACTGACTTCCTGGTCGCGTGGCAGGACTGGCGCAACAGCGACTATGACATCTACTGCGCGCGGGTATCGTGGACCGGACTGGTGCTTGACACCGCCGGCGTCGCGGTATGCACAACGTCCGGTGGCCAGATCACGCCCGCAATGGCGTACAACGGCTTGGACTACCTGGTAGTGTGGGACTGTCAGGACATCGGCATCCGCAACATCTGTGGCGCACGGGTAAACGGTGAAGGCATCGTGCTCGACCCCGACGGCGTCATCGTGTCGTCGCCGTCGGGCGCCGCAGGACAGCCGGCGGCCTCATCCGACGGCGATAACTTCTTCGTCGTCTGGTCCGATTCGCGGAGCGGAGACCGTGACATCTACGGCGCGCGGGTCAGCGCGACCGGGACCGTGCTGGATACCGCCGGCATCGAAATCTGCTCTGCCCCGGGCGCGCAGGAGTGCCCTGCGGTCGAATACGATGGCACAGACTTCCTCGTGGTGTGGCAGGACTGGCGTGACGGCGAGCGGGACCTCTATGGTGCGCGTGTCACGCGCCAGGGAACGATACTCGACACCTTCACCGTGATTGCGCAGCCGGGCTACCAGGTTGACCCGGTGCTCGCCAGCAACGAGGCAGGAAGAACGCTGCTTGCCTACAGCGGCTGGACCGGCGTCGTGGCGGAAACCCCCTACAACAGCCCGCGCATCTGGGCGACGCTTGCACCGCACGCCGGTACGAGCGACCGGCCGACCGAAACGCCCCGACCTGCGGGACCGTTCCCAACGGTCGTCCGCAACGTACTCCTCTTGCCCGAAGCCCCGACTTCAGAAGACCCCTACTGGATGCTCGACGCTGCCGGGCGCAAGGTCATGCAGTTGCGGCTCGGTGAGAACGACGTGCGCCCGCTCGCGCCCGGAGTCTACTTCTTGCACGAGGCGCGGACTCCGATGATACGGAAGATTGTAGTGACGAGATAGAGCGCCCCGGCCGCAGGTCGCGCCCCGTTGCGCCGGCAGTGCAACAATCCTGCGGGCTCCTGCGTCGGGCTCACAGCAACCGGGAAGACACGCTGGCTTGGCTCGGCCGCCCGCTCAGGATTCAAACTGCGGAGACGCGGAGGAGTCCCGCGCGTACCGGTGATTGGGAGCTAGGCCGCCACCGAGGCGCAGATGAAGGCTACCAGACTCCCAGGGAATAGCAGGGTTCGGCCTTTTGTACATGAACAAGCTAGTCAGTCCTGGAGCGTCGCCACTTCATGGCGCCCCAAGAACGGCCGCCAATTGGCGAGATGTTCGCAACCCAAACGATAGGAGGCGCGATGCGTTTCTGCATCATGATATCCGCGACACTGACTCTGGGCGCGTCGATCTCAGACGCCCAGTGGGTCGAAACAACGATTCCGCTGACCGATTCGGCCGGCGGGATCATATCACCGAAGGCGATTGCCTACGATTCCGTGAACGACCGAGTATATGTCTGTGGCGACATCGGGAACTGCGTCATCGTAGTCGACGGCGCGACAAACCAGAAACTCGACCGCATAACCATTCCTTCCGGCGGCTCCGATCTGCTCTGGAACCCGGCGACCGGCAAGCTGTACCACGGCGATTTCTACAACGGCAGCGTGACGGTCATCGACTGTGCCAGCAACCAAGTGCTGCGGACCATCCCGGTCGGCTCGTCACCACGACAATTCTGCCTGAACCCCGGGAGCAACAAGCTCTATTGCTCTTGCGCCAACGGCCAGGTTGCCGTCATCGACGGCGCGCAGGACTCGCTGCTTGGACTGATTGAAGTCGGGCCCCTGGACTGGTGGCTCTGCCACAATCCCCATGATGGCCGCATCTACTGCTCGAATTCGTTCGGCGGCACGGTGTCGGTCATCGACTGCGGCACCGACTCGGTCATCGCCACGGTCCCGGTCGGAGAGTGCCCGCAGGACAACTGCTACGTAGGTTCGAACAACTACGTCTACTGCGCATTCGGGTCTGGAATCGCGGCTCACGACACGGTGGCGGTGATTGATGGATACTCCAGCGCGGTTGTGGCAAAGATACCCGTTGGATCATGGGCATTTGCCCTATGCTACGTAGCACGCGAGAACGCGGTTTACTGCGCCAACGTGTGCGATTCAACGGTGTCGGTCATCGACTGCGGCACTAATCAAGTCGCCGCGACTATCGCGGTCGGGATGGGATCGAGTGCGCTCTGCCTGGATCCGGCCCGCAACAAGCTCTACTGCGGCAACTACGACGCGGACGACGTGAGTGTCATCGACTGCGGCACCAACCAGGTCGTCCAGAGGCTTCCGGCCGGCGACGCGCCCGGTTCATTCGCCTTCAACCACACTTGGAACCGTATCTATGTGGCCAACGACCGTGATTCAACGGTGACCGTTTATCGCGACACCTCGGCGCCCGGAGTCGCTGACACCCGGTCCGTGATTGGCAACGTGTCGGATGGACCCAGCGTAATCCGCGGCGTCCTGACGCTGCCTGCGTCCGCAGCCACGACCCGTGCGCTCCTCGACCGAACTGGTCGAGTTATGATGTCGCTGAGGCCCGGAACCAACGACATCGCGCGTCTCGCTCCGGGCGTCTACTTCCTGAGCGAACGCGCGGCATCCGCGAATGCCCGTCCGGCAACGACAGCAGTCCGGAAGTTGATCGTAGCAAGATAGGAGAAACCGCTGCGTTCACATTCCTTGCTGGCAGCAGCCTGCCTGCTTGTCTGCTCGTCCGCCTTGGCCCAACCGCAGTGGCAGCGTACCTACGGCGGCTCCGCACCGGACGCCGCCAAGTCCATGCAGCCGACTGCGGACGGCGGATACATTGTGGCAGGTGGGACCTTCTCGTTCGGCGTCGGTGGCTGCGACGCCTGGCTCATCAAGACCGACTCGCTCGGCGACACCACCTGGACGCGCACCTTTGGCGGCAGCAAGTGGGAGTCGGCTAACTCGGTCCAGCCGACTGCGGACGGTGGATACGTCATCGCCGGCTACACGGAATCGTACGGCGCCGGCAACGGCGACGCCTGGCTCATCAAGACCGACTCCCTTGGCGACACGCTCTGGACCCGTGCCTATGGCGGCGTCGGCTGGGAGGACTGCAGCTCAGTCCGACAGACTGCGGACGGTGGGTACGTCTTCGTGGGTACTACGGAGAGCTACGGCTCCGGTGGCCCGGACGCCTGGCTGGTCAAAATCGACTCCGCCGGTGACACCCTCTGGACCCGGACCTGCGGCGGCACCTCACTCGACGAGGGCTATGACGTCCTGCAGGCAAGCGACGGCGGCTATGTGATCGCCGCGTTCACGGCGTCCTTTGGTGCCGGTTCCGGCGACGGCTGGCTCATCAGGACCGACTCACTCGGCGACACCCTCTGGACCCGGACCTACGGCGGCAGTGGCGCAGAGCACTTCTACTCCGCGACCCTGACCACCGGCCGTGGCTACGTTATCACCGGGTCCACCGAGTCATACGGTGCCGGCGGGCCCGACGTCTGGCTCGTCAGGATCAACGGCAGCGGCGACACGCTCTGGACCCGTGCCTTCGGCGGCACGGCAACTGATGAAGGCTGGTCGGTCCGGCAGACCGGTGACGGCGGATATGTCATCGCCGCGTCCACTGAGTCCTTCGGCGCGGGCGAGAGCGATGTCTGGCTCATCCGGACCGACGGCAGCGGCGACACGCTCTGGACCTGTACCTGTGGTGACACGGGCCTGGACGGACCCTATGCGGTCCTGCAGACCCTTGACCTCGGCTTCATAGTCGCAGGAACCACGACGTCAACCGGGGCCGGCTCCTACGACGCCTGGCTCATCAAGATCGGCCCGGAAGGTCCAGTGGCCGTTGCCGAACCGCAACTGCCGACGGGACGCCGGCCGGACTGCGTCACGACCATCGTCCGGAACATCCTTGCGCTTCCCGAATGCCCGCGCGCTGTGACCTACCTGCTCTACTCGTTCGATGGCCGCAGGGTCTGCTGCTTGCGGTCCGGGGACAACGACATCCGCGGCCTCAGCCCCGGCGTATACTACCTGACTGCGCACCGTCGCGGCCCCGCGGCGCGGAACGAGATTCGCAGAATAGTGGTCACCAAGTAGGAGGCTGGCATGCGTCCGTCCTTCCTGTTGTGTGCTCTTGCGCTGGCTGGGACAGCAACCTCTGCTGCTGCGTCGATTGCGTCATCCGTACCCAAACTCGATTCGCTCATCCAGGCCGAGATGGCCACCTACGGCATCCCGGGCCTGGCTGCCTGCGTGGTCCACGGCGACGAACTGAGCTGGCACGGCGAGCACGGGTTTGCCCGGCTCGAGGACTTCGTGCCTGTGGCCGACACGACGGCATTCGACCTGGCCTCGGTCTCCAAGACCGCAACCGCCGCTGCATTGATGCAGCTCTGCGAACGCGGCGCGTTCGGGCTCGACGACGACATCAATGCCAGCCTGCCGTTCTCGGTTCGCCATCCGGCCTACCCGTCCACGCCGATCACTTACCGGATGCTCCTGACCCACACTTCGGGCATCGCCGACTACTGGCCGACCTTCCAGGCCCTCCAACGCCAGGGCGACCCCGACGTGGGCCTGCGCCGATTTGTCGCAGGCTACCTCGTGCCGGGCGGCGAATTCTACGACAGCGCCAACAACTTCTGTCCGTGGCAGCCGGGTGGTGCTTACCAGTACAGCAACCTCGCCATCGCACTTGCCGGCTATCTGGTTGAAGCACGGACCGACAGCTTCCACCACTACACGCGCGACTCGCTCTTCCTGCCGTTGGGAATGACCCGTACCATCTGGTACTTCCGCGACATCGATACCAACTCGATGGCGATGCCCTACTACGTTTCGGACGGCCTGCACCACCGCTATGGCCATCAAAGCCTCCCTGACGTGCCGGCCGGCACGATGAAATCGAGTGCGCCACAGCTCGGACGATTCCTGAGTATGATGCTGGGCTGGGGCGAGCTGGACGGTACTCGTGTGCTCGACAGCGCCACAGTCGCGCTGATGACCACGATCCAGTACCCGGCCGAGATCGGGCTCGTATGGCGCCGCGAGCACATCGGGCCGCACGAAGTCTGGTCTCACGGTGGGATGTAGAACGGCATCAGCACGTAAATCGGATTCTGCCGTGCCGACAACACGGGCGTGGTCGTGCTCTGCAACCTCGAAGCCGTCCACGGCTCAATCCTGGGTGTCATCGCACTGGCGCTGTTCGACTGGGCAACGTCCGGGGTCGAAGACAGCCCCGAACCGCAGCCCGCGAGGCCAGGGTCGGCCGCAATTATCGTCCGCAACGTCCTCTTCGTGGCGCCCTCACTCCTCTCTCTTCCTTCCTCTCTGCTGACTGTCGATGGCCGCAAAGTGCTCGACCTCAGGCCGGGCGCGAATGATGTGCGCGGATTGTCTCCGGGTATCTACTTCGTAGGGGCCGACAGCCGCTGGCCGTCGGCCGCAAGCCGTCACAAGGTGATTGTCACGCGGTAGCGAACCCCGCCCGGCTGCGACCGGCTAGCGCAGGAGCAGCACCGGAACGGACCGTGTGGCCGGGTGTCTCAAGTAGTAGACGCCCGTCGGCAACCGCCTCCCCGCCTCATCGGTACCATCCCAGCACGCTGCGCCGGGACCACGCGGCTCAGACGCGGACAGATTACTGACCAGACGTCCGGTTGCGTCAAACACACCTATCCGGCCGTGAGCAACGATGTCAAGAGGCAAACTGATTCTTGTCCGTGAGTGGAATGGATTCGGTTCCACTGCAAGCCCGCTGCTCGATGGGTGCCGTTCGCGACTCGCTTCGACGCCCGACCCGAGCAGCCGGTCAATCACGCGAATCACCTCCTGCGGGTCGAACTGGTCTGACCAGTACCGGACGACGCCTTGTTGGTCGATCACGTAGTCCTGCGGGTAGGGTGCCTGCGGGTTCGGGACGCGGTAGGCCTGATACACACCCGAGCTGTCCACAAGCCCGACAAACCTCATCCCGAACACGTCCCGGAATTCGCTCAGCTGACTGCTGTTCTCGCCGATAGCGAAGATGCGCACGCGCGCGGTGTCGTACCGCTCGAAGAGCGACCCGTCCATGGCCGCAGCCTGCGGCCCGCAGAGCGGTCACCAGGACGCCCCGAAGTCGAGGTACACTACCTTTCCCCGGTCGGCCGAGAGTACGTGCCACTGCCCGTCGGTTCCGAAAAGGTTGAAGTCGGGGGTGACCGAACCGCACTGGGGAAAACTCGTGTTGTTCTTGCAGATCTCAATCGTCCTCGCCGACTCGTCCGGGTCATTGCAGTTGAGCGTCATCTGGGTACGTACCGCCCCTGTGCCGGTCGCTGAAACCGTGACGAGCTGCGAGTCTCCGGCCTGAACCGAGAACGCACTCGGATTCGCAGTGATCCCCGACGGCGCGTTGACTGACGTCACGCTCAAGGCACCGGCACCGGTATTGCGCACGACCACGGTCGTATCACGCTGTCCGCTGACGTCGCCGAAGTCGACAATCTCCGGCATCACGTCGATGTCTGCACCCGCGTCCTCGCCGACTCGATAGCACGACATGCCCTGCCAGTCCGCGACCGCAATCACGCTGTCGTCGCGGATGTCCGCCCCGAGCGCCCAGACATAGGTGTTGTCGCATCCGACCCGCGCGATGCTCGCCGGGTTCGACACATCGAATAACTCCATCACCCGCCACGAACCGGCAACCACAAGCTGTCCGGCGATCCCGATGCCCCAGACGCAACCGTCGGTGCTGATAGTGTCGAGTAGAACCGGGTTGTGCGGATCGGTGACATCCACGGTCGCGAGGCCTGCAACTCCCAGCGCCAGCACGGCCACGTTGTCTTCCAGAACAATGTCATTGGCTGTCCCTGGCAGCTCCAGCCTGGCGACTTCGTGCAGACCGCCACTCAGGCCTGCCACCGCGAGCCCCTCGCGGCCGTTCGCGACAAAGAGGAACGAGTCCTTCGCCTCGACATTCCAGGCCTGCGCCGGGTCGAGAGACAGTGCTCCAACCTTCTGCGGAGAGCACGGATCCGAGTAGTCTATTGCGTAGATGCCGTTCTGGTGCGCGGCGCAATAGAGCGCCGAGCCAACCAGGGCCCCGCCCTCGAGCGCCTCGCGGCTTCCGGATGGATCATAGCGGCCGAGACGAACCGGATCACCGGAACCGGAAACGTCAAAGAGCACCACACCCTCGCGCCGGCAGAAGTCGAATAACCACGTGTCGCCGTAGGCCCGGCACCGCCACGAATTCGGACCGTTCGACAGCCAGGTGCGTGTTGGATTGGTTGGGTCGGTAATGTCGTATGACTCGAGTCCCTGTCCCGCACCGTTCGCGACGAACGCTCGGTTCCCCACAATCTCCGCGTCCATCTCGTGCGCCCGGTTCACGTCGTTGTGGCCGAGGAACTCAAGCCCGTCGATATCGGCAAGCACGATGCCGGCCAGTGCGAAAACGCACAGCCACGGCACCAGCAACCGCGTGCCACTCATACGAGATATTCTAGTCGTTCCATCCCGGCGCGCAACGCATGCAGGTCCCAAACAGGCTGCTCGCGGGGTGCCTGGATCCAGACACGACAACTCCGCACCAGGCTGGAGTGCCCGGAGGCAGTGAATCAGGCCGGATTGGCGCCGGGACTGTCAGAAAAGGGAACTGCGCTGACCCCGTTGCCTCACGTAGGGATCTAAACGGACGGGTCCGTTGCCTCATATATATATCTACACGAAACTGATGCTCTGTCCAGCCACGGGCTTGGGCAGCGGCCCGGCCTCGCCTTCGACTGCCTTGAGTAGCTGTCCTTCAAGTCGGATAGCCTGCCTTCTGAGCGCAGCCGGATTGAGCTGCTGGTAGCTGGCCTGGGCCCGCGCTCGGCACTCCTTGGTCCATCCATCCCAGGCGCAGAGTCGCTGATACGGTGTCTTCGCTGTGTCGTAGCGCTTACGGATACTGCTCCCGACGCGAGTCTTCTCCAGCAGCTTGAACATCGGCTGGAAATAGTTGGTGTAGGGCCGCAGTACCGCATATAGTCGATTCAACAGCACAAGCTGTCTTTCCGTCTCATACCGGAAGTAACCTACCGCCTGCCTGACCACCGCGAAGTTCTTCTGCTCGACGTGGCAGTTGTCGTTCTTGTTGTACGACCGGGAACGAGTGAACTGGATGCCCTCAAGCTGGCAGTAGTCGAACAGCGGCTGGTTGATGAACTCCCGGCCACCGTCGGAGTGAATGCCGAGCAGAGGGAACGGCAGTCGCCGCCGGATGTCCTTGAGCGCCGCAAACACCCACTCCTGGGCCTTATTGCGTACCGCCTGCGTCTCGGTCCAGCCGCTGTAACGGTCGGTCACATCCAGCGTTTGGACGTACTCGCCTGCAGACGCACCGCCGTCATGGCCCACCAGGTCAATCTCGACGAAGCCGGGCCGGTCAGCCGCAGCCTCGGAGTGGGTCTGAATCGGTATCCGGTGCAAGAGCGATGAGCTGGGTCTGGGACCGCCACGCTCCTTCAGCCGATACGCCGCCTTCTCCTCGGCCAGGACCCGGTCGATTGAGGCGGCACTAATTGCCAAGAGCTTGGTCCGGGTTTCCTCATCCAGCACCACTTCCTCGTGCCGCTCCAAGATCGGCACCAACTCGGCCAGAAACGGCGCCAGACGTTTGCCGCAGATGCCGCCGGCTATCCGCCAGACCTGCTTCAGGGTCGAAAACACCTTCTCGTCGTAGACTCGCGGTCGAGCCCGCTTGGCGATGACGGCACTGCCTGACAGGACCAAAGACTTACTGCCGGCATCGGTTACAGGCAGCACTCGCCGGCTATGACTCAGCAGCACCTGAGTAGCATAGCACCGGTTATAACCGGTCAGATCGACCACCTGGTCCAGTATCGCACCTTTAGCCTTCCGGCCGGCACGGCGATAGCGGTCGGCCAGCTCTCGCGTTATCGCTTGCTTCTCACTCATGGTTAGCACCATCTGACCATCTCCTTTCGGGTCTTGTGATGGTCAGATTATGTCTCCTTTCCAGTACATTCCTTATGTGAGGCAACGACCCCGTTTCGTTTAGATTTCTGGCGCGGCAACGCGCTTCCTTGACTCCGGGCTCCGTCCGGCTAGACTAAGCTGCGTGGAATCGCTCCAGGTTCTGGTTGCACTGAAGCGCCGCAACAGGTTTCTCAACCTGTCCGTTCCCGCATACGCCATCTACCTTGGAATCGCCGGGGTGGTGGCGGTTCTCGTTCTCGGGTCTTTGCTCGGGTCGATTGCGGTCTCGCGCCTGACCGAACAAGGCCGGGTCAGCCTGCTTACCCGTCAAAACACGAACCTCAAAGCGCAGGTCGCCGCCTACGCTGCGGCGATGGACACGTTCCGCCAGTTCCTCGCCCGGGCCGAGCAGATGGACAATAAGCTGCGGGCATCCATCAACATGCCGCTGATACCCGGTGACATTCGGCTGATGGGTGTCGGTGGCAGCCAGCCGCCAAGCGCGGAGCCGGGCGTGGACGCGATGCTCCGCCGGCTGCGGTTCGAGCAACAGTCACTGACCGAAATCGAGGGCGCCGTGAAGCAACAGGAGGCTCGGCTCAAGAACTTACCCTCAATCTGGCCGGTGCAGGGCTGGGCGGCGTCCGGGTTCGGATACCGGCGCGACCCGTTCACCGGCGCGCGGACCATGCATCCCGGCCTGGAC
>Ga0208828_1000616_pt1 | contig 15447 bp, 9 predicted proteins | sample Kivu_160m_FD_185487 | JGI IMG/M metagenome (GOLD analysis project Ga0208828, IMG submission 185487) | Freshwater microbial communities from Lake Kivu, Western Province, Rwanda to study Microbial Dark Matter (Phase II) - Kivu_160m (SPAdes)... | ecosystem: Environmental > Aquatic > Freshwater >... | reverse complement strand
CTACGGTTTTTTTGTCAACAGCCAGGGAGAGTATGACGTAGGAAAGTCAGTCAACGGACAATTCAGCAGACTGAAAGACTGGACACAATCAGACTATATTAAAACCGGTACCACTACTAACAAGCTCAAGGTCACATGCAAGGGAAACAAGATTGAGGTCTATGCCAATGGTCACAAACTTACCACCATCGAAGACAATAGCTTATCCACAGGAGATATAGCACTAGAAGTATTAACCTTTGAGTCCACACCTACAACAGAGTACCGTTTCGATAACTTCAAGCTGTATCCGGCAGAAGCACTGGGTGAAACATCCGTCACCGAACCATCTGCCTCGGAGGTCCCACCTGCCGAAGAACCAGCACCTGAGGACACTTCTACTGAACCCATCGGCGAATGGCTTGTATATGCAGATGATGCCTTCGACTACTCCGTTGAATATCCCTCTTCCTGGTCGCTGAATACGTTTATGGCATTCATAGGCACCATCCTCATAACGGAGCCAGGAAACAAAGCACTAATCAGTACATCAGTATTGCCTGTGGGAGAAGTCCAACTAGATGACCTCGTCAGCGGGATAACAGACTATCAAAGACAGAACTATTTCTACTATGAACTTATTTCTAATGACCCCGTAACTCACCAGGGAATTAGCGCCAGAATTGTAGAGTACGTGTATCAGGATGAGGCGGAAAAGCCCAGGTACAGAAGCAGCCAGCTCTTTACAATCGTCGATGGGATGAAATATAGCATCGAGCTAAGTGTGACGCCACCGGAGGACTTTGGCTCCTACTCCCAGTTATTCCAAAGAGTTATGGCAAGCTTTCACGTTCCTTAGCCAAGCACATATACCGAGCTTCTCACCAGCCCCAATCCGCTTGGGATTGACCTTTAAAAAATTCACCCTCACCCCATAAAACCACAATATTGCCATGCGGAGTTTATCCTGGGCTACATGCGATTCTTCGCTGCGCCCGGAATGGCAGGAGGGATTTTCAGCATGACCACGGCAATTGACCACCGATACTTTTTTTGCTAAACTACCTTTCTGGCTATTCACGTTCAGGGAGAGCTAATTGTCTAATAAACTAGCTAAAATAATGTCTGAATACGAGGGGGAAAAGGGCGCATTAATTCCAATTCTACAGAAGATTCAGGAAAAACTCGGTTACCTCCCCGAAGAGGCAATTTCAGAGGTAGCTAAATTCTCCCGAATGTCGGAAAGCGAAGTCTTCGGAGTCGCTTCTTTTTATGCCCAATTCTACTTCGCTCGACGCGGTCAGCACACCGTCAAGGTCTGCCTGGGCACTGCCTGTCATGTGCGTGGGGGTGAGCGTATATTAAATCAAGTGGAAAAGGAACTGAACATAAAACCTGGAGAAACCACGGAAGACTATGAGTTCAGTCTGGAGAGGGTAGCTTGTTTCGGTTGCTGCGCCCTAGCTCCTGTGATGATGATGGATAAAACAGTACACACAAAAATGACTCGTTCTAAAGCGGCGGAAATCTTACAGAGAGTTAGAGCTGAGGGTTAGGGTGTCGTCTGCACAAGATACAAAATACGTTGCCCGTGTCTGCCTGGGGACGGGATGCATTTCTAACGGAGCCTTGGGAGTTTATGAGGCTTTAAGGCACGGAGTTAGCGCTTTGGGCATCAAGAACGTTGAAGTTGATTTCAGCGGTTGCCATGGCTTCTGCCAGCGCGGCCCTGTAATTGATATCGAGCCTGGTGGTATTTTCTACTCCGAGGTAAAAGAGGAAGACGTGGCTGACATTATCAAGTCACACTTCCAAAATGGGGAACCAGTTGAAAGGCTTTTCTATCGTGACCCCGTAACTGGGGTAGCAATACCATATGCTAAAGACATTCCGTTTTACAGCAGACAGCAACGAATTATTCTGCGGAATTGTGGGCATATTAATCCCGAACGTATAGACTCCTATATCGCCAGTGGCGGTTATGATGGACTGAAGAAGGCACTAAAGACAACGCCAGAGAAAATTATTGATGAGATTAAGAAGTCAGGATTGCGGGGAAGGGGTGGTGCTGGCTTCCCCACATGGCAAAAATGGGATTTATGCCGAAAAGCACCAGGAAATGAGAGGTACATAGTTTGTAATGCTGACGAAGGCGACCCTGGAGCCTTTATGGACCGCTCGGTCTTAGAGGCCGACCCTCACTCGGTTCTGGAGGGAATGACTATAGGAGCTTATGCCATAGGAGCGAACCAAGGCTATATTTACTGCCGTGCCGAATACCCTTTAGCACTGGAAAGGTTGAGGTTGGCTCTGCGGCAAATGGAGGACCATAGTCTCATCGGAGACAATATTCTAGGCTCTGGTTTCAATTTCCACATAAAGATTAAGGAGGGGGCTGGAGCTTTTGTTTGCGGCGAAGAAACAGCTTTGATGGCTTCCATAGAAGGCAAACGGGGAATGCCTCGTGCACGTCCACCATTTCCAGCTCAGTCTGGTCTCTGGGGAAAACCTACTAACATTAATAATGTGAAAACACTGGCTAGCATACCAGCGATTATAGTCAAAGGTGCCGATTGGTATGCAAGTATTGGAAGTGAAAAAAGCAAGGGGACTGTTGTTTTTGCTCTCACTGGTAAAGTATCGAACTCGGGGTTGGTGGAGGTGCCCATGGGCATCAAACTGGAGGAGCTTATCTATGGGATTGGTGGTGGAATTCCAAGGGGCAAGAAGTTTAAGGCAGTACAAACTGGAGGTCCTTCGGGCGGTTGCCTGCCGGCATCAATGCTAAATTCGCCCGTTGATTATGAAACTCTTACTGCTGCCGGCTCAATCATGGGCTCTGGCGGCATGGTTATAGCCGACGAAGACACTTGCATGGTTGACCTGGCAAGATACTTTCTTTCTTTCACTCAAGCTGAGTCTTGCGGTAAATGTCCTCCCTGTCGAGTTGGTACACGGCAAATGCTGGGTATTTTAGAGCGTATTACACGAGGCGAAGGCAAGCCTGAGGACATAGAGCAACTTGGCAGATTAGCCAATACAGTTAAGCAAGGTTCGCTTTGCGGTTTAGGCCAAACAGCACCTAATCCAGTGCTGACCACTATTCGTTATTTCCGTGACGAGTATGAGGAACATATTAAAAGACACCACTGTCGAGCGGCAACATGCAAAGGGCTAGTTAAGGCACCTTGCAGTCACACTTGCCCGGCAGAAATAGATGTCCCACGCTATGTCCGCTTTATTCAGCAGGGAAAGTTTGGTGAAGCCTGCGCCGTGATCCGAGAAAAAGTCCCATTCCCCGGTGTTCTTGGTCGCGTTTGTTTTCATCCCTGCGAGTCGAAGTGCCGCCGAGGCGAGTTGGATGAGGCAATTGCCATCCAAGCGCTCAAGCGCACAGCCGCTGACCGAGATACAGGGTTGTGGAAGCAAAGCGCTAAGATAGCACCCTCGACCGGGAAACGAGTTGCTGCAGTTGGCTCAGGGCCAGCTGGACTTACTGCAGCCTATTATTTGGCTAAGCTTGGGCATTCAGTAACTATATTCGAAGCTTTGCCTGAGCCTGGAGGAATGATGCGATTTGGCATCCCTGAGTATCGTCTACCACGACCAGTGCTAAATGCTGAGATAGATGAGATAAGAAAAGTAGGGGTTGATATAAAGACGAATACTAGAATTAAATCAGTAAAGACGCTCCTTGACCAGGGATATAACGCTGTCTTCCTAGCTGTTGGTGCTCACCGAGGTATTAAAATTGGGGTTACTGGAGAGGATGATAAGGGAGTTGTGGAATGTGTCGACTTGCTCAGGAAAGTAAACCTAGGTGAACGAGTAGCAATTGGCAATCGGGTGGCAGTAATTGGTGGTGGTAATGCAGCCATTGATGGAGCACGAACTGCATTGCGCCTTGGCGCTAAAAAAGTTACTGTCATCTATCGTCGCACCCAGGCTGAAATGCCAGCTAGCCCTGACGAGATAGCCGAGGCAATCAGGGAGGGAGCTGAGATTTTCTTTTTGGTAGCACCGAGCCAAATAACTAGAGAAAACGGCAGAATGAAGATGCAGTGTATCAAAATGATGCTAGGTGAATTCGATGCCAGTGGCAGGCGTAGCCCCAAACCTATAGAAGGCAGCGAATTCACTCTAGATTTTGACACTATAATAGCTGCCATTGGGCAGACACCTGATATCCCATCTGAATTCGAATTAGCTACTAACCGCGGTAATGTTCTTCAGATTGATCCTGATACTTTGGCTACACCACAAGAGGGAGTCTTCGCCGGCGGAGATTGCACAAGTGGACCAGCTTCAGTTATCGAAGCTATAGCAGCCGGAAGGCAAGCTGCCACTTCAATAGACAAACATCTCGGCGGACAGGGAATTATAGATGAAGCACTTGCTCCCAAGGAGGCACTAGCACTACCGCCTGTAGAGGAAGGAGAAAAGCATCGGCATCAATTACGTTCTCTACCATTAGCTAAAAGATTAAATAGTTTCGCTGAAGTGGAGTCCGGCCTTGGCCCGAAGCTGGCTATTGAGGAGGCGAAGCGATGCCTGAGATGCGACCTAGAGGAGAAGTAAGCTAGGTATACAAATTTTAAAGGTAATAAGCAGTATTGCCTTAGGCATTGAACTTGGTCTGATTCGGCATTTTGAGAAAATGTGTAAAATCTGATAGGTGTTTACGAGGTTGAGCATGGTTATCAGTGAAGAAACCAGAATAATGAACCTGACTATAGACGGACAACAGGTCGAAGTAAAAGAAGGCACCACAGTACTTGAGGCGGCTAGACAGGCAGGCATATATATTCCAACGTTGTGTTATCACCCCAGTCTCACTCCATACGGAGCTTGCCGACTGTGCATCGTGGAAATTGAAAAACTTCGAGGATTCCCCACCGCCTGTACCACACCGGTAACCGAAGGCATGGTGGTAAGAACCAATACTCCACAGATCCAGGAGCTGAGACGAAATATTTTTGAACTTATCCTGGCGGAACATCCCAAGCAATGCATCACCTGCCCCAAAAATCTGCGTTGCGAGATGCAAGAGGTTGCCTCCCGCATCGGAGTGGAGGAGATTACACTCCCCCCTATCCACAAAGAACTACCGATTTACCAGGACAGTCCCTTTTTCGACCGCGATTACAACCTTTGTATACTCTGCGGCAGATGCGTACGTGTATGCCAGGAGTTAAGAGGAGTTGGGGCAATTGCCTTTACCTATCGAGGCAGCCAGGCATTAGTCGGCACCGCCTTTGACAAGACATTGGAAGATTCAGGATGTCAATTCTGCGGTGCATGCGTTGATGTCTGTCCTACCGGTGCTCTGATGGACCGCCACAGCAAGTGGTCGGGATTACCTGAACGCTCGGTAATTACAACCTGCCCCTATTGTGGAGTTGGTTGCCAGCTAATCCTTGAAGTAAACAAAGGCAAAGTCGTCCGCTCTGTACCTGTTCTGGAAAATTCAGTTAATCAGGGACAGGCCTGCGTCAAAGGTCGTTTTGGTATTGCTGAGTTCGTCCATCATCCTGAACGCCTGACCAGACCTCTGATACGCAAGAACGGTGAACTTGTCGAGGCAAGCTGGGATGAGGCACTGGACTTAATAGCAGACAAGTTAAACAGATACAAGGGAAACCAATTCGCCTTCATCGCTTCAGCCAAGTGCACCAACGAAGAAAACTATCTGGCACAGAAGTTCACACGCGCTGTGATGGAGACCAATAATGTGGACCACTGTGCCCGTCTCTGACATTCTCCTACTGTGGCCGGTCTGGCCATGAGTTTCGGCAGCGGTGCCATGACTAATTCTATCAGCGAAATAAAGGATGCTGCCTGTATCTTGGCAATCGGCAGCAACACCAGTGTAGGTCACCCGGTTATCTCTTTGGAAATAAAGAAAGCGGTGCGTAACGGTGGCAGGCTCATCATAGCTAACCCCCGAGAGATTGAGCTTTGCAAGTATGCTGACATATGGCTGAGACATCTCCCGGGCAGCGATGTTGCCCTGCTCATGGGCATGATGAAGGTTATCTTAGACGGGGAACTGGCCGACCTGCCCTTTATCAACGAATGCTGTGACAATTTCGATGCCTTCAAGGAATCGTTGAAGAATTTTGACCTCGACTTCGTAAAAAAGGCTACCGGTGTGCCCGGCAACACCATAATTGAGGCAGCTCGATTATATGCCACATGTAAACCGGCAACCATAATCTATTGCTTGGGCATTACCCAGCATAGTCACGGCACAGATAACGTACTGGCTACCGCTAACTTAGCTATGTTGACCGGCAACGTGGGTAAGCCATCAACCGGCGTAAATCCGCTGCGAGGGCAAAACAATGTTCAGGGTGCCTGTGACATGGGCGCCTTGCCTAACGTCTACACCGGATATCAAAGGGTTGATAACCCTGACCTTCAGAAGAAATTTGAAATCGCCTGGAGAGGTGACCTGAATCCAACTCCTGGATTAACCTTGACAGAGATGCTCAATGCCGCTTGCGATGGAAAGATTAAAGCAATGTACGTAATGGGCGAAAACCCGATACTGAGCGATGCTGATACCAACCACACCGAGAAGGCATTGAAAAATCTCCAGTTCCTGGTAGTCCAAGATTTGTTCCTTAACGAAACTGCACGGCTGGCTGATGTAATTTTGCCGGCAGCCAGTTTTGCCGAGAAGGATGGTACCTTCACCAATACCGAACGGCGCATACAGCGAGTGAGGAAGGCAATCAAACCTGTAGACAACTCCAAGCCTGACTGGTGGATTATATGCCAGCTAGCCAGGAAAATGGGCTCACAGAGTTTCGATTTCGAGAGCCCCTCCCAGGTCATGGATGAAATTGCCAGATTGACACCCAGCTATGGAGGCGTCAACTATGAACGCCTGGAGGAATGCGGGCTGCAATGGCCCTGCCCAACAAAAGACCACACGGGTACACCTATACTGCATGTGGGTAGATTCGCCTGCGGGCTGGGAAAATTCACACCGCTGCAATATAAGCCACCAGCCGAACTGCCTGACAAGGAATATCCACTCATGCTTACAACTGGGCGCAGCCTGTACCATTATCATACGGGTACGATGACGCGTAAAGTTACCGGACTCAACACCATTGAACCTGAGGGGGTAGTGGAGCTAAATCCGTCGGATGCTTCCTCCCTGAAAATCAAGAATGGCAATACAGTCAAGGTGATTTCCCGCCGCGGTGAGGTAATAGTCAAGGCAAAAGTGACTGAGAAATCACCGCCAAAAGTGGTATTCATGACCTTTCACTTTGCCGAGAGCGCCGTTAATATATTGACCAATGCTGCATTAGACCCGGTAGCCAAAATTCCTGAGTTTAAAGTTTGCGCCGTGCGAATCGAGAAGGTTTAGTAATGGAACCGAAATTATTAGCACCACAGACAGATAATGAATTGCAAAGCGGAAAAAATGCGGCTTGTATGCTAAAAAAATCCAAAAATGCTAATGGGTGATACTTGACCATTGAGACATCTCATGTTAAACTACGTGATTTGTTAGTGGTATTTCTAAATAGCAAGTTCCCTGATAGAAAAAGACGGCAAACCATCCTGTAATTATACTGACTATGCCCTCTAACAGGGGAGCTTAGCGTAGCTCTATACGCAATCGACCGAAAGGAAGTTAACAAAAAACTGACTAAGACAGCGAGAGCGTCGACAGACCTGATAGAGCAAATCCGCGCAGTCCTTGCTCCATTCCGAGGTCGCCAGGGTGTTCTCATACCAGCACTCCAGGCTGTACAAGGTAAATTTGGTTATTTGCCCGAGGTTGCAATAGAAGAGATCGGGCAGGTAGCAGGTATATCACCAAATGCAGTTTACGGCGTAGCCAGTTTCTATTCTCAGTTCCGCTTCGTCAAGCCCGGAGAGCATATGATTAAGGTTTGCCTTGGGACCGCCTGCCATGTTCGTGGTGCTATGGGAATAGTCGATGCGTTAAAACGAGATGCAGGTATGGAGCCCGGAAAAACCACTCCCGACGGCAAGTTCAGCATGGAAGAAGTTCGATGCTTTGGTGCCTGTGCCCTGGCCCCTGTTATGGTAGTCGACGATGAAGTTTTTGGCACTGTAACAGCAGCAAAAAGCAGGGAAATACTGGACAAATTCCGATAGTTTTACCAAAAGGAATTCACATGGATTTTACTGAAATCGTCGATAAAGCAAATGCAGAATGGCAAGCTTTGTGGCATGGTGATAAGCCTTTAATACTGGTAGGATTAGCCACCTGCGGTATGGCGGCAGGGGCTAACGCAGTAGTGAAAGCTATCGAGAACGAGCTAAACCAGCGAAATGTAGAGGCTACTATTATTCCCGTGGGCTGTATAGGGCTCTGTTATCTTGAACCTTTAGTCGACATTGTTAAGCCAGGACGCCCTCGAATTTGTTACACCCACGTCACACCCCAAAAAGTAGCGGAACTCATCGAAGACTATCTTGTCAATGATAATCCTCGCACTGACCTGGCACTTGGCACCATTGGCGAGGGTAGCATAGCAGACATACCAAAATTTTACGAGCTCCCAATGCTCAAGCCACAGGTCAGGATAGCAACCAGAAATTGTGGAAATATCAATCCTGAGAACATAATGCATTGCATAGCCAAGGGAGGCTACAGCGGCCTGGCTAAAGCGCTGAAAATGCAGCCTGAAGAAGTCATCAAAGAAGTCAGTGAATCTGGGTTGCGCGGACGTGGCGGCGCTGGCTTTCCCACAGCTAGAAAATGGGAGGAGGCACGTAACAGCAAGGCTACACCCAAGTTTGTAGTATGCAATGGCGATGAAGGAGACCCAGGTGCTTTTATGGACCGGTCTGTTTTTGAGGGGGACCCCCATGCTATTCTTGAGGGGATGGCTATTGCCGGTTATGCTATTGGCACGCCAAATGGCTACATATATGTTCGCGCCGAGTATCCATTGGCGGTGAGCCGCCTCAATATTGCCATAAGCCAGGCAAAAAAGCTGGGTTTGCTTGGCGATAACATCCTGGGCAGCGAATTCAGCTTCAATATTGAAATAATGCAGGGTGCTGGCGCTTTTGTATGCGGCGAGGGCAGCGCCTTAATGTACTCCATAGAAGGTAGGCGTGGAATGCCCAGGGTAAGGCCACCACGCTCAGTAGCATCAGGATTGTGGGGCTTACCCACTTCCTTGAACAATGTGGAAACCTTCGCTAATGTGCCATCTATTATTTCCCGCGGGGGAAAATGGTATGCCAGCTATGGCACAGAGACGAGCAAAGGAACAAAAACTTTCGCCCTAACAGGCAAAATAGAACGACCGGGACTGATTGAAGTACCCATGGGAATAACCTTACGCCAGATAATCTATGATATCGGTGGTGGAATCCCCGGAGAGAAGCCTTTCAAGGCTATACAGACAGGAGGACCTTCCGGAGGATGTCTGCCAGCGAGCCTGCTGGATACACCAGTAGACTTCGAGACACTTGCCAAAGCTGGCTCTATCATGGGCTCCGGCGGCATGGTGGTGGTAGACGAAGATACCTGCATGGTAGATGTTGCTCGATATTTTATCGCCTTCTGTCGCGATGAGTCCTGCGGCAAATGTATACCCTGCCGGGAAGGATTGCCCCTGATGAGCGACATCCTCGAGAGGATAACGGAAGGCAACGGAAATGCTGAAGACATAGAACGATTGATTGACCTGGGCGAGACGATTAAGAATGCCGCCTTGTGCGGCCTGGGTACATCATCTCCCAACCCGGTCCTAACCAGCATCCGTTATTTCCGGGACGAATGGGAAGCTCATGTTATCCAAAAAAAGTGCCCGGCACTGGTATGCAAAGCTCTCATAAACTTCTATATATTGCCTGATAAATGTGCCGGCTGCGGCATATGCCTTCGGGCGTGTCCCGTGGAGGCAATCAGCGGCGGCAAGAGAATGGTTCACGTCATCGACCAAGAAAAATGTATCAAATGCGGAACCTGCCTGGAGAAATGCCCTGAGCGCTTCAATGCCATAATCAAGGCGACAGGAGAGCAAATCGCCGTGCCCAAAGAGCCGGTACCAATAACTACCGCTTAAAAAGAGCAAGCAAATATGGATACTATCACTTTAACCATAGATGGAGTCGAGGTCAGGACTACCAGGGGCAAGAGAATCCTGGAAGCAGCACTGGATGCTGGCATTTACATACCTAATCTGTGCGCACTTCGAGATATTAAGCTGCCCTTCGGTGCCTGCCGGCTGTGCCAGGTACAAATAGAAGGCAGACGAGGCACTATCACCGCCTGCAGTGAACCTGCAGCCGATGGTATGGTCATTCATAGTAACACACCTGAAGTAAACAGCCTGCGCCGAAAAGTTCTCGAAATAATGCTAGCCAGGCATCCACATGACTGCTTAACCTGCTGGCGAAGGGAACGCTGCCAGCCATTCGACATATGCTTGCGCAATGTGGCAGTAACCGAGCGTTGCGTTACCTGCCCGAAAAATGGACGTTGCGAGCTACAGCAAGCAGTAGATTTCGTTGGCCTTGATGGAATGCCCTTCCCATACACCAATAAAGGGCTGCCCGTTGAAAAGGAAAACCCATTCATTGTCCGCAACAACAACCTGTGTATTCTCTGCGGTCGCTGCGTTAGGGTTGACCATGAGCTATTGGGCTTCGAAGCTATCGCCTTCAACCTGCGCGGGGCTCAGACCTATATCGGCGGCGCATTCGGTAAACCCCTTATCGAATCAGGATGCACCTTCTGCGGCTCATGCGTGGAAGTCTGCCCCACAGGAGCGCTGATGGACAGAGAAGACGAGTGGAGCCGCTGGCCTGACCGTGAGGCAGCTTCCATTCGCTGCAAATATGCCTGCCCCGCAATGGTAGACGTGCCACGCTTCATACGCTTCATCCGAGAAGGAAAATATAACGAAGCCGTAGCCGTTATCCGTGAAAAAGTTCCTTTTGCGGCTATATGTAGCCTTATTTGCGAGCACCCCTGCGAAGGCGCCTGCCGCCGCGGCAATCTCGACCAGCCTGTTGCCATAAGAGCCTTGGAGCGTTTTGCCGTCGAACGCTCCAGCGAAACTGAAGCTATGAAAGGCTCAAAAGCTGCGGCATCAGGCAAAAAAATAGCCATTGTCGGTTCAGGCCCCACAGGGCTTACCGCAGCCTATTACCTGGCCAAAAATGGTGGCCATGCCGTGACCGTGTTTGAGAGTTCAGGCCAGCCTGGCGGCATGATGCGAACAGTTGTACCTGAATACATCTTGCCTCACCGCATCCTGGACGCCGAAATAGAATCCCTAACCAGGTTAGGGGTTAAAATAAAAACTAACTCCAGGATAGAATCGGTAGATGCTTTACTCAAAGAAGGCTACGACGCCGTGCTTCTGGCTATAGGACACACGACAGAAATGCCCGAACAGCTCGGCGTTAAGGTCAACGAGGAAAATACCATTCAAGTTAACTCCACGAACCTCATGACCAGCAAAAAGGGCGTCTTCGCCGGCGGCGATGCAGTAGCCAAAAAATCATCATTCATTGAAGCCGTGGCTGCTGGCAGAAAAGCAGCCAGCTCCATTGACCGATATCTGGGTGGTCGCGGTGACATCAGCGAAGTCCTGGCGCCTGTCATAGAGGGCGTACCCAGGATAGGCAGAATCGAGAATTTCGCCCAGAGACAGCGGCAAGAGATGCCTGTAACAAAACCAGCCAAACAGATTGGCAACTTCACTCAAGTCGAGCTTGGTTTCAACGATGAGCTGGGAAGTGAGGAGGCAAAGAGATGCATGGGCTGCGACTTGAGGTTTGCCGTAGCCCGTATGATAGCCGGACCGAAAGGCAAAGTTTCCAGGACGCCCGTGCGGACTTAAATAAAATACAAATCAGCATCACTCCTTGGACAGACCATGTACAAGATTGTGGCTAAAGAGAAGCTCTGCCCTGTGGTCGACTTCATGAAAATTGAGGCACCGGAAGTCGCCCAAAAGGCTAAAGCAGGTCAATTCGTCGTTGTCCGTGTCGACGAGGTGGGTGAACGCATACCGCTCACATTAGCTGATTGGGACGCCACAGGAGGCACTGTTACCCTCGTAGCCATGCAAGTAGGAACCACCACATATAAACTGGCCGCACTTAACACCGGTGACCATATATTAGACTTGATTGGCCCTCTGGGATTACCTTCGGAAATAGAGAGTTTCGGCACAGTGATTTGCGTTGGCGGCGGCGTTGGCGTAGCCCCGATATATCCGGTAGCCAGAGCGCTAAAACAAGCAAGAAACAAGGTTATTACCATAATGGGTGCCCGGAGCAAAGACCTGCTTTTCTGGGAAGACCGACTGAGAAGCGTCAGCGATGAATTGATAGTTACCACCGACGATGGCTCCTACGCACGCAAAGGGGTAGTAACAGAGCCATTGAAGGAAATACTTGAGAAAAACAAGCAAGTCAGCCGTGTCATTGCCATTGGCCCGGCTATAATGATGAAATTCTGCTCTTTAACCACAAAGCCTTTTGGAGTTCATACCATCGTCAGCCTGAATTCAATCATGGTGGACGGCACCGGCATGTGCGGCTGCTGCCGTGTTTCAGTAAACGATGTGACTAAATTCGTCTGTGTTGACGGTCCGGAATTCGATGGACACCAGGTCGATTGGGACATCGTGTTCAATCGACAGCGCATTTACTGCGATGAAGAAAGGCAATCGCTGGAACGATGGAAAGCTCATAAGTGTCAGCATTCTTAGAATCTGAGAGTAACGGTGGAAGAGAAACCAAAGCCAAAGCTCGATTTAAATAGAGTGGATATGCCCCGCCAGACTCCGAAGGCCAGGGCGAAAAACTTCAATGAGGTAGCCCTGGGCTATACCCACGATATGGCACTTCAGGAAGCCAACCGCTGTATCCAGTGCCCCAAGCGTCCCTGCGTTGAAGGCTGCCCAGTAAATGTGGACATCCCTGAATTCATAAAGGCATTGCGAGACAAAGATATGCCAGAAGCAGTGCGTATACTCAAAGGCAAAAACGCTTTGCCAGGCATATGCGGACGGGTCTGCCCTCAGGAAACACAGTGTGAAGAGGTATGCACACTATCCAAGAAAGGTGCGCCAATAGCCATCGGCAGATTGGAGAGATATGTGGCTGACTGGGAACGGGAACACAGTACAGAGCTGCCTCCTTCTCCCAATCAACAACCATCTACAGGCAAGAAGGTGGCAGTAATCGGCTCAGGCCCTGCCGGATTGACCTGCGCCGCCGACCTGGCTAAATTCGGACATGCGGTGACTATATTCGAGGCACTGCATACCGCTGGCGGAGTACTGATGTATGGCATACCCGAGTTCAGGATGCCTAAAGCCATTGTCCAGGGTGAGGTGGATTATGTCAGGTCATTGGGGATAGAAATCAGGCTTGACTCGGTGATGGGCAAACTGGCTACTGTGGATGAACTGCTGGAGGGCAAATACGATGCCTTATTCCTGGGCACCGGTGCCGGGCTGCCCATGTTCCTCAATATACCGGGTGAAAACTTGAACGGCGTCTATTCAGCCAACGAGTTCCTCACACGCGTGAACTTGATGAAGGCTTACCTCTTCCCCGAGTACGATACTCCTATAAAAATCGGGAAAAAGGTAGCCGTCATCGGGGGTGGCAACGTGGCTATGGACGCAGCCCGCTGCGCTCTAAGACTTGGCGCTGATGAAGTTTATATCATATACAGACGCTCTCGAGTTGAAATGCCGGCGCGGCATGAGGAAGTAGAAAATGCCGAAGAAGAGGGAATTATCTTTAAGCTACTTACCAATCCTAAACGCTTTATAGGCAACGACCAGGGCTGGATAACCGCCGTCGAATGCTACGAGATGGAGCTGGGCGAGCCGGATGCCAGCGGCAGACGCCGCCCCATAATCAAGAAGGACAGCGAGTTCACCATCGACGTCGACGTCGCCATCGTGGCACTGGGAACCACTCCTAACCCACTGATTTCATCAACCACAAAAGGGCTGGAAACGAAGCAAAACGGCACTGTGATAGCCGATGAAGAAAGCGGCAAGACGGTAAAGGACAAAGTCTGGGCGGGTGGTGACATAGTCACCGGCGCCGCCACCGTCATCAGTGCCATGGGTGCCGGCAAACGCGCCGCCGCCTCAATAGACGAATACCTTAAAAGAAAATAATAGCCACAGCCCCACCCAATAACCCCAAAATGCTAAATACTAGTCTCCAAATCCTAAATAGATTCAAGACAAAGCCAAAATCTCAAACATCTTTCGCCTGCGTCTTCTGTCATTCTGAGTGACTTCTGTCATTCTGAGCGTCTTCTGTCATTCTGAGTGACCTCTGTCATTCTGAGTGACCTCTGTCATTCTGAGCGACCTCTGTCATTCTGAGCGTAGCGAAGAATCTCATCAGTAGCGGGATTCAATTCAGGCTAGACTCTCTGGCGCTTTGCTTCCTGAAATGATGACTCTGCCCTCTCACTCAAACTCTCTCCCGCCAAGGGAGAGAAGACTGCCCTCTCACTCAAAAGCATCTATCACTCTACCCCCCCCCCAAAAAAAAAGGGTAAAGAGAATTTCCTCCCCCTTGATGGGAGAGGATAAGGTAAGGGTGAAGGCTACGCCCTAGAAATTCTTAATCCTAAGCCCCAAATCCTGAACAACTATCTAAATCCCGCTCTTATCTCTAACTTTTGGCTTCTGACTTTTGACCTGGTGGGTGTCCTTCCGGCGGGACCCGGTCAACAGGCGGTTTACCTCAGCACCCAACTCCTTAATATCAAACGGTTTGGTAATACACGGAACTCCTGTCCTGGCAAGAATGGCTTCGGTATCCACCCCCATCACATCACCCGTTATGAACACCACCCGTTTCGCCAGGGATGGCTCTATCTCCTTAATACGCTCATACAACTCGTTACCGCTCATTTCAGGCAATTTCATGTCCAGAAGTATGAGGTTATAATTATTGCTCTTAATCCTCTTCAGCGCGTCCTTGCCATTGTCTGTAGTCTCCACCTCATGCCCCTCCTCAGTAAGAACCTGGATTAACAACTGCCTCACCACCTGTTCATCATCCACCACCAGTATCTTGCCTTTAGCTGTTTTCTCGGCTTTGCGCGCCGTCTTAGCCTGTCTGGGACGTTTGGCTTCGGTGACCACGGGCAGCTCCACTACAAAAGTAGCTCCGTTGCCACTCTGGCTTTCAGCCCATATCCTGCCACCATGCTTGGCTACTATCCCGTGGCAGATGCTCAAACCAAGACCGGCCCCCTCACCCACCTCCTTGGTAGTAAAGAAGGGGTCGAATATCCTCTCCAGATTTTCCTCAGCTATGCCCGGGCCATCGTCTTTGAAAGATATCCGGATGGTATTACCAACGCTCTCTGTCTTAATTATGAGCTTTCCTTTACCATGCGCCGACCTCATCTCCATCTCGGCATTAATAATCAAGTTCAGGAACACCTGCTGAAGCTGCCCG
>Ga0208828_1000615_pt1 | contig 15450 bp, 11 predicted proteins | sample Kivu_160m_FD_185487 | JGI IMG/M metagenome (GOLD analysis project Ga0208828, IMG submission 185487) | Freshwater microbial communities from Lake Kivu, Western Province, Rwanda to study Microbial Dark Matter (Phase II) - Kivu_160m (SPAdes)... | ecosystem: Environmental > Aquatic > Freshwater >... | reverse complement strand
AAGGCACCTTGTTATAGCAGAGGTAAGGGTCGTCTTTCCATGGTCCACATGGCCTATTGTCCCTATGTTTATATGAGGCTTTGTTCTTTGAAATTTTTCTTTGGCCATAATATTTCCTTTCTTATATAAAAGTTAAATCTTCATACATATAAATTGTATTTATACTGCAATCTTGCTTCCTTTAAATCTTTCTATGATTTCATCTGCAATCCTACCCGGCGTAGGTTCATATTTTTTAAACTGCATAGTAAAAGTAGCCCGTCCCTGAGTCTTTGAGCGCAGGTCGGTTGCATATCCAAACATTTCAGCAAGCGGTACTTCTGCTTTTATGATCCTGTTCTTATTTCTTAATGTAAGGGATAATATTTTACCTCTTCTCGAATTGAGATCACCAATGACTTCTCCCATATACTCATCAGGAGCAACCACTTCTACATCCATAACCGGTTCCAATAAAATAGGAAGGCATTTTTTCATTGCCTCCCTAAAAGCTTTTGAAGCTGCGATTCTGAAAGCCATTTCAGAAGAGTCCACTTCATGATATGATCCATCCAGAAGCATGGCTTTAACATCGACAACCGGATACCCGGCTACCTCTCCGCTCTGCATGGCATCTTTTATACCCATTTCAACAGGTTTGATGAATTCCTTTGGTATGATCCCACCTTTTGTCTTATCTTCAAATTCAAATCCTTTGCCATACTCGTTGGGCTCAAAACGTACGATTACATGACCATATTGTCCTTTTCCACCGCTCTGTCTGATATATTTGCCTTCTACCTGTGCTCCCCGGGTTATTGTTTCTCTATAAGATACCTGGGGCTTGCCTACATTTGCTCCTACTCCGAATTCACGCAGTAATCTGTCGACTATGATTTCAAGATGCAATTCCCCCATACCGGAAATAATTGTCTGGCCCGTTTCATCGTCTATTTCCCTTCTAAAAGTAGGGTCTTCTTCTGCCAGTCTTGACAGCGCCATGCCCAATTTCTCCTGTTCCATCTTAGTTTTGGGTTCGATTGCGATCGCAAGCACCGGTTCGGGGAAACTAATTGATTCATATCTTATAGGTTTGGCAGGGTCACAAATAGTATCGCCCGTATTTACATTCTTCAGCCCAATAACTGCTACTATGTCACCACAGTAAGCTTCTTTTAATTCTTCTCTGCTGTTTGCATGCATTTCCAGGAGTTTGCTGATTCTGTTTTTACTGTTGTTATTTGCATTCATTACCTGCGTCCCAGTTTGCAGGATTCCGGAATAAATCCTTAAATAGCTTAATTTTCCTACAAATGGATCGGTGATTATTTTAAAAATCAAACCGGAAAAAGGCGCTTCATCGCTTACAGCTCTCTCGTTTTCCTTTTCATCATGAGGATTTACACCTTTCGGTGAATCTACATCCACCGGAGATGGAAGAAAATCCACTACTCCATCCAGCAGCGGCTGCACACCTTTATTTTTGAATGCGGCTCCGCAAAATACAGGAACACCATTAACACTTAATGTTATCTCCCGTATGGCTTTTTTTAATTCGGCTTCGCTTATTTCAACATTTTCGACATATTTATTTAAAATAAAATCATTATAATTGGCTATATTTTCAATTAATTCCTGTCGGTATTTTCTGGCAATGGATTCGAGTTCTGCCGGAATATCTTCATACTCGAAATTGATTCCCATTTCATCCTTGTATATTATTGCCCTCATACTAATAAGATCTATTATCCCCAAAAAATCTTCTTCTCTACCTATAGGGATCTGTATTGGTAATGGATTGGCACCAAGTCTTGTTTTGATCATATCAAGGACATAATAAAAATCAGCTCCGCCCCTGTCCATTTTATTAACAAAGGCAATCCTCGGAACATTATATTTATCGGCCTGTCTCCATACTGTTTCTGACTGGGGTTCTACTCCTCCCACCGCACAGAATATTGCAATCATTCCATCGAGTACCCTCAGCGACCTTTCGACTTCAACAGTAAAATCTACATGTCCGGGAGTATCTATTATATTTATTTTATTATCCTTCCAGAAACAGGTTGTTGCTGCAGAAGTAATGGTGATTCCTCTCTCTTGCTCCTGAATCATCCAATCCATAACGGCTGCGCCATCATGGACCTCGCCCATTTTATAAGTCTTGCCTGTATAATATAGAATACGCTCAGTCGTGGTCGTTTTACCTGCATCGATATGAGCGGTTATACCTATGTTTCTTGTATTTTTTAATGAAACCTGTCTACCCATTGTGTTCACCTTATACTACCATCTATAATGCGCAAAAGCCTTATTGGCCTCAGCCATCTTATGTAAATCTTCTTTCTTTTTAATACTGCTTCCTGTATTGCTGGCACCATCCAGAATCTCTGCAGCAAGCCTTTCGGCCATAGATTTTTCCTTTCTTTTGCTTGCGAAATCGACTACCCATCTGATTGCCAGCGTATTTGCTCTTTCCGGAGACACCTCTACCGGTACCTGATAGGTAGCTCCTCCGACTCTTCTCGGTTTCACTTCCAGTACCGGTTTTACATTATCAAGACATTTATCAAGTATTTCCAGAGGATTTCCTTTTGTCCTCTCTTCAAGAACTTTAAGACTACCATATACTATACTTTCGGAAACACTTTTTTTGCCGTCCGTAAGAATCTTATTAATAAATTGGGCAACGATCCTGTTTTTATAAACAGGATCCACCCTTATTTTTCTTTTTTGAGGTCTTCCTTTTCTTGGCATTTAATAACTCCTTATAAATTACTTTGGCTTCTTGGCTCCGTATCTGGAACGAGAAGATCTTCTGTCTTCAACCCCTGCGGTATCCAATGTACCTCTTACAATCTTATACCTTACTCCCGGCAGATCTCTTACCCTGCCGCCTCTCACGAGCACTATGGAGTGTTCCTGCAGATTATGACCAATTCCCGGTATATAGGCTGTAATTTCTGCTCCATTTGTAAGCCTTACCCTCGCCACTTTACGCAGTGCCGAATTAGGTTTCTTTGGAGTAGAAGTATACACCCTTATACATACACCCCTCCTCAGGGGATTTCCCTGCAGTGCACGGGTTTTCTTCTTCTTTTTTAATCTTTTTCTTCCCTTTTTAACCAGTTGACTTATAGTAGGCATAAATACCTATCCTCTACCTAGATTTAACAAAATATCAATACCACAAAAAATGATTAATGATAACCTTTTTTGAAGACACGAAAAAAGAGATTATCATCTAAAAATTAAAATGTCAATATTAAAAAATGGCTATTTTCAAGTACTTTTTCGCTATCTTTTAAATATTGATCTCTATTTCTTTTACGTCATCTCCTCCGGATTCCTGAAGTATTTCAATCTCGTCCTTATTATCCTCCTTGTAACCAGGATATTCTAATTCATAATCTTTAAAACTGCCCATACCTGTCCCTGCAGGAATAGCTTTACCGAGTATCACATTTTCCTTTAGCCCTGATAGATAATCTATTTTATTTTCAAGAGCTGCATCCGTCAGAACCCTGGTAGTTTCCTGGAACGACGCCGCTGAAAGGAAACTGTCGGTTACCAGGGAAGCTTTAGTTATGCCCATAAGGTTTTGAACGGCTGTTGCCGGTATCTTCATATTGGATATCAATTTATTATTTTCTTTTTCATAATAAAGCCTGTCCAGAAGCTGACCCGGCAGGAAATGGCTGTCTCCAGGATCTATTATGGTGACTTTCTTTAACATCTGTCTGGCTATTACTTCTATATGTTTATCATTGATATCCACACCCTGAGCCTTATATACATTTTGTACTTCTCTTACCAGATATTGTTCACAATCCTTGATCCCGTTGATTCTTAATATGTCATGAGGATTCTTTGGCCCCTCGGTTATCTGGCTGCCGGCTGAAATCTTATCACCATTTCTTACGCTTAATTTAGCTCTTGTCGAAATCTGATAGACCTTTTCCTGCTTACCATCTTTACTTTTAATCGTAAGCATTCTGAACCTGGAATCTATATCTTCTATTTCGACCTTCCCGGATATCTCTGCTATAAATGAATGGTCTTTTGGTCTTCTGGCCTCGAATAATTCCACTACCCTGGGAAGACCGCTTGTGATATCGATACCTTCAAAAGTCTTTTCATGTTTATGAACATGCGTCTTTCTCTTGGCGGTAAGGATCAGCTTTGCAAAAATCTCTCCTGCTTCTACATTTACTTTTTTGTTTATCTGCAGTATCTCGCCTTTGGGAATGATCACATCTACGATATCTCCTCTTTCCATTTGAACCTGGAAAATCAATTTATGAGGTATGTTCTCTATATTTATCTCCATTACTTCACTGGTATCCTCTTCGGTAAAATCAGTTTTTTTAATATTCAGCTCGGCCAGTAACTCCTTTCTGAATAAAAGCTTACCATCAACAGGTGATTTTATGGATCTCTGAATCACGGTACTGGCCACTCCACCGGTATGGAAAGTACGCATTGTCAGCTGGGTACCAGGTTCTCCAATAGATTGGGCAGCTATAATTCCTACTGCTTCGCCTATTTCGATCATTTTACCCGTTGCAAGATCTCTACCATAACACTTCTGGCACACTCCGGATTCTGCCTCACACGTCATAACCGAACGCACCTTTACACTTTCGATATTGGCATGTATAAATTTTAGAAGATGTTTTTCAGTGATTTCCTCGCCACTCTTTATTATATTGACTTTGGTACCGGGCTTATTGACATCTCCCAGGCATGTTCTTCCAATAAGATTAGTATTGGGTTCTCCTTCCAGGGTCAGGACATATAGGCTTATTCCATCCTCGGTGTTGCAGTCATTGATCCTTATCATGGTATCCTGCGCAACATCAACCAGCCTTCTTGTGAGGTAACCTGAATCAGCGGTTCGCAGTGCGGTATCTGCCAGTCCCTGTCTGGCGCCGTGGGTGGAAATAAAGTACTCAAGAACCGTCAGTCCTTCTCTAAAATTAGATTTGATCGGACTATCTATAATATCTCCCCTGGCATTTGCCACCAGTCCTCTCATACCGGCCAGCTGACGAAGCTGCTTTATATTTCCTCTTGCGCCGGATGTGGCCATCATATAAACAGGATTGAATCTATTGAAGTTCTTTTCCATGGCACTGGCAACACTTTCGTTTGCCTGCGACCATGTTTGTATCAATCTCTGATGTCTTTCGAATTCCGTTATCAAACCCTGCTTATAATAGTCTTCGATTTTCTCTATTTTTTTCTCTACATTGCTTAATATCTTTGCTTTCTCAGGCGGCACATTTATATCGTTTATACCAATGGTCAGACCGGAACGGGTCGAATATTTAAATCCGGCCAGTTTTATCTCATCAAGCATCCGGGTTATTACATTTTGAGGATACCTGCCTATGCATTCGGCAATGATTGCAATAAGTTCTTTTTTGGATATTTCCCTGTTGACAAATTTATAATCCTCAGGAAGTGACTGGTTGAATATTATTCTTCCTACCGTGGTCCTGGTTGCTTTTTCTTCGATTTTTACTTTTATGAATGTGTGTAAGGATATAAAACCATAATCATAATCTAAAATGGCATCTTCGAAGTTATTATAAAATCTTTCTTTTCCGTCTGATTTTTCTCTTTCCGAAGTCAAATAATATATTCCCAGAACCATATCCTGAGAAGGAACCACAACCGGTTCACCACTGGCGGGAGACAATATATTATTTACAGAAAGCATTAAAATCATTGCTTCTGCTTTAGCTTCATTCGATAAAGGTACATGGACGGCCATCTGGTCACCATCAAAATCAGCATTAAATGGAGGACAGACCATAGGATGTATTTGTATCGCTTTTCCTTCTACCAGTATCGGCATAAAGGCCTGTATTCCTAATCTGTGAAGTGTCGGTGCACGGTTAAGGAGAACCGGGTGGCTTTTGATCACATCTTCCAATATATCCCAGACTTCATTGCTTTCCTTCTCTACCATAGTCTTTGCACTCTTTATATTCTGAGCAAATCCTTCATCAACCAATTTTTTCATAACAAAAGGTTTGAATAACTCCAGAGCTATCTTCTTGGGGAGTCCGCATTGCTCCAGCTTCAGGTTTGGATTGACCACAATGACCGATCTTCCCGAATAATCCACTCTTTTACCAAGGAGATTTTGTCTGAATCTTCCCTGTTTACCTTTGAGCATATCACTCAGTGATTTAAGCGGTCTGTTTCCGGCCCCGACTACTGCCCGGCCTCTTCTTCCATTATCAAAAAGTGCATCGACTGCTTCCTGCAGCATCCTTTTCTCATTATTAATGATGATTTCCGGGGCATCCAGTTCCAGCAATTTTTTAAGCCTGTTGTTTCTGTTAATGACCCTTCTATATAAATCATTCAAATCGGAGGTAGCAAATCTTCCGCCATCAAGCTGAACCATTGGTCTCAGATCAGGAGGTATTACCGGGAGTATATCAAGGATCATATATTCGGGTTTGTTATCCGAATCTATAAATGAAGACAATATCTTTAACCTTTTCGTACTCCTGCTTCTCTTCTGACCTTTTGATTTCTTGATAGTCTCCTTAAGATCCTCCACTTCTTTTACACAGTCAATATTTTTTAAAAGATCCTTTACTGCCTCTGCCCCCATCCCGCCTTTAAAATACTGTCCGTAGATTTCTTTCATCTTTTTAAACAATGCTTCATCCGAGACCAGCATTTTTTCTTCCAAATTAAAGAAAAAAGTATCGGCTCTTTTTACAAGATCTATTTCTTCCTTATATATTTCATTCTCCTCGGCTAGAAGCATCTCTGTTTCTTTGATGACTTTTGCTTTTTTAGCCTCCATATCCAATTCGGGGGTCTCTTCACTTCTGATTTTTTCATTTATCTTTATATCGTCTTCAAATTCATCCTCTTCTTTTTCATTCTTTTCCTGAATAAGATTTTCTCTACTGATGATTTCATCACTTTCGATTATAAAATCGTCCTTATTCGTTTCTATTTCTTTAAGCCTCAGGTCATGCAGTTCCTTTGCCCTGTCCAGAGCTTTCTGGTATAACTTTTTGATTTCCTCTTCTTCTGCAGCGATTTTTTCTCTGTTGATGCTGGTTATGATATAAGAATCAAAATAAAGTACTTTTTCCAGGTCTTTGGGGCTTATGTCCAGAACATATCCCATTCTGCTTGGAACTCCCTTGAAAAACCATATATGTGAGACGGGAGATGCAAGATCGATATGCCCCATTCTTTCTCTTCTTACATTAGATCTGGTTACTTCGACTCCGCACCTTTCGCAGATTATTCCTTTGAATCTAACCCTTTTATATTTCCCGCAATAACATTCCCAGTCTTTCGTAGGACCAAAAATTCTTTCGCAGAACAATCCGTCTTTCTCGGGTTTAAGAGTCCTGTAGTTTATAGTCTCAGGTTTTTTTACCTCACCATTGGACCATGACCTGATTTTTTCTGGTGAAACGAGCCCAATTTTTAAGGCATCAAAATTATTTACATCTATACTTACAACCATTTATTAAATCCTCCAAATTAATTAAATCGGTATTTAACAATACCTTTTTTATTTTTTTATCTTATCTTTTTTCTTCTTGGCCGCTCCGGTTTTCTTTTTTTCTGCAGTACCCCCCGTTTTGATTTTCTCTATTTTTTTGACTTTTACTTTTTTAACTTTTTCTTCAATATCTATATCTTTACCTTTAGTGTCTTTTTCCTTTGTTTTCTTTATCTTCACCTTTTCCGGTTCAATTTCTTCTTGAAAATCGATTCCCAGATCTTCAACGGTTCTCATTATCTCGTCTTCAGCCTCCAGTACTTTCACTTCTTTTCCTTCTTCCGATAATACTTCCACATCAAGGGCAAGACTCTGCATTTCTTTGATAAGTACTTTAAATGATTCGGGTATTCCTGGTTTTTCTATATTTTCACCTTTTACAATTGCTTCATAAGTCTTGACTCTTCCGGTCACATCATCAGATTTTATAGTCAGCATTTCCTGTAATGCATACGCGGCGCCGTAAGCCTCCAGTGCCCATACTTCCATTTCTCCGAATCTCTGACCGCCAAATTGTGCCTTGCCGCCGAGAGGCTGCTGTGTGACCAGTGAATAAGGACCGGTAGATCTTGCATGTATCTTATCATCCACAAGATGCAACAGCTTCATCACATAAACATGACCTACGGTAATATCATTGGATAATTTTTCTCCGCTTCTGCCATCATATAGAGTAGTTTTTCCACTCTCGGGCAGATTGGCGGCTTTTAACAGCCTGTTTATATCAGATTCTTTTGCTCCCTCGAAAATTGGAGTTGAGACATATATAGAACCATCGTCTGTTATCTTATCCTTTTTATTGTTCCACCCTTTAAAAGCTGCCCATCCAAGGTGAGTTTCCAGCACCTGTCCCACATTCATTCTGGAAGGAACGCCGAGAGGGTTATATATAATATCTATAGGTTCGCCGTCTTCTGTATATGGCATATCCTCTTCGGGAAGAATTACCGATATGACACCTTTATTACCATGTCTTCCGGCAAGTTTATCGCCGATGGAAATCTTTCTCTTTTCCGCAATGAATACCCTTACCAGTTCATTAACACCAGGAGGAAGATCATGTCCTTTCTTCCTCGAGAAAAGCTGTACATCCAGGACTTTCCCGCCTTCTCCATGCGGTACCTTGAGAGAACTCTCTCTTACTTCCCGTGCCTTTTCGCCAAAAATAGCTCTCAGCAATTTTTCCTCTGCCGTAAGTTCCGTTTCGCCTTTTGGAGTTATTTTACCGACCAGTATGTCTCCGGGTTTTACCTCCGCTCCAACTCTTATAATCCCGCGATCGTCCAGATTTTTTAATGCTTCTTCGCCTATGCTTGGTATATCTCTGGTTATCTCCTCAGCACCCAGCTTGGTGGTTCTGGCTTCCACTTCCTGTTTAGAAATGTGGATAGAAGATAAAAGATCTTCCTTCACCAATCTCTCGGAAATAATAATTGCATCTTCGTAGTTATATCCTTCCCAGGACATAAAAGCTACCCTTAAATTCTTACCCAGTGCAAGCTCGCCTGAACTCGTTGCAGGTCCATCTGCAATTACCTGTCCTTTTTTGACTTTTTCACCTTCTTCTACTATAGGTTTCTGGTTTATACAGGTCCCCTGGTTCGATCTTTTGAATTTATATAACTCATGAATACAATCTTTTTCATTCTTGTAATTTAACCTGATATGATCGGCACATACTTCTTCAACTATGCCATCGTCTTTTGCAAGAATCAGCACACCGCTGTCCCTGGCCACTTCTTCTTCCATTCCCGTACCCACAAGTGGCGGTTCCGGATCGATCAAGGGTACAGCCTGACGCTGCATATTTGAACCCATTAGTGCCCTGTTGGCATCATCGTGTTCCAGAAATGGAATAAGTGATGCTGCGGCGCTAAAGATCTGTCTGGGTGATACATCCATATAATCTATCATACCCGGTTCCACAGTTACTATTTCATCACCCAGACGTCCCATGACTCTTTCCTCCATAAATCTGCCGTCTTTACTTACTTTTGCAGTTGCCTGCGCAATAATATAGTTTTCCTCATTATCGGCAGATAAATATTCCACCCTGGAAGTCAATTTACCGTTTATGACTTTTTTATATGGTGTTTCTATAAATCCATACTCATTTAATCTTGCATATGTAGCCAGTGAACCAATTAATCCGATATTAGGACCTTCCGGTGTTTCTATGGGGCACATTCTTCCATAATGGGATGGGTGAACATCTCTTACTTCAAAACCCGCTCTTTCCCTGCTCAACCCACCAGGTCCCAGAGCGCTCAGTCTTCTCTTATGAGTGATCTCCGCCAGCGGATTGGTCTGGTCAAGAAATTGGGAAAGCTGACCACTGCCAAAAAATTCTTTTAAGCTTGCAACCAGGGGTCTGATATTGATAAGAGACTTCGGAGTTATTGTATCGACATCCTGAGTGGTCATTCTTTCCTTTACAACTCTTTCCATTCTTGAAAGACCGATTCTTACCTGATTCTGTATGAGTTCCCCTATATTTCTGATTCTTCTATTGCCAAAGTGGTCAATATCATCTACCTCGCCTACACCACTCATCAATTGAATAAGATACTTTACGATAAGGAATATATCCTTGCAGTTCAGTATAAATTTTTCATTTGTATCTATACCCATTTTGGCATTAATAGCTTTTATCCTGTTTAAGATATCTTTATCAGTTTCATCCGTTAATTTTTGATCTATTTTATATCGCCCTACTTTTCCAAAATCATATCTTTTTGGATTGAAAAACAATGAGTTTATCAGGTTTCTAGAACTCTCGACTGTGGGTGGTTCTCCGGGCCTTAGTTTTTTATAAATCTCTATCAATGCCTCTTCCTCTGTTTCCGTAAAATCTTTATCCAGAGTGTTTTTAATACAACCTTTTTTATCATATGCACCAAAGATGCTCAGTAAGTCGTCATTGCTGCCGAAACCTACGGATTTCAAGAAAATAGTAAGCAGAAATTTCCTTCTCCTGTCGATCCTTACATAGGCAACATTTCTTTTGTCAGTTTCGATCTCGATCCATGAACCTCTTGTGGGTATGACTTTACACATATAGATGTCTATTTCGGTTTTTTTATCTATATCAGTATCAAAATAAACACCCGGAGAACGGACCAGCTGAGATACTACGACTCTCTCTGTTCCATTGATTATAAAAGTCCCTTTATCAGTCATCATGGGAAAATCCCCCATAAAGACTTCCTGCTCTTTTATTTCGCCGGTTTCTTTGTTTATAAATCTCGAAAGGACTTTTAGCGGAGCGGTATAAGACATATCCTGCATCTTGCATTCGTCAGGAGTGGAATTGACATTATCAAAACTATGGCTTATAAATTCAAGCGACATGTTGCCTGTAAAATCTTCAATAGGGGAAATATCTTTAAGAACTTCCAACAGCCCTTCTTCCTGGAACCATTGAAAGGATTTTCTCTGTATATCCAGTAGATGGGGCATGTCTGTTAATTTTGGGATTTTTCCAAAATTATATCTCTGGATTCTTTTGATTTTTTGCATTAATTTGTTCTCCTCTTTAATATATTCTAAGTTTAGTAAAGCGGTAAAAGGGATGCGACTAAATTAATATCTAACCCTTTACATTGGAAAAAACCGTTTAAAAAATAGCATTGGTATTTTTTTATCAGGAAAAACTAGCAAACAACTAGTTTATCAAATATAAACCAATAGTCAACTATTTCTTTTGAATATCTGAAGGTAATATAGTTTTTATAAAGGATAGATGTATTAATTTATGTACATCAAAATGTACATAAAAGTGTTAACATATTTTTAAAAACTATTTTTTTACTATTTTTACCTATTACTTTATTTCTACTTCAGCGCCAGCCTCTTCCAGCTGTTTTTTTATGTTTTCGGCTTCTTCCTTTGAAACCTTTTCCTTTACCATATTTGGCGCTTTATCAACCAGATCTTTTGCTTCTTTCAGACCAAGACTTGTTAAGGATCTTACTACTTTTATAACCTGAATTTTCTTTTCTCCGGCTGATTTTAGTTGGACATCGAATTCCGTCTTTTCTTCAACAACTGCTGCGCCCTGTGCTGTAACAGTTCCGCCTCCGGAAACAGAAACCGCAGCCGATACCGCTTTGGCGCTGACCTTAAATTTTTCCTCAAGAGCTTTTACCAGCTCGGAAAGTTCAAGTACTGTCATTTTTTCGATAGCACCTAAAATTTCATCAATAGATTTACTCTTAACAGCGCTTTTTTCTTTAACTTTACCCGTTTCCTTTTTTTCTTCACTCATTTTTGGTTTTTCTTTACTTTTGTCTTCTTTTTCTTTTATTTCTTCTTTTGCTTCTAGTACTTCTTTTTCTTCCTTTTCTTTCTTTGCTTCTTTTGCTTCTACTTTATCATCCGTTTTTTTTGTTTCGGCCATTGTTCCCCCTTTTAATTTACATTTCTCTTTATTTCTTTAATTGCGCTCAGAACCAGTACCAGATTGCTGGTAAGAGTACTTAAAACATTGACTAACCTGGTTATCGGAGACTTAATCGCTATTACCAGATTCGTAAGCAGTACATCTCTTCCAGGCAAACTGGCAAACTTCTCGATTTCTTCAGGACTTAAGAGTCTATTTTCAAATATTCCTGCTTTTATTTTTAATACTTCCAGGTCTTTTGAAAAATTCTCCAGTACTCTGGCAGTAGAAATCATATCCTCGCCACTTACGACAATACTTGTCGGACCTTTTAATACCTCTTCAAGATTTAAATCTTCAAAAACATCTTTAGCCGCAATAAGAGCAAGAGTGTTCTTTATTATTTTAAGATATGAATTAACTTCCACCAGCCTGTCCCTCACCTTTACCGCATCTTCAGCCTTAAGCCCGCTGTGATCAGTAAAAATAAGACCATGACTGTTTTTAAATGCCTCTTTTAATTCACCTACTCTGTCTATTTTTTCTTGCTTTGCCATATCGACCTCCATTCCATATATTTTTAAAAACTAAAATAAAATCGACCCTATTTGTTAAAGGTCGACTTAATCTTTTTTAAATCAACCTCGGTAGGAAATTAAGTCATTAAATATTTTTAACAACACCTACTGTCCAGGGCTGTGTTTTATTATTCTATATAAATTCCCTTATGCCGCCTCTATCACCTCAATGCTTTTATTTGGATCGATCTTTATGCTCGGACTCATTGTTGCTGAAATATAAATACTTTTTACATATTTCCCTTTAGCTGAAGCGGGTTTAGACCTTATAATTGCATCAATTAGAGCCACATAGTTTTCCACCAATTCTTTCAAGCCAAATGATACTCTTCCGATAGTACTGTGTACCACTCCATTTTTATCTGTCCTGTATTCCAGTTTTCCTTTTTTTACATCCTCGATTGCTTTTTTTAACTCAAAAGTAACCGTTCCGGACTTAGGATTGGGCATCAATTTCCTGGGCCCTAAAATTTTTGCGACTTTCCCTACATGCTTCATCATATCCGGAGTCGCAATACAAACCTCAAAATCCAACCATCCTTTACTTATTTTATCAGCAAGATCTCCCCCACCGATATAATCCGCTCCTGCTTTCTTTGCTTCATCGGCTTTCTCGCCCTGTGCAAAGACGAGCACTCTTCGAACTTTCCCGGTACCATTTGGTAAAACTATGGTCCCTCTTACTATTTGATCGGCTTTTCTGGGGTCGACACCTAAATTTACGCTGATATCTACAGACTCATCAAAATTTGCATAATGATTTTCTTTTATCCAACCGATAGCTTCTCCTGGATCCACCATCTTATTTCTATCAAGATTTTCCGATTTAGATGTATATTTTTTACCTCTCTTCAAAATCTGTCCCCTTTTATTTTAATACTTCATATAAATTTGATTATTTATCTACCGATGCAGCAAATTAATTAAGAACCTACCTTGATCCCCATACTTTTGGCAGTACCTTCTATTATTTTTACAGCATTTTCTATGGTTCTGGCATTTAGATCCTTTAATTTGATTTTCGCTATCTCTTCTGCCTGCTTCCTTGAGAGCTCCCCGACTTTTTCCCTATTTGGTTCGGCTGAACCCTTTTCCAGATTCAAAGCCTTTTTTATAAGAACCACTGCCGGTGGAGTCTTTGTAATAAAAGTAAAACTCCTGTCTTTATATACAGTCAGGATAACAGGAATGATCATCCCCTGTTCTTTTGCTGTCTTCTCATTAAAAGCTTTGCAGAATTCCATGATATTGACGCCATGCTGTCCAAGAGCAGGGCCAACAGGAGGAGCAGGATTTGCCTGTCCCGCAGGAATCTGCAGTTTGATCTGTGCTATAACTTCTTTTGCCATAACCGGTTACCTCAAATAAAATAATTCCGTATTATACATTTTAATAAAAATATTTCAATCTTCTCTTATATTTTTGATATCTGATTAAAATTCAATTCAACAGGTGTCTGCCTTCCAAATATAGAAACTAAAACTTTCAGTTTGCCCTGGTCCATATTTATCTCGCTTATAGTACCGTCAAAATTTGCAAATGGTCCGGTGGTCACTTTTACAGGTTGCCCGATCTCAAAATCAGTCTTCGGTTTGGGTTTCTCTGTATCCTGTCTCTTCATTATCTTTTTTACCTCAATATCCGATAGAGGAACAGGTTTATCTTCCCTGCCGACAAAACCAGTTACTCCGGGAGTATTTCTTACTACATACCAGGAATCATCATCCAGGTACATTTTTACCAGTAAATAACCCGGAAGCACTCTTTTAGACGATATTTCTTTTTTCCCGCTCTTTATTTCAACCACATCTTCTTTGGGTATGAATATATCGAAAATCTTATTACTCATATTCATGGACTCTATTCTGTGTTCCAGGTTGGTTTTTATTTTATTCTCATAACCTGCATATGAATTTATTACATACCATCTAGGTCTCATTAGATCACCAAACAATTAAATATTTGCCAACAGTTCAATCACCCTTATAAAGCCCAGATCAAAAACTCCCAGGAGAACGGCGAAAATAACGATAGTTACTATAACCACGATAGTGTAATTTATAAGAGCTTTTCTGGTGGGCCATGATACCTTTTTTAATTCATGTATCACATCTCTTGTAAATTTAGCAATTCTTGAAGGTAATTCTTTTATAAATTGCTTAAAGTCAAATTTCTTCCTTGGCGCCGATGGAGACTTTCTCTCCTGCATTTGTCTTTCCATCATCGCTTTTGCTTTAAATTTTCTTGAAACTTTCCTTTTTGCCATTATGAATAGTCCTTTATATTTTTGATTTCCGGCCTATTATTCTTAACATTTTATATTTAATTCTGGCAGGGCTGGAGGGACTCGGTCTTTCGTCTCACTCCGTTCGCTGCAGAGCCGCAGACTCCCTCGTCTTCGACTCAGTCCGTCTTTTCGAGTCCCGTAAACATGCCACTGGCATGTTTACCTCAATTCTTTCTATTATTCTTAACATTTTATATTTAATTCTGGCAGGGCTGGAGGGACTCGAACCCCCAACACCCGGTTTTGGAGACCGGTGCTCTACCAATTGGAGCTACAGCCCTATTTGGTCTCCTTATGAACAGTATGCTTTTTACACCATTTACAATACTTCTTACGTTCCATTCTGTCAGGTGTATTTTTTTTATTTTTCTCGGTACTGTAATTTCTTCTCTTACATTCCGTGCATTCAAAAATAGTTATCTGCCTCAATTAATCCGCCAGTCATTATTTTTATTAATAGAAAGCGCAGGGTAATAAATTAGCACTATCTTTATTCGATGTCAATAATATTAATCTCTTTTATGGCCTGAAATGAAGTTTCTTTACATTACTCCATTATCTTTGTAACACTGCCCGCACCTATTGTCCTGCCGCCTTCACGGATAGCGAACCTCTGCCCTTCTTCCATGGCTATGGGAGATATAAGAGTTATCTCCATCTCGGTATTGTCTCC
>Ga0208828_1000614_pt1 | contig 15458 bp, 15 predicted proteins | sample Kivu_160m_FD_185487 | JGI IMG/M metagenome (GOLD analysis project Ga0208828, IMG submission 185487) | Freshwater microbial communities from Lake Kivu, Western Province, Rwanda to study Microbial Dark Matter (Phase II) - Kivu_160m (SPAdes)... | ecosystem: Environmental > Aquatic > Freshwater >... | reverse complement strand
CAAGCTCCCCCAAGAGACCAGGAACTCAGCGGAACTCGGAGGAACTCAGGGGGGGACGTGGGAACTCATGGGGATCATCGCCGTAGCCGACACCCTCAAAGACGACGCCGTGGACGCCGTCCGCGAGTTGAAGGCGCTGGGCTTGCGCACAGTGATGATCACCGGCGACAACCGGCGCACGGCACAAGCTATTGCCCGTCAAGTAGGCATTGACAGCGTGCTGGCCGAGGTACTGCCGGAGGAGAAGCTGATCGAGGTCAAACGATTACAGGGCTCGGTCGGAGACCTTCGCCCAACAGGAGACCTTCGCCCAACGGGAGACCTTCGCCCAACAGGAGACCTTCGCCCAACAGGAGACCTTCGCCCAACGGGGTTGGTGGCCATGGTCGGCGATGGCATCAACGACGCCCCAGCCCTGGCCCAGGCCGACGTGGGCATTGCCATTGGCAGCGGGACGGACATCGCCATCGAGGCCGCCGACATCACCCTGGTGCGTGGCGATCTCTGCGGCGTAGTCAGTACGGTGAAGCTCTCCCGCGCCACTTTCAACAAAGTGATCCAGGGCCTGTTTTGGGCCTTCTTCTACAACGTGGTCATGATCCCGTTGGCCATTGTGGGGATGATGCACCCTGTCCTGGCCGAGATCGCTATGGCCACCAGTTCGGTGACCGTGGTCACCAACGCCAACCTGCTGCGGCGGGTGGACCTGCGGCCCTAAGCGTTCACCCCTCCCTCCCAGGGAGGGGCTGGGGGAGGGTAGGTTTCCACAGGGCCATTAGAATGGCAGCGGTCAGGGACAGGGCCGCGCCAAAGAAGAAGGGGGCCGAAGGGCCAAACCCTGGCCAGCCGCCTGCGCCCTGCCACAGCAGTCCGGCGATCAGGGAGGCCGGAAAGTCCAGCAGTCCCAGCACGGCGTTGTAGGTGCCGTAGGCCGTGCCGCGCAGTGTGACAGGGACGATGTCGGCCACCATAGCCTTGGTTGCGCCGTAGGCCAGGCCGTAATAGATGCCGTAGAGCGCGTACAACACCCACACGTGCCAGCCAGCTCCGGCCACGGCAAAGCCGAAATAGATGGCGGCATAGGCCAGCCAGCCACCGACGATGACCTTCCGCCGACCCACGCGGTCGGAGAGTGAGCCGGCGGGTGTGGAGACCAGGGTGTACACCAGGTTGAAGGTGACCAACATGCCCAGAATACCCAACACGTTCAGACCCCGCTCCTGCGCCCGCAGCACCAGGAAGGCATCGGACGAATTGCCCAGGTCGAACACGCCGACGATGAACATGAAAGCCAGGAACGACCTGCCCAGCCCTTTGAAGGTGACGACCGGTTTCTCGTGCTGGCTGGCGGCGGGCACGTCCTCCGCGCCCAGGGCCAGCGAGACCACGGCCAGCACCGCTGGCACCAGGCTGGCCAGCACCACGATCTGGAACGTGCGCTGTCCCAACTCCACCGACGCCGACTGGGCCGCCCAGACGACTCCCAGGGCGATGAGCAGTCCCATCATTGCCCCGCCCGTGTCGGCCGCGCGGTGGAACCCGAAAGCCAGGCCGCGCTGGCTCTCGTCTATGCTGTCGGCCACCAGCGCGTCGCGTGGCGCCGTGCGGATGCCCTTGCCCACCCGGTCGGCCCAGCGCACGGCGGCGACCACCGTCCAGGCGTGGGCGAAGTAGAAAAAAGGTTTGACCAGGGTCGAGATGCCATAGCCTGTTACAGCCAGCCACTTCCGTGCCCGTAGGCGGTCCGACAGCCAGCCGGAGAAGACCTTGAGCAGGCTGGCCGTGGCCTCGGCGATGCCTTCGATGAGGCCAATCACGCTGGTGCCCACACCCAGCACATTGCTCAGGAACAGTGGCAGGATGTTGATCACCATCTCAGTGGAGATGTCCATGAAGAAGCTGGTCAGGCTTACTGCCCACACGTTGCGGGGCAGCCTGCGCCAGCCAGTTCTCTGTTTCGAGGACGTCACTGGGTTCAATGGAGTACTCCTTTTCTTAAACTGCCACCCTTGCGAAGGTGGCGAATGGATTTGTCCAGCAGTCAAATTCTACCATAACTACAGGCGCAAGTCAAAACTTGGATTGTCAGCTCTCAATTTCCAGACCAAGAGCAGGAGAACAAACACTATTCTGAAAAGTAGCGAGAAGAAAGTCCCAGGTGGGTCATTGTCGGCGGCGGAGTGGTGGTCGGCCTGCTCCTGGCAGCCTGCCTGGGGCTGGTCTGGATGACCTGCTGGAATTCCTGAAAACGTTGGACTGATGACAGGTAGTTGGGGAAATTAACCGTGGCCAAGCAACGAACCGTCGAAGTTCCTATCCGTGGCATGGATTGCGCGGAATGTACCCGGCACGTCCAGCGGGCCATCGCAGCCCTGCCTGGTATCGAATCGGTGGACGTCTTTCTGTCTTCCGAGAAGGCTGTTGTCCGACTTGACCCAGATCAAGTGGATTTGTTGGCCATCCGCAAGGCAGTGGAGGGCGCGGGTTACTCAGTCCCTGCCTCTGCCGATACCCAGCCTTCCCCCTCGGCCCTCGGCGATTTCACCCGCCGCGTCCTGGGTTTGTTTGGCATCGTCTTCGGCGCGGTGCTGTTAACCGTCGTAGTAGGCGAGTGGCTGGGGCTCTTCGAGGCGGTCACCAGGCGTGTGCCGTGGCCCCTCGGCCTGGGCGTCGTTCTGATTGGGGGCTACCCTGTGTTCCGCAACGTCGTCCACGCCACCCTCAAGGGGCAGGTCATTTCCCACACCTTGATGACACTGGGGGTCGTGGCTGCACTGGCTGTCGGAGAATGGGCGACCGCTGCCGTGGTGGTGTTCTTCATGCGTGTGGGCGAGTATGCCGAGAGCTTCACCACCGAACGTGCCCGCCGCGCAGTGAAAGATCTCACGGCTATGGCTCCCCAGACGGCGCGTGTGGAACGCGAGAGCATGGAGCACGAGGTGCCGGTGACTGAGGTGCAGGTTGGCGAGACCGTTATCGTGCGGCCAGGTGAGAGTATACCGGTAGACGGCGAGGTTATCGCCGGCCACGCTACTGTAGACCAGGCAACCATCACGGGCGAGTCCATGCCTGTCGAAGTTGGCCCGGGGGCAAAAGTCTTCGCCACCACCCCTTCGCTTCGCTCAGGGCAGGCTCTCACCCGTTTGGGCAGCCTGCGCCTTCGCGTCACCCACGTTGGCCCGGACACCACCTTTGGGCGGGTGGTCAGGATGGTGGAGGAGGCCGAAGCGCACCGGGCCGAGGTTCAGCGCATCGCCGACCGCTTCTCGGCCTACTACCTGCCTGTGGTGGCGGGCATTGGGGCGCTCACCCTCCTGATCCGCCGCGATCCGCTGGCGACCGCGGCGGTGCTGGTCGTAGCCTGCTCGTGCTCCTTCGCCCTCGCTACGCCGATTGCCATGCTTGCCTCCGTCGGCGCCGGCGCCAGGCGCGGCCTGCTGATCAAGGGCGGCAAGTATCTGGAGTCCCTGGCCCGTGCGGACGTGCTGCTGATTGACAAGACGGGGACGTTGACGCTTGGGCGTCCGCGCATCACTGACCTCGTGTCCCGGAATGGGATATCCGAAGATGAGCTTCTGGTTCTGACCGCCTCGGCCGAACGGTACTCGGAGCATCCCCTGGCCGAGGCGGTGCGCGCCGCAGCCGTGGGACGCGGCCTATCCCTGGATGAACCTGAGCAGTTCGAAGCCCTTCCCGGTCTGGGTGTGAGGGCGCGAGTTGGCGGCAGCCTCATCACCGTGGGCAATCGCCAGATGATCCGGGAGGCGGCCTCTCTTCCCATGATCGGTGAACTCGAAGCCCAGGGCAAGACCCTGCTGTTCGTTGCCCGCGACGGCGAAGCGGTTGGTGTTCTGGCTGCTGCCGACACCTTACGGCCGGAGGTTCCCACCGCCCTCGCCGCTCTGCGCTCTCTTGGGGTGACGCGGATCGAATTGCTTACCGGAGATAATGAACGCACGGCGGCTGCCCTGGCGAAGAGCGTCGGTGTGCCGTATCGTGCTAACCTCTTGCCTGAGGATAAGATTGCTATCGTGAAACAATACCAGGCCCGAGGCCACACTGTGGTCATGGTGGGCGACGGCGTGAACGACGCGCCAGCCCTGGCACAGGCCGAGGTCGGCATCGCCATGGGAGTAGCTGGAACCGACGTAGCCATTGAAGCCGCGCACGTGGCTCTGATGCGCGAAGACTGGACGCTGGTCCCTGAAGCCTTCCGCATCGCCCGCCGCACGATGAAGGTGGTGAAATGGAATATCGCTTTCACGGCGCTGTACAACCTCGTCGGGTTATCGCTGGCTGCTCTAGGCTTTTTGCCGCCCATCCTCGCTGCCGCCGCCCAATCCTTGCCTGACCTGGGTATCCTGACCAACTCGTCTCGTCTGCTCCGCCAAAAGCAACCCTGCTAACGCCATGCCTTTCGAGACCCGCCTGGCGTACGAAGGAGAGTCTGATTGATGCACAGAATCTATTTGGACTACAACGCCACCACACCGCTGGATCCAAACGTGCTTGAGGCGATGCTGCCCTACCTGCGGGAACACTACGGCAACCCGTCCAGCGGACACTGGTTTGGGGCGCAGGCCAGGACAGCCGTGGAACAGGCGCGGGGGCAGGTGGCGGCCTTGCTGGGCGCCGATCCGTGGGAGATCGTCTTCACCAGCGGCGGCAGCGAGTCCGACAATTGGGCCATCAAGGGCATCGCCGAGGCCAACAGGGATCGGGGGGACCACATCATCACCTCCCAGATCGAGCATCCGGCGGTGCTGAGCACCTGTCGCTACCTGGAAGGCCAGGGGTTGCGCGTCACCTATCTTCCCGTGGACGGCTACGGGCAGGTGGACCCTGACGACGTAAGCCGGGCTATCACGCCGCGTACGATCCTGATCTCGATCATGCACGCCAACAACGAGGTGGGGACCATCCAACCCATTGCCGCCATCGGAGCTATCGCGCGGGAACGGGGGATATATTTCCACACCGACGCCGCCCAGTCGGTGGGCAAAATCCCCACCGAGGTAGATCAGCTCCGAGTTGACCTGTTAACCGTGGCTGGCCACAAGCTGTACGCGCCCAAAGGCATCGGGGCGCTGTACGTTCGCCGTGGCACACGCATCGCGCCCCTGATCCACGGCGCGGGTCACGAAGGTGGACGGCGGGCCGGCACCGAGAACGTGGCCGGGATCGTCGGACTCGGTCAGGCGTGCGCTATCGCCGCCCAGACGATGGCGGAGACGGGCGAGCGGCTGCGGGCATTGCGCGACCGATTGCACCGCGGCCTTGCCGCCCGTGTCGGGGGTCTCCGCCTCAACGGCCATCCGACGCAACGGCTGCCCAACACCTTGAACCTGAGCTTCGAGGGATTGGACGCCCATGCGTTGTTGGCATCGTTGCCGGAGATAGCGGCCTCCACAGGTTCGGCCTGCCACGCCGGCGCCACGGAACCCTCGCCAGTCTTGACGGCTATGGGACTGCCAACCGAGATTGCCCTGGGAGCCGTCCGATTCAGCCTGGGAAAGCAGAACGACCAGCAGGAGATTGACCGGGTAGTGGAGCTACTGGCCGTCGTCGGGCAATCCATCCCCGCTTGTTGATCATGCTCAGTTCAGCGCGGCTCCTACGAGGGCAGGCTGGCTAGCAAGGATTGGAGGAATGGTCATGTTTGCTTCTTTGTTGATTACGCTACGTGAAGGGTTGGAAGCCGCCCTCATCGTCGGTATTGTGCTGGGCGTGTTGCGCAAACTGGGGCACGCCGACCGCAGTCGTGCGGTGTGGGCTGGTGTGCTGGCGGCCATCGTGGTCAGCGTCGCCGCCGGCCTGGCCCTCAACACCCTGGGCGTGGCCTTTGAGGGACACAGCGAAGAGATTTTCGAAGGAGTGGCCATGCTGCTGGCTGCGGGGGTGCTGACCTGGATGATCTTCTGGATGCAGCGCCAGGGACGGCGTATCCAGGCGGAACTGGAGTCGGATGTGCGTCGGGCCGCCACCACTGGCAACACGTGGGCCCTGTTCAGCCTGGCCTTCGTGGCTGTCGTGCGCGAGGGCATTGAGACGGCGCTCTTCCTGACGGCGGCCGCTTTCAGCGCCACCCCTGCGCAAACCCTGCTCGGTGGAGCGGTGGGGCTGATCGTCGCCGTGGCGCTGGGCTGGCTGATGTTTGCCGCCGGCAAACGGCTGGACGTGCGGGCCTTCTTCCGCATGACCAGCGTCCTGCTGATCCTGTTCGCCGCGGGCCTGGTGGCACAGGGGGTGCATGAGCTGCAGGAGGCAGCAGTCCTGCCCACCTTCGTCGAGCACGTGTGGGACATCAACCCTATCCTGGATGAGAACTCAACGGTGGGCAGCATTCTCAAGGCGTTGTTCGGCTACAACGGCAACCCGTCGCTGCTGGAGGTGATCGCCTACGGCGTTTACCTTGGCGTTGTCGGTATCGTTAGCCTGCGGCAAGGCCGAGCGATGGTTCCGGCCGCCGAAGTTGGTTCTTGAAATCTCAACAGAGGGAGGTGAGAAAGATGGTGAAGGATCCGGTCTGCAAGATGGAGGTGGATCCCAAGACGGCCCCGGCCAAGAGCGAGTACAAGGGACAGACCTACTACTTTTGCGCCCCAGGCTGCAAGGCCGCTTTTGAGAAGGATCCGGAGAAGTACCTCAAGGGCGAGGGCAAACATGCCCATTGAGGGCGTTGCGGCTGGGGGTGGCGGGTCATCGTAAGCCCGCCATCCCTGCTGAAAGAGGAGGTGTTTCCCTGATCCGAGGATGGGCTTGTGGAGCCTGAGCAAGGAGAGCAGTTAAAGCAGGCGGAGATGGGTGACCCTGGGGTCTATGATCACCTCGTCAGCCTCGAAGTCTAATTTCATCCGCCACCCTTGCAGGGTCTTAGCGCCGATGATCACCGCTTCGGAAAGACCAGGGATGAGCATGAACTCGTCGGAGAAGCGGTAGCCATCCAGGTAGAAGTTGAGGCGCACCGCTGCCTTTGCGCGTAGCTGCCTCCCCTCCTCAGCCGTGCCGAAATCCATTGGCTCGGGAAGAGGTTCTACAGTTCCCAGTTTATCGGCCAACTCGGGCTGGATGCAGGAGTAGATGGAGCCACTGTCGAAGATGGCCATTTCCTCCTGACTACCTTTCGAGCCGGCCAGACGGATGAGTTTCTGAATGATAGCCATAGATTTGCCTCCAATCAAATTCTACCATAAATACGGAGACAAGTCAAAGCTCGGATTGTCGGTTCTTAATTGACAGGTGTAACCACTCAGGCTATCATTGCGAGGAGGCGGTTTTTGCCGACGAAGCAATCCCCAAGCCACGAACAGGAGATTGCTTCGCAAAAACCGCTCGCAATGACAACCGTGGCTGAGCAGCTACTGACAGACCAAGAGCAGGAGGACAAACACATTCTGAAGAGGAGGTTTTGCAAAATGAGTAGAATCAATTGGACACAGGTGCTGGTTTTTGGGTTGGTAGTGCTGCTTGTATTAGTCATAGGCCTCAGCCTCTTGCCTATGTTCTTCGGCGGCTGGGGGATGATGGGGCGCGGCGGCACGTGGGGCGGTTGGTGTCCCTGGTGCGGAGGGGCAGGACGTTTCGGTGGCGGCGGGATGATGGGCGGCTTTGTCGGCCTGCTATTCATGCTGCTGGGTCTACTGATCCCCATCGGGCTGTTGGGACTGCTGATTCTGGGAGCTGCCTGGTTGGTGCGCAACATAGGCAGGACGACTGTACCACCGGCTAAAACCTGCCCAGGTTGCGGTCGGCCAACGGAGCCAGGCTGGCGGCACTGCCCCCATTGCGGCAAGGAGCTCTGATGAACGAGAAGAAAATACCTTGGTGGGTCGTCCTCGGCGGCGGAGTGCTGGTCGGCCTGCTCCTGGTGGCCTGCCTGGGATTGGCCTTGTGGAGACTGGCCTGGCCCTGGGGTCCGGGTGTGGCCGGGCCGACAGGATACCGCTCCAACGGCGAGCAAATCTACTTCACCGCTACCAGCCAGCGAGGAACACCCATCGTCTCAGACATGGGGATGGGGATGATGGGCGGCGGGATGATGACCTGCGCCAGTTGTCACGGCCCCGACGGTCGCGGTGGACGGGTGCGGATGATGATGCGCGTCTTTGAGACCCCCGACATCCGGTACAAGACCCTGACCGCCGAGGAGGTGGAGCACGAAGAGGGGGAGGAGCATCCCCCTTACACCGACGAAGACATCAAGCGGGCCATCACCCAGGGAATTGAGCCGAACGGGGAGCCGCTGAAGTGGCCCATGCCCCGCTGGACGATGAGCGATGAGGATTTGGACGACCTGCTGGAGTTCCTGAAAACGCTGGACTGACATTGCAGAGGAGGAGATCGGGGAAGGGGTTCACGAGAAATATCACCAGCTTGCTCATGACCTTGCCAAGCACAGAGGGTGGTAATCCCCCTCTGTGCTTCCGGCAAGGATGGTAAAAGGACAAGGGACGGTGTTGCTTTATGATCGAAATTCACTTGTATGGCGACCTGCGCCGCTACGCACAGGAGAAAAGAGCTAGCAGTCAGTCGGTCGTGCAACTGCCTGCAAGGAACGGTGATACGGTGGGCCGTGTACTGCGCGAATTAGGTATTGATCCCACAGAGATAGGCCAGGTCTTTCTAAATCACAAGTTGCTCAACACCCGCTGTTCGATGGCCTTCTGGTTGGGGTACCAATCCGCCGAGGGGCGCATCCCCGCCGGGCGGTCGTATCTCGATGTGCCGCTTCGCCCTGGTGACCGGCTGGGGGTCTTTCCGGCCAAGATGGCCATGCTGGTGGTGTGATGGGGACTGTACCGCTATATGACGTTTTCAGCGCGGACTACGACCGCTTCGTCAACTGGGAGGAGCGGCTGGCTTATGAACTGCCCTTCATCGAACAGCAATTGACCGCCTGCGGCGCGCGGCGCGTACTGGACGCGGCCTGCGGCAGCGGGAGGCACGCCATTGCCCTGGCGCAGCGGGGGTACGACGTGGTCGGTGCAGACCTCAGCCTGCCCATGATCGAGCGAGCGGGGGAGAACGCCGTTGCTACAGGGGTTGAAGTGCCTTTTGTTGTGGCCGGCTTCGGCGAGTTGGCGGCCAAGGTGAGGGGTGATTTCGATGCCTTGCTCTGCCTGGGCAACAGCCTGCCCCACGTGCTGACCGCCGACGCGCTACAGGCGACGCTGACCGATTTCGCCGCCGTTTTGCGGCCCGGCGGTCTCGTCCTGATCCAGAACCGTAATTTCGACGCCATACTGGCCCGCCACGAGCGTTGGATGGAGCCCCAGGCTCACCGCGAGGGTGGCCGCGAGTGGCTCTTCCTGCGTTTCTACGATTTCCACCCGGGCGGCACGCTAACCTTCAACGTGATCACCTTGCGGCGCGACGAGGCGGGCGAATGGACCCAGCAGGTCGAGGCGACCGCACTGCGCCCACTGCTGCACGCTGAACTATCGAGCGCAATCACGGCAGCCGGGTTCACTGATGTCTACTGTTACGGTGATATGAATGGCGCTCCCTTCGACCCGGAAACCAGCGGGAACCTGATCCTAACAGCGAGGAGGGGATGACCACTCCGGAAGTGGGATGAGAAAATGAAAGATCAAGGGCGACCACAAGGGATCGCCCCTACAGGAGGTGTAACAATGGCCACGAATCGAGTAGTGGAACTGGCGCAAGTCTTGCGTCGTCTGGCGGGCGACGAAGACCCCGAGAAGGCCAAGAAGGAGGCAGAGAATCTGGTGCGCAGCATCACGCCGCAGGAACTCTCCCTGGCTGAGCAGCAACTGATCCGCGAAGGGGTGGACCCTCAGGTCCTGCGCCACCTGTGCGAGGTCCATCTGCGGGTGCTCTCCGACGAAGTAGCCCGCTTTCGCACGGCATTGCCGGCAGCCCATCCACTGGATACGTTGATGGCCGAGCACCAGGTGATCCTCAAGACGTTGGGGGAATTGGAAGAGGTGAACCGGGCGGTGCAGCAGGCGGACGCGCTCGACGCTGAGCGTGACGAACGCCTCAAACGCATTGCCACCCTGCTGGTGGATGCCGAGCCGCATCATCAACGCGAGGAGCAAGCCCTCTTCCCCGAAGTGGAACGACGGGGCGTGACCGGGCCGCCGCGGATCATGCGCATGGAGCACGTGGAGTTGCGCCAGCGGAAGCACGCCCTCCTGGAGCTGGCGGAGGCTGCCGCGACCATGCCCTACGCGGACTTCAAGAAGCGGTTGAACGAACTGGCGGGGTACGTGGTCTTCAACCTGCGGGATCACATCTTCAAAGAGGACAACATCCTGTATCCCACGGCGGCACAGGTCATAGCGGACCCTGCTGTCTGGGAGGCCATCAAGGCCCGGAGCGACGAGATTGGATACTGCTCTTTCACGCCAACAGGGCAGAGCTGAGGCTGTTGACAAGAACCTCTTTTTCTGTTACAATATGAACCGCTGATCATCATTGATCCGCTCGTGGGGTGGCTACTAGGCCGGGAAGGGGATTTGACAACGTGACTCCGTCCGGATTAGTCCCATCAGATACGACGACACCGATCGTTGCCACACGACGCCAGCGCGCGGACGTCCTTCGTCCGTCGCTGGCGTTTTGTTTCGTGGAGGCCATTTTCGCCAGATTGAGCCCCCTCCAGGCATCGGTGTCAACTTAAGGCTCAAAGGCCCGTCCCCGGGCCGCCCCGGGGACGGGGCTCAGAGCTTAAGTTGACACAAATGCCCTCCAGGGCTCCTAAGACGAAAGGAGGTCCAAAAATGAATACGAATCCATATCGAGAGCGCCTTGGGAAATGTGGCCACTTGATGAAAGAAGCAGGGCTCGACGTCTTGCTGCTCACCAAGCCGGCCAACATGTTCTACCTCACGGGCGATGGGCGGCTGTGCGCCTACGCCATGATTACCCAGGAGGGAAAGGTCGCCCTGGGCGTGCCTCAGACCGACGTGGAGGACGTCAAGGCCCTCGCCCACTTCGACCACCTCGTCGGCTTCGAGGACGAGGTGGGGATGATCCACTCCATCGCCCATTACTTCGAGCACTTCGGTATCCGCGAGGGCGTGATGGGGCTGGAGTACACCTTCCTGACCCAGTCCATGATGGGCATGATGGCCCATCCCCACGCCAAGCCGAAGGGGGTGACGGTCAAGGACTGCACCCACGTCATGTCCGAGCTGCGCCTGGTGAAGGAGCCCGAGGAGATCGAGCGCATCCGCGCCGCGGCGAAGGTGGCCGAGGTCGGGATGAAGGCCGCGGTGGCGGCGGTGAAGCCCGGTCTCACCGAAAGCCAGATCGCCGCCGAGGCCGAGTACGCCATGCGTCAGGCCGGCGCCGAGGAGTTCTGGCGCACCTACGTCTCGTCCGGGCCGCGCACCAACATCGCCCACGGGCTGCCCACGCTGCGCAAGCTGCAAGCGGGCGATCTGGTGATGATTGACGTTCACCCCATCGTCAACGGCTACAGCGCGGACCTATGCCGCACCGTGGGCGTGGGCAAACTGACAGCCGAGCAGCAGGCGGCCTACGACCTGTATCTGAAGGCCCAGCAGGCTACCATCGCCAAGGTCAAGGCCGGGGTCGGGATGATGGAGCTGGAGCAGACCATCCACGGGATGCTCAAAGAGGCCGGACATGGCGAGCACATCTTTGGGCCGCCCATTCACGGCGTGGGCATCGAGTTCGAGGAAGCGCCCTTGCCGCCGGGCCACGCCTTCTTCCACGGCGAGAAGGAGCCGCCGCCGCTGGAGGCCAACGTGGTCATCGCCGTGGGCAACTGCGGGCTGTACACCGGCCCCTGGGGGGTGCGGGTGGAGGACACGGTGGTGGTCGGCGCAGATGGGCCTGAAGTGCTCACCGGCTATCCGCGCTCATTGACGTAGACCTGTAGGGCAGGTTGGCTGCGGCATGACCCCAGAGCCTGCAAAGACCTGCCTTCTACTTTGTCGGCCTCACCTGCCTCGCTTAAGACAACGTAGCAGTCTACCTGCCGCCCGACTTTGGCGTCAGGAAGCTGAACGGCAGGTAGGCGGCGGGACACTTTGTTTTGTAGTCAGCGAAGCTGTAGTCGAGGAGTAGGCTGGGGTCAGGGGAGTGATCACTCTTACCCCGCCGCCAACCTGCCCTACGAAGAAACAGAAGCTTCAACATGAAAGAGTCAGAAGACATACGAGGAGGCGTTCTATGTACATCACAGATGTTGTCTGGTGGGGCTACACCATTTTCATGGTGGCTGTGGCCCTGTTCATGCTCTACTTCGCCCGCAAGGTGCGGCAGACTTGTCCTGAGCCGAAGCGAAGGAAAGGAGACTAGCCATGGATAGAGAGGAACGGATTTGGTTTGGGGTGCTGATCGTGGTGGCCCTGGTGTTCAACGTCGTCACCCTCTCGCCCCTGGTGCCCTGGCAGAAGTGGCTGCTGTGGTCACGCCCGACGCCCGACGAACGGGTCTCCATCGCGTTCGAGAATTACGAAATCCGACTTCCAGCGGAGAAGATCGAGATCAGAGCAGGCGAGTTCGTCGAGTTCGTAGCGACCTCCAGGGACGTGACCTACGGCTTTGGCGTGTTCAGGCCGGACGGCGCTATGGTCTTCCAGATGCAGGTGATCCCCGGCCACGAGAACAAGATCGTGTGGAAGTTCGATGCCCCTGGCACGTACGACGTGCGCTCCACCGAGTACTCAGGCCCCAGGCATCCGGAGATGTTCATTGAGAACGCCATACAGGTGATCCCATAACGTGAAACGTAGAGCGTAAAACGTGAAACGTGAAACGTAATAGGAGGTGCTAAGATGACTCGCATTGGTTGGCTGGAAAAGTGGACGCTGCGGTTCGCCGTGGTTGGGCTGGTGTTTCTGGCCATGGCTGGCTTCGAAGGCGTCCTGATGCGGACCGATTTAGCTGCGCCGGGCGCTCTGGGCGGGATGGAGGCTGCCCTGAACAGGATTCGGCCCGTGGCCTACGAACCGACGCCGGCCGAATTGTTCTACGGGATGCTGACGGTGCACCCGGTGGTGGGCATCTACGGCTTCGCCTATATGTGCGTGATGGGCGCATTCTATTTCCTGGTGCCGTTCTTGCTCAAGAAGGAGATTCGGCACAAGAGGCTGGTGCCGGTCAACTTCTGGCTGCAGACTGGCGGTGTTCTGACCTGCTGGCTATCCGGCTTCTTCGGCCTGTTCAATTCCCTGTACACCCTGTACTGGCCCCTGCCGGTGTCCTACGACCGGGTGCCGCTCGCGGGAAGCATCGCCTTCACCGTCGGGGCGGCGGTGATCATGGTCAACGTGCTCCTGTTCGCCTTCAACATTTTCAGCACCGTCCTCAGCCAGAGCAATCCCCATTCCTACAGTTTCGGGCAGTTCCTGAGTTCAGCCTTCGGGATACCTCGCCTGCGGCGATGGCTGGGCCTTAAAGACGATGGCCCCAACCCCAATTACGAGGAACTGCCGGTGTTCATCGTCGCCGTGGGCCGGGGCTCCATTGACACGGTGATCAACGCCATCGTCCTGCTTTCCGCCGGGGCGCTGATCCTGGTCTACGGCCTGGCGGCTCTGTTCAAAGCCCCCCTCGATCCCCGTGCGATAGACGCCCTGGTCTACAAGAACTGGTTCTGGTGGGGACTGGACATGGTGGCCGACGGGAACGTGCTGATGTACACGGCGGGGGTATGGTATCTCCTCATCCCGCTGTTGGTGGGCCGCAAGCTGTACGGGGAAGCGGTGGTGCGGACGGTGATCCTGGCCGACCTGCTGATCTCCCTGGGCGTGTGGAGCCATCACCTCCTGGGCGACCGGGCGCAGCCGCTGGTGATGCGGCTGCTCTCCGGGCAGTTCATCACCTGGGGGGAGTTCTTCACCATGGGCCTGACCATCTTCACCTCGCTGATGACCATCTGGCTGGCCCGGCCGGTGAAGTTCACCCCCGCCCTGAAGTTCATCCTGGGCTCCATCTTTGGATTCGTGATCGGCGGGACGGCGGGGTTGATCCAGGCCAACGTGGGGCTGAACCTGGTGCTGCACAACACCCAGTGGGTGATCGGGCCTCACGCCCACGTCCTGCTCCTGGTCGGGCTGGGGATGCTGCTGTTCGCCGTGATCTACGTCCTGATCCCCATGCTGACCAGCCTGGACATCCGTAGCCAGCGGCTGGTGAACGTCCACTTTTGGGCCTGGCTGGTGGGGGCCCTGATCATGACCTACGCCATGGGGCTGGCTGGCTCGCGGGGCATGCTTCGCAGGATGCTGTACGAGAACGGCCTGTACCAACCGTACATGCAGGTAGCCCTGCTCGGCGCGCTCCTGCTGGCCGTGGGGTTCGTGGCCTTCCTGGTCAACGTCGTCGGTACGCTGGGATGGGCGAACGTGCTCAGCCTGGTGGTACCCGAACGGTGGTTGAGGCCTCAGTCGGGCCGGGCAGAGACGTGACGGTTTTGACAACTCGGGTTTGGGCGGGGCGGCTTCACTGCCCCGCCCAAACCTTTCGCTCCACTGGGGGCTTTGTCCCTGTTTAGACTTCCGAAGTTTCCGAAACTTCGGAAGTCTGGAACGGCTTTCCCCCCAAGAGCGAAAGTGCACAGATTAGTCTGCAAAAACAGAGGAGGCAATGTCATGAAAGCGCGAAAGATCAGAGAAGGCATTTACTGGATGGGGGCGGTGGATTGGGATAGGCGATTGTTCGATGCCCTGATCCCGCTTCCCGATGGCACAAGCTACAACGCTTACCTGATTCAGGGCAGCGAGAAAACGGCCCTGCTGGATACCGTTGATCCCAGCATGGCCGACGTACTCATGTTCCAACTGGAGGGCGTGCCACGCGTTGATTACCTGGTCGCCCACCACGCCGAGCAGGACCATTCCGGCACCATTCCCCAGGTCCTGGAAAAGTACGAGAACGTCAAGGTCCTCGCCACCCCCAAAGGGAAGGGAATGCTCATAGACCACTTGTGCATTCCAGAGGAAAGGGTTATCACCGTAGACGACGGGGAGACGCTGTCGCTGGGGGATAGGACGCTGGAGTTTATCCACACGCCCTGGGTGCACTGGCCTGAAACCATGGTGACCTACCTTCAGGAGGATCACATCCTCTTCTCGTGCGACTTCTTTGGCTCCCACCTGGCCACCACGGATCTATACGTCACCGACGAGGCCCGCGTTTACGAGGCGGCCAAGAGATACTACGCCGAGATCATGATGCCCTTCCGCAAGGTCATCCAGAAGAATCTGGAGAAGATCGAAGGCCGTGAGATCGAGCTCATCGCCCCAAGCCACGGTCCCATCTACGACCGGCCAACATTCATCGTGGACGCTTACCGCGATTGGGTCTCGGATGAACCCAAGAACGTGGTGGTGCTGCCTTACATCTCCATGCACGGCAGCACCGCCAAGATGGTGGAATACCTGGTCAGCGCGTTGGCCGAAAGAGGGGTCACGGTGCACCAGTTCGATTTGGCGGCCACCGACCTCGGCAAGCTAGCC
>Ga0208828_1000613_pt1 | contig 15519 bp, 8 predicted proteins | sample Kivu_160m_FD_185487 | JGI IMG/M metagenome (GOLD analysis project Ga0208828, IMG submission 185487) | Freshwater microbial communities from Lake Kivu, Western Province, Rwanda to study Microbial Dark Matter (Phase II) - Kivu_160m (SPAdes)... | ecosystem: Environmental > Aquatic > Freshwater >... | reverse complement strand
TTTTAGATGTTCGTGGATGAGCCGCGCCTGAACGCCGCGGCCGCCGATGTAGTCGCGGCAGACCGCGGGATCGGCGGTCTCGACCCGAACGCTGCGGTCCGTCAGGTCGATGCGGGCCCAAACGCCTTTGTAGCCGAACATAGTGTTTGCCGAGTCGGGCATGGGTTCTCCTTACCAGACCGTTTTGAGCGATTCCTCCCAGCCTTCAGGCCTCAAATGGCGGAGGAAGTATTCCAACGTCAGCTTGGCCAGGTGCTGGGCGCTGTAGCCTGTGATGCCGTGCCGGTGCTCCGGATAGTACATCATGTCGAAGCTCTTGCCCTCTTTTTGAAGGGCGTCGATGAGATGGATCGAGTTGCCCGGATGGACGTTGTTGTCGATCGTGCCGTGGGCGATGAGGAGCCGTCCCTTGAGGTTCTTGGCGTAGGTCAAGGCCGAGCCCTTCTCGTAGCCGTCCTTGTTGGCCTCCGGCGTCCGCATATAGCGCTCGGTGTAGATCGTATCGTAGCTCCGCCAGTCGGTGACCGAAGAGCGGGCGACGCCGGCCGTATAGACGTCGGGATAGCGGAGAATGGACATGCAGGTCATGTAGCCGCCGTAGGAACCTCCCGTGATCCCGACCCGGGCGCCGTCGACATAGGGCCGCTCGCGGAGCTGTTTGACGGCGGCGGCCTGGTCATCCACGTCGACCTGGCCGAACTTGAGGTAGGTTTCGGTCAGGTGCTTTTTGCCGCGTCGCGTCGTGCCCCGGCCGTCGAGCTCCCAGACGAGGTAGCCGAGCTGGGCGAGCTGGGCCTTGGGGCCGGCCGTCTGGAAGGAGTTGCTGTTGCGGTGCGAAGGGCCGCCGTAGACCTGGACGTAGAGCGGGTACTTTTTTGCGGGGTCGAAATCAGCCGGCTTGAAGAGGACGCCGTAGACATCGGTCCGGCCGTCGGCCGCCTTCAGGATTACGAATTCCGGATCCTGGAGACCGAGCTCCTTGACTTTGTCGATGTTCGACGAGGCCAGGTTCCGGATTTCCTTGCCGTCCGATTGGAAGAGCCTTGTCGACGGAGGGACCTTCAGCGAGGAGTGCGTGTCGAGGAAGTATTTCCCGGCGGGGTCGATGGAGACGCCGTGTGTCCCCGGCTCTTTCGTCAGGCGGGCGAGCTTGCCCCCGTCGAGCTTGACCCGGCCGAAATGGGTGTCCATGCCGACGTTGTCGGCGATTGTGAAATAGACCCACTTGTCCTTTTCGTCGATGACGGCGATCGAGCTCGCCTCCCACGCTCCGACGGTCAGGGGGTTGAGGAGCTTTCCGCCGAGGTCGTAGAGGTAGAGGTGCTTCCATCCGGTCCGCTCCGAGCTCCATGTGAACCGCTTGTTGTCGGAGAGGAGCCTGAGATCGTTGTGGAGGTTGATGAAGCAGGGCTCTTCCTCGACCAGGAGAGTCCTGACGCCCCCGGTGACCGGGTCGGCTCCCATGAGCTCGAGCTTGTTCTGGAAGCGGTTGAGGCGCTGGAAGAAAAGCTCTTGGGAATCGTTGCGCCAGACGACGCGCGTGAGGTAGACGTCGGGGGAGCTTTCCGTTCGGACTTCGACGTTCTTGCGGGTGGGGAGGTCGATCACGAACAGCTTGACGTTCGGATTGGCCTGGCCGGCCTTCGGATACCGTTCGAGCTCCAGGATCGTTTCGAAGGCGGGCTTTCGCTCCGGCGTCAGCTCGTGGATGAGCGGGAAGCCGTAAACGGCGCGCTCGTCGAACTGAAGGAAGGCGAGCTTCTGGCCGTCGGGAGACCACCAGAACGCTTCCCTCTGGCTCAGCTCCTCCGGATAGACCCAGTCGGTCTTGCCGTTCATCAGCTCTTCCGAGCCGCCGAAGGTCAGGGGCTCTTCCTTTCCCGACGCCACGTCGAACATCCGCAGGTCATAGCCTTTGACGTAGATGTATTTCATGAAGTCGGGGGAGAAGCCCTGCGCCCCGGCGCCCATGCCCGGGCCGCCGAACCGGCCGGCCATCGCCGGAGGAGGGCCCCCTACGGGAGGCCGGCCCGCGGAGGGAGGCGCTTGGCCGGCGGGCCAAGCCAGCTTGCGCATAGTTTTGTCCTTGAAAAAGTAGACATATTCCTGGCTGTCGGCCGCGAAGCGAAGTCCGGCGTTGCCGGGAAGATAGGTGAAGGCTTGAAAGGGCAGACCAGGAGCGGTTTTTCCCGAGGCTTGGGCGTATGCGGCGATGATGGCCGCCTCGGTCGCCACGTCGAACAGCTTCGTCTTCTTCTGGGTGATCGGATCGACTTTATAAAACACCGTGCTCTTCGTCGCCGGTTCGACTTCGGTCTCCAGCCAGCCCATCCCGTCGGGCAGCCAGGTGACGCGCTGAACGCCCGTCGTCTTGACGAGCTCGAGCTTGGCCCAATCGTCGTAGAGCTTCTTGCCGCGGAGCTGAGGGCCCGCGGCGGCGGGCACCGCGAGTCCCAAACAAACGGAAACGACGAGGATGTCTAGGAATAAGCGCTTCATAACGCCCTCCGATACCATCCACTATACCCAAAACGCGCCAGGTTTGACAACGCTTTTTCCCTCTGTTATAAGCAGGGCGAACCGCAGGAGGTGAACGTGTCCTATATCCAGGAGTCCCATCAGAACCTGCCCCGCGTCCTGGGCCCGGTCAGCATTACGGGCATCGTCGTCGGGACGATGATCGGCTCGGGGATCTTCATCGTTCCGTCGGCCATGGCCGCCGGGCTGCGCCATCCGCTCCTCATGCTCTCCGTCTGGGTCGTCGGCGGCGTGCTGAGCTTTTTCGGGGCGCTGTCCATGTCCGAGCTCGGCGCCGCGTATCCTCAGGCCGGAGGCATGTATGTGTATCTGCGCGAGGCTTACGGCCACCTCGTGGCATTCCTTTTCGGCTGGACGCTCTTTCTCGTCATAGATGCGGGGAGCATGGCCACCCTGGCCGTCGCGTTTTCGTCGAAGTACCTCCCCCAGTTCGTCCGCTTGTCCCCGGCGGAGACGAAGATCGTCGCCATCCTGCTCATCTTCGCCCTGGCCGTCGTCAATTTCCTCGGCGTGAAGTGGGGCGCCCTGGTCCAAAACCTGTTCACGGTCATCAAGCTGGCGGCGCTCATCTTCCTGATCGTCGTTGTGTTCGCCTTTGCGAAAGGCAACGCGTCCAATTTCGTGACCCCCGCCCCGGGCGCCGCCGCGGGCAACATCGCCGGAGCGTTCGGCATCGCGATGGTCGCCGCGCTGTGGGCCTTCAAGGGCTGGGAAGTGGCGACGTTCAGCGCCGGCGAGACCAGGAATCCCCAGAAAAATCTGCCTTTGGGAATTTTCGTCGGTACGCTCCTGGTCATCGCTCTCTATATCGGGGCGAACCTGGCCTATCTCTATGCCTTTCCGGTCGAGGCCGTGGCCGCGTCCAGTCGGATCGCCAGCGACGCCATGAATTTCGCCATCGGGCCGCTGGGCGCGACGTTCATCGCCGTCGCCATCCTCTTCTCGATCACCGGGGCCTGCAACGGCCACCTCCTGACCGGCCCCCGGGTCTATTTCGCCATGGCCCGCGACGGCGTCTTCTTCAAAAACGTGGCCCGGCTCCATCACCGCTTCCTCACCCCCTATTTCGCCATCCTGGCCGTCAGCCTCTGGGCTTCGATCCTGTGCGTCTCGGGCACGTTCGAGCAGTTGTTCACCTACGTCGTCTTCGGCCTGTGGATCTTTTTCGGGCTGACCGTCGGAGCCGTGATGATCCTGCGCAGGAAGCGGCCCGACCTGCCCAGGCCGTATAAGACGTGGGGCTATCCGGTGACGCCCGTACTGTTCATCGCGGCCGCGCTGTACATCTCCATTAACTCGCTGATCAACACGTTCTGGAATTCCTTCATCGGCCTGGCGATCATCCTCCTAGGGATCCCCGCCTACTTCTACTGGAGAAGCCGGTCGAAGGCGGACGGGACGGCGGCCTAAGACATCCCGGATCGAGCGTAAAAAAAAAGGCCGGACGGATGTCCGGCCCTCATGTCGTTGTCTGCGTTCGAGCTCTTAAAATCCGAATTTCACGCCCAACCGGCCGGCCGCCCCGTTCAGATTCAGGTCGTAGGTCTGCTCCTGGGCGAGCTGCCGTTGTCGCCTGGCCTGGTCTATGAACGCGCCGAACATGTGCCCCCAGCCCGTCCGCGACTGGCCGTCGGCCCACTCTCCCAGCAGGTCGAGCCAAGGGTTTTCGGGAAGGGCGGGGTGCTTCAAACCGCGGAACTCGACGAAACGGTATCCGCCTTCGGCAAACACGCGCAGGCTGTCGGCGAGCCGGTATTCGATCCCGAGTCCCGCTTGTCCGCCTGCAGCCCGTTTGCGCTGGAACAATGTCCCCTCGCGGAACGAGCCGAAATGATAGCTCGCGCCGGCGGCGGCGTAGACGCCCCATTTGCGGCCGACGGGGAGGAGATAGTAGAGATTCAAGGTTACGGGAACGATGCGGAAGGCGGCGCCGTTATCGGTCGGGCGGGAATCCATTCCCTGCCAGCCGCCCATCATGTCGTCCTGCCGGCCGCGCTCATTCTGATCCCCGTACCGGCCACGGTGACGAAGATTATTCATGTAGCCGACCCCCAGGCCCAGGCGAAGCCGCGGGGTCAGGGCGGCCTGGAACTCGGCGCCCAGGTTGAGCAGGCCGTGATGCGATTCGGACGAAGCGAAGCCGCCACCGAGGGAAAGCGAAAAGCGCTGATTTTCGGGGGGAATGCCCGCCCGCCGGCCCTGGGCTTGGAGCGCGGCGGCGGTTCCGAGAACGAGGAGTGCGGCGAACGCGATTCCGAAGAGGTATATGGGCCTTCGTTTGTTCATGGCTGCGATATTCTCCTTTTCTTTAATTATATAAAACTTATCGAAATTGTCAAAATAGAATCGGCGGACCGCGCCGGCCCGTTTCGCGACACGGACTTGTCCGCCTTCGACATCATTTAGACAAGCGGAGCAGGGAAACCTTTGCGGACGGAATTCCGGCCGGTGCTCGTATTTGTTTTTTAGGGCCGCTGTTGGTACAATTTTCCCCATACGGAGGGCTACCATGACGACCATGATCAGACGGGATTTTGTAAAGACGATCCTGGCGGGGATTCCGTTGATGGCGCTGGATTGGGATTCGTTCCCCGTAAAGAGAGCGGGGCAGGCCGCCGGCGCGGCCTGGGACGCAATCATCATCGGCTCCGGACTGGGCGGTTTGAGCGCGGCCGCGGCGTTCGCCCGGCAGGGCTTCAAAGCCCTGGTTTTGGAGCAACATACGGCTCCCGGAGGCTACGCCACGACGTTCAAGCGGCCGGGCGGATTCGTCTTCGACGTCTCCCTGCACTCGACGACGGTCGGGGAGAGGAACGGCATCCATAATCTGATCCCCGGCTTCCCCGAGATCGCCGACGTCGAATTCGTCCCGCACAAGACGCTCTATCGGGTCATCTACCCGGACGACGATATCCGCGTCCCGGCCCGGGATGTTCCTGGCTATATCAAGATGCTGACCGACCGCTTCCCCTCCGAAAAAGAAGGGATTGCCGGCTTGTTCGAAGACATGAGAAATCTCGGAGCCGAACTGGCCAAGCTCTCCCAAGCCCAAGGGCAGCCGGATCTGAGCACGTTTCCGAAGACGTATCCCGCCGTCTTCAAATGCTTCGGCAAGACATGGGGCGCGTTGATGGACACGCGGATCAAGGACCCGAAGCTGAAGGCGGTCGTCTCCTCCCTGTGGGGCTATTACGGCCTTCCGCCGTCGAAGCTTTCCAGCTTCTACTACGCGGTGCCCACGTTCGGCTATCTCGATCTGGGCGGGTATTATCCGGTCGGGAAGTCCCAGAAGATCAGCGATGCCTTCGTCAAATTCATCCGGGAGCGGGGCGGCGAGGTCAAGCTCGGTGCGAAAGTCGGCAAGATCCTCACCCGGAACGGAGCCGCGACGGGCGTCAGGACCGTGGATGGGACGGAATATGCGAGCAGGGTCATCGTGTCCAACGCCGACGCGTTCGGCACCTTCCGCGGCATGCTCGACGAACCGGACCTCCTCAAGGAGTATTTGGCCCGCCTGGACAAGTTCAGCGTCAGCCTGTCGTCCTTCCAGGTTTTCCTGGGTTTGAAGAAAGACCTCGTTCGGGACGTCGGCGTCAAGGAATCGGAGATCTTCATCGAGACGGAGTATGATCCCGAGGCGAGCTACAAAGCCTACTTGGAGGGCGATGTCGAACGCGCCGGCCTGGGCGTGACTCTTTACGACAATCTCTACAAAGAATATTCTCCGGGCGGGAAGAACACGATCAATATCATGCTCCTCCATGGCTATGAGCCGTGGAAGAAGTTCGAGGCGGATTATTTCAAAGGGAACAAGACGGCGTACAAAGCGGAGAAAGAACGGCTGGCCCGGATCCTGATCGAAAGGGTCGAAAAGACGCTCCTGCCTGGATTGTCGAAGGCCGTCGAGGTCATGGAGGTCGGAACGCCCCTGACGAACGTGCGCTACACCGGGAATTATCGGGGGGCGATCTACGGCTGGGACCAGACGGTCGACAATTCGACGCCCCGCCGGCTGGGCCATGCCACGCCCATCAGGAACCTCTATCTCTCAGGGGCCTGGACGAGCCCCGGCCACGGCTACGGCGCGGTCGTCGGCAGCGGCCCCGAGTGCTTCGCCGAGATCATGCGAAGCTGGAAGACTTAACCGCTCAGATCTATCGATCAGGACGAGATCGGTTTACCGTTTCTAGAGGTAAGCCGCATCGTCCCCAGGCTTCTGGACGGCCACGAAGATGGCTCCGCTACCGGATAACGAGATTCATCCTTAATCCTAAGCCTTCTTCGATGATCCTGAACAGCGTTGACACCTGGATATCGATCTTGCCGTTTTCGACGCGGGAGATATACGTCTTTTTTGTGCCCGCTTTTTCCGCCAACTGATCCTGCGTCATATGGGCTGCGCGCCGGGCTTCTTTCAACATCTCGCCGATGATGAACGCCTTGGAATTCATCTCGAATCTATCTCGACTACTAGATCCTGATTTGCCGTATCGTTCATTCAAATGTTCTTCAAACGTCTTGATTCTCATCTTTTGGGCCATCGGAAGTGTCTTCCTTTTCATTTCTCCAAGAGGTATCGTTGGCGTAAATTTTCAGCCAATACGAGTTCATTTTTCGGGGTTTTTCGCGATTTTTTCTGAAACGCGTTGAGCAGGACGATCATGTTATTCTCATCAAAGAGACAGAATATTCGAATTGAGCTTCCGCCTTCCGTGATTCTTATTTCGTAAATCCCTTCCGAGCCTTCCATTTTCTTGATGAATTTTGCAGGGATCCGCTCCAATTCCGCGATCAATTTCAAAATGTAATCGCATTTAAGCTTGGCGCTGGCTTCCCATTGCCGATAGGCCTTCTCGAAATAATCTCCGAAAAAAACGATCTTTCTAACCGCCATAGGATGTTACCATATTTGTTAACTGTGATCAAGCACGTCGAATTTAAGATACATGGGAAAAAACGGACGGGATGTCGGGCTTTTCTCAAAAGGATGGATTCTTCTCAGCTTAAAACACGACACGAAACCGATTTGATCAAAGTCCGGCTCCGCGCGAGCGTTTCGAATCAGCCGAAACGGGCCTTGGGGCCGTGGGAAAAGGTCATCATTGTCCCCGGTGACCCCCGGATCTTCCGGCTGAGAAATCCGCCCGGCTTGAAGTCAGGGGGCATCCAGTCGATGACGGACCCGCCGCTTTCGAAGAAATAGGGGCTGACCAGCATGTTCATACCCCCGTCCCGCACGACTCGGAACTCGCTGACGACAAAGGTCTTCTCCTCGTGGAGGTCGTACATCGTTTCGTCGAGCCCCGGTATCGGCTCGAACGGATAGAGCCTTTCGAGAAGGGCCTTTTTGTCCTCGTCCGGGATGAGGTATTCTTCGACCCATCCCCCTCTGGCCAGGACCTTTTGGGACTTGTACGGCAGCCTCGGATCGGCCAGCCAGGCGTTCTTGCTCATTTCGTTCTCCCTTCGTTCGTGCCGCTTTAGCGCTACATAGAGAGGGACGCGCACAGCGGCCCTTTTTCTCACGCGGCCGGCTTTTTTCCAAGCGGGCGCTTCGCCGTCGGGAGGCGTTTAAGATTTGGCATTCCGATGGCCCTAAGATAAAATAATGAAGATTCCATGGACCAAGAGATGAACGCCGCCCCTGCCCTCCGCTCTCGCTTGAGCGCATGGGCGTCTTCCTCGCAAAAAGGCCGGGGTCCGTCTTCCCTTGCCCTCGAAGTATTGGCGGCTCTCGAGGCTTTTACCGCGCTTCCGGTCGGAAGCGGGGAGGAGCGGGCGACGGCGTTCGAGGCGCTCGATGCGACCGGCCGCCATGAGTTCCTCTCCGCTCTCGGAGATGCGGACCTCCTCGAGCGGTGGGCCGAAGCGGTCTTTCGTCTGATCCGAACGACGGAGTTCAGCCTCTTGGATCTATTCCGCCTGCGGCTGAGCGCCCATCCGGAGCGAACACTGTTCCAGGATATGTCCTCTCCGGTCCCTCTCCAATGGACGTACGAGCAGATCGACCGCCGGACGCGATCGATCGCCGCGGCCTTTTATGCGCTCGCCGCCGACCGCGCCGCCGGGCCGCGCGTCGCGATCTTTGCCGAAAATTCGGTCGAGAGCGCCGCCGCGGACCTGGCCTGCCTGTTCTACGACATCCTCGACACCCCCCTCAACACGCACTTCGACGCCGACGTTTTGGTTTGGATTTTCGACCGGCTTTCGATCGACATCGCCGTCGCCGACGCCCTGGAGCGCGTCGACATCCTGGAGCGGGTGCGGGCCCGGACGGCCCGGCCGTTCAAGATCATGACCCTCGACCCGGCCGCGGCTCCGGAGAGCGATTCGACCCTTTTCCTGGCGGATGTGTACAGCCGGATGTCGAGCGCCGAGGTGGAGCGCCTTCTCGACGAGAGGCGCAGGCGGCCCGGCAACGAGGTCGCCACGGTCATGTTCACTTCGGGCAGCACCGGGCAGCCCAAGGGCGTGAGCTTTTCGATCTATCAGCTCGTCGCCAAGCGCTTCGCCCGGGCGGCGGCTCTGCCCGAAGTCGGCGATGATGAAGTCTTCCTGAGCTTCCTCCCTCTCTACCACACGTTCGGCCGATACCTCGAAATGCTCGGGGCCGTCTACTGGGGCGGGACCTATGTCTTTCCCGGCAATCCCTCGGTCGACACCCTGATGTCCCTCCTCCCTAAGGTCAACCCGACGGGCTTCATCAGCGTCCCCATCCGCTGGGCCCAGCTTCACGAGCGCTGTCTCGAACGGATCGATGCCGCCGGTCCGGGCGCCGATCCGGAAGCCGTCATGCGGAGCGTCGTCGGGAAAAGGCTCCGCTGGGGACTGTCCGCCGCCGGATACCTCGACCCGAAGGTGTTCCACTTTTTCGAGCGCTGCGGCGTCGCCCTATCGAGCGGATTCGGGATGACCGAAGGAACGGGCGGCATCACCATGACGCCGCCCGGGGGCTACGTCGACAACACGCAGGGCCGGCCGCTGCCCGGCATGCGCGTCCGGCTGAACGAAAAGGGCGAGCTCGAGATCAGCGGGCACTATGTCGCCCGGTACCTCGAGGACGCCGGGCCCGGAGATCTCATCCCTTACCCCGAAAGCCCAGAGAAGGACGTCTGGCTGGGCACCGGCGACGTCTTCCGGAAGCTCGACAACGGCTATTTCCAGATCGTCGACCGGATCAAGGACATCTACAAGAACAACCGCGGGCAGACGATCGCCCCTCTCAAGGTCGAGAGCAAGTTCATCGGAGTTCCCGGCATCCTGCGGACGTTTCTCGTCGGGGACGGCCGGCCGCACAACGTCCTGTTCATCGTCCCCGACCGCAGCGACCCGGTCCTCGGCGCCGGACTCGCCGCGGAGAACGAGCGCGAGTATTACCGCCGGATCGTGACGGCGGCCAATGCCGGCCTGCCGACGTACGAGCGCGTCGTCAATTTCGCCCTCCTCGACCGGGATTTCGACCGGGAGCGGGGAGAGGTCACGGCCAAGGGCTCGTTCAACCGCAAGGCCGTCGAGCGGAATTTCGAGCTCCTGATCGAGTCCCTCTATCGCCTCAATCATGTCGACATGGTCTCGGGCGAACTCAGCGTCCGGATCCCGCTCTGGTTCTACCGCGATCTTGGCATTCTCGAAGACGACATCCTGTTCCGAGAGGACGGCCTGCACGACCTGAACAGACGGTTGATCCTGCCCTTGCGGAAGGGCGGCGAACCCGGAACGGTCAGAGTCGGCGATCTCGAATATCCCGTGACGGCCGGGATTCTCGACCTCGGGCTCTTCACCCGCCAGCCCCGCCTGTGGATCGGTAATCCGAGCCTCGTCCGTTTCGCCCCTTGCAAGGACGGCTGGGACGTTCCGCTCGAGGGCGTTTCGGACAGGATTGTCCTTCCGGCCGCCGGAGGCGAAGCCAAGCCGGACTGGAGCGGCGAGCCCGCCCGCATCGCGGACGGCCACGTCCGGACCATCCACCGGCTCGTCGCGCGGGCGTTCTTTGCGGAGGGAGAGACGGCCGCGGCGGCCTTGGAAGAGATCGAAAAGATCTTCGGCGAGCCCCAGCTTCGAACATCCTCCGTCCTCCGCGGCCGTCTCGAAGCGCTCTCGCGGCATCTCGAGGAGAGCGTTCGCTGCGCCGCCTATCGCATCCTCCTTCTAGACGAACCCAATCCCGAGTACAGCCGGGCTCTTTCGGCCTTCGTCCAGTCGGGACTCTCCTTCCTCAACGAGGGGTCGGTCGAGATCATCGCCTCCTCGCGGCTCGGCCAAGGCCGCTTCGACGCCCTCCGCCAGAGGCTGCTCGCCTACCGGGAGCAGATGGCATGGCCGGCGAACGCCGTCTCGAGACTCCAGTTCGAGCGGATCTTCCGCCTCCTGACGAATTTCTGCCGCTACCATCCCGAATACTACGGCAGTGTCCGGGCGGAGCTGGCCGGTTGGGCTCTCCATCGATCCGACCCGCAGCTGGCCAGGAAAGCGGAAGCCTTCCTTGGAGATCTGGAGAAGGAGCCCGGGGGCGCACGAGTCGAAGGCGGACCCGGGGCTTCGGAGGAGACCTGGTCCGAGCGTTTGGTCTTCGACGAAGAGATCGAGCCGGACGAAGCGGAGGCCATCGGACGGATTTTGCGGTCGAACGATTTCCTCAAATGGTCGCTGGCACTCGCTTGCGACGTCGAAAAATTCAGCCTCGAGGACGTGCCGCGGGGCGGGATCTGGGTGTCGAAGTTGGGCGGGATCCACGGCCGCCGTTCCTACCGCGTCGCTGTAGCGGTTGGCGGAGGAAATCCGCGCGACCTAAAGCTCGTCCTCGACGAGCGCGGCGAGATCGCTCTCCCCGAAACTCGTCTGTGGCGATTGACGATCGCCAGTTTCCCATACGGGCAGCGCGTGCTCTCCCCCCTGGGCTGGTACCTGCCCGAGAGCGGCGTCCTGTCCGTGCAATACCCCGGGGGGCTCGACCTTTGGGAGAAAATCCGGGAGTTCGCTTCGCTCCGCGGCGAGGACGGGCTCACTCAGGTCCCGACCGTCTGGCGCCGCCTGTTCATCGAAGCCCTGTCGGTTTTTTTCCGGGCCTGGCACTATTCGTCGCGCCGGATCGTCCCGGGAATCGTCTCTCCGTCCAACGTCGTCGTCCCGGAGCTCGATTATTTGGAGGAGCCGATCCTCTTGTCCTTGGTCGGCTGGAAGCCATACGTGAACACGCTCTCTCTCGTCCGGCCGATGATGGTCAATTTCTATCTCAAGACGGCCGCCCATTACCCGTGGACGAGGGGCGTGCTCGATGTCGAATGGATTTTCGACGCTTGCGTCGAAGCTCTGGGCCTGTCGGACGCCAGGACGTTCCTCGAACGCCTGTTTTCGGACCTCGGCGGAACGCCTCTCGCCGGTCCGGACGGAAGGAGCCTTAGGGACGTCCTGCGCGCTTATCTCGACGATGTCAAAAAGGGATTCATCATTCCCCTGCCCGCGCTCAAGGCGATGGACCGCTACAAGCTGTGGGAGATGGGAAACGATTTGGCTCCCGCCGCGGAGAAGGAAGCCGCGCTCCTCGACGCGCTCCGTCTCTACCGGTTCGACCGCTTCCCGGAGTTCATCCGGTTCTATCTGTACAGGCACACATTTTTCGCCGGGGCGGACGAGAAGACGCGCGCGGCGTTCGACCGCCTCCTGGCCCGTATGGCGGCGGAAGCCGAAACGCCCGCCTTCCAGTTCCTGGAGCTGTCCGACCTCCAGGCGGCCATCGGGAAGGATGACGATCGGCTCATCTTCAGCCGGATGGTCTTTCCCCGCCACCGCGGAGCGAAAGCCCTGGAGATCCTCAAGGTGGGCGAAGGCGGCATGAAACACGTCATCGTCCAGTCCCACCTATTCGATCGGAAGGGGAAGCCCTATGTCTTCGGGGAAACGCTCGACCCGGCCGATATCGGGCGGCTCTACCGGCTGTTCTTCAAAGAAAATTACCCGAAGCGGATCTCGGAGCAGGACCGCTATTACGTCGCCAAGGACGACCAGGAGAGGGTCGTCGGCGGCCTCTGTTACAGGATGCTGTCCCGGCACGTGGCGTTCATCGACGTCCTCGTCGTCGCCTCGGCGCTCCAGGGCGGAGGCCTCGGCGAAGCGATGCTCGAGGACTATTGCAGCCGGATGGCCGGGGCGGGAGCGGCGCTCATCCTGACCCACTCCTACTTGCCCGGATACTTCCTCCGCCGCGGCTTTAAGGAAGACAAGAAATGGGGAGCCCTGGTCCGGGCTCTCTGACCAGTCTCGGCCGCTTTTATGTTAATGGTCGATTTGGGGAGGGTGGCCATGGCCAAGCGTTCGACACTCGGCGCCGCCGTTCTTGTCTTGTCCTTGGTGCTATGTGCGTTTCTTGCCGGGCGACAAACGGAGCCAGGGGCTGCATCGCGCGTGATCGAGAAGGGCGATTTCCGCTTCTCGTATGACGAACGCGGGATTTCCGCGCTGGCCAATCCGCACGACCCGTTCGGCGCGACCTTGATGCCGGCGGCCGCGTCCTTCGGCCCGGCGGGAGGGCGGAGCCAGGGGAGCGGCCGAGCGCCCGTTCTCGGGCTCATCCTCCGCTATCGGCCCGCAGGTTCCGAAGGCGATTGGACCGAGATCTCCTCGCGCGGACCGAAATGGGAGGCTTCGCCAGAGAGCGGAACGGTCCGCTATGCGAGCGGCGCGGACGCGGATCCGCTCAAAGTCGTCGAAACGTTCCGAACGGACGGCCGCGTCTTCGACTGGACGATCGACCTCGAGGCGGCCGGTTCGGCTGCGGTCGAGGTCGGCGACCTCGGCATCAGCGTCCCCTCGGCCGGGCCGATGGGCGAGAATCCCGCCCAGATCTTCGAGCGGGGATTCCTGCGCCACCAGTTCGTCTCGGGCCACGGTTCGTTCTTCTACTTCGTCCGCGCTTCGGGCGCGCCGCCTTTCCTGCTGGTGACGGTCCTCCCCGGAACAAAGCTCGAATACGCGGCCGGCACGGGCCGCGGCGGGGCCCAGTTCTTCGTCCACTCCGCTCGAACGGGCGGCGCCGAGACGCGCGGCACCTGGCGCCAGGCTCATACCTCGCTCGAGCTCGATCCGGCTAAGGGGCCCGGCCGCAAAGCTTCCTACGGTTTCCGGATGCAGTGGGCCGCAAGCTATGAAGAACTCCGCGATCTCCTGCTCCGGGAAGGATTGTTCGATATCCGGGTCGTGCCGGGCATGACCGTACCCGAGGACCTGACCGCCCGCTTCTCCCTCCGGACCAAAGCGAAGGTGGAGGAGATCCGGCCGGAGTTTCCAGCCCGGACGAAGGTCAGGGCCCTACCGCCGTCAACACCGGATCGCCTTCTCTATGAAGTTTCGTTTACGAAGCTCGGCGAGAACATGCTGACCGTCGTCCACGACGGCGGCCGAAAGACCTATCTGGAATTCTTCGTCACGGAACCCCTGGAGACGCTCATCAAGAAGCGGGCCCGGTTTCTCGTCGAAAGACAGCAGGTCAAGGACCCATCCAAATGGTGGAACGGCGTCTATGCGCCGTACGACATGGCGGCCAAGACGGTGCGGACGGTCGAGGACCCGGACATCTTTCTCGACCGCATGGTCTATGCCCTGACCTGCGACGACCCGGGGCTCTCCAAGGCCCCCTTCATCGCCTCGAAGAATGTCGCTTTCCCGGACAAGAAGGAGATCGAGTCCCTCGAATACTACCTAAAGAATTTCGTCTGGGGCGGGCTGCAGAGGCGCGGCGACGAGGCGCCCTACGCTTACGGCGTCTACGGCACGCCGAACTGGTACATCAATCGCGACCCCGCCCGCCGCATCGCTTACGCCGACTCACTCGTCGACAGCGCCAGGGCCAAAGCCGACCTCGACAAAGAGCATGTCTGGCGCTCCTATGACTATCCGCACGTCGTCATGCTCTATTTCCACATGTACCAGATCGCGAAGATGTATCCCGGCCTGTCGGCCTACCTCGACGCCGCGGGCTACCTCGAGCGAGCCTACGAAACGGCCCGCGCTTTCTATACATATCCGTACGAGATCTACCCTCTCTATTACGAGACGTACAAATGGGGGCTCTATAACGAACTCGTCGTTCTCGACCTCATCGACGCCCTGGACGAGGAGGGATTACCGTCCAAGGCGGCATGGCTCCGGGCCGAATGGGAGAAAAAGACGAAATATTTCGTCTATGACGATCCCTATCCTTTCCGCTCGGAGTACGCTTTCGACCGGACCGCGTTCGAATCGAGCTATGCCCTGGCCAAGTACGGCGCGACGCACGACATGGCGGCCGACCAGAACCTGTGGTTCGACATCAAGCTGAAAAAATGGTACTCGCATCCGAACGTCCGGCGCGAGGACTCGCGAGCTTTCATGGACCGCCAGCTGGCCTCGGGGCTCGCCGTGCGGGGCTGGCTCAATCCGGCCTACTATACGCTCGGCTGCGATCCGGGCGTCAGCTACATGGCGGTAATGGGAGGCTGGGGCGTTCTGGATTATGCGCTCAACTTCGCGCCTGATCCGTTCGGTTGGCTTGGGCTGGGCTATGCGTCCTATCTCAGCTCGTGGTGCCTGATGAATACGGGCCGGCCGGAGACGAACTTCGGCTTCTGGTATCCCGGTCCGGAGAACGACGGAGCCTCGGGCTGGCAGTTCCAGACGGCCAAGGCCGGCGGAGCCTGGATGGGGTCGAGCTATCCCGGCGGTGTGAGCGTGCCCCGCGGGCCTTGGCGTTATGACGGCGAGATCGACCTCGGCTACGGCGGGGCTCTGCGTATGGCGGCGACCGTCGTCACCCGGGATCCCGTCTTCGGCTGGTTGGCCTACGGCGGGGCGATGACGGAGCGGGACGGGAAACTCGAGATCCAGCCGCGGGACGGCTTGCGGCGGAGGTTCGCCGCCGTCGTACCCGATGCGGGCCGGCAGTCCCCGGAAGATATGCGTCGGCTGAAGGTTGAGCTCGGGCGGGACGGCTTCCTCGCCGATGGGCCG
>Ga0208828_1000612_pt1 | contig 15522 bp, 10 predicted proteins | sample Kivu_160m_FD_185487 | JGI IMG/M metagenome (GOLD analysis project Ga0208828, IMG submission 185487) | Freshwater microbial communities from Lake Kivu, Western Province, Rwanda to study Microbial Dark Matter (Phase II) - Kivu_160m (SPAdes)... | ecosystem: Environmental > Aquatic > Freshwater >... | reverse complement strand
CCCAAGGCACCTTTTGGCCGTTCATCCGGACCCACTCGCGGGGCATGAACTGCTCCGGCGTCCGGAAGTCCCAGCCGCCCGGAACGTCGAGCAGGTCGAGCCGGTCGTTGACGATGATCCCCGGCTGGAGCTCGCGGATCATCTTCAGCAGCTTCTCCGAATCCCAGTCGGCCTTCCCCTTCCCGTCCTTCCCGGGGAACGAGTAATCCATGAAGAGGCAGTCGATCGTGCCGAACTGGGTCAGGAGTTCGCGGACCTGGGCGAAGAGGTAGGCGCGATACTTGGCCATGTCCCGGTTCCTGGCTTTTTCCCGATACTCTGCGTTGCCGGCCATCGGATGATTGCGGTCCACGGTGTAGTCGGGATGGTGCCAATCGAGCAGAGAGTAATAAAAGCCCACCTTCAGGCCTTCGGCCCGCATGGCTTCGACGAGCGGCTTGATGAGATCCTTGCCGTAGGGCGTCTTGGTCGCCTTGTAATCCGTATGCTGCGTATCCCACAGGCAGAAGCCCTCGTGGTGCTTCGTAGTGATGACAAAGTACTTCATCCCGGCGGCCTTGGCCGCGCGGGCCCAATCCTTCGGATTGTAGAGGTCGGGATTGAATTCGTCGAAGTACTTCTGGTAGACCTCGTCCGGGATGTGCTCCTGGTTCTTGACCCACTCATGGCGGGCGGCGAGGGCGTAGGTCCCCCAGTGGATGAACATCCCGAAGCGGGCCTCCGTCCACCATTTCATCCGGGCTTCCTTCTGGGCCGCGGTTTCCTGGGCCGCGACGGCGGGAGCCGCCAAGGCCAGGATGAGCGCGAGTACGAGCCCGGCCGCGGCGGCCGATCCGATCATGACCTTCCCCCACATGGATTCCTCCTCTCTATGACAAGATCGCTATCCGATCGCCGGCGGCCGGCGTTCGCTCCTCAACAGAACCAGCATGAAAGCCAGGCCGACCGCGAAGAACACGATGATCGCCAGCACCGAATGGCGCATGCTCCCGGTCAGGGCTTCGATGGCGCCGAAGCTGAAGGTACCGCCGACCGTGGCCAGCTTCTCCATGACGTCATAGAAGCTGAAAAACGAGGTGTGGTCCTGGGTGGGCGGCAGCATCTTGGAATAGGTCGAGCGGGCCAGGGCCTGGGAGCCGCCCATGACCAATCCGACGCATACGGCGACGACGATGAATCCCGCGGCGTCCGTGATGAAATACGCTCCGACGCAGATGAGGACCCAGATGACGACCGAAACGATGAAGGCCCGGATGTTGCCCAGCCGGCCCGACAGCCTGGCAAAGAGCCACGCTCCGAGCATCCCGATGAGCTGGATGACCAGGATTGTGGCGATCAGCACTTCGGCCTTGAGCCCGAGCTGCTTCTCGCCGTACGTTGCGGCCATGAACATGACGGTCAGCAGGCCCATCGTGACGAAGAAAAAGCCGAACAGAAAAAGCTTCAGCCGGGGCATCGTCCGGATCTGTCGCCACACGAGGCGGAGCTCCCGGTACCCCCCGAAGAGCGCGCCCGTCCCCTTGTTTCGATGCCCGAACGTGTATTTGGGAAGGCGGGAGAACGTGATCTGGGAAAAGCCCAGCCACCAGACGCAGACGGTCAGGAACGAGAGCTTGGCCGGCAGGAGCGCGTCCGTGATGCCGAACCACTGCGGCTTCATGATGACGACCAGGTTCAGGACGAGGAGGATGACGCTGCCGAAGTAGCCCATCGCATAGCCCCGGGCGCTGACCCTGTCCTGCGCCTCGGGCGCGGCGATGATGGGCAGGAAGGAATTGTAGAAGACGATGCTGCCGCCGTAGCCGAGCGTCCCCAGTGCGAAGGCGACGACGCCGAGCTCGATCGTCGTTGCGTCGAAGAAAAAGAGCGCTCCGCAGGAGAGCGCGCCGATCCAGGTGAAGGCTTTCATGAAGGCCTTGCGCCGCCCCGTGTAATCCGCGATCGACGACATCAGCGGCGATGCCAAGGCGATGAGAAGATACGCCGCGGCGATGGCCCAGGAGTAAAGGACGGTGTTGATGATTCGGAGGCCGAAGAACGAGACGGTGAAGCCGGCCGCCGTCCGCGTGACCTGGTTGTAATAGACCGGAAAGACGGCCGAGGAGATCGTCAATTGATAAACGGAGTTGGCCCAGTCATAGAAGACCCAGCCGCGGATGATTTTCTTGTCGCCCTGGGGGATCGAAAGCCGGGGAGAATTCTCGGTCATCGGCGCCTACTATAATGAAATCCGCCCCGCCGGGTCAATCCGTTCCTGCTCGAGGATATCCGCCCGGGCCGGCCCGGCGCCGCCTCATCCAGACGCAAAAAATGAAATAGTCGAAGACGGCCAAAAACAGGAGGAGTCCGACCTCGCCGGCCAGCATCTTGGCGTTGAGGACCGTCGTCCGCTTTCCCCCCGACTCCCGCGAGACCCAAGTCCCGCGGTTCTTGATGAAGATCGGCAGGAACATATGCCCGCGCGACATCGTCGTGACGCGCCTGTTGAGATACGACGAGCCGCTCTGATAGACCTCGACGTTGGTCCGCTTGTAGGGGACGAACAGAAGGGCCAAAAGGATCAGCGACCCGAAGATCTTGAAGACCCGCTTGCCGCACTCCCGCACGGGACCATTATGCCACAGCCGGCACCTCGATCCTAATTTTGCGTGAGATGCCTTGACTCGCATCGAATTCCGAATATACAATGGGCGCTGGATTTCCGCATGACCGTTCAGATCGTCGTCATCTTCGTCCTGATGATCGCCGCTTACGCCGCGGCGAAAATTCTGAAATGGTCGGTCGAGCTGAGCATCCTCGCCTCGGCCGTCGTCGGCGGGATCGCCGGAGCGTTCGTCAAGACGCCTCCCCTCGCCGAGCTCCCCCGCCACCTTGTCGAGGGCTGTTTCCCCTACCTCGATGTCATGCTAGTTTTTTCCACCGCGACGATCTTCATGGCCATCGTCAGCGAATCCGGCGGCGTCCAATACGTCGTCCGCGGCACGATCCGGCTTTTCTACAACGTCCGGATCCTGGCCCTCCTCGTCTTGATGATCATCGTCCTCATCCCCGGCGCCCTGACCGGCGCGGGAAGCGTGTCCCTGCTCGTCGTCGGGGCGCCCGTCGCCCTGGCCTTGGGCTACCTCGGGATCCCCAAAAGGAAGGCCGCGGCCATGCTGTTCATCTTGGCCGGGCTGAGCGCGGCCGCCCCGCCGGTCAACATCTGGGCCATGATCCTCTGCGCCGGAACGGCGATTCCGTATGTCGGTTTCGAGTTCACCCTCGGAATCCCAGTCCTCGTCCTGGGAACGTTCACCGCCCTCTTTTTCGGCTGGAAAAAGGAAGGAACGCTGAACAAGCAGGCCGCCCTGGACGCCATGCCCGAAGTCCCCGCCGGAATGTCCTGGTGGCGCGTCCTTCTTCCCTTCCTCGTCTTCTTCGGCATGGTCGCCGCGTCCCGGATCTGGCCGTTCGCCACGCCGATCTTCGGACTCCCGCTCGAATTCACCGCCTCTGCGCTCGTCGCCTGGGCCGTCAGCCCCAAGAAGATCAAAATTCTCGAGCTTTCACGGAACACGATGAAGCGGCTCCTGCCCCTCCTGGCCACGATCATCGTCGTCGGAATGCTCCAGCAGGTCATGACCGCGACGGGAGTCCGGGGCCTGGTCTCCTATGCCGTCATCATCACGCCGCTCGTCCTCCTCTATATTCTCCTGGCGGTGATCATCCCCGTCTCCGAGGGGATCCTGACCTACGGCGCCGCGGCGATCCTCGGCATCCCTCTTATCTGGTTTTTCGATTCGATCGGCCTGCACGCGACGGTAGCCATCGCCGGCTTGAGCCTGCTCTGGCCCCTGGGCGACGGCCTCCCGCCGACGGCCCTCATCGGCCGCTTGAGCGTCATGGTCTCCGATTACAAGGAGTCCTACGGCTCCTTCCTGAAGGCGACCTGGGTTCCCTGGGTCGTGATCACGGTCTTCGGAATCCTGATGGTCGTCTTCAGCGATAAGCTCTCCTTCCTCGTCCGGTGGAGCATGTAGGGAGGATGAGATGACCATCATCATGTTCTTGTATTATTTGATCACGGCTTTCATCGTCGTCATGGTCGCCTGGAATTTCGTCCGCGAGAAAAAAACCGTCAACGACATGGTCCTGTATCTCCTGGTCCTCATTCCGCTCATCCTGAGAATCTTGAGGGTGAAATGACGACCGCTGAAAACTATAATCAATGTCATCCTGAGCGCAGCGAAGGATCCCGTTCGGCGTGGCGATGGTCGGGAGGACTCCGGTGATTTCTCGCGAATGGAAAATCAAATCCATCCTCTTGGCCGTTGTCGTCCTCCTCATGGTCTTCGGCGGCCTGCCGCTTTACAAGCACCGCCACGCTCGGGTGCCCGTCGTCGCCGGTCCGGGCGTGACGAGAGTCATCAAACTGAGTCAATATGTCCCGAGCCTCAAGGGGTCCCCCGCCGACGCCGACGTGTTCGTGCTGGAGGGCAAGGAGCCCGGCGGCAAGATCCTCGTCATGTCCAACACCCACGCTAACGAGCCGGCCGGGTTGATGGCGACGTTCATCATGATCGAGAACGCCGCGGTCGAAAAAGGAACGCTCTACGTCATCCCCCAGTTCAACGCCAGCGCGAGCCGGAACACGAAGCCGGGCGACGGCTATCCCCTTTACTTCGACATCCCGACGGAATGGGGGGCCAAGCGCTTCCGGATGGGAAACCGCGACGCCTCCCCTCTCGAACAGTGGCCCGACCCCGACGTCTACGTCCACTACCCCGACAAGCAGCTTTTCTCCTTCAACGACGTCCGCAACACCAACCGGACCTGGCCGGGGCGGGCCGATGGGCCGCTCACGGAACGCGTGACGTTTGCGGCGATGGAAATGATGCGGCGCGACAAGATCGACGTCGCCATCGACATGCACGGTGCGGAGACGATGTTCCCCGTCACCAATTGCATCGTCGCCCCCCAGAAGTCGGCCAAAATCGCGACGCTTGTCTCCCTGAACGTCAAGGCCATGGAGGGTTTCGACAATCACGTCGAACCGTCGCCGGGCAATTTCCGCGGGCTTTCCCACCGCGAGATCGGAGATTTCTCGGACACGATACCGTTCCTGCTCGAAGCGCCCATCCCCTTCCTCGACCAGCCGACCGGACCCAAGACGGTCAAGCTCCTCCTCGACGGCAAGGATCCCTTCCTCCTCAGCCTGTCCAAGAAGAAGAAGCTCTTCGTCCCCTACGACGAAAACGGCTGGTCCATGGAGAAACGGGTCGGGCAGCACCTCTCGGTGACCTTGGAGATCATCCGTCAATACACGAAAAAGAATCCGGAAACGGCCGTCAAGGTCACGGGCATTCCCCGCTACGCGGAGGTGATCAAGGCCGGGGTCGGGCACTATTTCCACGACCCGGCCAAGGCCGCCCCGGCGTCGATTCATTATGAGTGAGATCCCCGATCCGCCTTTTGGTTCGATACGGCATTTTCCCGCTTAGGAGATCCATCATGGCCTTCAATCCCAGCGTCGCCCGGCCGGCAGTCGCCGCGGCGTTCCTCTCTCTCATCCTCGTCCTGACCCTGGCTCCCGCGCCGGGGCCCACGCCCGAACCGGCCGACGTCGACGTCCCCTCAGACAATTGTACGGTCATCATGGCCGGCAAGGACGCCACCCCCGACGGATCGGTCATCACCACCCACACGGCAGACTGCGGCTCCTGCGACTGGACCTGGCGCAAGGTTCCGGCCGCCGACCACAAACCCGGCGAGATGCGCAAGCTCTACCACATCTCCCAGATGAAAACCTGGCCGCCCAAGGAAGGCCTGAAATGGGACCTGATCAAGAAGGATTTCACGGGCGTCGAGATTCCCGAGCCGCCCCATACCTATGGATATATGCACGGCGTCTTCGGCTACATGAACGACCAACAGCTGGCCATCGGCGAATCGACCATCGGCAACCAGCGCAAGCTCAACAATCCCACGCCCGCCGCCAAGACCGACATCACCATGCTCTCCCTCCTGGCCATGGAACGGGCCAAGACCGCCCGCGAAGCCATCCAGCTCATGGGCTCGCTGGCCGAGAAATACGGCTACGGATTCGTCGACGGCGGCGAGATGCTGGCCGTCGCCGACGCCAAGGAAGTGTGGATCTTCGAGATCATTCCGGTCGGTCCCCTGTGGACCCCGGAAAGCGGCAAGCCGGGCGCGGTCTGGTGCGCCCAGCGCATCCCCGACGACCACGTCAGCGTCTGCCCCAACGAGTCGCGGATCGGCGCCGTCAATGTGGACGATAAGGATCATTTCCTGGCCTCCTCGAACGTCATCTCCTGCGCGGTCGAAAACAAGCTCTACGACCCGGCGAGCGGCAAGCCCTTCAGCTGGAAGCACGCCTACTCGCCCGCCGAAGGCGGGGCGGCCAGCAGCCAGGGGCGGCGCGCCCGCCTGTGGCGCTTCTTCGACCTCGTCGCCCCCTCCCAGAAATTCAGGCCCGAAACGGGCAACATGGACCTGCCTTTTTCGGTCAAGCCGGACAAGAAGGTCTCCGTTCAGGATGTCATGGCCATGACCCGGGACAAGTGCGAAAGCACGATCTTCGACCCCGTCCGGGGCATCCGCGGCGGGCCGTACCTGAATCCCAACTACTACGCCGGGACGCGGACGATCGGCACGCGAAACGCCGAATACACCACCGTGACCCAGTGCCGAAGCGGATTGCCCGACCCCGTCGCGGGAATCGTCTGGCTGGCCTGGGGCGCCCAGGACACGGCCTGCTACATGCCGTTGTATGCCGGCGTGACGAGGATCCCCAAATCGTTCAATGTCGGGGACCATTGGGAGTTCAACCGGGGCTCGGCCCGCTGGGCGTTCGACTACGTGGACTTCCACACCCAGGTGGCCTACGCCGATGCCATCCAGGACGTCAAGAAAGCCCAGCAGGAATGGGAGGCCGGCGCCCTGACGAAAATCCCGGAGATCGACAAGCAGGCGGCCGAGCTCTATGCCAAGAGTCCCGCCAAGGCCGTCGAGCTGCTGACCAAATTCAGCAACGAGAACACCGAGAAGGTCGTGGCGGCTTGGTGGGACCTCGGCGACAAGCTGCTCGTCAAGTACAACCACTTCGGCTTCTATGATCAGGAGAAGCGCGGCCGGAGCCGGGCCAAACCGGCGCCGGAGATCTGGCGCAAAGCCGTGCGCATGGCCGACGTCCTGACGGAACCCGAGCCGCAGAGATGACAGGCTTCCTGTCATCCTGAGCGAAGCGAAGGATCTCGATTAAATAGATGGGGACATGTTCCGAATTCCCCCTAGGAACGTATTTCGACGCGAAAGAAATGTCGATATAATGACAGAGCTAAAATATGCTTTGGTAATTCGGTACGTGTCCCTCCTGAGCGAAGCGAAGGATCTCGATAAAATGAATGGGGACATGTTCCGAATTCCCGAAGAGAACGATCGGAAGCGTTGAAAAAGCCCAATGGCTATGACAACGGGAAGATCAGCTTTGGTAATTCGGTACGTGTCCCCGATTTCTAAAAGGAGAGAGTAACATGATCTTGAAGAAACGCTGGCCACTCGTCGCCCTATTCGCCGTCCTGGCGCTGTCCGGCGCTCACGCCCTCGTCGCGCCGCGGCCGGCCGCCGAAGAAGACCCCCTGGCCGACCTGAAGTCCGACGCCTGCACCGTCATCATGGTCGCGAAAGGAGCTTCGGCCGACGGTTCGACCATGACCACGCACACCTGCGACTGCGGGACGTGCGATTGGACGTGGGGCCACGTCCCGGCCGCCGATCACAAGCCCGGAAGCACACGGAAGATCTGGCACATCAACCAGTACACGACCTGGAAGGAAGGACCGAAGTGGCAATTGGCCCCGACGAAAGGCGACACGGGCTTTGCCATCCCGGAAGTTCCCCACACCTACGCCTATCATCACGGCATGTTCGGCTACATGAACGAGAATCAAGTGGGGATCTCCGAGTCCACGCTCGGCACCGTCCGCAAGCTTGTCAACAACACGCCGTCGGCCAAGATCGACCTGACAATGCTCTCGCTGCTTGGCATGGAGCGCTCGAAAACGGCCCGCGAATGCATCCAGATCATGGGCGAGCTGGCCGAAAAATACGGATACGGCTTCAACGACGACGGCGAGATGTTCGCCGTCTCGGATCCGAACGAAGTCTGGATTTTCGAGATCATGCCGGTCGGCCCGCTATGGGCGCCCGAAAGCGGCAAGCCCGGCGCGGTCTGGTGCGCCCAGCGCATCCCCGACGACCACGTCAGCGTCTGTCCCAACGAGTCGCGGATCGGCGAGATCGACCTATCCAACAAGGACTATTTCATGGCTTCCTCGAACGTCGTTTCCTGCGCCGTGGAGAACAAGCTCTACGACCCTGCGAGCGGCAAGCCGTTCAGCTGGAAGCGTGCCTACTCTCCGGCCGAGGGAAGCGCGACCAGCAGCCAAGGCCGGCGCGCCCGCCTGTGGCGGTTCTACAACATCGTCGCTCCATCCCTCAAGCTCGGTCCCGAGACGCCCAATATGGACCTGCCGTTCTCGGTCAAGCCCGACAAGCCGCTGTCCGTCCAGGACGTCATGACCATCACCCGCGACAAATGCTACGGGACGCCGTTCGATCCGGTCAAGGGCATCCGCGGCGGCCCGTACCTCAATCCCAACTACTACGGCGGAACGCGCAAGATCAGCGTGGCCAACGTCGAGTACACCAGCCTCGTCCAATGCCGGGGCGGCCTGCCGAACGACATCGGCGGCATCGTCTGGCTGTCGTTCGGTCCGCAGGACACGGCGTGTTACATGCCCCTCTACGCGGGCATCACGGCCGTCCCCAAGTCGTTCATGGTCGGCGACCATTTCGTATTCAATCGGGCCTCCGCCCGCTGGGCATTCGACTACACGGACTTCCATGTCCAGGTGATCTACTCCGAAGCGATCGAGGACGTGAAGAAAGCCCAGGCCGAGCTCGAGACGCCCGTCGTCCAAAAGATTCCCGAGATCGACAAACAGGCCCAGGAGATCTACGCCAAGAACAAGGCCAAGGGCCGGGAATTCCTGACCAAATTCTGCGTGGACAACGCCGACAAGGTCGTCAACGCCTGGTGGGAGCTGGGCGACAAGCTCCTCGTCAAGTACAATCACTTCGGCTTTTATGACGGCCAGGCCCGCCGGCGCGGACGGGGCAAGCCCGCCCCTTCGATCTGGCAGAAGGCGGTCCGGATCGCGGACATCCTGGCCGAACCGGATCAACAGCCGCCTCAGAGATAGAATAAGGGGGACATGTTCCGAATTCCCTAAAGGAGCGATCGCAGGCAGATCGGTATAAAGAATTCGGTACGTGTCCCCGATTTATTAACGAAAGGAGAACTAATATGTGGAAAAGGACTCTTATCATCGCCGCTCTTCTTGTCCTGGCCCTCCCCTGGGTCGGATCCGGCCAGGGCCAGATCCCCAAGGCCAAGCTTCCGGTGCTGACCACTTCGGCCGGGCAGTCGAACGACGTCAACACGGTCAACGCGATTCTCGAAGAAGCCGAGATCAAGTATGATTATTGCGACGTCCCAACCGTCGAGATGGTCCAGGCAGGCGTCGGACTCGCCAGCAAGCAATCGGCCGAGGGCTTTCACGTCGAGTCCTATACGGATACGGCCAAGTTCCCGATGAAAACGCCTTACCAATCGATCATCATCGCCATCGGCGCCAGCCTCAAGGGCATGGGCGCGTCGGGCCTGACCACCGATACCGAGGAGGCCCGGGTCAAGAAGATCGTCGAATTCGCGAAGAAATCCAAGATCTACATCATCGCGGTCCACGCCGGCGGCGAAGCCGCCCGAGGGCCGGCCGGAAGCGACAACGAGCGGATGATCGACGCCGTGGCGCCTTTCGCCGACTTCCTCCTGGTCACGAAAGACAGCAACAAGGACGGCCGGTTCACGAAAATAGTCGAAAAGAGCAAGGCGCCGCTCGTCCAGGTCGACTACGCCCTGGGCATGGTCGACATCGTCAAGAAAGTCTATCTCTGACCGAGGGCCCCGTGTTCCGCCGCCAACTCACGGCTTTTATCCTGGCCTTTCTGGCCTTTGTCCCCCTCGTCTCGGCCCAAGGCCAGGTCACCTCACCCAAGCAGGAATTCGGATTCTCGATCGGCGACGACTATCAGCTCGTCAACTACACCCGGCTTCTGAGCTACTGGAAAAAGCTCGACCGGGAATCCGACCGGATGTCGCTCGTCCAGATCGGGACCTCGTCCGAAGGCCGGCCGATGGTCATGGCCGTCATCACCGCGCCCCGCAATTTCAAGCGGCTCGAAGCTTACAAGCAGACCTCTAAGCGGCTGGCCCTGGCCAAAGGGCTGACCGACGCCGAAGCGAAAAAGCTGTCTCTCGACGGCAAGGCCGTCGTTTGGATCGACGGCGGCCTGCACGCCAGCGAGATCGTCGGCTCGCAGCAGCTCATCGAGCTCGTCTACAGGATGCTGAGCGGCCGGGACGCCGAGACGCTCCGGATCCTGGAGGAGGTCATCCTCCTCGCGGCGCCCGTCAATCCCGACGGCCTCGAGCTCGTCGCCGACTGGTACATGCGCGAGAAGGATCCCCTGAAGCGCTCCATGAGCGGCCTCCCCCGCCTCTACCAGAAATACGTCGGGCACGACAACAACCGCGATTACTACATGGTCACTCAGCCCGAGACCGAAGCCGTCAGCCGCCAGCTCTACATCGAGTGGCATCCCCAGTTCCTCTACAACCACCATCAATCGGGACCGGCCGGGACGGTCCTCTTCTGCCCTCCGTTCCGCGACCCGTTCTATTATTATTTCGACCCCCTGGTCCCCGTCGGGACGGACCTCCTCGGACTGGCCATGCACGAGCGATTCGCCGCCGAGGGAAAGCCCGGCGCGATCATGCGCTCGGGAGCGAGCTATTCCACCTGGTGGAACGGCGGACTCCGCAGCACGGGATACTTTCACAACATCATCGGCATCCTGACCGAGATCATCGGCAATCCGACCCCGCAGGACATCCCCTTCATCCCCGACCGGGTCCTGCCCAAGGGCGATTATCCGTATCCGATCATGCCCCAGAAGTGGCACATGCGCCAATCCATCGAGTACTCGGTCACGGCCGACAAGGCTATCCTCGATTTCGCCGCCCGCCGGCGCGAAGAGATCCTCTTCAACCGCTACCTCATGGGCCGGAACGCCATCGCCAAGGGCAGCCGGGACACCTGGACGTTCGAGCCCCGGCAGATCTCCGACCTTCAGGCCCAGATCGAGAAGGAGCGGACGGCCGCCGGGACGGCGGCGCCGGCCGGACCGCCCCAGGGCCAGTTCCCGGGCGGCGGCATGCGCGGCGGCGGAGGCGCGAACATAAAGTATTACGACGCGCTCCGTGATCCCGCCAAGCGCGACCCCCGGGGCTTCATCATTCCTGCCGACCAGGCCGACTTTCCCACCGCGGTCAAGTTCGTCAATACGCTCATCAAGAGCGGCGTCGCCGTCCATCGGTCGGTGAAACCGTTCACGATCGGCGGCAAAGCCTATCCTCAAGGCTCCTACATCGTCAAATCGGCTCAAGCGTTCCGCGCCCACGTCATCAGCATGTTCGAGCCTCAGGACCATCCGAACGATTTCGCCTATCCCGGCGGGCCGCCGAGGCCTCCCTACGACAGCGCCGGGTGGACGGTGGCTTTCCAGATGGGGATCAAATTCGACCGTATCCTGGACGGATTCGACGGGCCGTTCGAAGAGGTCCGGGGCTTCGCCAAGCCTCCGGCCGGAGCCTATCCCGCCGCCGCCCTGAAAAATGCGGCCGGCGTCCTCGTCAGCCATCAGATCAACGACTCCTTCATCCTGACCAACCGCCTGCTCAAAGCGGGCGAGGAGGTCTATTGGATGAAGAGCGCTTTCCAGGCCAACGGCAAGACGTATCCGGCCGGGACGATCTACGTGCCGGCGAAGGCTTCGGCCTTTCCCCTATTGGAGAAAGCGGCCAAGGACCTCGGCGTCGCCGTCGAGTTGACCGACCTCCGGCCCGCAGGAGAAGCTTTTCGATTGAAAGCGCCGCGCATCGGCGTATGGGACAACTACGGCGGTTCCATGGATTCGGGCTGGCTCCAGTGGATTTTGACCCAGTTCGAATTCCCCTTCGAGGTGGTTTATGCGCCCTCCCTGGATGCCGAAGACCTCAAATCGAAATACGATGTCCTCGTCTTCGTCGAGGGCGGCATACCAGGTATGGCGGGAGCCGGGGGCCGCGGCATGGGCGGTTTCGGCCAGCCCAACCTGGAGAGCATCCCCCAGGAGCTCCGCGGCCGGGTCGGCCGGGTCAGCGTCGATAAGACGATCCCCCAGATCAAGGCCTTCTTGGAATCGGGAGGAGCCGTTCTGACGATATCCGGTTCGACCGGCCTCGGCTATCATCTGGGGCTTCCCATCGCCAACCACCTGGTCGAGAAGACCGCCGACGGCCGGGAAGTCGCCCTAACGACCCAGAAGTTCTACGTTCCCGGGTCCGTGCTCCAAGTCCGGGTCGATAACTCCCATCCTCTGGCCTTCGGCGTGCCCGAGCTCCTCGACGTCTTCTTCGACAACAATCCCGTCTACGACCTGACTCCCGAGGCCGGCCTCAAAGGAGTCCAGGCGGTCGCCTGGTTCGAGAATTCCAATCCCCTCCGGAGCGGTTGGGTCTGGGGCGACCAATACCTGCGCCGCGGCGTGGAAGTCATCTCCTCGCCTGTCGGCCGGGGAAAGCTGTTCCTCTTCGGCCCCGAGATTACGTTCCGCGGCCAGCCCCACGGCACGTTCAAGCTGCTCTTCAACGGGATTCTCTACGGCGCGGCGGAAACGGCCGCCCTGAACTGATTCTTTATAGGCAGCGGACACATCCCGAATCCGAGGGTTCGGGATGTGTCCGCTCAATCCTTCTCGACAAGCATCCCGTCTATTCCGATGACGATCCTCTTTACATCGATCCGAACGCCCGACATCGCTACGGCGTCCTCGATCATATGAAAGAGCCCCGAACAGCAGGGCACCGTCATGATCGCCACCGTCAGCGACTTGAGGCTGTTCCGCCTTATGATCTCGGCCAGCTTTTCGACGTAGCCCGTCGTATCGTCGAGTTTCGGACAGGCGATGACCAGTTTCTTCCCCTTGAGGAACTCGGGATGGAAGCTCCCGAAGGAAAAGGCCGTGCAGTCGGCGGCGATGAGAAGGTCGGCGCCCTGGAAATAGGGAGCGAGGGGCGAGACCAGATGGAGCTGAATCGGCCACTGGCTGAGCTCGGACCGTCCGGAAACGGTCTTGCCGCCCGCGTCTTCCGTCTTGACGATCTCCCGCGCTCGACTGCCCGGACATCCGCCTTGAAAATGAGGCGCCGGGGGGCGGCCCGCCGTCTCCGCGCCGTGGACGTGCTTGGCGGCCTCTTTTCCCCGCGTCTTGGCGACGTGAGCGTAGGTGGCCTTCGGGTCATACGCCTCGCTTTCCCTCTCGACGATCTTCAAGGCGTCGGTCGGACAGACGTCGAGGCAGGCGCCCATGCCGTCGCAGTAGATCTCCTTGGCCAGGACGGCCTTGTTGTCCTTGTCGAGCACGAGCGCGCCTTCGACACAGGCTGTCGTACATAAACCGCAGCCGTTGCACAGGCCGCGGTCGATTTCGATGATCTTTCTCTTGGCCATAATGACTCTCCTCATAAGGTTCGCTATTCTATCACAGGTCGGCGGACGTTCGTTGCATCGCCGCCGCCATTTCCATATGATAAGGCCGTGCTTCGTTCTCAACTCATCGGAGGGAATACGCCATGACCAAAAAGATCACCGGGCCGCTTTTCGGGATTTTCGTTCTGAGCGTCCTGTCTCGGGCCGCTTTTTCCGCCGCTCCTGCCGTGGAGCCCGTCCGTCAGGCACAGTACCTGGCCTACGCCCGGGCTTCAGCCGATTGGACCTGGCAGCACTACGACGAGCTCATCGGGAAATGGAAACAGACATTCGACCCGAACAACGTCTTCGGCTACCGGGCTCCCGGAAGCCTGCTCGAGATGGCGGCCATCTATGCCTATTTCTTCGAGCGGGATAAAAAGCCGGAATATGCCCAGCGGGCTAAAAAGGTCCTCCTGACCTATGGCGATTTCCGCTCTATTTTTCCCGATTCGGCCCGGAAACAGCGTTTCGACTACGAGGACGGCGTCCCGCCCCTGCCCGACTTTTTTACGGTCATGCGCTATATACGCGCCTATGACACGCTCCATCGCCTCAAGCAGTTGACGGCCGAAGAGAACGCGCTCGCGGAAACGGTCATCGCCCAGAGCATGGCCTATATGCTCCGGACCCAGGAATGGGGAGCCATGAACCGGGGCCTCCTCCGGGCGGAAAACCTCGCCTGGGCCGTCCGGGCTCTCCCCGGTTACAAGGACGTCGGGACGTGGGAGATGCAGCGGAGGGCCCTGGGAGAGGACAACTGGGGCCAATGGGAGATCGAGGATGCCACGATCTATAACGGCGTCTGGCTGTATTCCCTCCTGGGCTACGCCGACGCCCGGGGCGCGACGGCCGATCTCTTCAAGACGCCGGAGATGTATTACTACGCCCAGTACTACCTGAACCTCGTCTGTCCGGCCGGCATCGTTCCGGACTTCGGAGACGCCCACTGGGAGGCGAACTGGCCCCACTTCCTGGTCTTTTTCGAGGCGGCCGCCGAAGCGTACAAGAATCCCAACCTGAAATGGGCCGCGGCTGCGATCGCCCGCAAGTTCGTCGATTTCAAGAATCCGGCGAGCGTCGGGCTCGGGTACATGTTCCTGGACTGCGTCCGCTGGGGGTCGGACACTCTCGCGGCGGTCCAACCGCAGACAGGGTCCATGGAGGTCATGGAAGACGTCCAGGGCAAGAAGGTCGTCTTCCGCAACGGCTGGGATCCCGCTTCGACCTATCTCCTCCTCAATTACCGGGACGAGGGCGACGGCGGGCTCAATTTTCGGGACTACCTCCGCGACACGATCCCCGTTGAAGAGGAAAAGATGACGCACGGCCACGCCGACGAGAACGGCATCCCGCTCCTCATGTCCGGCGGGTCCGTCCTCCTCCACGACGGCGGCTATCGGGACTATATGCCCAGCGGCCCTTTCGGCAACTATCGGCAGGACTACTTCCATAACCGACTCTGCGTCCGGCCCGAGAAGATCTGGATGGGCCAGAAGGCCGGCGAATGGAGGTACAGCGTCCGGGAGGCCGTTCCCGGCCAGGGCATCCTGGAGTTCCTCCGCGACGCCGGCTCCTACCGCCGCGTCCGAACCCAGAAGGTCGACTTCCTGAGCCTGCCCGACATCGACTACAGCCGCAGCCGGGTCATCGACGACAACTGGGGCTACGCCTGGGACCGGGTCATCGCCTATGTCAAGGAGGCGGACCTCTTCGTCGTCTTCGACATCGTCAAGTCGTTGAAAGAGGAATTCTTCACTCTGGCGAACCTCTGGCACACGCGGAAGATCCTGGAGCGGGGCGAGCATTGGTACGACACGGCCTATGACGC
>Ga0208828_1000608_pt1 | contig 15594 bp, 11 predicted proteins | sample Kivu_160m_FD_185487 | JGI IMG/M metagenome (GOLD analysis project Ga0208828, IMG submission 185487) | Freshwater microbial communities from Lake Kivu, Western Province, Rwanda to study Microbial Dark Matter (Phase II) - Kivu_160m (SPAdes)... | ecosystem: Environmental > Aquatic > Freshwater >... | reverse complement strand
TCCCCGCGCTGGCGAAGTCCCGGTCCGCCAGTTGCCCGCTCAAACCAGGGCTGTACACTCCAACCAGTCAATGCCCTGTGACATTTCAGCTTTGCAGGGGGTATGACAGATTCGCTCTGCGTTGACAGCCGCGGCCCGTGCCGCCCGGTGATCCCAATCCAGTGGCGCCGCATCCCACGCTGCCCCCGAACAAGTTGTCGGCTGGAACTCAGGGCTGGCGGACGGGTTCTTCTACTGCGGTCGGCGGAGCTGTTTCGACTTCCGGGTCTCTTCCCGGATGAACCGTTTCACCGGGCCGGCCTTCTTCGGGTTGACCTTCACCCACGCGGCGATGTCTTCATCCTGCAGAATGACCGTACGCGCAGCCGCATCCTGCCCGATCGCCCCGGCAAAGTCCTTGAGGGCCTGCGCCACGTCGCCCTGCCACAGACGAGCGACGCCGGCGAGGAGCCGGGCCGCGCCCTGCGCCCGATCCACGGCCACGCCCTCAATCTCGGCCGCATCGGCGAGCACTTTGCCGAACTCACGCTGACGCAGATTGGCGAGCGCCCGGCATTGAAGCGCGTGGAACCGCAGCCCCGGTTCGTCGGACGGACATCCCGCCAGCAGTTCGAGGCACAGGCTGTAAGCCTGCACGGCTGCCGGGTACTGCTGCCCGGCCAGTTTCTCATCGCCGTCTCGCACCGAGTCGACCGCCGCTGTCCGCCGGGTGACGGCTTCGGCCCGGACGGCTGCGGCCTCGGCCGCGCCCTGAGCCTGGACCGCGGACCTAACCAGGTCTTCAGCCGTGGCCCGTTCCTTGGCAGCGGCCTTGACCATGCCATCAATCCTGGCTCTCTCGGCGGCCACGGTCTTAACCAGACCTTCGACCAGTGCGCGCTCCTGCGTCGTCGCGACGGAGTGGTCGGCGACGGCTTCGAGGCCTTCCTCGGCCCGGTCGAGCCGCTCGCGCACCCCGACGAGCTCGGACTGCACCATCGCCACCTGCGCGGTCGCGGCATCGGGCTCAGCCGGGTGCAGGGCGGCCATGTCGGCCTCGAGTTTGTCGGTCCGGCTCTCCGAATCGGCGAGTTTCCGCTTCAAACGCAGCACTTCGTCGGCCGTCGCGGCGAACCGGGTCTCCCACGCCGCACGCAGGTCTTCCAGCCGCGTCACCTGTCGGCCCAGCGCCCAGATCCGCCAGACGGCGATCCCGGCCGCAATCAGCACGGCGATGATGACGGTCGTCAGCCAGCGGCCGAGGTTCCGGCTCGCCGTTTCCAACGCCTGCTTTGCCGCGAGCACGACCTCGGCCCGTGACACAGTATCCGGATCAGCGGGACGGGTCTGGGCCACGGCCAGCGCGCAAACGGCGACCATCAGCAGCAATGCGGCGCGCTTCAAACCGCTCCTGAACCGGGTCCTCTGACCATTGCTACTCAGACTGCCCCGGCCGGTCAAAACGCTTGACGTATACCCTGCTGCGCACGCGGTCAAGATAGGCCGCGAGCCGCTCGTTCAGTCGCTGTTGGTACAGGTAGTTACGGATGTTCTCCTGCAGTTCGAGGTAGGAGAGAGTCCGTTCCGGATGCTTGGCCGTTACCTTGATGATATGGCAGCCGTGCTCGGAAAGCACCGGCTCGCTCACGTCGCCCGAGTCCATGCCGGCGACCACCTGGTCGAACGGCGGGGCCAGGCCGGCCACGAGGAACTCGCCGAGACGGCCCCCGGAATCGGCGGTCACCGGGTCCTGCGAGTAGAACCGGGCGAGTGAATCGAACGGCGCGCCTTCCATCGCCTGGCGGCGGATCGCGGCGGCGAGATTCCGCGCCCTGGTCGTATCGCTCCGGGTCACCGGCACGCGGATGAGTATCTGCCGGAAACGGACGCGCTCCGGGCTCTTCTCCTCGAGTTGCACGGTCATGTAGCCTTCGCGGCTCGGGAACGGCGGCGAGATCTGGCCGGGTTTCAGCTGGGAGAAGACAATCATGAGCTCCGGCGGCAGTTCCGCCATATCCACCCAGCCGCGCTCACCGCCCCGGGCCGCGGTCCTGCGGTCGTCGGAGAACGAACTCGCCACGGTGGCGAAGTCGCCGCCCCGCGCCAGCACGTCCATCACCTCTGTCATCCGGCGCTGGCCGACCGAATCCGCGGTCGGGCCGGGTGTGAACGCAATCAGAATGTGAGCGAGCATCACTCGCCCCGGCACCCGGGCGATCGAATCTCGATTCTCGCTGTAGAACCGCTCGGCTTCGGCCGGTGAGATATAGATCTGGGTGAGCCCCTCTTTCTCCATCAGCCTGCGGGCGAGGAGCTTGCGCCGCGAGTCCTCTTGGTACCTCTGGCGCAGCGCCCGTTCGGTGTAACCTTCGGCCGCCAGTGCCTCCTGGAACCGCTCCTCGTCCCCGAAGCGTTCCTTCACCGCGGCGATGTTCGCATCCACCTCGGCCGCGACCTCGGAGGGCTCGACCTCGACCGACTCGCGCCGCGCCTGCTCCTCCAGCACGAGGTCGTCAACCAGCCGCCCGAGGACAATGTCCGCGACCACCGAATCCGACAGGACGGTGTCGGGCTGCGACAGCCGCAGGAAGTTGGCCGCCTGGGAAAGTTCGCTCGAGAGAATCAGCTCGTCGCCGACCACCGCGACGATGCTGTCGGCCGGCTCAGCCGCCGACGCCGCGGCCAGAGCGACAAGCACCAGGGACAAAGAACAGACCAGGCGGGAAAGGCGAAAGCGCGGGTACCCGCCTCCGATCTTCCCCTTTCCTGCTTCTCTGATTGCTTCGTCCTTGGTCGTTTGTACTTCTTACTTGCCTTCGGACTGGAAGTAGGCGTCCGGCTTCAGCTCGATCTTCGCCTTCTCGCGCAGCGACGTGAGCACGCTGTCGACCATCGCCTGGCTCCGGCGATAGGAAAGAATCGCGTCGATCTCGTCCTTCACCTCGGGGAAGGTCGCGTCCGCCTTCACCTTCTTCTTGTCAACCAGCCTGATGATCTGGTAGCCTTCCTGGCTCGGAATGACGTCGGAGACTTCTCCGGGCGCGAGCGCGAAAACGGCCTCGGCCACCGTCGGGTCGCCGCCCATCCGCGGGTCGCCGACGTTGCGGGCGAAGTAGCGCGACTCCTGGCCGGCCTCGAGCGTCATGTCCTGCGACCGCTCCCTGGCCAGCTTCGCGAAATCGGCCCCGGCCCGGATCTCGGCCAGGGTCTGCGCCGCCAGCAGGCTGTCGGCCATCACGATGCGGGTGATCTTCACCTCGTAGCTGAACTCTTCCTTGTGCTGGTTGAAATACTGCATCAACTGGTCCGGACCAACCTTGATTGACGAAGTCAGCCGGTCGAGCAGTTCATTGACGAGATAGTCGTGTTCGATCCGCTTCAGGTGCGCCTGCACCTGCGGTTCCTTCTCGATCCCGCGGCGCACCGCCTCCTGGTACATCAGCGTGTTCGAAACCCACTTGTCGAGGATCTTGGGCAGATTCTCGCGGGTGATCTGGTATCCTTCCGGCGAGAGCGAATCAAGCTCCGGCGCCGTCAGTCTGTCGCCGTTGACGCTTACGAGCACCGTCCCGCCGGGGGTCGGCGTGCTCTTCTGCTCGCCACAGCCGGCCAGCAAGGCCGCTGCCGCCAGCACCGCCGCCGGAATCAGTAGATATCGGTTTCTCATCGTTGCTCCTTATCGCTTGGGATTAACGCTTGCTGTCGCTTCCTTCTTCACGGCGGCGAGCGCCGCGTCGTCAATCGTAATCTTCGCCTTTGCCTTCAGCTCGGCCAGGTATTCCTCCATCCTGGCGTCGCGGCGCTCGGTCAGCAGCCGGCTGCGGATCATACTCGCGACCCGGTTTGAATCCGGGGAGGCGAAATTCTGTCGGTTCTGCCGGAAATAGTCCATCACGTCGGCATCGGACACATCGATCTTGTCGGCAACTTCCTTCTTGTACAATGCCCGGTACAGCACATCCTCGCGTTTGGCCGCGAGCTGGCGCACGATATCCGGTGCCTTGTCGAGGCCCATGCGCAGCGCGTCTTCGTACATCAGGTCCTCTTCGATGGCGCGGCGCACGGCGTACTTCTTCATCGCCGAGTCGAGATCAACCGGGAACCGCGCGGCGACCGGAAGGAGCCTGGCCACCTTCACGTACTTCGAGTTGTCCCGGTAGGCGACGGCGACGTCCTTGTCGGCCTCGGTGATCGAGTCGACCGGTTTGCACAGGACATCGAGCCCGGCCGGCTGGTAGGTGATGCGCTGCCGCAGCTTGGTCAGGTACTCGTTGGCCAGCTCCCGTCGCCGCAGCTGCTTCATTCGCGGCTCGAATTCCGGCCGATACTGCTCGAGCGGCGCCGGGCCCGGGTCGGCGGGTCGCGTCTCCACGAGCATCGCAACCTGCCAGGCATTGGCCACCGGCGTCGGCTCGGTATGCTGGCCGGGCTGCAGGGCCATCACCCTTGTTCGCAGCGGAGCATCGATGTAAAGCAGCGGCATGAAACCGGCGTCCCCGCCCTTGACCGCGCTGGCGTGCTTTGAGTATCTGCCGGCCAGCGACTCAAAGACCGCGCCCTGGTCGAGCTGGACCGCCAGCCGCCGCGCCAGGCTCTCGTCCGGAACCGAAATCAGCCGCAGGTGCGCCTCGGTCTGCAGCAGCTTGTAGGCGGCCTGCAGCTCCGCCTCGGTCAGCCGGTTGCCCGCAGCGGTAACCGTATCGTACAACCGCTGGTTCACGAGCGCCTTCTGCTCCAGTTCGACCTCGTACTCGGCATCCTTCTCCATGCCATCGCGCTTCGCCTCCTGGGCGAACAGCTTTCGGCCGATGATGCCGGAAAGCACCTGCTTCTTCACCGTATCGGCCCGGAGTGAATCGAGATTCCAGGGGAGCATCGCTTCGACGTCGGTGGCAGTGATTTTCTCACCATTGACGACCGCAACTACCGGCGGGCCGGATTTGCCGGAACACGCGACCAGCGCCAGGACGGCCAGAACGGGAACGATAAGATGTCTCATGGCGAGACAGACAATAGCTACTACCTCAGGAAAGTCAAGGTAACGGGGCGAGCGGCAGAGGTAAGAAGGCGCTCAACCCGACCGAGTGCTTCGGCCCTGACTTCGCCCCGTCCCGGGCTATTCCGGCTGCTTCGGCTGCGGCTTATCTGCCAGCTTCACCTTCAGCGTACTCAGGTTGGTGTGCTTGGCATTAAGTGAGACGCTCCTGGTGTTCTGCGCGAGGATAACCTCGCAGGTTCCGCCCGGCTCAAGCCCCGGAATCGCCAGTGCCCCACCGGTCGGGAACTCGAGCGGATAGACGAACTCCATGGCGGTGATGCCGGTTTCATCGTCGAAGTCGATGTCGGCCTCACGGATGACCGTATCCGACTGCGGCGGGCGGGCATGAGCGTGCCCGGCTCCGACCTGGTTCACAACATCGGTCGAATCGTCGGTGTAGTATCCCATTATCATGTTCGACTTGTCCATGGTGGCCGAACCGAACCCGATTGCCACCCAGCCGCGGCCCTTGGTCTCAAGCCCGACGTATATCAGGCTGTCGTCGAACCCCCAGTGAACGGTCAGACCCGACGCCTTGTCGGTGTAGGTGGCCGGGTACTCCCGCCCATCCTCATTGTCAATCACGCCGTCGGCCCCGACTCGGTCGACCATCAGCGAGTCGTACGGAATTACCGGTTGCGCCGCGGCCAGTGCCAGCGCGGCGCCGAGTAGCAGTGCGAATCGTTTAGACATCGTGCAATCTCCTCTTGGTAGAACGAGTATCTGGTCAGAGATTATAGACCACGGTCCACCCTTCGGTCAAGCCGCAGGCGTCCGCCGCGAATCCGATCCAGCCGGCCACGAAGGCACGAAAACGGAGTGGAACGGACATGTGGCATCCTGCACCCGTGCGTTTCGTGTCGTTCGTTCGTGGCCCCAATACCGGTTTGCTGGAACCCGTACGCGCAACCTGCTTCGCGCCCGGTTGGACAGAACCCGCCCGCCAGGCTGCTCTCGCCGGTTGCCCGGCGTCGGGTCGGCTAGACCCCGGCCTTGTCTTCGGCTTCCAGCGCGCTAAGGTGCCGCCGGATTCTCTCGACTGCCGCTGCATCGCGGTCGGAAGCGAGCGCAATGAACTGCCTATAGGCAGCAATCGCGTCCTCGATTCGCCCCAGTCGTTCATCGATGGCCGCCTTGGCATGCCAGGCCGTAGCGTACGTCGGATCGAGCGCGATGGCCTTCTCACAACAGGGGATGGCCTCCTCGGGCCGGCCGAGACTGGCCAGACAGATGCCCTTGTTGTTCCAGGCTTTCGCATTGCGCGGGTCGATTATCAATGCCTCATTGTAGCAGTTGAGTCCGCCCTCCAGCCGGCCCAGAGCGCAGAGCGTATTGGCCTTATCGTGCCAGGCGGTCGCGTCCCGCGGGTCGAGCCGCAGCGCCTCATCATAACAGTGGAGTGCCTCTTCGTACTGACCCAGGGCATTGCTGGCGCGTCCCTTGCCGGCCCAGCCGTTGGCGAGGCGTGGGTAGATCTTGAGCGCCTTGTCGAAGTGGGCGGTTGCCTCGTCGTAGCGGCCCTGGGCGTGCAACTCGTTCCCCTTCTTGAGCCAGGCCTGAGCCTCGGGCAGGCTGTGTATCACGGGCATGGAGTCATCGCCCGCGGCCTGCGGCCGGCTTGCCGCGCGAGCTTCGGGCTCTGGGCTGACCTCGGGCACTGCGCGAACCTCCGGTTCGGGCTCGGCGGCGAACTCGTCAAAGAAGTCCTCGTGCTCGCTCTCCTCGACTACCTCCGGCTTCGGTTCGGTTGCGTAGATGAGCGCCAGGACGCTGAAGAACAGAGTCCATGCCAGAGTCAGGACATAAACCTCTGCCCCAAGCGAAAGCGGCTGCGGGAGCCAGGAGTTTGCGATGTGGAGCGTGGTAAGAACTCGCGTAAGAGTCCCGGCCTCCGCTCCGAACGCAACCAGCGGCGGTAGCAGCGCAATGACGGCAAATACGGCGGCCTTAACCCAGCGCCTGAGCACGGGGACCTTCGCACCGAACTTGCCGATCAATTGGACCTCGCCGGTCTGGTGGAGGCGCGTGAAAACGGTTCCATTCCGAGTTCGCCCAGCTAGGCGCTGCAGCGCTTCCAGCTGAAATAGTGGTGTGAAATCATCGTTCCCTCAATAAGGATGTCCAAAACTGGCCAAGTGTCAAGTCGAGCAGGAAAGGCCGGAACCGGCGAACGCGGATGATCGGACAGATGATGAGGGAAGTGACAGCCTCGACCGTGGCCTCAACCTGGACCTGCGTCTCAACCCAGGCCCATCGCCGGACATCGTATTGTAGCTGTCACCATAGCTCACATCGTGGCCCACATCGTTTCTCACACCGTTTCTCAATCTGGACCTGAGCTTTGACCTCGACCAGTACCTCAACCTCGACCTCAACCTGAATCTCAACCTCTACCTGAACCTCAACCTGTTTCTGTACCTCCAGCTCAACCTCAACCTTGACCTCAGCCTGAACCTGACATCGTTCATCTCATCTAGGCCCGCGACAGCACTTGGGTTGAATCCTCCATCGTGTCTTCGGCTGGGTCGCGGACTACTACCCTCCGGGCAATCTGGGGGCAGACCACCCCACGGCAGAATTGTGGTTCGGGTGGGTGCTGGGTACAACATATAGATGGCGCATTCGGCCCTTCCGCCTTCTCCGAGCCCGAATCGCACTGGGAGACCTGCGCTGGGAACCTGCTGTGAAGACCGCGATGGGGACTAAGTCACCGAGCGACAACACCATCGCCCGCGGCAAACCCGAGGCCGGCAAGTGGCCGCGCTGCGACCTCCAGATTGTCTTCTGGCAGAACTGTCTACGGCCTACTTGTCTGCTGGCTGCTGCCTTCGCCCCGGCGGCCTGCGCTTCGGTGCCAGCGGCATGTTCCTAGCTTAGGCTTGGGGCTTGCGCTTGCGCTGCCGCTACGTTCTTGTCGCGGATTGCCTTGGCGCGCTCCGCGAATCCCTGCGCCTCGGCGGCGCGGCCGGTCTGTTCGCAGACCTTGGCCAGGCCTTCAAGCGTTTCCGCCACGAATGTGTGATTCGGACCGAACGCCTTCTCGCGAATCGCCAAAGCCCGGCGAAAGAGGGACTCGGCTTCCTCGTATCGGCCGTCGCGCGCACAGACTCCGGCAAGCTGGTGTGCAGTATCTGCGACGAGAGGATAATCCGGACCCATCACTCGCGTTCGCTTCTCCAACGTATCCCGGTATAGCGATTCTGCCTCCGTGTATCTGCCTCGCCTTTCTTCGAGCAGTGCCATTTCATGCAGTGACCCAAGCGTGAGCCGGTTCTCCGGGCCGAGTGCCTTGGTCCGGATTTCCAGGCCTCGGCGCAGGAACGTCTCGGCCTCGGCATAGCGGCCCTGACCGCTGAAAACGACGCCGGCGCGGTGCAGGGCCTGTGCCGTCTCCGGATGGTCCGGACCCCGCTGCTTCTCTCGGTCCTCCACCGCGTGCAGAGCCATCGGCTCAGCTTCGGCGTACTTGCCCTGCCTAGCCAGCATCATGATCAGGAAGTCGGCCGTCCTCACCGTTTGGACGTGATTCGAACCGAGCTTCCTCACTTGTACAGCCAGAGCGCGGCGACCCAGCGCCTCCGCCTCGGCATACCGGCCCCCCTCGAAGAGCAGGGCAGCGAGGTTGTTCGTGGCCATCGCCGTGTAGTTGTGTTCAGGGCCGAGGGTTTGCTCATAGATCCACAGCGCCCGCTGCAGTATCGGCTCGGCCTCAACATGCCGGCCGAGCCGGAGCAGGACGCCCGCGTAGCTCAACATCGCGCCCGCGACGGTCGGGTGCTTCTCCCCCAACGACTTCCGCCGGATTTCAAGCGCGCGACGGTTGAGTGGTTCAGCCTCGGAGTAGCGGGCCTGTTCGAAGTACAGCAAGGCGAGATGGCTTACGACAGTCGTGGTTACGTCATGCTGCGGCCCAAGCTCAGTCTCGCATCCCGCGAGCGCTCGCCGCAGCAGATCTTCTGCCTCATCATACTTCCGCTGGAATGTTAAGACCTTGGCCAAGCTGCACAGCGCGTCCGTTCGCCCGGCACCGTCCTTGCCCGGTTCGGTTTCGAGTCGCCGAACCGCGCGCCGGGACAGAACCTCGGCTTCCTCGTATCGTCCCCTTGCCCACAGCAAGTTGGCCAGAACGACAAGGATTTTCGGGCAGAAGGGATGCTCTGGCCCGTGCCCGGTCTCGACAATCGCCAGGGCGCGACGGAGCAACGCCTCGGCTTCATCGAAGTCGTCCATCTTCCTGAGCTCGTCAGCAAGTCTGAAGACAGCGGTCGCGATGTCCGGGTGATTCGTGCCGGGTTCAGCCTCAAGCGCCTGAACGACCTCTCGATAGAGGGGCGACAGCAGTCGGGGCTGGTGAGCCTCGCGGAAGACACGAGATGCGGACTCAAGCCAGGACCAGAGTTGCTCGGCGCTCCACGCGTGCCTGGCGTGATAGAAGGCCTCAACCAGGCCAGTCCTATGCTGGTCGGTGATGCTCTTGGCCTCCAGTCCTTCGAGCTGTTTCGCATAGTACTCGTGCAGGAACAAGTGTACGCTCCTGCGCAACTCCGGCGGCTGGCTCTCCTGCAGGGCCTCCCTCATCAACTCGTGCATCGTCCGGGTCCCAGGCTCAGCGCCTTCTCTGATGAAGGAGAACCGGGCAAGGTCGTCATAGCCGGTCGGGGAATAGCCGGTCCGGTACTGGGCTACGAGCTGCTCGAACAACCCGTAGTACCAGAACCGCGCCGCCGACAGCACCTGCAGCGTCTCGATCTCCGGTTTGTCCAGTTGCCGCGTGAATTCTGCCACCAGTTCTTCCGGATTCGCGCCTCTAATCTCTGCATCCTGCACTTTGCCTTCTGCATTTTGCACTGCATCCGCAGCAAGGTTCAGATAGTGCGGCACTCCCTGGCTACCCTTCACGATGGCATCCTGCAACTGGCCATCGGTGACGTCGCAGGACTCGAGGAACCTGCGGGCCGACTTTTCGGGGAGGGCACCGAGCTCATGCTGGCTGAGTGCCTTGCCCCAGTCTGCTTCCACTTCCCCCCAGCGCAACTTCTGCCGGCCGCAGATGACCCATAGCACCTCGGGCAACTCCGTCACCAGCTCTCTTACCCACTCGTCCGTCTTCTGTCTACTGTCTACTGTCTCCTGTCTACTGCCTCCGATTTCCCACAACTTCTCGTACGAATCAATGAACAGCACTGCCCTACGATCAACGATGAACGATGAACGAGAAACGATGAACTCCTTGAGGTCGGCCGCCCACAACGCAGGCAGCCTGTCGACAATCTCGCCAGGCTCCATCTGTGGGATGTCTTCTAGTTCGCGCTCGCCGCGCTGTTCCCACCATTCCCTGTCTACTGTATTCTGTCTACTGCCTACCAGGGCTGAGACTTTCGGTATCAGCCCGATCAGCGGCAGCTTGCCGGATTCGTCGAGAAGCTGGAATAGCAGCGAGTCCGTCGCTGCTTCCTTGGTACAGCCCCCGTCTTGGGAACGGGAGTGGGTACAGGCACGGTTTTCCTCGGCGGAAAGCCGTGCCAGTCCCGTCATGTCCCCGGAAGCCAGCGGTGTCTCAGGGTGACCTTTCTGCCAGAAGACCGCGTAGGCAAGGTCGAAGCTGGGGAACCGGACCTCGTAGGCTTCCCCCAGGGTCTTGCGCAGGAAGAAGAGAGCACTCTCCGGGTGCCGGTGACCGGTGACGTCGAAGTCCAGGGTGGCGGTCAGGACTTCAGGGTCGCGGGCAAGCTGTCTTACCAGTTCCCGGCGGAGGCGGGACTTGCCGATGCCGGCGCCGCCGTGATAGACAAGGACCAGTGGTTTGGCGCGGGGCGGTTCTTTGAGTGCTGCTTGGACCGGGGCAACGAATTCCTCCCGGCCGACGAACTGTCGGACAGGGGCCGCTGAGGCCAATTGCCGCTCGGCGGCCAGCCGGCCGCCTCCTGGTTTGTGTCTTGGCTCTTGCGGCATGCCCTAGCTTGGGCTTGTTGCTTGTGCTTGAGCTGCTTCTGCGTTCTTCTCGTGGATAGCCTTGGCGCGGGAGGAGAGTTCCTGCGCCTCGACAGCCCGGCCGCTCTGCTCACAGACCTTGGCTAGACCTTCCAGCGTCTCTGCGGTAAGGGTATGGTATGGACCGAACACCTTCTCGCGAACGGCCAGGACCCGCCGATAGAGACTCTCGGCTTCGGCACTGCGACCAGCGCGGCAGCACAGGTCTGCAAGGAAGTACACGGCGCGGGCGACTTCCGGATGCTCAGGACCCAAGGTCCGCTCTCGCTTCTTCACCACATCGCGGCAAAGGGATTCGGCCTCGGCATATCTGCCGCGCCGCTTCTCCAGGGACGCTAGTCCACCCAGGGACTGCAATGTATGCCGGTGTTCCGGGCCGAGTGCCCTGGTTCTGATCTCGAGTGCGCGGCGCAGGTAGCTCTCTGCTTCAGCATATCGGCCCTGTTGACTGAGCGCGTCGCCGGCCCTGTTCAGAGCTCGTGCCGTCTCCAAATGGTCAGGGCCGTGCCTCCTCTCACTGTCCGCAACGAAGCGCAGGGCCATCGGCTCGGCCTCGGCATGCTTGCCCTGCGTGGCCAGCACGTAGATTAGGGTGTCGACTATCCTGGCAGTGTATGGGTGGTGCGGTCCCACTTTCCTCTCGTGCACCGCCAGAGCCCGGCGTAGCAGGAGCTCGGCATCGGCATACCTCCTTACTTCCAGCAGCAGATTGGCCAGGTTGTTCATGGTTACCGCCGTGCTCGCGCTCTCCGGTCCGAGAATTTTCTCCTCGATCTGCAGCACGCGCCGGTAGAGCTGTTCGGCTTCTGCGTACCGGCATAGACCGTGGAGCGTTGTCGCGAGGTTCGCCAAGGAAATCAGCGCTTCCGGATGGTGCGCCCTCAGGTTCTGCTCCTTGATTCTCAGCGCGCGGCGGCGGAGCGGCAGGGCTTCGGAAAAGCGATACTGTTCGAAGAACAACGCTGCCAAGTTGTCCAAGACCGCGGCCGTGATGCTGTGGTCCGGTCCAAGCTCGGTCTCAGAGACCGCCAGCGCACGACGAAATAACACCTCAGCTTCATCGTACTTGCGTTGGAGGATCAGTGCCGAGGCGAGTTGGTCCAAGGCCGGCACTCGCGAGTCAGCGTGACTGCCTGGCTCGCTTTCGAGCCTACCGACCAAACGCCGCGCCAGTGCCTCAGCTTCTTCGTATCGCCCCCTGGCCATCAGTAGCTTTGAAAGCCAGCTCAGGAACTCGGGATAGTGCGGGTGCTTGGGGCCCTGACCGGCGTCCGCCAGCGTCAGCGCGCGGCGCAGGAGCGGTTCGGCCTCCTCGTAGTCCTCTGTGTGCGTGAGCATGGCGCCAAGCCGCAAGAGAGCCAGAGCGGTGTCAGGATGGCTCGGCCCGGGTTCAGTCTCGAGTGCCTGGAAGATCTCTCGGCTGAGCGGCGCTAGCAGCCGGTACTGGCCGGCATTCTCGAAAACGTCCGCAGCGGCGCCAAACCATGGCCAGAGTTCCGCAGCGCTCTTCGCCTGCCTTCCATGATAGAAAGCCTCAACCAGGGCAGTTAGGTGTTGGTCGGTGACGCCCTTGGCCTCCAGTCCTTCAAGCTGCTTTGCATAGTACTCGTACAGAAACCGATGTACGCTCTTGCGCAGTTCCGGCGGCTGGTTCTCTTGCAGGGCTTCGCGCATGAGCTCGTGCATCGTCCGCGTTCCCGGCGTGGCGCCATCTCTGATGAACGAGAACCGGGCAAGGTCGTCATAGCCGGTCAGGGGATACCCGGTCTGGTAATGGTTAGTGAGTTGTTCGAACAGCCCGTAGTACCAGAACCGGGCAGCAGACAGTACCCTCAACGTCTCGGCCTCAGGTTTGTCCAGTTGCCGCGTAAACCCCTCCACCAGACCTTCCGGACTCCCTCCTGCGAGATTTGCATTCTGCACTTTGCCTTCTGCATTTTGCACTGCATCCGCAGCAAGGTTCAGATAGTGCGGCACGCCCTGGCTGCCCTTCACGATGGCATCCTGCAACTGGCCATCGGTGACGTCGCAGGACTCGAGGAACCTGCGGGCCGACTTTTCGGGGAGGGCACCGAGCTCATGCTGGCTGAGTGCCTTGCCCCAGTCTGCTTCCTTTTCCTCCCAGCGCAGCTTCTGACGGCCGCAGATGACCCACAAGACCTCGGGTAACCCCGTCACCAGTTCTCGCACCCACTCGTCCATCTTCTGTCTACTGTCTACTGTCTCCTGTCTACTGCCGCCCATCTCCCACAGCTTCTCATAGGAATCGATGAACAGGACTGCGCGGCGCAGTCCTCGTTCTTCGTTCATCGTTCTTCGTTCATCGTTGTCGGAGCCTCCCCCCTCCCCGCTTGTGGCTTGCGGCTTGTGGCTTGTGGCTCCCAGATGTTCCTTCAGGTCCGCTGCCCAGAGCTTCGGCAGTTGCTCGACAATCTCCCCCGGTTCCATCTGGGGTATGTCTTCTAGTTCGCGTTCACCTCTGCGCTCCCACCAGGAACGCAGAGAGGGGTCGAGGGGTATAGGGGTCGAGGGGTCGAGTGATGCGGCAAGGAGCTTCGAGAGCTTGGGGATTAGACCTATCAATGGAAGTCTCCCAGTCTCGTCAAGGAGCTGCGTGAGAAGTGAGCCGGATTCCGGTGCTTCCTTGGTACAGCCCCCGTCTCGGGAACGGGAGTGGGTACAGGCACGGTTTTCCTCGGCGGAAAGCCGTGCCAGTCCCGTCATGTCCCCGGAAGCCAATGGCGTGTCGGGGTGCGTCTTCTGCCAATAGATAGCATAGGCGATGTCAAAGCTGGGGAACCGGGCCTCGTACGCTTCACCCAGGGTCTTGCGCAGGAAGAAGAGTGCACTCTCCGGGTGCCGGTGGCCGGTGACGTCGAAGTCGAGCGTGGCGGTCAGGACATCAGGGTCGCGGGCAAGCTGTTGGACGAGTTCGCGGCGCAGCCGCGACTTGCCGATGCCGGCACCGCCGTGAAAGACAAGGACAAGAGGTTTGGTACGCGGTGGTTCTTTGAGTGCGGACTCGACCGGGGCAACGAACTCCTCCCGGCCAACGAATTGCCGCTCGGCGACCTGCCGGTCGCCTCTGGAAGGGTGCTTACATTCTGGCGGCACGCGCCTCGCTTTCCTCGTCAGAAGCGTACATAATAATGATGGGCTGTCAAGCGCACGCTGAGACCCTGAATCCGACGTTGGAGCCACGAAGGGAAGGCGAGGCGGGCAAGCCCCGATGACCAAGCCGCAATGACCAGTCAATGCCGAATGCCTGACGCTCGTATCCCGGTTGGGGATTTCCGCATCTGGGGTTTGACTGAGGATTGGTGCTTGGGAATTGGTGCTTCACTTCTCACGTTCCGTGGCCATCAATCTCGGAATCGGGGCAAGAGGAGGTGATTGAGGAGTCAGGGGCTCCAGGAGGGGAAGCAGACGAAGTCAGAGGCTAGAAGCTAGAATGCAGAGGTGAGGATGCGGGCGTCCTCAGACTAACGGCGCATAGTATACCGAACGGGACTTGGCCGATTCTCCCATACGGCCTAGGCGCCCGGGAGTGCCGCTTCGAGTTGCCGGATGAGCGGAGGCAGGTCCTCGACAACGGTCTGCCAGAGGACATCCCGGTTGATGTCGCAGTAGGCGTGAATCAACCGATTGCGCATGCCGATGATCCTGTCCCAGGGAATAGCTGCGTGCTCTTCCCGGAACCGGTACGACAGCTTACCTGCTGCCTCGCCGATGTTCTCGACCGACTTCATCAGGGCCAGCACCAGTCCGATGTCCTGAGTCAGGTCCTCCCTCGTCTTGCCGTTCGCCAGCATCAGCGCGACTCGCGCCGAATCGAGCATGTGTTGCAGGCGGATGACGTCAGGCTGCGGCATACAGCAACTGGGCCTTGGCGACGACCTCGTCGCGGAAGTACCGGCTCAGGTCCTCAGCCGTCCGCACATCGGCCTTCCTGCCGAGCAACTCCGACAGCTCGATTTCCAGCCCGGCCAGGGTGAGCAGGCCGGGGACGTGCTCCGGCTCGAACTCCACAAGGACGTCCACGTCACTGTCCGGCCGGAAACTCTCGCCGAGCACCGAGCCGAAGAACGAGAGCTTGCGGATGTGATGCCGGCGGCAGAACTCCGCCAGGCGGGCGCGGTCGACGGCGAGATGTGGACTCATGCCTCAGTCTAGCCTTCAGTACGGCGCAAGTCAACCAAGCGCCCACTCCCCGATTCTGGTTTTGACAGCCACGAAGACCGCGATGTGCAAGCTCGAAATCCGAAACCCGCGCTATCTGATAGGGGCAGATGGGGCCAATTTGCCAGTTCCTCATTTCCCATTCGAGCTTCACTCGGACTCCGAGTCTCGAGCTTCGTCATTCAGTTCCTGTGTCGTGCTTTCGCGGTTCCTATGTCGGATTTGAGGCGGTTGTGGTCGAGTGGCCAACGGGACCAGGGCGTTGCGTGCAGGACTGCGGGCCGCGTAGCCTCCTGTCGATTGCCATTGAAAACTGACCCCTTTGTGCCACTGAAATCTGACCCACCTTCCTAGCTGTCTTCGGCCTGCTGATTGTCCGGCTGTTTTGACGCCCTGTCAACTCCTTT
>Ga0208828_1000605_pt1 | contig 15663 bp, 15 predicted proteins | sample Kivu_160m_FD_185487 | JGI IMG/M metagenome (GOLD analysis project Ga0208828, IMG submission 185487) | Freshwater microbial communities from Lake Kivu, Western Province, Rwanda to study Microbial Dark Matter (Phase II) - Kivu_160m (SPAdes)... | ecosystem: Environmental > Aquatic > Freshwater >... | reverse complement strand
GTATTATCTCTCGAATAGCTATTATCTTAGAAAGATTGACATTTTGCTGTTCTATCTGTTCTTGAGATACTTTTATTTGTATTAACGAATCATCAGTATTATCCTTTGTCCTGCAGGCTGTTAAAAATACGAACGCAACCTCATAAGCTACTAGGTAAAACGGGGCTTTTATTTTCTTAAAGTAAGATAAAGCACGTTCTAGATTTTTCAACATTTCTTATGCTATTAAATCTTTGATGTAATGTATCACTAAACTGTTTTATAGGTAAGCACAATTAAATTTACAAGAATACGGAATACTGTCTGGGGGAAAGTAGGTTAATCTTTAAAACTGCTCAATTCTCTATTGTTCTGATTTTCTACCAATTTTCCCCCCCCCCACTCAATATTCAACGGGAGAAAGTAGGTTAAAAATTCGATTTCCGAAAGTCGATATACAACAGAATGCACAACCTTGTGGTGTCCCCAAAACCAACCAAATGAACAGTGAACACAGACCCAAAACACCTGAGAAGCTGTGAAAACCTCAAACGGCTGATGGTCACGCTTCCTGAGAAAAAGGGCCTATCCCTGAAAGAAGCGGGTCGTTTAAGCAAGGTCAATCTTTACAGGTACAAGTCAAACGGTTCCTTACCCATGACTCTCAGTTCATTGTCATACGGAGAGGCATTTTATGTTGATCCCGACTGGATGATCCGGATTGCCGGCATGGTTGAAAGCGGACAATTGACGAAGGATCAAGCCATTGAGATGTTCATGCGATGGTCCGAATTTAAGCCTGTAATCGACAATGCTTGGCAGATCGCACTGGATGGAATCATCGTGAAACTAAACAGTTAGCTTTTTGCAGTCCCGATAAATTACGATCTACGGTTTGATGCGAGTTGCAGGTTGCAGGTTGCGGGTTGCATGTTGAGGCCGTCGAACCACTATTCCTTAAACCGGTAATACACCAACACCGGATTATCTTCTATCCCGATATTCACGATCCGGTTGAATCCTTTGACTTTGTTCCGGAGAAGTTGTTTCTGGGTTTCTGTCAATGAACTGAGAACCTCGTGAACATCAATGGCTTGCATTACAATGAAGAAGTGGTCCTGATAGGAATCCCTCGGGAGACGAATGGGAAAACCGTAATAATCATCGGCAGTAAACAGGGAATCCGTGCCGAAGGCTGAGAGTTCGAGACTCTTTTTATTGATCACCACCAAGCTTGACTTCCCGTCCTTCCGGTTGTTAAGAACCAGGTGATCCGAAGTGTTTACCATTTCATCGATTGCAGATTGTTTACCTACTTTAACCAAAGACATCAGGTCCTCAATGGTGCTTCCGCTCAAATCATTTACTGACGCCATGTTGCTTCCATAATCCAACCTAAGGTATACTTCAGGCTCTCCATCGTTGTTAATCCTGTACAGATTGAAATCGAATTGCTTATTATAGTAAAAGGAGCCGTCGGCATCCGGACGGGTAAATGCGTTCCCAAAATCAAACATCAGGGGCTTTTCGTATGGGAAATACTTTTGAACGACATTCCCTTTCGGGTCGATAATAATTAATTCATTCGGAAAGAGATTTTCACCTCCGGGATTGAATAACCGGCCTGCATGGAGCGCTATGTTGCCGTTTTGAAGAATTGCGAAACGCGCGGTGCTTTGAGGCAGGCTGATCTCTTTCACCAATTCCCCGGTGAAGGTGTACTGAAAGATTTTTTGGAGTCGGGGATCAGACACCAGAATGGTTTCGGTACCCGGTAAAATTCTCAGGGTTCTAATCCTGAGATACTCCCCGGGTCCTTTCCCGTTATGTGAAAAGCTGTTCAGATAGTTTCCTTCACGCGAAAAATGGTAGATGGTTTCCTTTTCCCCGCTAACGCAAAATATTCCGGAATTATCCTGATCAATGACTCCCAAGCCGCCCAGTAAGATATCAGCCCGGGTTTCGAGTGGGATTATATAAACATCTTTCAAATATTCCGATAAAACCTTCTTTTTGGCAGGAAGTTGGCCAAGGTCGATAAAAACAGTGGCCGGCATCCCCCGGGATCGTTCGTCAGAACGGGACTTGCAGGAAGTTAGACACAGCAGGGGGATTATGAGGAAGAAGACAAGGTTTTTGGAAAAAACCTTAAGGATCATATTTTCATGGGTTTGAAGTAAAAATAAATCTTTTTTGTTACAAATACAGGGTTATTTGACACCATTTTTGTAACACATACAGGGTTATAATGAAACCGATATGTCCTTGATTTTTAGCAGTATTAATCCTTGTCTGTCACCAATATCCTTGGTGATTTTCTTAAAGTATTGAGAATTGGTTGTGGATTTGGAACGCAACTCTTCCAGCTTAAGGGCATCGGTTAAAAAATACAAGGTTCCATCCGCATAGGTAAATTCGGGCAATAATCTGATATAGGAGTCAGGATCGAAAAACCAACGGAACTTAATCTCTGTAAGCGGCATTTGTCCCGGAACCATCACTAAATCCCTTGATCGTTCACCGTCTGCAAGAAAAAAGCACAAAAACTTACCTCTGCTGAAGATGTATGGGATGTAAATTGTTTTTCCTTCCCGATTGGCTTGCAGTGGATCATTGGCCATTAAAGCATTTTTAATTATTTGATCTTTCCCATAGTCCAGGACCAGAAAGTCCTTTATCTGGCCATCTTTAAGACTTTTTATTGAATTCATAGGTTGGATGGCGTAACAAACCAGATCATTGTAAATAAAGAGACAATTAAAACTTCTCATTTTTATGCAGATAGCCATGTCCTCCTTTTCTGCGACTATCCATTTTTGAATGAGCTTACCTTCAGCATCCATTTTAATCAGGCAATATTGCTCATTATCCAGTCCTAACCCATAAAAACCATCGGAATGATAAATGAGTGCATCCAGATCATACGGTAATTTGATCTCTTTAATCGCCACTCCATTACTATCAAACACGATGATTTTATCCAGCATGGAGTCCCAAATTGCCAGGTTGCCAGGCTTAATGATAAAGGCCTTCCTAATGTGCTTGTATTCGTTAGGCCCTTTACCCTTTTTGTTGATGGTAAACAGGTACTTGCCGGCTTCATCATACGCGTGAATTTTAGAACTCAGGAAGTCAAAAATATACACCTTCCCTTCCGCTTTAATAACCTTACAAGCAGAGGTTTCCCGGGTAAAGGATTGTGCATTCTGTTCAAGAAAAACAGAGGCAGAATTATCCGAATTCAAATCAACGGTTCTTGTTTTAACCTGTTTTAAAGCTTGATGGGAGATTGATAATGTAGACATGTTTTGTCCTGCAAGATTCCACCAACTGCTCAAGGAGAGCAAAACAAAAACCAAATGTTTCATTTCATTGATTCTTTCAGGTTAAGTTGATGCCTCAGCCCTTTAAAAGTCAGGCAGATTTTTGAATTAAGTAACTCCCTACAATAATCTGATTGCATCCTTAGCATAATGCACCGGTTTTCAATCCATCGCTTCAGTGAATGTAAAAACGGTATAGTTCAGGTCGCTGAAATTCCCATCCACTACCAGGCGGATCCGGAGCGTACTCCTGCCCCGGGTCAGATCCTGCGGAATGTCAAAGTCCTGTTCATAGGCACGCAGGTATTCGTTCCCACAACCCCAGTACCAGGTACCGGCCGCTTGTCCGTCGACGAAGACCTCGGCTTTCTGAACCCCGACTTTCTGATCGAGCAGGCGGCGCAGGCGAACGCCACGGTTTTCCGGATTGACAGCTACCCTGAAGGTTATGGTTCCGCCCGTGTGATACCTTCCGTTTTCGCTGATCGAACTCTCGGAGAAATCACCCTCCGGTTTAAGGGAAAGCCCATTGGTAATCTTCGACTGATTGCTCTGATACTGATGCATCGATTCACTGCCGGAGTCTCCGACATCGATATAATCGGTTTGAGTTAACCGGCTTTCCGCATTAAGATAAACATAAGAAAGGCTTCGGTATTGGCTGATAATATTGCTGAATCCGCCATGCTGGATTTTTGCCACCAATCCTGAATAAAACGGGATTGGCGCTTCGAGGTGGAACCGGCTGTAACAGCTCGGAACTTCGTATGCATTTTCCTCGAGTCCCCCTCCTTCATTTTTGATATCCCCCACCACGCATCCGAAAGGCGTATCGAAATCATTATTGGGCCAGAAACAAGCCAGGTAATAGTCTTCGCTGCCCGTTCCGTTGATCTGGGGGGATATGGCCCCGTCGATATAGAAATGCTCGTTCCCTTCGCAATAATGCTGCTTCATCATGGACTGCACCGTTCCCACATACCAGCCCGATCCCGTCCCTTCATAGAGCAGCCAGTCGTGGCCGTAAACCGTTTCACCCGCGTGATACATCGTGGTAAAATAGGTTTTTGCTATACCAGCCTGGTCCTGTGCCGTATCTTTTTGGACCAGCAGCGTTATTTTAACCGGGGCAAAGGATTTCACCGAGCGGTTCAGCAGGTTGATCTCGGCCGACCGGAACCAAGGCATGGGAAAGCGGCACACCATCCGGGCATGGCCTTCGGGTAACGGAGTGACCTCAACCGCCAGTGACCGCATGGTGTCAGGCCGGTTGGCCGATCCGAAAAATATCCCGATGGGCGCCATAACCTGGTACCGCACTGCCGAATCCCAGCGCATCCGGATAAAAGTCTGCCTGAAAAAATCTTCGGATCCGTCACCTTCAATCACCATCTCCCGGATAATCCCGGCCCCAAGGGAATCGCGGAACAGCGGGACGCTGGTCCCCGCGCGGAGCGGATCACTCATTTCATACACGATGGTTTTTACTCCGGGATAATCGGGATGTAGATTATTTAGGTTTTGCATGACCTTCTTCAGCAGTCCGGGTTCCGGAGTTACTGTTGTCACGGCTTTTCCCCTGGTATTTATTGAGCCGTTATAGGTCTCGTAAATGATATGATAAAAAACCGAGGCGCCTTTGATGATAATCTTCAGGTGTTTGTCAAACGGTATGGGCAGGAAGGAGTTACCCGCAAACGGGAGGCCACCCCACTTGCCTCTGCGCTCATACGATACCAGCGGCTCAAGGCCGGGGTAAAAATGAGCTTTTCCGTTATAAAAGTCGAGAGTATTACACTGATAAAGAGGTGCAGTGTCTTCATCGAAATAAAAGCTCATAATACCTGCCGGGTCAAACGCCGTGCCCCACATCTGTTTGATGCAACCCGGTCCGGCCACATCAAAGATCACTTCCTCACCATTTTTATCGACGTATTGCGGCCAACTGGCATCACCATTTTGGCCGGTCTTGTTATGCGAGGAGGTTTGCAATACCTGGATCCCTGACGGAACGGCAAGAAGCCTGTCGAAAAAATCGTTGACCCGGGTTTGGGAAAAACAGTTGCCGAAAGAAACGGCAAGAAGGATCAATGCAAGGGAGGATCGTGCGAAAGGTCTCATTTGGGTTTAAGTTTAAATATCCTGACAGCGTTATCATGCAAGAGCATATCGGCAATCTTTTTGGCCTCCTCCTCCGAGAAATAGCCACTGGCCACTTTGTCGGTCAACACCCTGGTGAGGACCTCCCGGGCCATCAACAGGTGGCTGTAAACATTTTCGACGTATAAAAAATCACCTCCGAAAGCCATGATCTTTCCGGCCGGAACGGTTTCAAGCCATTCATGCAGATAGCGTTCGCTGAAGGAGGGTGAGATAATATAAAGCCAGCACAGGTCAATAAACACATTGCTGAATTTCTTGGCGAGCACCGCCAGTTCTCCGCCGTAAGGATAGGAACCATGGAACAGGATAAACCTGACATCAGGGTATTCCTTGATAAGGTTCAGCAGGAGGGTGGGATCGGCATTGTCAATATCCCCTCCGTTCAGCCCGGTATGCACCTGCACGGGCAGGTCAGCGGAATCGGCCAGGTCCAGGACCCGGCGCATCATGTAATCCTGGAGAGGCTTGACCTCGGCAAAAGATAACGCCCCATCGCCGGGTGCACGGTTTATCCTGTTAAAAACGGCTTCAGCTTTTTCTTTCTCTACGTTTTCATAAAACAGGGTCCGGTTATAGGCCAGTACGGTTTTCACAGCGACGATCCCCTGGCTCCGGGCATCCTCGAAAGCAGACGCCAGGGCTGAAACAAGGTCATCCAGAGTTTGAATCCCATTTTGATTCCACTTGCTGATATTGCTGATCTTTTCCTTTGAATCGATCAGTACAAAATCATCGAATTTCCTGACATACCGAAACATCTTCGGGTCACCGAACACCCGGTTTTCCCAATCGTCAAAAGGGTAATCCTCGACCACGTACTCTATGTTGCAATAGTTTTTCAATACCCGGTCGTACCAGTCGGTTTGATAAGCTTTCCTGATTTTTTCCGATAGTTCGCTGACCGTTGATTCGTTAATGTCCCTTATCCCGAACAGCTGATCGGCTGCCAGCAGGGCTGCACGATTATAGGCTGTATTGGAGGTAAGTTCCCAATAAGGTTTGAAGGCTTTCCATTTCTCTATAACGGTCAGCGAATCGGTCAACAGTTTGCCGTAATCAGACCATGGCATTCCGGCTGCCTCCAGGTCACCTGCTGCATAATGACGAAACAAAAGCATGAAATCCAGCATGGAACGGTCAAATCCCGCAGGATTCAGGAGATGTTCGTGGGTATCGACCACCCTGATCTGGTTGATATAATTCCTGATACGTTGATCATAACCCGGTTCCGGCATGGGGCGAATCCGCACCTGGGCACCCGCTGTCATAAAAAAAAATAACACTACAGCCAGACATGCTGTTTTCTTCATGGGATGATGCCTTTCCAGATTATTTTAATTCGTCATAAACGGAGAAAAGTCCGGTGGCTTCACCCGTACGGTTGAAAAGTCCGCTTCGCCAGTTCAATGGTTCCCAGATACAGGCACCTGTGCCGAAACCATCAGGCAGGCTGAAAACGATGTCATGGACCTCACGCTTGAAGTCGGAATACTCAACCACGTTCAACGGTTTGTGGTAACGCTGCTGAAGATCGGTGAGATTGTACTTCAGGTCTTCCAATGTGCCATGCCATCTGGGATAATAGGAGATCCCTATGACATCGAACCGGACTCCCCGGGCGATCATGTTATCGAGCCAGAAAACGGCTTCGTCGTTCTGGCCTCCCAGCGCGATGTGCATCATCACGGGCAGGCCCGGATCAACGTCTTCCACTCCGGCAACCCCGGCCCTGAGCAGACCGGCCAGCTGATCTGGCCGGCTGATGTGCCCGTCAGGCCATAGCAGGCCATGATTGATCTCATTCCCGATCTGTACCATGGCCGGCAGGGTGCCTTGCTGTTTCAAGGCCTGCAATACATCCGCGGTGTATGTTCTTACCGAGTCCTGCAGGATTTCGAAATCCAGGTTCTCCCAGGCAAGGGGCTTGTTCTGCTGCTGAGGATCGGCCCAGTAATCGCTGTAATGGAAATTGAGCAGGAGTTTCATGCCTGCCTCCTTTACCCGCTGAGCCATTTTCAGAGTATATCCGAGGCCGCAATAACCCCGTCCGGGTGCATATCCTTTGGGGTTTTCTGGGTTGACGAATATCCGCAGCCGGATATAGTTGAAGCCATGGCTCGCCAATAACCTGATGGCATCCACCTCCTGCCCGCTCTCAAAGAATTTCATGCCCTGATCCTCAATCTGGGGAAGGAAAGAAATATCGGCCCCGATCATCTGGTCGATGGGTTTGACGGTCGCCGGCAACTGATCCGGCGAGGGTGTCATCAGCGCAAAGTCACCGGGAAGGATATGCAGCTCGTGTGATCCGGGCCACAATTTGCCAGACCGGGCTTCAATCCTGACCTTGCCGGGCTGGTTTCCTGCCTTGAACAGCAAAATGCAGGTTCCGTTTACCAACCGGGATTTTGCAATTCTTACACCGGCCGTGTCATCAATCAGGACCAGTTCCTTGCCTTCAGGTGTGGTCAGTGTTCCTTCCCCCGAAATAAAGACACTGATGGAATCCGAAACTGAAGTGATTTCCCTGCTCAGGCTGTCTGTCAGGGCTATCCGCAAGCGGGTCTGATTCTTCCCATCAGCCAGCAAAGTTGTGCTGTAGGTTGTGAGCATGACCGATACCGGCTGGCCGGTGTCTACCCGGCTGACAGCATCAAATTCTCGGGTTTCAGGCACCGGGTTTTTGCACTGGGTCAGGCAGGCGATTCCAATGAGTACCAGGACCGGCTTAAGGTGCAGTTTGTGTGGCAAATTGATAATCATGGGATTAAAGTTTAGGCACCCTAAGTTACCAAAATTGGATTTTGGATGTTGGATGTTGGATATTGGATTTTAGATATTGGATGTTGGATATTTCCAGACACCATTATCCCGAATCCCATATCCCGAATCCAAAATCCACCATCAATTATAATGATACCTGCAACTGTGAATAATAATGGTTTCTCCCCGAACCTGATAAACCAGCCTGTGCTCCCGGTCGATTCTTCTTGACCACAAGCCGGCCAGATCATATTGGAGCTGTTCGGGTTTACCGGTTCCTTCAAAAGGATGCGATTGGATATCCCTGATCAGTTTATTGATCTTCTTCAGTATCTTCCTGTCATCTTTTTGCCACGACAGGTAATCTTCCCATCCTAAACCCGTGAAACCGATTTGTTTCATTCTTCAATCAGATCCGGGTAGACAATATCCCCATTTTTAACCTGATCCATGGATTTAAAAAGCCGTTCGGCATTTTTCCTGGAACTAAGCAGGTGAAGTGTTTCCATGATCGAATTATATTCATCGAGGGATATCAGGACTGTTCCTTTACAGGAACCTCTTTTGATGATCAGGGTTTCGTTATTCTCCTCAACGCAATCGAGGTATTCCTTCAGCTCCCTTCTGAATTCCGTATAATTTGCGGCTAACATGATAATTGTATTAAGTACGTTTTTAAGTACAAATATAGGTACTTTTTTATCAATTTAGTTATTGGATGTTGGATATTGGACGTCGGATATTGGATATTGGATTTTAGATATTTCTATTATCCCGAATCCTATATCCCGAATCCAAAATCGTCACGGATCTATTCCAGATACACACCTGCGCCAATCCAGTAATCCGTATTCGGAACCGGTTCCACATATCCGAGTTTCTGCTTTTCCCCTGTTTCGCCCGGCTTGACCCAGTAGTACTCGACATAACCGCCACCGCTCAGTGCCGTGGCCGAGAATTCCCGTACCACATATTTACCCCGGGTATCCTGATGATCCCAGAGATTCTGACCTTCCAGGTCTTCCTGACCAGCGTGAGCAATATTGACTCCATTAAAATCGTAAACGAATAAATAGCCGGAGCTATCGGGATAAAAGCGGACCCTATGGACGACCCTCCGGATGTAATGAATCCGGGTTGAATCGTCGTCCATTTCGATCACTGCCTCTCCAATGGAAATGGCATACGAATGGACATACGCAACGGCAATCTGCTTGTTCCACTCGAGGGTTTCGTTCTTCTCCTTCGTGCACGCGGCGGCACAAAACAGGACAATTGCCGGTAAAAACAGCCATTGTTTATTCATCCGTTCTATCAATTTCAGTAAAAATAAGTGAAAAATTACCTCAAGCCAAGTCGGTGACAAGCTTAAAAATGCCGTACGGAGATCCGGCTGAATTGTTTTTTTTAGACCTGATATTAATTTTTGTCCCGATATGAAAACGCGGTTTTCCTTCCCTCCCTGATCCTGCTGACCGCCTGTAACATGGCATGACTGAACGGTGATTTCACCGGGTTTGTCCCTTTTTCAGACGGAACGGTGTTCCGGGAAATCACTCCGTCATTAAAGTTCCCGGAAGGGACCAGTACTACATCGTCTATCACCGCCGTCCCCCGGGTGAAACCGACCGGAACGTGCGAGTCACCTGCATCGACCGGATGGAGTTTGACGAAAAAGGTATGATCAGGCCGATGAAAATGACGAGGTAGGAGGCTCGCTAACGCTCGCGAATAGGCTTCGCTTCGCTCCGCTAATAGGGTCGGCTTCGCCTCCCTAAAAGGCCTCCCGTTGGTCGGCTAATGGGCTCCCTTCGGTCGCTAATTAATAATTAGGAGCGTAGCGACCTATTAGCGGAGCGAAGCGAAGCCTATTCGCCGAGCTTTGCGAGGCCTATTAGGCGAGCCTTGGCGAGCCCTTTTAGCGCAGCGTAGCGGAGCCATTTGGTTTGTTTTTTTTCTACCTTTGGCTTCAAGAAGTGATCGTTGGAAGAATCAAAAACTTTAAGGAAGATGAAAAGACTTGTGCTGTCGTTGATCCTGCTTGTATCCTGCCTGGCTTTCGCTGGCGCGCAGACGGTGACCGAACGAAAAAAATACGAAAGGGTTTCATTAACCGTCATTTATATCGACGATCCCAGTCCGGATGCGAATTATGCCGGGAGCATCAGCCAGTCGGTGAGGAGTTTCATGGAACAAACCCGGCTGGTGGGACCGAAATACAATGACCATACCCTATCCACCCGTTTCGTCAATATCGACATTGAAAATTACACTTCTGAAAACCGCCTGATGATCGGAAATGCCAGGGAAGCGGGACAGATACTTGACTATATCAACCGTTCCGACCTGTCGCGCCAGATCGTGGCCAAATGGTTCGAGCGCAGACCCGACGGAATGCTGTCGATGGACCTGATCGGCCAGCGTGGACTTTACAACGCCAGCGACAATGATTACCTGACCGCTTCCGCTTCCCAGCGTTCATTCGCCAGCCTGAAGGATCAGGGTGAAAAACTCCTGAAACTCAGTTACCTGCTATTCGTCAATTTCTCGGACATTAAATATCATGAAGGCAAAGAAGCCGGGACGGGTGATTATTCCGGACTGGCCAGGGGATACCTCTATAAGCTGGACTGGAACGATTCAATCAGCGCCAACTTTTATGAGAACCTGTGGATTGGTGAAGGTGACACCGGGGACGTAAAAGAAGAAAAAAGGAAAAGGTTTGACACCACCACCTTCCCGTTTGTTTTTGTCAGAAATGTAAACACATCCGTGGCCCAACCCATGGTGTCCCTGATTCCTAACAAGAAACCCGATCCTGAAAAAAGGACAGCCCTTTTCAATAATCTCTATGAAAACCTGATGATCGAGCTGGATACCCGGGTGCCCGATTTCCAGGTCAGGCAAAACCTGATCTCTTCCAAACCCATCGGGGCCACCATCGGAACGAAGGAGGGTCTTTACGTGGATCAGCGTTTCTTCGTTTACGAGAATGTCCAGAAAAGGAACCAGGAACTTCTCAAGAAGAGGAGGGCGGTCATCCGGGCGAAAAGAGTGGCAGACAACGAGAAGGTCACTGTGGGCACCACGGTGCCTTCGACCTTCTACCAGGTAGCCGGAGGAAAGATTGACCATTTCGGCATGTTCATGGAACAGAAAAATGACAAAGGCCTGACGATCACTCCCGCAGTGGCTTCGGGCCCGATGGGCGGATCCAACCTGACCCTGGCATACAACCTTTCGCGGTCGTTGAGCAAGACCATGAAAATCAAGACTATTCCGACAGGGATAAACTTTTTCCTGGACCTGGGGCTCGATCAGGGAGATTATCTGGCCAATATACCCGGATATTACTCTTCCGAAGACGGAGAGTCCTTCTTCTTCATCAGGGGAAGCGTCGGTTTCAACAAGGATTTTTATTTCCTCAAGAACTTCCATTTCACTCCCCGGATCGGTTACGGATTGGAATATACCAGTATCTTTGCCAGCGGAACCAACGAGACTTATCCGGAGGGATTATCCGCGATGGGGGACCACTTGTTAGCCGGGGGGTCACTGAGCATGAACCTGCTGCATAACTTCCAGCTTACGGGGGGACTCAATTATTACTTTTCTGTCGGAAATCTTTGGCTGACCTCCGGGTCGGCCAACCTGCCGACGCCCGGATATCGCTGGTCCTATGTTTTTCCCGGCCGGCAGGGTTTGACGGCTTTTGCCGGAATCAACATTCTCTTATGATCAATCCATACAACCTGATAATATGAAAAAACGAATGATTTTGGCCGGGACCCTTGTCCTGGCCTTCACGTTCCTGAGCCTGGATGCCCAGACACGGAAGGAAAAGAAAATTGCCGGGTATATCGACCAGAACTATGAAGTGGAATGTCTCGGCACCGGCACCCAGGGCAGCCAGCTGCTGAAAGTCTGGGGATATGGCAAGAATCCGGAAGATGCGATCATCCAGGCAAAAAGAAATGCCGTGCATGCGGTCATCTTCAAAGGCATCACGGCCGGGCAGGGCTGCATGAAACGCCCGATCCTGACTGATCCGGGTATCGAACAGGCTCAGGCCGATTATTTCGAAGCTTTCTTTGCGCCCGCCGGCAAGTACCTCAACTATGTTGCCCTCAGCGGCGAAGGCGTGCAGGACCGGATCAAGGTTGACAAGCGAACCTATAAGGTCGCCATCAATGTTTCGGTGATGCACACGGCTCTGAGGCAAGAACTGGAATCGGCCGGAATTGCCAAGAAACTGGGAGCCGGTTTTTAATTGGAGGATCAGATGAAAACATTACATGCAATTCCAGCACTGGCAGGCTGTATCCTGATGCTGACACTGGGTTCCTGCGACCCGCAGAGAAAAGTGGCTGCCTACAATACCTACAAAACAGAGTGCATGGGCATCGAGATGGATGGCTCACAGACCGTCAAGGCCTGGGGCACCGGCCGCAACCGGCATGATGCCGTTCAGCAGGCCCGCAAGAATGCAGTACGGGATGTGCTGTTCAACGGGATCACTGCCGGTAAACCGGAGTGCCAGGTCAAGCCGGTGTTGCCGGAGGTGAACGTTCGTGAACGCAACGAGGAATATTTCAACAAATTCTTTGCTGACGGAGGTGCCTACAACCAATTCCTGTCCAAGAGGGATGAACGGATCAGCCACCGGTGGCTGCGCGACAAGATGAAAGCCAGGGACCGGGTCACCCGCAGCGTGATCGTCAGGGTCGATCGTCCCGGGCTGATCGGGAAGATGAAAGAAGATGGCTTATTGAAGAAATAATATCGGAATAATACAGAAATCATGAAAAAACACACGGGATACATGGCTGTCGCTGCCCTTCTCCTGATTTGCGGGGCGACGGCTTTCGGGCAGGCAAAAAAACCCACCATCATGGTGGTTCCCAGCGATGCCTGGTGCAGTAAGAACGGATACATGATGACCTTTGACAACCAGGGGATGACCCAACGCTTCCCGGATTACAAGATGGCCTTCCAGGAGAGCACGGACCTGTTACTGGTCACCAGCAAGATCAACGAGCTGATGGTTGACCGCGGTTTCCCGCTGAAGAACCTTGAATCAGCCCTGAGAACGATTGCCAACGAATCGGCCGAGGATGCCATGCTCACCAGTAAGAGCGGGGCCGACGCAGCCGAAACACCCATCGACAAGTTGAGAAAGACCGCCAAGGCGGATATCTGGATCCAGCTTACCTGGGCCGTCAACACGATCGGACCCAAGAAATCGGTCACGTTCAACCTCCAGGGACTGGATGCGTACACCGACAAGCAGGTCGCGGGAGCATCCGGCACCGGACCGCAGTCATTCAGCGTTGAGTTGCCCGTATTGCTGGAAGAAGCTGTACTGAGCCACCTTGATAATTTCAATTCGCAGCTTCAGCAGCATTTCGACGACCTGTTCGCCAACGGCCGGGAGATCACCCTCCGGGTCAAGGTTTGGGAAAGCTTCGACGGGGACCTGGAATCGGAATACGGGGACTATGAACTGGGCGAGATCCTCGAACAGTGGGTCAACGGCAATACGGTTGAACACCGGTTCAGCACCACGGATGCCACGGAAAACATGATGTTGTTCGAGCAGGTTCGCATCCCTTTGTACAATGCGAACGGGACCGCGACGGATGCACGGGCCTGGGGGCAGGAACTGCGCAAATTCCTGAAGAACCAGTACCAGATCGAAAGCAAGGTGATGACCAAGGGGCTGGGCGGGGTGACGATCGTAATTGGTGAAAAGTGATGAGTGATCAGTAGCCCCGGGTCATGACCCGGGGGACTTGGGATGAGTGATTAGTGACTCGTGATTTGTGACTCGTGATTAGTGATTAAACAGAAAAATATGAAAGCAACCAGAATACTTTTTATTACCAGCATGGCATTCCTTTTATGCATGCCGGCTCAGGCGCAGAATACCATCGGCAAACTGGATGACCTCGGGCGGATCGCTCTGAACACCTGGGTGCCCGACCAGATCGAGTACATGCCGGCTGCCTCCAGGGTCAACCTGGAGAACAAGCTATCCCAGATCGCCACCCGTTACGGCATGGGAGCCAGCGAACTGCTCCCCCGGTTCATCATTACCGCCAATGTTGTGGTCCAATCGAAGGACATCACCGCCACGGCGCCGCCGATGACCGCCCTGACCGTGGATATCACGATCTACATAGGGGACGGGATAGAAGGCAAGGTGTTTGCCAGCACCAATGTCTCCGGGAAAGGAGTGGGTGAAAACGAGACCAAGGCCTATACGGCCGCCCTGAGAAGCCTGGACCCGGGCAACAAGAAGATCCAGCAATTCATGGAGGAGGGCAAGCGGAAGATCATTGCCTATTACAATTCGCGTTGCGACATCATCATCAAGGAAGCCCAGATGCTGCAAAGCCAAAATCGCTTTGACGAAGCCATCTATACCCTGATGTGCATTCCCGATGTATGCCTCGATTGCTACAACAAGGCCATGGATGCGGTCGGGCCCGTGTTCAAGGAGAAAATCGACTGGGAATGCAAGGCCAAGGTCAATGCCGCCCGGAATGTCTGGAGCGCCGGGTTGAACCGCCGTGCCGCCGATGATGCGGCCGGCATACTCATGACGATCGACCCTGAAGCCGCCTGTTTCGACGAGGCTGTTGCATTTACCGGCGAAATAGCCAGGCGCATCCGGGAGATCGACGGACGGGAATGGGATTTCAAGCTGAAAAAAGAGATCGATCTTGAACGCGACCGGATCAGGGCCTGGAGGGATGTGGGCATAGCCTGGGGCACCAACCAGCCGAAGAACATCGTATACAAGAGCCTTTGGTAAGTCGTGACGCGTGACACGTGATGCGTGATACGGGATACTGGATACTGGATACGGGATACTGGATACGGGATATTGGATACGGGATATTGGATATGGGATATTGGATATGGGAATAGACAACAAATAACATGGATAAAAAAGATACCGGGCAACAACTCGGACGTAAGTTCCGCAAGGGATTCAGGTGGGTTGCAGGAGTCATCGGGATCCTGCTCTTAGCATGGTTCCTGATCGCCTATCTTGGCGTTTATGAACGCGGAACCATGTCGGGCAAGGTGGTAAGGATCAGTGAGAAAGGATTTATCTTTAAAACCTGGGAAGGCAAATTGAACCTGGAATCTTTCGGAGCGCTCAAGGGAGTCAGCCCCATCGCCGAAACCTTTGATTTTTCGGTTGCCAGAAGGGACACGGTTACTTTGCGGAAACTCGAGGAGGCATCCCTTACCGGCGAGCGGGTCAGCCTCCAGTATATCAAGCGGTTCAACGTCTTCTTCTGGCGGGGAAATACCAAGTACTTTGTGAATGATGTGGTGAAGCAGGAAGAGGAGTTGTGAGGTGTTGTTAGGTATTGTGAGGTATTGTGAGGTATTGTGAGGTGTTGTGAGGTATTGTGAGGTG
>Ga0208828_1000604_pt1 | contig 15685 bp, 14 predicted proteins | sample Kivu_160m_FD_185487 | JGI IMG/M metagenome (GOLD analysis project Ga0208828, IMG submission 185487) | Freshwater microbial communities from Lake Kivu, Western Province, Rwanda to study Microbial Dark Matter (Phase II) - Kivu_160m (SPAdes)... | ecosystem: Environmental > Aquatic > Freshwater >... | reverse complement strand
TTGCCGGCGTAGATTCCGGCCACGCCGGCAAGGGAGCGCAATTTATGTGGGCCGGCCGCGATATCGGGAAAGACGTACAAACCGACGGCGACTGCGGTGAAGAACGCGTATTGAGGATGACCCGCCAGGACCTGCATGGCCACGGCGAGCATTCCCGCGAGCAGCCATCCCCATCCGCCGCCTCGGGCGGCGGATTCCTCTCTCCCTTCCGGCGGGGCAAGCCGGCCGCACCAGCCGTCCACCGCCATCATCAAGAGAGGAGCCCAGTCCATCGTGCACAGATTGGACAGATGCCCGGCGTAGATATGCAGGAAAAACGGTCCGGCGAACATCGACAAAAATCCCGCGCCGAGAGAAGCCGGCAGGCTCAAGCCGCGGCGCCCGGCCCACACAGCCATGAACAGGCCGCACATCAGAACGTGGAGGGCGATGTTCAGATTGACCGCCACGGAGAGCGGGAGGACGAGAAAAAGCCAGTTCGGCGGATAGAGCAGCGCCGATTGAAAATTGCCGAAAAAGGGCGCTCCGCCGTAAATGTAGGGATTCCAGAGGGCGAGATTCCCCCTCCGCAATTGGTCGAAGCCGAACTCGCGGGCCGGGACATACTCGCGGACCATATCGGCGCCCGAAGACAAGAGCACGGAACGCCCGGTGAAGAGGACATCGCCGAACATCGCCGCGGCGGCGAGGAGCAAGACGAGCAGGCTCGGCCCCCAGATTCGGGAACGGCGCTGTTTGATCACCGGGGCCCGGGCGGCATCCTTGGCGCGCGCCGCGTTCCCGCCCATGCCCCGATTCCGCCTATTTCCACTCCTCGACGAGCGCGGCAATGAGGTCGACGAGCGCTTCGAGGTCGCTCTTCACGATCTTTTCGATGAAGGAATGGGCGTAAGCCCCCGGCCAGGAGAGCGGGATGTCCGCTGCGCCGTCGGCGACGAAGACCGAGCCGTCGTTCCCTCCGCGGGAGTTGCGGATCTGGACGGGGATGTTGCGCGCTTCGGCGATTTTAACGACCTTGCGAATCTCGGCCTTCGGCGTCACGTTGCTGGTGTCGATCGAGCGCAGCACCGCCCCTTTTCCGAGGACGGCATGTCCGAACCGTTTGTTCTCGAGCGGGGAATCCGTCGAAACGAACGTGTCGATGGCGAACACGTAATCGGGCTTGAGGGTCTTGGCCAGCAATTGCGCCCCGTTCAAGCCGATCTCCTCCTCGACGTCCCAGGCGAAGGTCACGGTCTTAGCCCTGATCTTGGACCAGTCGAGGCGGAGGGCGACGGCGAGCAGGGCCGCGCAGCCGGCCCGGTCGTCGATGGCCCGTGTGGCCAGGATCTCGGGCGCGAGGTCGACGATCCTTTTCTTGAAGAGGACCTGATCCCCCTCGGCGACGCCGAGGGCGCGGACTTCTTGTTCCGAGGCGCAGCCGAGATAGAGCTCGACCGGCTCGGCCGCCGGAGCCTGGCCCTGGGGCTTGGCCTGCGCCTGGGGCGCCGCCGTGGGCTTTGTCTGCGCCGGAGCGGCTTTAGCCGCGGGCGGAGCGGCCGCCTGGGCCGGTTTTTGGGCCGGAGCGGGCGTTGCCGGCGCGGCCGTTTGAGCCGCCGACCGGCCGGAAGGGGCAGCCGAGGCGGTCTGGCTCATATAATAATCCGGCTTGGGCTGGATGATCCCTTCGACGGGGCCCTTGGCCGTGTGAATCACGAACGGCCTCGCTTCGCAGGTCTGGGGCAGGAGGCCTCCCCGGGCCCTCAATAGGACCGTCCCCTGGGGCGTGATCTTGTCGACGATGTGCCCCAGCTCGTCCGTGTGGGCGACGAAGAGGATGTGAGGCCTTCCCTCGCCGGCGGTAAACCAAACATTGGACTTGGCGTCCCGCTGGACCTTGAGAGAGGCCGGCAGAGCTGCCTGGATGAAATCGGCGACCTTTCCTTCCTGGCTCGATAGACCGGGGATGAGGACGATCCTGCGGAGCAGGTCCCAGCCGGCCGCTGCCGGAGCGGGCTGGTGGGCGCTCGGCAGCGAGGAGGCGGCGAAACTCAAAATTAAAAGTGGCCCGATGACAAGATAGGCGGCTTTCTTCATTTGAGCCTCCCGGATTGGAGGAGCTTGACCAGAATGGTCTTCAAAGCGAGGACATCCTTGAGGTCGACGACCTCGGACGGCGTATGGGCGAATTTGACCGGAAGGGCCAGCATCACGGCCTCCGTTCCGTCGCCGGCCAAGCCGCCGAGGAGCGGTAACTCGGCGCCCGCCTGGACTTGGAGCGATATTTTGGACTCCTTGGCGATCGCTTCGACCGCCGCCTTGAGCTTCGCCGCCCCGTCCTTCGGCAGGACGAGGACAGGCCCCTTTCCCACGGCAGGGCTGTTCTCGCCGCGGTCGGCGGGCATGCCGTCCACGACGATCGCCAGCTTGGGCTGGATCGTCCGCTTGGCCCGAACAGCTCCCAGCGACGACCTCGCCCCGCCCGACCGCGTCGGATACCGGGACTGGGCCATCCAAGACAGAACGACCTCCTGGGAAAGCTTGGCCTTGTCCAGGTCCTCGGCCAGGCTCGTCAGCAGGGCGCAGGAGGCCTTCTGGCCCAACGACAGCCCGGCCCATCGATCGTTGGCCAAAACGCTGAGCTCGGGCCAGAGGGTCACGGGATCGAGGTGCTCGATGCCTTTTTGCTGAGCCTCTTCGTCCGACCGGACGCCGATGTCGACGTAGACAAGGTCGAGCGGGAGATTGCGGAGCTCCTCGCGGCGCTCCCGGGAAAGCAGATGCATGGCCGGCTGGGAGACGACGCCGTAGAGGAGGCCTTTCTTGGTGGATATGACGACCGGATGGCCAAGGAGGTAGTTGTCGAAATTCGGATGCGGCTGGACGGATCGGTCCAAGCGCAAGTAGCCGTCCGGGGCGATGCCGCTCACGAACCATCCGTACTCGTCGAGCGGGGCGAGTACGGCGAGCTTCGATCCCCCGGCGCCGAACCGCGCGGTAATGCTTCCGAGATTGTCCTTCTCGGAGGATTTGGGGAGGTAGGAGAGGATTTTCGCTCCCAAGGCCTCTTCATTGCCCAAGGCCGAAGGGATGGAGACCGCCTCCCGGATGAGGTCCCTGAGATCGACTGCCGCAGCGGCCGAGGCGCTCAGGCTCAGCAGCAGGGCAATAGCCCCGATCCATCGCGGAAATTTTGTCATGCGCCTGCCCTCCTTTGGCCGAAAAGCGGCAACTTCAGCCTTTCAAGATCTGCTCGGCGCGGTCGATGTTGGAGACGTCGAGGACGACGGAAACTTTGTCTCCTTTCCGGCTGAGCGTCCCGTAGCAGTACTCGATGTTGATGCCCTCGTCGCCGAGCTTCGAGGTCAGCTCGGCCAACGCGCCCGGCGTGTTTTCGAGATCCACGACCAGGACGTCGCGCAGCTCATGGTTGGCGTATTCCTCGCGCTTGGACAGGGCCTTGACGGCCTTGTTGAGGTTCTTGACGTAGATCTTGGCCGTGTCGTGGAAAACTCCGATGGATTCGATGTTGACCTCCTCCTCGGAGAGATACGTGCAGAGATTGCCGAGCGTGGAAGGCTTGTTGTCCAGAAGGACGAAAATCTCAGTGACGCGTTCCATGATGGAACCTCCTTTTGAAATCGGCAGGCCTCGCCGGATCCGGCGAGGCCTGCGGCGCATCAATCGAAAATCTTGCCGGGGTTCAATATCCCGTTCGGGTCGAAAGCGCGCTTGATCCCCCGCATGAGCTCGACCTGCTCGGGGGAAAGGCTGCGCGCCAGGTATTTCTTCTTGACCAGTCCGATCCCGTGCTCGCCCGATATAACGCCTCCCCGGCCTTTTCCGTCGTCGTAGATCTCTTCCCGAATCCGCTCGATCGTCTCCCGCCAGGCGGCCTCCGGAAGGGGCACAATGCGACCGTCCTCCCGGCGCGACTTCATGATATGCGTGTGGACGTTCCCGTCGCCGGCGTGGCCGAAGGTGGGCAGCCAGAGGCCGTATTTTTGCTCGAGGGCGCGGACCTTCTTGACGTGGGCGGCGATCTCGGCGCGGGGGACGCAGACGTCCAGGATCTCGATCGTGTCCCGCTTGATGGCTTCGTAGATCTTGCTCCGGATCGCCAGGACGTCCTCCTGTTTGCCGGGCGTGTCGGCGATGAACACGTCCAGGGCGCCGCCGTCGAGGGCGACTTCGGCGACGGTCTGGGACAGGCGGTCCATCTCGTCCTCCCCCTCCGCGTCGAGGATGACGAAGAGGTGCGTCTCGCCGAGCGCGGAGGGCCAGGTCTTGCGGAGGTGTTCGGCCGAGATGCGGAGGACGTCTAGGGGGATGAACTCGAGGGCGACCGGGGCGACTCTCTTCAGGAGGCGCGGAACGGTTTCGATGGCGCTTTCCAAGCCGGCGAAGGGGACGACGAGAGACCGTGTCGCGGCCGGCCGGGTCAGGAATTGGATGACGGCCTTGGTGATGATGCCGAGAGTGCCTTCCGAACCGATCATCAGATGGAGGAGGTTGTAGCCGGTGCTGCTCTTGATCAGCTTGCCTCCGAGCGTCAGGATGTCGCCCTGCGGTGTCACGACCTCGAGGCCGCGCACGTACTGGCGGAGAACCCCGTATTTTACCGCTCGGCTCCCGCCGGCGTTGGTGGCGACCATGCCGCCGACCATGGCGCTCTCTTCGCCCGGGTGCGGGGGGAAGTAGAATCCGGCGTCCTCGACCGTCTGTTCGAGCTCGCGGAGCGTCACGCCCGCTTCCACCCAGGCCATCTGATTTTCGGCGTCGATCTCGAGGATCCGGTTCATCTTCTCTACGGAAAGGACGATGCCGCCGGGGGAAGGAACGCAGCCTCCGCACAGGCCGGTCGCCCCCCCGCGGGGCGTGACGGGGATGTTCCGGCACACAGCGGTCTCGAGGATGGCGGCGACCTGGAGGGCCGAGCGGGGTTTCACGACGAGCTCGGGCATCCGGGCGATGTCGGAGAGGGAGAACTCGTCGTGGCTGTAGTCCCCCATCCGCTCGGGATCGTCGAGGACGTTCTCCCGCCCGACGATCTCGATGAATTCCCGGCGGACCTCATCGGAGAGGAGCTTCATGACTACCGTCCACTATTACCATAAAAGCGGATTCAAAAAAAGGGGGACGACGCATCCTGTCCCCGTAAGTGAGGTACACACACCGTCTGTGTACCTCAGAGGTACACAGACGGTGTGTGTACCTAATTCCTCGACCGATGATTAGGTACACCTACCGAGGGTGCACCCGCTTTCATTAGGGTGCGTCGTCCCCCGTTATTTGTTAAAATTCTTGTCAACGAAAGCCATAAATCGCCCGTATAAGCGAATAGAGACGACCATGGACGAACAGGCGTGCATCCGGCTGGCCCAGGAAGGCGACAGGGGGGCCTTCCGGGAGATCTTCGACGGGCACAGGCAGAAGGTCTTTTCCCTGGCTTACCGCTATCTCCGCAACCAGGCGGATGCCGAGGATGTCCTGCAGGAAACATTCATTAAGGCTTACCATGCTCTCGCCCTTTACCAGCCGGAGAAAGGGCTCAACTTCTCCGCCTGGCTCAACAAGATCTGCGTCAACGCCAGCATCGATGCCTTGAGGAAGAACCGGGGAAAGGACTTTCAAAAGTTCGAGCACGAGGAGGTGGCCAACATGCCCGATCCAGCCCGCTCGTCCGATCCCGAGGTCTCGACCCGCAACAAGGAAATCCGCGAGCACGTCGACCTAGCCCTGGATAAGCTGCCGCCCAAACAGAAGATAGTCTTCACCCTGCGCCACTACCAGGACCTCAGCATTCGGGAAATCGCCGAATCCCTGGATGCGACCGAAGGCAGCGTCAAGAAACATCTCTTCCGGGCCGTCGAAGCGCTGAAAAAGCGTCTCCGGCGGTTCGTCACGGAGGACGGCTATGAAGTGTAAAGAAGCGAAAAAGCTCATCGTTCTCGACCATTACGGAGAGCTGGAGGAATCCGAGCGGGATCGGCTCCGGGCCCATCTGAAACAATGCGGAACGTGCGCAGAAGATGCCAGCCTGACCGCTAAGGTCCTCGCCGTCATCGACGTCTACGAGCCCGCCGCCAAGCCTTCGACGGATTGGGAAAAAGCCTGGGACCGGGTTCAAGCGGGAATCGCCGGAGCGCCGTCTCCCGAACGCGCGCGACCCGCCGTGGGCCGGCGATGGGCTTTCGCTGGGGCGGCCGCAGCTCTCGTCCTCGCCGCCGGGATCTTCATCGGGCGGTATGTCATCACGCCCGGCCCTCAGCCGTCGGGGATCCGAGCCGATGCGGCTACCAGCCCTCCTCCGAACGGCATCCGGCCGGCCTTCGCCGCGCACCTCGAGGAGCTCAAGCCGATCGTTCTCGATTACGCCCATTATGCTCCGGGCGACAGGAGCGGCCGAGACATCCTCGTCGACGAGGATGTCCTGCGTGGCCTCGTCCTCCAGAACATCCTCTTGAAACGTAAAATCGCCGAAAAGGACCCGGCGGCCGCCGACCTCCTCGACGACCTCGACGTCGTCCTGAGGGAGATCGTCAACCGCGGGGCCAAGGATCCGGAAGCCCCGGCCCAGATCAAGGATCTGATCGAGCAGCGGGGCGTCCTCTTTAAAATGGAAATCATGAAAAAAATCTAGGAGGTTACCTATGAAAACCATAAGAATGATCGCCGCCCTAATCATCTCGGGCCTGCTCTCCCTGGGCTTCGCCTGGGGCCGGACGCAGGATGCCGAACAAGCCAAGGCGGCTCAAGAAAAGGCCGTCCAGGAGTCCGAGAAGGCCAAACTGATATATGAGCAAGCCAAGAAGGCCATCGCCCTCAAGGACTGGACGGCGGCCATCGAGGCCTTCAAGAAGTTCGAATCCCAGTACGGCAAGAGCAACTATTACGGCGAATCGCTCTATTGGCTCGGCTATAGCCTGGATAAGTACGCCGAGTCCATGGCCGACTTCGAGAATCAGCTCGAACATAAAAAGGAGGCCATCGACCGGCTGAATGTCCTGCTCGAAAAGCTCCCGGCAAACGCCTGGGCCCAGGACGCCAAGCTGCTCCGCCTGCAGATCGCCGAAAAGCTGGCCCAGAGCGGCTTGCATGATTACGCCCGCTACATCACCGACGCCGTCACGCCGGCCCTGGCCGGCCTGGAGGGCCTCAAGGGCATGGAGGGGCTCAAGGGGCTAGAGGTTTTACAGGAGCTGAAGGAAGGCGTTCCGCTCGACAAGAAAAAGCCCCTCGACCCCGACCTCGAGCTCAAGCTCGTCGCCCTCGACGCCCTTCTCCAGATGGACAAGGAGAAAGCCTTCCCCATCCTCGAAAAGATGCTCCGGGAGGAAAAGAGGCCCGAGCTCAAGGAAAAAGCGCTCTTTGTCTTGAGCCAATCCAAAGACCCGAAGGTCGTTTCGATCCTCGCCGACCTGGCGGTCAAGGACCCGACGCCGAAGATCCGGCAGATGGCCGTGTTCTGGCTGGGGCAGCGCCATGACGAAGAGAGCCTGGCGATCCTCATCAAGAGTTACGACGCTTCCGAGGACGAGAAAGTCAAAGAAAACATGATGATGGCCTTTGGAGAAAGCAAGAGCCCGAAAGCCCAGGCCAAGCTCGTCGACATCGCCAAGACCGACAAGGACATCAAAGCCCGCGAACGGGCCGTCTTCTGGCTGGGCCAGAAGCGGAGCGACGAGATCCTTCCCGTGCTCCTGGACATCTACGACAAAACGGATAACGCGGCGTTCAAAAAGCAGGTCATCTTCTCTCTCCAGAACAAGGGCTCCAAGGCCGTTCAGACGATGATCGAACTCGCCCGCAAGGAAAAGGACCTCGCCCTCAAGAAATACATCGTCTTTTGGCTCGGCCAGTCCAAGAGCGAAGAGGCCATGAAATACCTCAAGGAGCTCATCGAGAAATGAGGCCTCAGAGGGATGCCATGCGCGCCGGAACGAGATTCACAATGGCTGGAGGAGCGCTTTTCGGAGCGCTCCTCCTTTTATTCACATCGCCCGCGTTTCTTTCGGCCGGAGAAAAGCCCTCCTTCCTGACGGGCAAAGTCGTCGACCTCAGCGGCCAAACGATCGCCCTCGAGAACAAGGCCGCCGCGGCCGGAACAGAATTCCGGAAAGCGGGCGCCGGAAAGACATATTTTACAGCTTACGAATTCATGAGCCGGCACAAGATCCACCGGGGAAATATGGAGCGGCCCGTCGACGGCTACGCCGTCAATGCCAAAGAAACCAAGATCAAGATCGAGGAAAAAGGCCGGGGCCGGAATGAGGTTGGAACGAACGTCAAGGATACTCCTTCTCCGGCCGCCCTTCTTTTCCTCCACGACGCCGCGGATAGGGGCTTGGTCCTCGACGTGACCGTGCTGGACATGGACCAGACGTACGACTTCTCCGAGGCGCCCGTCTATTGGCTGGGACGGGCCGAAAACGCCGAGAGCTTGGCCTTCATCGAGAAGTCTTTCGAAGCGGCCAAGGATAGCTCTCAAGCCCAAAAGGACATGCTCTTCGCCGCATCCTGCCACCAGGGTCCTCAAGCCTACCGTTTCTTGAAGAATACCGCCTTCGGTCCATCGAACGATAAAGTACGGGAGTCAGCTATTTTCTGGCTGGGCAACTATGGAGACGCGCAGAGCCTCGCCGACCTGAAGGAAGTCTACCAAAAAGAAAAGAGCCTCTCGGTCAAAAAGCAGGTCATCTTCGCGATCCAGCTCAGCAAGCAGAAGGAAGCCGTCGAAGAGCTCATCCGGATCGCCAAGCAGGACGCGAGCCCGGAAGCCAGAAAACAGGCCGTATTCTGGCTGGGCCAGAAAGCGTCGGCCGAAAGCGTCAAAGCCCTCAAAGATATCGTCGAGAGTGTCAAGGAAGAAGACCCCTTGAAAGAGCAAGCGGTCTTCGCCATCAGCCAGCTTCCCAAGGACCGCTCCGTTCCCATGCTCATCGACATCGCCAAGACGAATAAGGATCCGGCCGTCCGGAAGCGCGCCCTGTTCTGGCTGGGCCAGAGCGGAGATCCCGCGGCGGTCAAGCTGTTCGAAGAGATTCTGCTGAAGAAATAAAAAGCCTGCCTGGAAGCTCCGGGATCGGCCTCGCTTCCGACGCGGGCGCAACATTGGTTGATCCTTCAGTTTACTTTCTGATGATCGCACGTCAACGCCGGTTGACGATTTCTGGCTGGATGTTCGCCCTCCGTACTGCCCGCGACATGTCATTCCAGGGAGAGCCAGCGCCACCCCTGACCTTGGCCCGGTTTTTGAGGCTTTTCTCCCGCCATGGCGGGAGTCTATCGTCCCAGACATCCAGAGCGCACGGTCCTCTACCGGGTGCTGTTCCATCATTTCGACAGGTTCCTGGCCGAGTATGAGAGCCGGTTCGAGCGAGAGTACGGTTTTTTCCGGCCGATCGTCAAGGAAGTGGTCGAGCGATATCTTGACTGCGGCAACCCGAAATGCGGATTCGCCCGCATCCGGTGTCCCGATTGCGCTGAGGAGCGGCTGGTCATGTTCTCCTGCCGCACCCGAGGATTCTGCCCATCGTGTCATGCCAAGCGCGTCGAGGAGTGGGGGGAGTGGATGCGGGAGACGCTTCTTTTGGACGTGCCTCACCGCCAGGTCGTCTTCACCATCCCCAAGAGATTGCGAGTCTTCTTCAAGTTCGACCGCCGCTTGCTGGGCGATCTCTGCCGCTCGGCCCTCCGGTCCCTAAACCATTACTTCGAGATTGTAACCGGGAGCGCTCTTACGCCCGGGGTCATCGCCGTCCTCCAGACCTTCGGCGCCCGGATCAATCTTCACGTGCACCTCCATTTTCTGGTGACCGAGGGCGGCGTGGACAAGGCGGGGGTCTTCCATACGATCCCCGGGATCGATGACGCGCGGCTGGCGGAGCTCTTCTCCCGCGAGGTCCTCCGGTTCCTGGTCGGGCGGAAACTGCTGAGTCCCGAGTGGGCGGAGAGGATTTTCTCCTGGCCGCACTCGGGCTTCAACGTCCACAGCTTGGTCCGGGCCAAGACAAAAACGGAGGCCGAGCGGATCGGGAAATACATGCTCCGGCCGATCCTGGCCCTGGAGCGGCTGAAGCTTCTGGAAGCCGAGGGCAAGATCGGGTATCGGCACGGCGAGAAGCTCGCCGCGCTGGAGACGATGGACTATCTGGAGTTCATCGCCCGAGTCACGTCCCATATCCCCGACAAAGGCCAGGTCACGGTCCGGTACTATGGCCTGTACGCGAACGCCCACCGGGGGATGGTCAGAAAAGCGAACCTGGCGCATCTGCCGCTCCGGATCGTCGAGGAGGAGCTCAAGCCCGTCGCTTCCAACGGCTGGGCAGCCATGATCCGGAAAGTCTACGAGGTCGATCCCATGGTCTGTCCGAACTGCGGGGGCACGATGAAGCTCGTGGCCTTCATCACGGATTACGCCGCCGTCGACCGGATCATCGACCACCTGAAGCTGACTTTTACCGCGGAGAAGCCTCCGCCGTCACGAGTGTTGACCGAGGTCACTCTGATGGCCGCCGAGGAGAACAGAGGGTATTTCATCGAGGGATGATCAGGAGGGAGTGGGAGTCCCGCGTCTTCCGCTCTCCGCCGGCAGATGGTCCGTGCCGGTCCGAGTGTCGGATGTCGTTTTCCGCGAAAGAGGCGCGAATTGACATAGCCGATGGACCGGAAGTATATTTCCGGCGTGGTCAAATGGGGAGTTTCAGCGCCCGGAGCGGGAATTCGCGACGTCCCCGGAAAAGCAAATGCTTATCCCTTATAGACTTCGGGGGTCATGGAATCGCCGCCCATGTATTCGATGACTTGCGGGGATATGATGATGATCGCCAAGTTGGGGTCTTCCGGGCCCGAATACCAGCTCTTGAGCATATCGTTCCAGTACTTCCTTTTGGTCTCGATATCGGTCAATACTTCCGCGGTCGCCTTGATGTTCAAGTAAGGCGCCTGGAAATTCTTCTCGTCCCCGCCGATGATCAGATCGATATTCTTGTTCTTCTTTATTTCTTGTACCTTCCGGGATTGCGCGAACGTCGTGGTCCACAACGACAGCCCGCTTCCTGGCGAGACCACCATATACCGGACCCACGGTTTGCCGTCTTTAACAGTGGCGACCGAAGCCAACATGGAGCGCTTGAGAACCTCGACGATCTTGCTTTTCAAGATTTCATTGTCCATGCGATTCCTCCTCAAAAATGATCAGAAGAAGTTGCCTTTTCCGGGCGAGTAGAATTCCGGCCCCGGATGGTACTCTCCCCGGATCGACACGCAGGAAGTGTAGGACCGGACGGGCGGCGGTGTCAATTGACCCGCCTAGACCGGCGCGAAGATCAGGATGAGGGGCCTGGTCTCCTCGCACATGCCCCCAGATGGCGCCGCTCAAATAATGATTTGGCCAGACAAGAAAAGCTTATCAATCTATCGGAACCAATTCCAAGGATCTGAAATACATCAGGTAATGATCAAGCTGATGCTCGGGATAAAGCCGGAAGAGAATTTCTCCTTTTTATGAAACCCGTATCCGCCCGATCTTTTCGGTTTTGTATTCATACCAGCCCCGGCTGGATCTCACCGTGCCCGTGATCTGTTCCTTGCCGGCGCTCACCTTATGGTGCTTTGCGGTGATGACGAGATATTTCATGCCGGCGTTCTTGGCCAGGGCCACCCATTCGCGCGCATGGAACCGTGCCGGATTGAAAGTGGCGGCGACCTTGCGGTATTCTGCAACGGGTATCTCGAACCGCTGCATGATCCATTCGGCGATATCTCCCTGCTCGATCCTCTTTCCGTTCCATTCTCCGCCCAACACGGAATAGGGGCCCCAGTGGATGAACATTCCGAACTTCCCGCCGCTGAACCATTCCGGCAGGATTGCGGTTTTCGCGTCCGCACCCTCAGGCCTAACGCCTGAATTTTTTGGGGAGCAGGCCAGACACAAAAGGAAGATGGCCCATGCACTCTTGTGTATCATGTTTTCCCTGGGTGTTGACCTTTCAGTCGTTTCTCCGGAGCGTTAACCCCATCATTTCTCTATCTTTGAAGATAAGAAACTCCTTCTGTCCCGGCTGGATGCGGCCCCGGGGGACGCGGGGCTCAATCCCCAGGCTTCTGGCCCGGGCCGGGCGGCTTCTTGTCCCCGGCCAGCCGTTCCTCGAGCAAGCGGATCTTGAGAATGATCGGCAGGGGAGGCTCATGAGAAGCGGCGTCCTTTTGGGCCAGGGCTTTCTCCAAGGCCTTCTGGTACAAAAGGAGAGCTTCATCCTCGGCTCCCTCGTCCTCGCGCGCCTGGCCCTTGATCCAGTAGCCGGCAGGTTCTTCCGGATACCGGCCGATGATCTCGTCGGCGACGAGCCCGGCCTCGGAGTAGGAGCCCAGCTTAAGCCTGATCTCGGCTTTCCTGAGAAGGATTCCTTTCTCTGACTCCGGAGCACGCGGAACCGGGACGGGATCGGAAACGATGACCCCGTACTCCGTCTTCAACTCCGCCCTGACGAGGGTTTCCGGGGGCGGCAAGTCGGCCGAGGGAATCTGGTACATGGCAGTGATGGTATCCCGGGGACCGAGAGAAGCGCTTTCCGATCCGGGAGAACTGACGAGAACGGCGCCGGCCAGGCTTCTCCGGGCGCCCTCCAGTCCGGCATCATCTCCAGAGAGCGCCCGGAACTGGGCCTGCGTCCACAATTCCTTCGGGATGGACAGGACGAGCGGCTCGATGGCCCGCTTTTCGCCCTCCTTCCTGGCGGCGTTGTCGAGAGCGTCCTGGCGGAGAGCGCCGCTCCAAAGCCGGAGAACGAGCAGGCTCGTGTCGCCATTGCCGCCCGGCCAGATGACCAGTCCGAGGTCGAGGCCGGGCTTCGCCTTTTCCGCTGCGGCCTCGGCCGCCGCCTTCGCCGGCGGCGCCGCTTCGTTGCGGGGACGGAACACCCGCCGGAATGCGACCACCGCGATTATCACAACCAGCGCGGCGACGACGAGAGTGCGGACAAGCCGAAGCCGAGTCATGGTGTCCGTCCTTTCAGCCGGACGCTCTTCCTGCAGCTGCCGCGGGTGGCGTCGGCGGCGACGGGGTAGGGATGGCCGTCCGGCCCCGTCCGCTCCCCGGGCGCGTTGATCCCGGTGCCCGTCTTCGTTGAGCAGAAATCGACCCGCGCCGTCGCTCCCTCATCCACGGGAAAAGGATACTTCTTGCCGTCGACCCCCCTGTATTCCTTGGGCCGGGAGTAGCGCATGACGCAGGAGACATCGCCCGACCAGAGGCCGCCCCGCCTGGCCAGGCCGTCGTGGTCGTTCTCGCCGTGGTGCCAGATGTTCACCGCGTGGCCCAGCTCGTGGGCGATGACGGAATCAAGGTCGTCGAAGGTTTTATAGACGGCGGCGACGTCGATGAGAACCTCCTTGATTTGGTTGGGGGGGCCGGGCCCTCCCGTCGCCTCGCCCAGGAGAACCCAGCCGTCCCTGTCGGCCAGGTCGCTGTCGCGCAGGTGGAGGCCGTTCTGGGGCCCCTGGGACGCCCACCCCCGGTTGAAGTTGACGTTCTTGGTTCGGAGGTCGATTTCGCCTCGCCGGATGAGGTGGACGGCGAGCTCGAGCTTATCGAAGTTGCCGACCCCGTGGTAGGCCTCGTCGAGGATAAACAGGTCCTTGAGGAAGGGGCCGGTCTCGGTCCACTTCCCCTTGACGAAGAAACCGCGGTATTCCTCGTAGTTGGAAAAGCCGTCTCCCTTGGCCGAGTCCTCCCCAATCCCTGCCGGCATGTCATCCTCGTCGGCGTCCTCGGGCTTCCCCTGCAGGCTCCATTCCCACTCCCACCGGTCGGCGATGCGGTTGCCGTCGTCGTCCAGGGGAACGGTGATATAGTCTTTCCCGTCCGCTGTTCTGGCCGTATACCAGCGGCCTTCCAAGTTGACCTCCCCTTTCAATTTCCCCCAGGCGCCGTAGTCCAGCGACTTGACTTCGATCGACGCCTCGTTCTTCGAATCCGTTGATTCGAGGACGAGCGGATTCCTTTCGTCGGGACGCTTGTAGCCGGATTGCCCCTCTGTGAAGGCGAGATCGTAGTCCGTGTCGTCTCCCTGGTTCAGGGCGATACCCCTTTCCCGGCTGACCTCAGATAGAGTAAACCTCCACTTGCCCCTAAGCTCAGCTTGGTCTTTGATCCGGGCCTTGATCACGATCGTATTGCTGTCATCCCCCCCGCGAGGGCGCCATTTCTCATCCGGCTTATCGATCTCGCATAAAATATCCAGCAGCTTGGACACGTCCCAGCTGACTTCGTTGATCAGCCCCCCGTTCAGGGCGGTTCGCTGGTAGCGGCCTTTCATCGCCCCGCCTTCGAGTGCGCGGGCCTCCGTGTCCCAGCTGTTGGCCGCCTGGGCGATACCCTTGAACTGGTCCCACCTGGTGATGGCTTCGCGAATGGCCTCCGCGCTCGAGGGGCCTGGCAGGTCGGGCCCCTTGACATGCCCGAACGGCATCCCCAGCTTATCCCCTCCCACATAGTAGCCGAGCATCGCGGGCCAGGCTGAAGTCGTTGTCCGGGCGGGGACGTTCGAGTAATCGAAATACGTGATTTTCCCCTGGAAAGCCGCGACGGTCCCCGTTCCGGCGCCGAAGCAGTACGACCCGTTGGGGAGAATGTCCTTGAGCGGGTCCTTATCGGAGAGGCTGTAATAGACCCAGCCGAAGCCGATGGCGTTGTCCGCGCCGCTTCCCTGGCCGGCGTAGCTGATATCCCGCCCTTTCTGCGCGTATCCTCCCGTCAGCGTCCCTTCCCACGAAGAGCCGCCGTCTTCGAGCTTGACCAATTGCCCCACCAAGTTGCCGGCCCGGTCCTTGACATCGTTTCTCTTCGCTTCTTTCCAGTTGACCCTGAGCTTCCACCGCGTCGTGACTTCCCCGGTTGTCGGAGCGCCGGCGGCGGGAAGCATTTTCTGGGAGACTTCGACGTACCCCTGCCAGGAATAGGGGATGTCCTGCTGCGCTTCCGGCGGGGGAGAGACGGCAAAAATCATGCCGACGACCGCTGCGAATAGGGTTTTTTTCATGGGGGTCCTATCGAAGCGCCGGCTCCTCGGACGAGGCGTCCGCGCCCTGGGCCCTGCGTCCAGGCGCTTTACCGGCCATTTCGGGGACAAGTATAGAGCGCGTTTCGGAAAGATGTCAATCGCGATACGCGGCTATTCTTTTCCTTCTGCGCGGTGCGATCCCGGTTCGGCATTTAGGAGGGTCGTTCTCGGTTGGAAAACCGGGTAGGGGTTGTATCCGTAGTTTTATATGGATTAAGCTGAACACGGCTTGTGGATGGGCCGGCAAGATGACCCATTCTCAAAGTGAATTCGAGTCGATACCGTCGAAAAACCCAACACAGGAGGAATCCAGTATGAAAAAACCAGGAATCTCTCGTCGCCGATTTGTCGGGACAGTGGCGGCCGGAGCCGGGACACTAACCATGGCGACCGCTTCCCGGCTCTTTGCCTCCGAGCTCGCATCCCTGGCCCCCACCATTAAGGCCGTCTGGATCAAGGCCAAAGAGTACACCCTCGAGTTCGCCAACGCCATGTCGGACAATCAGTATGGTTTCGGAAGCGCGCCCTGTTCTGGCTGGGCCAGAGCGGAGATCCCGCGGCGGTCAAGCTGTTCGAAGAGATTCTGCTGAAGAAATAAAAAGCCTGCCTGGAAGCTCCGGGATCGGCCTCGCTTCCGACGC
>Ga0208828_1000603_pt1 | contig 15692 bp, 18 predicted proteins | sample Kivu_160m_FD_185487 | JGI IMG/M metagenome (GOLD analysis project Ga0208828, IMG submission 185487) | Freshwater microbial communities from Lake Kivu, Western Province, Rwanda to study Microbial Dark Matter (Phase II) - Kivu_160m (SPAdes)... | ecosystem: Environmental > Aquatic > Freshwater >... | reverse complement strand
ATATTAAAATATGGAGAAAAGTGTCCATCCACTTATCCATATTACTACCGTTACCTAATCTCTTGTAAGTTGCTTATTATCCCCTTGCCATCGCAAGCCCTGTGCCTCGTGTCATTCTGAGCCCTTCGTCGATAGATCTCCTCAGGATAAACTCCGCGAAGAATCCCACATCTATCTTTCTGTGGTTGCGGGTGGAATATGACAATCTTTCATAGTGTCCCGCACTTGAGATCCTTCGGTCGCCCTTCCGTGGAAGGGCTCCCTCAGAATGACAAGGGAAAATGCTGTGATTTGCCACGTCGCCCCGATGCGGTCGGAGTTCCTCGTAATGGCATGACGTATTGTTAATGAAACATTGTTGCATTTGTAATAATGATATGATAAAATTGAACTTATGCCTCAGGTTTATGATGAGCTCCAGGTCTTGCGCAGCAGGGGCTACAAGGTTACTGAACCAAGAAAGCGTGTGCTCAGGGTTTTAGCAGAGGCACAGAGGCCTGTCTCGCCTTATGAAATACAAGATATTCTAGAGGTCAATGGTAAGCATCTGAACCATGTCACAATCTATCGTATTCTTGATTTGTTTTGCATGCTTAATCTGGCTCATAAGGTGTCGTCGCTGGGTGGCTTTGTGAGATGTACGCTAGGTGAAAAAGCAGGCTGCCATCGTTTTTTAATGTGCCGGGAGTGCGGTGCTTTCCAGGAGTTTGCTGACGAGGCACTGTGTGATGAGGAAAAAGGAATTGCCCGAGACCTGGGATTCTATACCGAAAAGCACTTAGCCGAGTCTATCGGTCTGTGCTGTAGATGTCAGAGGTATAAGCTGTGAGAAAGTATTGTGTGGTATTGTTATCGGCCGTCTCAATCCTAGCGGCTGCCTTAGTGTTTTTGAATATCTCTTGCCAGGGGACAGGTCAGGGCGTGGAAAAAATCGGGGTGGTTGTCACAATAGTACCGCAAATCGGTTTTGTCCAGAATGTGGGTGGTGACAAAGTGGACATTACGGTCATGGTGCCACCGGGGGCTGATCCTCATACCTATGAGCCGACCCCCAGTCAGATGGTGAAGATAAGCGAGGCGAAGATGTACGCCAAAGTGGGCTCCGGAGTAGAATTCGAATTGACCTGGATGGGCAAGATTATTGAACAAAATAAGGCGATGCTAGTTGTTGATTGCTCGAATGGTATACAGATGAGGGAGATGGAGGGATATAACCTTGATGAAGATAGCGGTGAGTACCATCGTGGCGAGGACCCTCACATTTGGCTTTCCCCCAAAAACGCCAAATTGATGGTGGAAAACATCTGTACCGGATTGATTCAAGTTGACCCGCAAAGTGAAGCGTATTACAATCAGAATAGAGACGAGTATCTGGCGAAGTTAGACGCGCTGGATAAGTATATTCAGGAGGAGCTCTCTGGCATTGGAAATAGACGTTTCATTGTATTTCATCCGTCCTGGGGGTATTTTGCTAAGGACTATAATCTGGAGCAGATACCGATAGAAATTGGCGGCAAGGAACCAAGTGCGAAGGATATTGCCAATTTGATACAAAAAGCCGAGGAACAAAACATCAAGGTTATTTTTGCCTCACCTGAATTTAACCCAAGGAGTGCTGAAGTTATTGCCAAGGAAATTGGTGGCAGGGTCATTTTTATAGATCCCTTGGCCGAAGACTATATCGGCAACATGCGAACGGTTCTTAAAGAGCTTGTGCAGGCGATGCAATGAAAGTGGCTAGCGAAGAGTTGGTCAGTTTGCGAGACGTCTGGGTACATTACGATAATGTGGCCATACTAGAGGGTATAAACCTGTCTATAGAGCAAGGCGACTTCCTGGGCATAATAGGACCTAATGGGGGAGGCAAAACCACCTTACTTAAAGTTATTCTTGGCTTGGTGCAGCCAAGCCGGGGTGAAGTCACGGTTCTCGGCGGTGCTCCAGAGCAGAATAGGAAGTTTATAGGCTATGTTGCCCAGCATATTTTGTTCGACCATGATTTCCCCATAAGTGTCTGGGATGTGGTGCTTATGGGGCGTAATGGGAAGTTGGGGCTTATAAAACGACCTAGTGATGATGATAAGAGATTAGCCCTTAAAGCCTTGGAGATTGTGGAGATGCTTGATTATAAGAGCAGGCAAATAGGTAGGCTTTCTGGTGGGGAGCAGCAGAGGGTGTTTATCGCTAGGGCTTTAGTAGCTGAGCCAAAGATGTTGCTTCTCGATGAGCCGACAACAGGTGTGGATACGCATATGCAGGCTGAATTCTATGAACTATTAGCTAGGCTGAAGCACAAGATGCCAATTGTCCTGATATCACATGATATAAGTGCTGTCTCTATTCATGTTGATAAGATTGCTTGTCTCAATCACCAGTTGTATTATCACGGGTCGAAAGAAATTGGGCCTGAAATACTGGAAGCTACCTATAAATGTCCAGTGCAGATGATAGCTCATGGAGTGCCTCACCGGGTGCTAAAGGAGCATTGAGGTTATGCTGGAGGCGTTGCAGTATGATTTTATGAGAAATGCCTTGACTGCTGGAGTATTGGCATCCGTTGCCTGCGGAATTGTAGGAGTTTATGTCGTTGTAAAGAGGATTGTCTTTATAAGCGGCGGCATAGCTCATGCATCTTTCGGCGGTATTGGATTGGGTTACTTTTTGGGTATAAACCCTGTCTTAGGGGCACTTTTCTTTGCTGTAGCTTCCGCTTTGGGCATGGGGCTGGTGAGCCGAAGAACGAGGTTACCTGAAGATACGGCTATTGGCGTCTTCTGGGTAGTGGGTATGGCGCTGGGCATCCTTTTTGTGGGCTTAACCCCAGGTTACGCTCCAGGTTTGTTCACCTATCTCTTTGGCAATATCCTCACTGTACCTGGCGCAGATTTGATTATAATGCTATTCCTTAATGTCATAATAATAGTGGTGGTTCTCTCTTTGTACAAAGAGTTTCTTGCCATATCGTTTGATGAAGAGTTTAGCACGGTCGTGGGTATTCCAACTGAGCGTTTATATCTATTGCTTCTGTGCTTGGTGGCGCTTACGGTTGTGGTGTTGATACGGGTTGTAGGCGTTATCCTGGTTATTGCTCTATTGACTATTCCAGCCGCAGCGGCCAAGCAGTTTACCTACAATCTTGGGAAAATGATGTTTCTTTCAGTCCTGTTTGGTATTATCTCTGTTCTTTGTGGCTTGTGTCTTTCCTACGAGCTTGACCTGGCATCTGGAGCTACGATTGTGCTTTTCAGTGTGGTTCTGTTCTTGATTTCCTTTGGGTTTAAGAGATTGTGCAACCGAAAACATGGCCTTTCTTTACCACCCCAATAAGCTATCTGTTTGCCTTTGTTCTGAAATTAGATGATATACTAATATGACCGGAATCTATGATATTATGCTGAAATGTCCGATTCACTAAGCAAAACTCAAGAGGGTGTAAGGCGTAGCCGGGAGAGCTGGTTTGGCAAAATGGCTCATCTTTTTGACCGAACCAGAGTCGGAGACGAGGTCTGGGATGAGTTAGAAGAGTTGCTCATAGCCGCGGATGTTGGGGTGGCTACCACACAGAAGCTAATCGAAAAGGTTAAGCAAGGAATCAAAGCGGAGAAGGTGAGTGAAGGGATACAGGTGCGTGCAGTCTTAAAAGAGGAGATGGTGAACCTGCTGAAGGTTGCTTGTGGAGCGTCAAGTGTTTCCGGTCAGGCTGATAGACAGCTCATTCTGGTAGTGGGGGTAAACGGTTCGGGCAAGACGACGAGCATTGCTAAGCTTGCCCATTGTTTCAAGAGTGAAGGTAAAAAGGTAATCCTGGTTGCTGCGGACACCTTCAGGGCTGCGGCTATTGACCAGCTTAAAAGCTGGGGTGAAAAGATTGGGGTGGAAGTTGTGGCTCATAATCCTGGTGGCGACCCGGGTGCAGTGGTTTATGATGCTCTTCAGGCAGCTCAAAACAGGCAGGCTCAGGTGGTCATAATTGACACTGCCGGACGTCTTCATACCAAATTCAACCTTATGGAGGAGCTCAAGAAGATAAAGCGTGTGGCTGGTAAGTATGAGATGCCTCAGGAGGTGCTGCTGGTAATCGATGCCACTACCGGTCAGAATGGTCTGGCTCAAGCCAGGCATTTCACTGAAGCTGTGGGGGTGAATGGAATTTTTTTGGCTAAGCTCGATGGGACTGCCAAAGGTGGGATAGTTCTGGCAGTCTGTGATGAGATGAAGATTCCCATCACATATATTGGGACAGGCGAGCAACTTGACGACATGGCTGCCTTCGATGCTAACATCTTTGTCAAGGCGATTTTTTCATAAAGCGTCTAGAAGTCTTGCCTGTAATTCTGAGCGAAGCGAAGAATCTGGCTTGAGATGAACTCTTTGAAAAATGTAGAGACCCTTCGCTGCCGCTCAGGGTGACAATGTGAGTAAGCTATTTTTGGGACTTTAGGTAAAGGAGAAAGAATGATTCATATAGACATAGCCCCGGTTGCCTTTAGTATTGGAATTTTTGAGGTGAGATGGTATGGGATTATGGTTGTCCTGGCTATTTTGGCAGTCATTGCCATATCGTTTTTGGAAGCCAGACGAGTAGGTCTGGCTGAGGACCACATCTATAGTATGGGATTATGGGCTATCATCGGTGGTGTTTTAGTCTCGCGATTGTTTCATGTTATTGACAAGTGGGAATACTATATGGCTAATCCTGTACAGATTATTGGCTTTGAAGGCTTGACCGTTTACGGAGCGGTCCTGGGCGCTCTTTTGGCGGTTTTTATTTATTGTCGGGTTAAGAAGCTTTCCTTCTGGGAAGTAGGTGACGTCGTTGCCCCGGGGGCGATTCTGGGGCAGGCTATAGGCAGGATTGGCTGTTTCATAAACGGCTGTTGCTACGGATTGCCTACGTCTTTGCCCTGGGGTGTGGTTTATACTAATCCGGGCAGTTATGGGCCTGCCGAGGCTGTACAGCCTACACAGCTTTATCACCTGATTTGGAATCTTATAGGGTTTGGCATACTCTGGTCGCTGCGCCGCCGGCTTAAGCCGCAAGGTTCGCTCTTTCTGCTGTATCTGGCCATTTACGCTGCTGGCGACCTGAGTATAAGATTTGTGCGAGCCGGAGACCCTTTCCGTTCCGGCATGTTTTTCAACTTGCAACAGGCTCAATTGATAGGCATAGTAATATTGTTGGTAACAGTGCCCTGGCTTATTATCAGGATGTGGCGCTATCGAGCTAATCAACCGGTTTCGGCAGATGTCGGCGAGGTCAGTGAACCGGGTCAAAATCAAGGAGCTTGAGTCTGAGTCTTTGCCCGCCGTTCCAGCGGTCTATATCCAGACTATAGGCTATATCCAGATAAGTTGTTATTTCTTGAGCACGGTTGCCAAAACGGAAGCCGATGGCGTCCCAGGCTAATCCACCTTGTTTTAGTTTCAGTCCCAGATGCTCACCTTGACTGCCAATCAGGCGCTGGTCGGCGATTTCGACATGGCGGCTGACAAAGGTGGGCAGCGGGTTGCCGGAGCCGAAGGGAGCCAGCCTTTGTATCTCTTTGAAGGTTTCGCCGGCGAAGATGGATAAGGGCACTTCAGCATCGATGTCAATGTGAGGACGCAAATCCAGACCAGTCAGTTGAGCTTCAGCGAGGGCGAGTAGGCGTTTTTGGAGTTCGGGGAGATTGTTAGTAGGCACGCTGAAGCCGGCCGCTTTGGTATGGCCACCGAAGTTCGATAAAAGGTCGCGGCAGTCTTTGAGGGCGGCCATGAGGTCAAACTCGGGTATACTCCGTCCGCTGCCACGGCATGTCTCGGCACCGAATTTGAAAAGTATTACCGGGCGGTAGAATTCTTCTGAGAGCCGACCGGCAACGAGACCCATAACGCCAGCCGGGTAGTCTTCTTCGCCTGCCATCAGTAGTGGGAGGTCGGTTCCGGTGGTAATTATGCTTTTTCGGGCTCGTTCCATCAGTTCACTGGTTAGCCTTTGTCGTCTGGCATTTTTCTCCTCAAGTTCTGAAGCCAGCGAGGCGGCCTCTTTTGGGTCTTGCGTGAGAAGCAACTGATAGCTTGTGGCAGCGTCATCAAGTCTGCCGGCGGCATTAAGGCGAGGCCCCAGTACCCATGATATACTTTCAGTATCGAGATTACCTGGTTTTAGATTGGCACCGCGCATCATCTCTTGAAGGCCGATGCGCTCGGTATTGTTAAGGAGTTCAAGCCCACGCTTCACCCAGTAGCGATTGTCACCAGTCAGCGGAACCATATCGGTTACGGTGCCTAAAGCTACCAGGTCCAGCAACCCGTTCAGTAATTCTTCCCGCCCGCTGCCTTTCAGCAGCGCCTGGAGGAATTTGAAAGCGACACCTACTCCGGCAAATTCGGTGGTTTGACAGGCGGAATCGTTTCTTTTGTGGTTAACCACTGCCAGAGCTGGCGGCAGGGATGCCAGCGGCAGATGGTGGTCTGTGACGATTACGTCCATTCCCATTTTCTGTGCTTTTTGAATTTCGGTAATGGCAGTGATGCCTGTGTCGACAGTTATGATAAGGCTGATGCCTTTTTTGCGGAGCTTTTCTATAGCAGCTACCTGCAAGCCGTAACCTTCACGGTAACGGTGTGGTATATATGGAATTACTTTGCCGCCAAGCGCTGAAAGCCCTTGAACCAGTACTGCCGTGGCAGTGATACCATCGGCGTCAAAGTCACCGTAGATGGCGATTTGCTCACCGGTAAGTAGAGCCTGATAAGTCCTGCTTATTGCCTGATGTATATCAGGTAAAAGAAAGGGGTCGGCTTCCAATCGACTGTCGGCATCGAGGAAAAGTTCTACCTGGGAAAGCTCGGATATTCCTCGATTGCAAAGCAGTTTAGCTAATAGCGGGTGAACCCCAGGTATGTCAATCGGCGGTATGTCTGGGGTCAGTAATTTCCAGTGGGTGCGGCTCAAGCCTTTGCCTCGGACATCCGATTGGCTGATTTATATCATAAGTTGTCACCTTCTGCAAGGTAAGCAGGCTGGTTTGACCGGGCAAGTATGCGGCAAATATAATTGTCATTGAGCGTAAACATGGGAACTAAGCTGAAAGTTGCCTTTCATACCCTGGGTTGTAAGCTTAATCAAGCTGAGAGCGAATTGCTGGCTCGGCAATTTGCCGACGCAGGTTATCAAATTGTTAGCGGTGACGGGGCTGATATTTATGTCTTAAATACCTGCACAGTTACTCACATTGCCGACCGTAAGTCGCGGCATTTGGTGAGGCTGTGGCGGAAAAGAAACCCACAAGCCTTAATTATCGCCACCGGCTGCTATGCGCAAAGAGCTCCTGAAGAGCTGGCTCAAGCCGGTGCTGGTCTTGTTGTGGGCAACGAGAGGAAGACGTGTCTTCTGGATGAGCTAAAAAATATGCTCGTCCCTGCGGCTCATTGCTTATCGGGACAGCTCGTGGCAGATGGTGTCACTCGAGTTCGCAGTTTTTTGAAGATTCAGGATGGCTGCAACGATTATTGTGCCTATTGCATTGTTCCTCATGTGCGCGGACGAGAGCGTTCTTTGCCAATGGCGGAGGTGGTTAGCGAGGTGAAGGCGAGAGTCGCTGCTGGCTATAAAGAGTTGGTGCTAACCGGGACTAAAATTGGCGACTATGAGCATAACGGGGCAAATCTCAAGCGGCTGGTTGAGCAAGCTCTTGAGGTTACTCGTGTGCAACGGTTGCATCTTTCTTCTTTGCAACCCCAGGATGTTTCTGCAGAGCTGCTCAGCCTGTGGCAAGACGCTCGCTTATGTCGGCACTTTCATCTGGCTTTGCAAAGTGGTAGTGATGCTATGCTTCGACGGATGAAGCGACATTATACCGTGGAGGATTATAAAAAGGCGGTGTCTTTGATTCGAAAGTTCGTGCCTGATGTAGCTATAACCACGGATACTATGGTGGGCTTTCCCGGTGAGAGCGCTGAAGAATTTGATGAGAGCTACCGCTTTTGCGAAGAAATCGATTTCGCCAATATTCATGTCTTCAGCTATTCCTCTAGGCCGGATACGCTGGCGGCAGGGATGTCAGGGCAGATTGACGATAGGCTGAAAAAGGAGCGCAGTCTGCGAATGCTGGAGTTGGCTCAACTGAGTGTGCGCAGATTCTGTCGGAGGTTCCTGGGGCAGAAAATGACTGTCTTGTGGGAGAATGAGGTTAAGCCGGGCAGCGGGGTATATTCCGGGCTTAGCCATAACTATATTCGGGTTTTCACCCACAGCAATGAGCCGTTGACTAATAAGTTTTGCTCGGTGCGGCCGGTCCGGTTGCACGGTCAGGGGTTATGGGGGGAGATTACAGGTGAAGATTAGCGTCAAGGTTATTCCCAATTCGAAGACCGAGGAGGTTATCAAGCAAGGTGATAGGCTTCTGGTGAGGGTCAAAGAGCCTGCGAAGGAAGGCAAAGCTAATAAGGCGGTTATCAAATTGCTGGCTGGGCGTTTTGGAGTTCCCCAGAGGCAGGTGGTTATATCAAGCGGCTTCGGAAGCCGAAACAAGGTTATCGAAGTTTTAGATATACAATAGTTTGCGGGTCACTACAGTTGTGCTAGGCATTGACTGGCATGTTATACTCTTGTGGTAATGGTATTATACATAAATCTAATGCATGAGGAGAGCGAACGTGTCACGTATGAGAGTTATAGTTAATCCGGCGGCGGGTGCGGGGAAAACTGCCAGGAAATGGCCGCAGATTATGGTGTTGCTGAAGAGCCTGGGACTTGACTTCGAGCATGATGTTACGGAAGCTCCGGGTCATGCCATGGAGCTGGCTAAATCAGCGGTTGGGAAGGGCTGTGAGGTGGTTGTTTCTGTGGGGGGTGACGGGACAATACATGAGATTGTGAATGGCTTGTATGAGGCTGGTGGGAGTTCTAATGTGGCAGTGGGAATCGTAAATACGGGAACGGGCGCCGATTATATCCGTACAATCGGCGTACCTCGCCGCTATAAAGATGCTTGCAAGTGTCTTCTGAGTCCGAACAGGCGCTCAGTGGACCTTGGCGTTGTCGAATATACGAAGAATGGGCAACGAATGAAACGGTTGTTTGTCAATTTTGCTGGTATTGGCTTCGATGCCGAAGTTGTCAGGGCAACTACCGAGAAGTTTAAGGCTCTGGGTGATATGCCCTCCTATCTGATGGGCTTATTCTCTACCCTCATGTCCTATGAAAACAGAGATGTTTCTATCACAGTGGATGGAGAACATGGGGAAAGACGGGTTTGTACTGTCATGCTGAATAATGGCAGATATGCCGGTGGAGGCATGATGCCAGCCCCAAATGCAGACCCCGGAGATGGATTTTTTGACGTGGTGATAATAAATGACATGACCAAGCCAGACCTTATCATGTCGCTGCCGAGAATCTACAGGGGGACTCATCTAACACACCCGAAAGTGACTTTGTTGCGGGCGCGGGAGGTAGAGATAAAGCCGACACTAACATCGGCTGTCCAGGCTGATGGTGAACTACTCGGAGAAGCACCAGCCCGGTTCAGCGTATTGCCCGGGGCACTTAACGTTATCATCTAGGCGGCTATTTGTGGTTTTACTTGAACCAGCAGCGTCTCTATAGCGCTAAATTTGGGGCGAGCTAAGCTCTTTCCAGAACCTCAGCCAGGCCGGGGGCTTCTTGAATAAGCTGGTCAAGCGGAATTTCCTCCCCTGTGATGTCGAAGGCTTTCTTTGTCGATAGCGAAGCCACGACTACGCTTACAGGTTTTTTGACGCCGGAGAAGAAGATACCACCACAGCTGGGCTGGCAGTTAAATGATAATTTAACCACCGGTATTACAGTTGTTCCGGCTATTGCAACAGGGTCGCCGACTATTACTCTTTCCGTTTCCATTTAGAGAAAACCAATTTTTTAATAGCTCGCAATGTGGGCAATGAGAAAGTGAATCCAATCAGAGGTACAGCCAGTTGGATAGGCCTGACCCTTACCGTTCCGTGAAGATATCCTTCTATGATAGCCTCGCCGGTAAATGAAGGCTCCAGTCTTATGTGGTGAGGTGAGAAGTAGCCCAGAAGTAGATTAAGCGGTGCTAAAAAGGCAAAGAGCAGACCTATATCAGCCGGATTTTCAAGTCCTATCTTGAAGTCTGCTGTGAGTTCCTTGACCTTAATGCGCCTGAGAGTTCTTTTTGTAAAGCTGATGAGTTGTCTCAAGAAGCCTTTGGTCCGCAGGGTTTCTGATGTAGCTCTTATCCCCAGTGTCCAATCCTGACGCTTCTGCTTATGTTCAATCGCTGTTTTTTCTTCAGGCTCTTTTTTTGTCTGTCTCAGTTCCTTGCTGACTAACCCGAAAAGCCACACTAGTCTGACGCTGGATTTAGGTTTTCCGTATACGCTGGCATGGAAAACCAGGTCAAGCGGCACGTAGAGGAGAAGAGTGATTAGTATTGCCAGGCTAGCTAGAACAGCGATGGCCCACAACTATTTCCCCCCGTCCTTTTTGCGTTCTCCCCATCTCTCGGCGAGCTTTGCTGCGATATCGGGTATGGTTTCGCTCAGTTTCTCTATGGCTGTTGCCATACCTCCCTTGATTGGCTCTATGCGGACGCCGTCCTTATCGATGACTATGATAGCTATAGGTCTTACCCCGGCACCGCCACCGCTGCCGCTGCCTCCGCCCTCCGTCGCCTCTTTGGCATCCCCTTTACCTGAGCCACCCCCGGCGGCAAAACCGAAGCCAACGCTCATCAAGGGAATTAAGGTTGTGCCGGCGACAGTTATGGGTTCACCGACAACGGTCTTGGCGTCGAGAACTTTCTCGATTTCTCCGAGTGTTGTCTTGACCAGTTTCTCAATGTCGTCCATAATTCAAAGCTCCTCCTAAGCTTGTTCTCTCTGCAGTACAAGACATTATATCATGGTCTGGAGATATACCTGAAAGTGCAGGTTATCGACATGTTAGAATAGATTCAAGCTTCCGGTTGGCTATCGGCCTCCGATTCTTTTGCTGCGGTGCGGTCGCGAAGCCAGCGGCGAATTTCATCGAGTGCTGGTGGTGCCACGCTGAATACCTCAATGTCCTGGGGGAATTGCACCGCATGTCCTTCCCTGATGAACAATATAGCTGTTTCATCAGCTTTGAGCATTTCGTCTATCTTTTTGCTGATCTGTTCGTGTCTTCTCCTGGAGGCTTCGATGTAAAACTCAGACACTTTTCTGGCCACTTTATCGCTCAGAAATCCGATGAATAAGCACCTCTCCCAGTCGATGGTTTCCTCAGCTAGCTCCTTGTCTTCTATTACCTCAAGTTTAGCGCCGTTCTGGCACTTTTGCCTGGCTATCTGGCAGCTCTCCGGATTCAGCTTCTCCATAATCTTGAGGCCGTCATCGCCACCCAAGCTGATTGATTCATGGTATACCTGGCTAATAGTGCCTATTTTGGCTTCCAGGTTAACTACATGCTCTGCCACCTGCTTCCAGTAAAGTTCGTATTTCTCTGTGTAATCAGGAGGCGCGTCTTTGTATGAGTATATCAATGGAACGAGGAGAAGTTTCCTCCCCCCTTTAAAGCTGTTTGCCTCTGGTTTGTTTATTTTACCTAGCTCCTGCGCCATGATTACTCTCCTCTCTTCTAGTTTACCACATGGTTCCCTTTCTAAGAAATGCAGGCAAGTCAGGGGTGTATAATCGGGTGGTGTGAAAGATGCCGGTATGAATATATAGATGGCGCGCCTAGAGGGATTCGAACCCACGACCCCCGGTTCCGAAGACCGGTGCTCTTGTCCGCTGAGCTATAGGCGCAATTAGAGCCGCAGGGGCACGGTTTTAAAGCTCTTAGTTTTGGGGTGAGCGGAGGGATTCGAACCCTCGTTCTTCAGGGCCACAACCTGACGCCTTAAACCACTCGGCTACGCTCACCATGGGTCACAGTTAATCATTATAACTGAGCAGGTATTTCTATTCAATTAAGTTTTAAATTTAGCTTAAGAGTTGGATAGAAGGCTGAATTTCTATTGACAATAGGCGATAACAGGACTACAATTCGCCACCAACGGGAGCAAGAAACGATTATCTGTGGCTAACGATTGGCAGCCCAAGCTTGGCGATAAGGTTGTTCGGCATCCTCGAGTTAGGTTACATCATCTGCGGCGAGTCCTCGGCATTCCCGGATTGTTCAGTACCGCCTATGGCGATGTCGGCTCCTCCATCTACTATGCTTTAGGGCTTGTGGCTCTGGTGGCTCTGGGGGCAACACCTGTAGTCTTAGGTATAGCTGGGATCTTGTTCGTTTTTACCGCCCTCACTTATGCTGAAGGTACAGCCATGTTTCCTGAAGCTGGTGGCTCTGCCAGCTTTGCCCGCCATGGTTTTAATGATTTAATGGGGTTTATCGCCGGCTGGTCTCTTATGTTTGGCTACATTGTTACTATCTCCATTTCCGCCTACACCATACCTTCCTATCTTGGTTATTTCTGGGAACCGCTGAAATCATCGCCGGTAGTTCATACAGGTGCTGCTATGGGCATCGTGTTTCTGCTTATGGTAATTAACACCATTGGTGTCAGGGAGTCATCACGGCTAAACTTCTCCTTGGCTGCTCTCGACATTGCTACTCAGTTACTGATTATAGTATTGGCTTTGTTAATTCTCTTCAATCCGGTAGTCTTCTGGCAGCGAATTACCGGCTACTGGCCATCAACTACAAATTTGATTTTCGGCGTGGCAATAGCCGCTATTGCCTTTACCGGTTTGGAGACTGTGTCACAGATGGCTGAAGAGACCAAGCGCCCTCAAGTGAGGGCTCCTAAGGCATTGGTTTTAATGACCATCGTTGTTTTGGTTATCTTTGCAGGTATTTCCGTGTCCGCTTTTTCAGCGATGACACCGGCTGAGTTAGGTTCCAGTTGGGCAACGGATCCCGTAGCTGGCATTGCCCATAACCTTTCCGCAGCTATTGTTCCTGATGAGTTGGCAAAGGGGTTTTCTGAGCCAGCTCATCAGATTGTTGTCGCCTATGTTTTAGGGGGAGTGCGCAGTGCGCTTCCGGTGCTGGTAGCCTTGTTAGCGGCGACTATCTTGTTTATAGCCACAAATGCCGGGCTGTTGGGCATTTCCCGCCTAGCGTTTTCTCTGGGAAGGTTTCAGCTTATACCGGCGGAGCTGAGCCGTGTACATCCTCGTTCTAAAACTCCTTATATTTCTATAATCGTTTTTACGCTGATAGCACTTGTTTTGCAGATACCGGGCTTTTTTGGTCCTGATGTGTTCACCAATTTAGGCGGGCTTTACGCTTTTGGCTCAATGCTTTCTTTTGCCCTGGCTCACCTATCCGTCCTGGCTTTACGGATTAAAAAGCCGGATGTACCTAGACCATTTAAACTTGGCTGGAATATTCGGATTGGCAGCTGGGATTTGCCCATTACAGCAATACTTGGATTATTAGGCACCACCGCTATCTGGGTAGTAGTGTTAATAATACAACCGTATAGTCGCTGGGTCGGCTTGGCTTGGATGGCCTTCGGCTTTGGGATGTTTTTCCTTTTCCGCTGGCTGAGGCGCGTGTCTCCAGGTCAAACAGATGGTTCGCCGACTGGTGTTACGGGTGATAAAGAGTGATTGCACAACTTGGCGGGCAAAACTATAATGGATAACACAGTCTGATGAGACTCGAAAGAATACTGGTAGCGGTAAATGGCAAGGATGCTGATGTGGAAGCAGTGAAGCTAGCCTGTGATTTGGCTAAGAAATCGAAGGCGAAGGTTTATGTTGTTTACGTTATCGAGGTCAAGCGGAGCTTGCCGCTGGACGCGGTGATAGAGTCCGAGATAGCAAAAGCAGAAAAAGTACTGACTCGTGCCGAGGAGGTTGCTGCCGATAAAGATTATGAGGTAGAGACCGACCTGGTTCAGGCGCGGGAAGTAGGTCCGGCTATCGTGGATGAGGCAATGGAAAGAGAGGTCAGCTTGATCTTGATGGGCGTTACTTATAAGAAAAGTTTCGGCGTTTTCAATTTAGGCAGGGTCATACCTTATGTTTTAGAAGGGGCTCCCTGTCGTGTCCTGCTGTGCCGCGAACCGATGTCTTGAGGTAATAATTATGAAAATTGTTATTATGGGGTGTGGGCGGGTTGGAGCCCAATTAGCCAGCTTACTCGATGCTGATGGGCACAAGATAACTGTTCTGGATGTGGATGCCCATAGTTTTAGAAGGTTGCCGCCAAGCTTCAGCGGTACGGCGCTGGTCGGCGATGGGACTGACGAAGAGGTGCTAAAGAAGGCTGGCATTGGGGAAGCGGACGCCTTTGTGGCGGTGACTCAAGGTGATAATCGCAATGTTATGGCAGCTCAGATAGCAAAACATGTTTTTAGCGTTCCGAAGGTGCTATGCCGCATATATGACCCGTTGCGCAAAGACGTCTATGAGGCGCTTGGACTTGAGGCTGTAAGCCCGACAACTGTTTTTGCTCAGTTATTAAAGGATAAGCTGCTGGCTGATTGAAAGAGGTGAAACTGCAGAGATGTATATAATTATCGTCGGTGGTGGCAGTGTTGGCTATCATTTGTGTAAAGCGCTGCTAAAGGAGGAGCACGAAGTATTGGTGCTGGACAAAGATGCCACCAAATGTGAGAACTTTGAGGATGATATGGGGAGCGTTTGTGTGAGAGGCGATGGTTGTGAAGTGGCTACTCTGGCTGAGGCAGGTGTGTCCAGGGCTGAGGTTTTTATAGCAGCTACCGATGAGGATGAGGATAACCTGGTAGCCTGCCAGATAGCCAAGCATAAATTTGGTGTGCCGCGAACTATTGCTCGAGTTAATGACCCTAAAAACGAAGAAATCTTCAGGAAGCTGGGCGTTGACTGTCCCATCAGTGTTACTAATCTCATTCTGGAACATATTGAAGAGAAAATACCCACACATCCGCTAATTCACCTTTTGACCATGGGGGAGGAGAAGATAGAGATTGTTGAGGTTAAAATACTGGAGGGGTCAAAAGCAGCACATAAGTCGGTTAAGGAGCTGTCATTGCCTCCCGATTCTCTTTTAGCTCTGCTAATACGAAATGGACACAAGCCTCAGGTGCCCACGGCCGATACTGTTCTGGAGGTTAATGACCGTATCATAGCCCTGACAACTACTGGTAGTGAAGAGGCTTTGGAAGAGGAATTGGCTAGCGACTAGCCCTCGTATTGGATGGAGTGATGACTAAGATTGCTTTTCAGGGGGAGAGGGGAGCGTTCAGTGAAGATGCCGTAATCACCTTTTTCGGCGATGCCGAGCTTTTCCCCAGCCGTTATATAGGTGACGTTTTCGAAGCTGTGCTTAAGGGTAATGTCGATTTTGGTGTGGTGCCGGTGGAGAATTCTCAAGCCGGCAGCATTAATGATACCTATGACCTGTTGCTAAACTATCCTCTGAATATCTTTGGTGAGATTCATCTCAGGATAAGCCATTGCTTGATGGCTCTGCCCGGAGAAAGTCTGGAGGGAATAAAGATTATCTATTCACATCCTCAGGCGTTAGCCCAGTGCGAGGAGTTTTTGAGGAAGCTCAAGGCTGAGATTATACCCACTTACGATACTGCTGGTAGCGCCAAAAGGATAAAGGAAGCTGGTCTTAAGGGATGTGCTGCCGTGGCAAGCAAGCGAGCGGCTCAAATTTATGGTCTGGAGATACTGGCGGAGAAGATTGAGACCAATGTCAATAACTATACCAGATTTTT
>Ga0208828_1000601_pt1 | contig 15702 bp, 18 predicted proteins | sample Kivu_160m_FD_185487 | JGI IMG/M metagenome (GOLD analysis project Ga0208828, IMG submission 185487) | Freshwater microbial communities from Lake Kivu, Western Province, Rwanda to study Microbial Dark Matter (Phase II) - Kivu_160m (SPAdes)... | ecosystem: Environmental > Aquatic > Freshwater >... | reverse complement strand
TGCAGGGGGTCGGTTTTCGCCCGTGGATTTTTCGCCTTGCCCGGCAATTTGACCTGAAGGGCACTGTCAATAACGACACCGAGGGCGTAAAAATCCTGGTGCAGGGCGATGCGGAAAACATCCAAAAGTTCGAAACGTCCCTCCAAAAAAGTCCGCCGCCGGTCAGCCGCATCGATCGCATCGCAAGTCATTTGGTAGAAGATAAACTCCGCTACGATGACTTTCGCATTGAATCCAGCCTGGTCGGTACGGAAAAATCCGTCCCGCTCTCGCCCGACCTGGATGTTTGTCCGGATTGTCGGCGAGAACTATTCGATCCCGCCAATCGCCGGTATTATTATCCGTTTATTAACTGCACTAATTGCGGTCCGCGTTTCTCTATTATAAAAGATGTGCCATACGATCGGGCGCTGACGACCATGCATAAATTTACCATGTGTTCCGACTGCCAGACAGAATACGACGACCCGGCTGACCGGCGCTTTCACGCTCAACCCAACGCTTGTCATCATTGCGGCCCGCGCTTGACTTTGGCCACTCCCGATAAGAACGCCGTCATAACCGGTAATTCAGCTGCGACCAACCACACTCTGTTCGAAAAGACAGCCGATCTGCTGGCACTGGGAAAAATCATCGCCATAAAAAGCATCGGCGGTTTTCATTTAGTCTGCGATGCGCGGAACGCAGACGCGGTCGGAACCTTGCGGCGACGTAAGTTTCGGGAAGATAAGCCCTTTGCGGTCATGATGGCGGACATTTTGATGATTGAAAAATATTGTCAGGTGGAACCGGCGGAAATTTCATTATTGGAAAGCACCCCGCATCCGATTGTGCTTTTGAAAAATTTGCCTGACCGACTCCTGGCATCGGCCGTCGCCCCTGGCAACCGTTATTACGGAGTGATGTTGCCGTATACGCCACTGCATTATCTGCTTTTCAGGCATGTGCGTTTTCCGCTGGTATTTACCAGCGGCAATGTCAGCGACGAACCTATTTGCTCTACCAACGATGAGGCCTTTGAACGACTATCCGGAATTGCTGACTTTTTCCTGGTGCATGATCGCGCTATTCATATGCGCTGTGATGATTCGGTCACTCGGGTGTGGCGCGGTGGCGAATATCCTTTGCGGCGTTCACGCGGGTATGCTCCGCAACCTTTGAACCTCCCCCTGCCTTTGCGCCATACGATTTTGGCCTGTGGCGCAGAGCAGAAAAACACTTTCGCGCTGGCGAAAAACCAGCGTGTCTATCTCAGTCATCATATCGGTGATTTAAAAAACCTTGAAGTGTTGACGGCATTCGAACAAAGCATTACGCATTACCAGCAGATTTTCGATATCCAACCCGATGCCATCGCTTACGATTTACATCCGGAATATCTCAGCACCCGCTATGCGCTCAGTAGCCCCGAATGGAACGCCAAACCCAAAATCGGAATTCAACACCATCATGCTCATGCTGTAGCCTGCATGGCGGAAAATGCCCTCTCCCAACCAGCGATCGGTATCATCCTCGATGGCACGGGTTATGGTCGGGATGGCACCATTTGGGGAGGCGAAATACTGCTGGCTGAAAAGCACGATTTTCGCCGACTGGGACATCTCGAGACCGTTGGAATGCCCGGCGGACAGGCGGCCATTGATCATCCCTGGCAAATGGGTTACAGCTATTTGCACGCGGTTCTCGGAACTGCTGTTGATGACCTACAGTTGCCATTTCTGCAGGCTATTCGTCCAGTTGACCGGAAAGTCGTACAAGGTCTGCTGAGCAGCGGTTTTAATACACCGCTGACCTCCAGTTGCGGGAGGTTGTTTGATGGAGTTGCTGCCATTGCCGGATTACGCAGTCATGTAAATTACGAAGGCCAGGCCGCTATCGAGCTTGAGCAGGTTGTAGAATCAGCGGAAAATGGCGCCTATGATTTTGAATTAAAGTCAAAGAACGATAGCTTTGGCATCGTTTGGCATTCAATGATTAAACAGCTCGTCAACGATATTCAAAACCTACAGCCGGTCAGTAAAATCGCCGCTCGCTTCCACCACGGTCTGGCCAATATTTTAGCCGAAGCCGCACAGGTCGCCAGCCAGACAACCGGCATACGAAACGTAGTCTTGAGCGGCGGAGTTTTTATGAATCTCATCCTGCTGACAGAATTGCACAGGTCGCTGTCGGCCCGAGGATTGGAGGTTTTTACGCACCAGCGCGTTCCCCCCAACGATGGCGGTATTGCACTCGGTCAGGCGGTGATCGCTGAAGCAGTTCTCAATGCCCGTTAATCTAACACCGGAGAAATCATGTGTCTTGCCGTTCCGATGAAAGTCATTGAAATCAGCGCCAACCAAGCCCGCGCTGAGGTTGGAGGTGTGATTTATCGGGCCAACCTTGATTTGCTCTCGGATGTCAGCATCGGTGATTATATCATTGTGCATGCTGGCTTCGCGATAGAAAAATTGGACGAGGAAACTGCCCGCGAAAACCTCGCGATCTGGCAGGAAATAGCCACGCTGGCCGAACAAAAGGAACGGAGAACCGCGCTTTGATTCGCTACCTGGACGAATATCGCGATCCGCGTCTTATCGAAGCCATTGCTGATCGCATCCGCGCCAGCGCCCCGACTCACCCAATTAATTTAATGGAGGTGTGCGGCGGGCATACGCTGACCATTTTCAAGTACGGCCTGAAGCACTTTTTACCATCAAGTATCAATCTCATCAGCGGCCCCGGATGTCCGGTATGTGTCACCGACAACAGCTATATCGATTATGCTGTCGCTCTGAGCGCCCGTCCGGAGCTGATTATTGCCAGTTTCGGAGATATGCTCAGAGTTCCGGGTAGTACGGGTAGTTTACAATCCGCGAAAGCGGACGGTGCTGACGTCCGAATCTGTTACTCGCCCCTCGAAGCCCTGGTGATTGCCGAAATGCATCCGGAGCGCCAGGTGGTCTTTTTAGGCATCGGATTCGAGACGACCGCGCCGCTGGTTGCCTCGGCGATTTTGCGCGCCGCGGAGCGTGACTTGACCAATTTCTCCGTTCTTTCAGCCCATAAAGTCATGCCTCCGGCCATGCAGGCTATCATCCAAGCTGGAGAGATTGCTTTGCATGGTTTCATCTGCCCGGGGCACGTCACCGCCATCACCGGACCTGAGATTTACGAGTTCATTGCCCGGGATTATCACCTGCCGTGCGTGGTGACCGGATTTGAACCTCTCGATTTGTTAGAAGCGATACTCAGGCTGGTAGAGCAAATCAGGGCCGGAATCGCCAAAGTCGAAAACCAATATCGCCGCGCAGTTAAGCCAGGCGGAAATGCTCAGGCGCAGGCGATTATGCGGGAAGTATTCGAGCCGGCTCCCGCCACCTGGCGCGGCCTGGGAACCATTCCCCAAAGCGGCTTGCGCATCCGTGATAAATATCGTGATTTTTGCGCTGAGACCAAATTTCCGCTCACTCTTGAACCTGCCGTCGATCAACCGGGGTGCATCTGCGGTGACGTGATGCGCGGTTTGAAAACTCCTCCCGAGTGCCCGTTATTCCGCACCATTTGTCAACCGGAACATCCCTGCGGCGCCTGTATGGTCAGCGCTGAAGGCACCTGCGCCACCTATTTTAAATATCACCAATCTATCCCATGACAAAAATTACGCACGCTCACGGCACCGGCGGTCAGTACACTCATGACCTGATAAAAAATGTATTCGTCCGCCATTTCAATAACGCGCAGCTGAATGCCCTTCTTGACTCGGCGATTCTGACCGCGCCCTCCCGGCAATTGGTGTTTACTACCGATACCCACGTCGTACAGCCGCGGTTTTTCCCGGGCGGCGACATTGGCCGGTTGGCAGTCGCCGGCACAATTAATGATTTAGCAGTTTGCGGCGCATGTCCGCTCTGGCTTTCAACGGCATTTATTATCGAGGAAGGCTTTGACCTTGACGAGCTGGAAAAGATTGTCAGCTCCATGCAGACTACCGCCAGCGCGGCCGGGGTCTCGATAGTCACCGGTGATACCAAAGTGGTCAATAAAGGTGAGGCGGATGGCGTTTTCATAACGACAGCCGGAATCGGAATCAAGCTTTATTCCCAGCCGCTTGAGCCGGCTCGTATGGCACCGGGAGATTCAATTCTGATCAGTGGTTACATCGGCGATCATGCCGCGGCGATCATTAAAGCCCGGCAACTCTTTGACATTGATCTGTCCGTCGAAAGTGACTGCGCGCCGCTGAATAGTCTGACGGAACTCCTCTGCAGTCGCCTTGCGACAATCAAAATCATGCGTGATCCGACCCGCGGAGGAGTCGCCACTACGCTCAATGAATTCGTCGCTGGTGGTGCCTGCGGAATTCGAATTTATGAAGATAAACTACCGGTTCGGTCTGCCGTGCTTGGTTTGTGTGAACCGTTGGGATTCGATCCGCTTTATTTAGCCAATGAAGGCAAGCTCATCATTGTAGTTTCGAGTGCTGAATCCGATGTTTGTCTTGACCTGCTGCGGAGTCATCCGCTGGGTAAGCATGCCGCTATAATCGGCGAAGTCGTTGCCCAACCGTCCGGCAGAGTTTTACTGCGTACCACCATTGGCAGTAATCGCGTACTCGAAATGCTTACCGGTGAAATGTTACCCCGCATTTGCTGAATCATGCACGAACTGACTATCGCCCAAAACATCATCAGGATCGTCCATGACGAGTTGGAAAAAATTCCTGGCACGAAAATCGTCGAATGCGTCCGTTTTCGCGCCGGACGGCTGAATGCCATTATCCCCGAGTCATTGAAATTCAACTTCGACATATTAAAAAAAGACTACCCGATGCTTGACCAGGCCAACCTCGAAGTCGCCGAAACACCGGTCATCATTCGTTGCCGTCAGTGCCAGGCCGAAATAGAAATCACTGAGCCTTTGTTTCTGTGCGCGGCGTGCGGAAGCACGGATTTACAAATGATCAGCGGGCAGGAGATGTTCGTTGACAGCATCGAACTCAAGCAAATGGATCAACTTTAATTTTTGGAGCAATAAATGGAAATAAAAATCGTGCGGAACGTCCTGGCTGCCAATGCAGAATTGGCTGGCACTATCCGTGAACGTACCCGGGCACATGATATTCTACTCATTAACCTGATGAGTTCTCCTGGTTCCGGTAAGACAACTCTCCTGGAAAAAGTCATTCCACTGCTGAAAAACAAAGGTGTGCGCACCGCTGTTATCGAGGGGGATATAACTACGACGATGGACGCCGAGCGCCTAGCACCGCTCGATATTCCCGTGGCTCAGATCAACACCGAGCCATTTGGTGGCGATTGTCATTTAGGGGCCGAAGTAATCCTGCCGGCGCTGGGAAATTTTGATCTGTCACGGCTCGATCTGGTTTTTATTGAAAATGTCGGCAATTTGGTTTGTCCGGCGGAGTTCGATACCGGCGCCGACCTCAATCTAGTCGTTCTGAGTGTGACCGAGGGCGAGGACAAGCCCCTCAAGTATCCGTTAATGTTTCGGGTCTGTCAATTGGCCGTCATCAGCAAAACCGATTTGTTACCCTATCTTGGCCTCGACTTGAACCGCCTGAAAAGCAATCTGGCACACGTCAATCCTCAGTTACCGATACTAGAATTATCGGCTGTCAAAATGGTCGGATTGGCGGAGCTCGTCGACTGGATTGGCAGAAATTTGAAAAAATGACAACCGCAAAGAATTTATCCTGTTGGAGAAAAATGTACGCGGTTATAATTTTCACGCGATGCAGATAAGAGGTTTACATGGCATATAAAATTCTGGTCATAGACGATGATATTGATTTGGTGGAAGTGCTCCGACTTACTCTGGAAAAGCACGGCTATGAGGTCATTGATGCCCAGAACGGTAGTCGTGGTTATCAGCTGATGGAAAAATCTAAGCCCTCCCTGGTGATTCTGGACGTGATGATGGCCAGCTGGGACGAAGGCTTCGAAGTTGTTCAGAAAATCAAAGCCAATCCTGCTCTTAAAGAGATACCGATCATCATGTTGACCGCAGTCAGTCAGCAAATGGGAATCCGGTTCGACCGCAATGACGAGACCTTGCCGGTCAATGAATTCCTCGAAAAACCGGTCATGCCGAATACCCTGGTATCAATCATTAAAAAATACTTGCCCTGAAAATCAATCGCGGACACTCAGCGTGGGCTGAGGTCTGGCCAACTGTTTCAGCAGGGGGAACGGATCGGGATGAATCGAGTGCAAGGATTTTAAGTACTCACCGATGACATCGACATTCTGCCTTTCGATGGCGTGGGCGACGTGACGCAGACCGCCGCTGGCATAACGAGTATATAGAAAGGCATATTTGACGGCGGCGATTATATACGCCTGCTGGATAATATTGTTGACAATGGATACCATCAATGAGCCGACAAGGGCACCGGAAAAGGCGGCATTTTTCCAATCGCCGCTGTAAACTTGCCCACTGCCAGGCAAAATCAAGGACATATACAGGGCTTTGCGTTTGGATTTTTGTGGCAGGCTCGGAACGTGGTCAATCGCCGTAATCAGGGCTTGCTTTGCCGGATAATTACTGTCCCGCAGAATAGCTTGTCCTGCTTGCCAGTTGGCCTCGTAAAAATAGCTCCACGCTTTGATGTAGGCCACCCGGTCGGCATCAGCCTGCGCGTCGAATTGCCCCAGATTATCGAGAATATGACGCACCGCTGAATAGTTGTAATTTTCCCAGTGGATTTCTGCCAATAAAAGCAGCGCGGGCAGGTCAAATTCCGTCGTGTCGCTATTGCCGATGGCCTTTAACAACGACTCCTCGGCGTCGTCCGATCGCCCGCCTAAACGGCAGGCGCGTCCGATTTGCAGTAGCCAGCGATCCGTCGAGTCCTTGCTTCCGCTGAACAGCAGACGCTTGTACTCGGTCACGGACTCGAAATAATAGCCACGCTCAAAATAGTAATCACCGAGGTTGAAAGCCCCTAAGTGGACAGCGCAAAGCATTAATAAGACTAATCCGCGGAAAGCCATGATTCCCAGTATGGATTTACACGAACAGGATTATGCTTTTCAAGTTTATCGTTCCAGATGGAATGCAATTGCCGATTATAGACCTGGGCCGCCAAATAGCTCCCGTAGATTGAGCCCAAATAAAAGGAGAGCGTCATACCGCCCGTGACAATGCCTGTCACTGCTAAATTGGACCGAAATGCCTCGTATGTAATGAACCCGGCGAGGGTAGTAAACCCGCAAGCCCACAAGGCATCGCCGGGACGCTTCAGGTACAGTTTGCCCAGGCCTGGCAATAAAACCGAAAGTCCCGCCGCCAGCCAGGGCGAGCGTGGTTTCAGTGATTGGCGTTCCGCTTCGAGCGCCAACAGGTATTGTCTAACGGAGTCGTCACGGACACCGGAAAAAAAATCTGCCGTCACGCTACCGGGTTCACGATTGACCTGTGCCCAATATTTATAGAAAAATTCAGCGTCGTCCTGATAATCAAGTGTATCAAGTGCTTCCTGGTTCTGCGCTAAATAGTAATTATAGCGTATTGCCAGGCGTGCGGGAGCCGTCAGACTCGAACCGGGGCAGAGTTCCAGAATTCTTCGAAAAGCCCCTATGGCCTGATCGGAGCGGACGCGCAGCTGGTGACACAGTCCGATTTTAAAAAGCACTGTATCGTTTTGCTCCTGACTGAGAAATAAGTACCGCTCATATTCCAGCGCGGCCCGGAGATAATCCTGCTCCTGGAAGAGATAATCACCGAAACTGCGGAGTGCCGACGGGGTGAAGAGTGAATCGGAAGCCGCCAGAACTTGCGTTCCAAGAAAAGCAATCAACACGGGAAATAAATACTTCGGCAGCTTCATAAGAGACGCAGACGTTAGGGGTTCGTTGATTTTTTCCTGAGCGGATAATTTTCTACGGGATCGCTGAATTTCTGGCCGTCAAACGGATAATGCTGATAGGCAAAAGGATTACAGCGGAGCAGGCGGTCGCCTCCCAACAGGATACCACGGAGCGCTCCGTATTGCTCGATGGCCGCGAACGTAAAGCGCGAACACGAGGGGTGAAAGACACAGGCGGGTAAATCCTGAGACGCTATTCCTTTTTGATAAATCCGAATCCAGACCAGAGCGGCGGATTTGAACAGGCCGGGATCTGACACTGCCTGTTCCTTAACGACCGGAGTCTGTTTCACTTCCCAGTAATCGGACCAGATTTGGCTGGTCTGGCCCTGTGTCATCAGAGGAGCGCTAAAAATCAGAATGAAAAGCGCCAGCACCAATTTGTTAAACATTAACGACATTCGCCTCGGAGTAAATGCGGATAAAGGGAGCCGGTGAAAAAAACGGTTCTCCCACCCCCGCAGGAGAACCGTTAATTTCAGGAGTTAACGACTCTATTTTTTACGCAAACCCTCTTTGGCTTCGATTTCAGTCATCGTTTTGCCCTGATAAGCTTCAAGAGGAATGGTGATCATGGGCCAGATGCAAACACAGGGTACCAGGGTCAACCATTCTTTGGTTCTGATTTTGCGGTAGTCAAGCTCGTTACCTACCCGTGGGCCGAGGCAAAAGCTTGCTAAGGCTCCATTAATGTTATTTTTCTTAAAACCCATGTCGTAAGCCATATAGGCCCGACCGCCAAAAGACAGCAAACCCCCGAGACTTCTGCTAACAGGGGATAATACTCCACTGGCAACCTGACCACCCAGTGCAATCCACTCACTCTGTTTGATCGCAATGCCCTCGTTCATTTCCAACCCAACTCGCGGCCCGATAAAACAAGTCGCCAGACATGGCATAACCCCACCTTTTTCCTGAGCTATTCCCAACCCGGTGCACAGGACGATTACCAGACTTACAACTAAAATTTTTCGCATTGATTCCTCCTATGAATACTGTTCATAAAACAAATCTAAACTACACCTAAAAGTAGAAATAAGCAATATTTCCTCTCGAATTTTTTCCAATCATCTAAATCAGCCGTTACTTCTTTTTCTTATTGACAACAAGTTTTTTCCTGATTAAAATTGCGCACAGATAATTTTTGTTCGTTTCGTCCAGTAAGGCGATGATCGTCGGCGCGAATGTGAATGTCGGTCACGGCGTGGGGGTTGCCGGACATTTTGAGCTCCCTCCTTATGGAGACTTAGCCTTCTTGAAATTCATTCCCGGTTTCGGGATGGACTTGCAGATCGGAGTAAACAAAGGTTTCTTTGTGCAGAACGCCGTCTGCGTCCGCGTAAAACCGGTTGATACCCTGCCGCTGATCGCCAAAGCCGGCGCTGGTTTTGGAATCCGGTTTGGTGGAACTGGTCTCTACATACCGATCATCATCGGGGCCGACTATTTCGTCACGGAGAAGATCGCCGCCATGACCGTGCTTACGTTCAACGGTGACGGCCCCTGGCTGACGCTCGGTGCCGGTCTCGGCTTCGGCTTTAATAAAGAGGAAAAGTAGATTTAAGCCATTCCGCCCCCTGCCCGGGCGTGGCATTCAGGCAATATCTCTGATAAAATCCCTGCTGCGCGGGGATTTTTCACAAATTTTTACAGTACTTCCCGGATTTTTTCTTCTAAGTGAGGTTTGGTTTGGGTGCCGATGGACTGGGACATGACTTTACCGGCTTTGAATATCAAAAGCGTGGGGATACTGCGGACGCCATACCTTTGAGCGAGCAATGGAGCACTTTCCACGTTGACTTTGGCAAACTTGATTTTGCCAGTGTATTTATGGGCCAGCTCATCCAGAAGCGGAGCGATTTTTTTACACGGCTGACACCAGGTCGCCCAAAAGTCCACCAGTACCGGTTGCGCTGACTTGATTACTTCACTTTCAAAATTCTCTGCTGATAACTCGATCATTTAAACCTCACAAGGAATTTTTTACGCACCTACCAAAAAGCTTGGTGTAATATATTTGCCCATTGGTTTAAAATCCAAACACAATTCTGCTAAGCTTTTAACCACTGCCAGATTTCGGCCAGAGTGGGACGCTTACCGTACATCAGGATAGCGGTCCGGAATATTTTACCGGCAATGATCATTGCCGCGAGGGCCGCTACGATCATTAATGCCGCAGTGCTGATAAATTGCCATAGCGGCGGAGTTTCGATCCCAATCAGCATAATCATCAGGAAAGGAGTCATGAAAGGGATATGCGCCATAACGCTGGTCAGCAGACTCGAAGGATTGGTGACTACGTACGAGGACAGCATGATCGGCAAAACCGATACGATGGAAAATAGCGAGACTGCCTGCTGGGCATCATGCTCGGAACTGAATACCGCCCCGATTGCCGCAAATATGCTGGCATAGAACATATAACCGAGGATAAAGTAAATTAAAAAAAAGACCGTCTGATTGGGTGGCAGGATCGCTAAGTTCTGGTACGCCGACAATGTCCAACCACATACCAGATAAAATCCCAGTTGTGTCAGACCCAGCAGTCCCAGACCGATGATTTTCCCGCTCATCAACTGCGTGGGCGTAACTGAGGATAAGAGAAGCTCGACCAGACGATTGGTTCTTTCCTCAAGTACACTGCGCAGAAGAACCTGGGCGGACATCACGATCGCAAAATACAGCATCAGCACGAAAATTATGGGTAACAGGTAAGTCAGAAATTCATTTCCGTACTTTCTGGTTTCGCCGCGGCTGATTTCGACCATTTCGAAGCGCACGCGTCGGGTTAATTCTCTAACAATCCGCTGATCCAGACCGGCGCGCTTCACGCGTTCTTCCATTACCACGCTATTGACTACACCCTGGATTTCGCCCTGGTCGCGATAATTTCCCAGGTACCGGGCAAAATATTGGACCTTATTCGAGTCCAAAACATTCTCCGGCAGGTGAATAAAAGCATCTATTACCATGGAATCGAGCAAAGCCCGGGCCTGCATCAAAGCGCTATCAACCACCGCCTGTTTTAAGCTGATGACCTGGTACTTGGGTGAACCGTCTTTCAGGCGATAGCGTTCATGCAAAAGCGCCTCACATTTCGCGTCTAATTCCGGCGTTTCAGCCACGATCGCGATCACTTTGTGTGATCCTTCATCCTGCATCATCAGACCCGGTAAAAACATAAAACCAATCAAGATCAGCGGAATGATCAGGGTGGAAATAATGAACCATTTGGAGCGCAGACGGGTCCAGTATTCCCAGTGGGCGATCAGCCAGATATTTCTCATGCTTCCACCTTGCCTTTCACCAACTCAATAAAGATATTTTCAAGTGTCGGCTCTTCGGTTTCTACGCTGACCACCGTCACCCGCGGCAACATTATCTGGAGCACATCGTTGAGCGCAGTCTGCTTATCCAAAATGCCGGACAAGGTATTGTCGGTGACGGTCCATTGCGGAGCAATACAATCAAGCAATGCTTGCGGAGAACCTTCAAAACGGACGTGAAAGCGATGAGTACCGTAATTCGATTTGATGGTAGGTAGATCACCATAAAGGACTTTCTGGCCACGATTAATTAAGCAAAGATGGTCGCATAATTTTTCGACCTGCTCCATCTGGTGGGTGGAAAAAATCACGGTCTTCCCGTCCTGACGAAATTCCGCGATGATTTCCTTCATCAATAATTGGTTGACCGGATCGAGGCCGGCAAACGGTTCATCCAGGATGATGATTTCGGGACGATGCAGGATAGCAATAATGAATTGCAATTTCTGCTGGTTACCCTTTGAGAGCTCTTCGATTTTCCGGTCCCGGTAATCCGTAAGACTAAATCGTTCAAGGTAAATGTCGGTTTGCGTGCCGGCCTCTGCAGGATTCATACCCTTGAGTCGCGCCAGGTATACTACGGTTTCGCGGAGACGCCGTTTTTGATAGAGCCCGCGCTCTTCGGGCAGGTAACCGATTTTAGCAAAACTCTGGGGCTTTAGTGGAGCCCCGTCTATTTTAATCACTCCCCGATCGGGTTTGATGATATTCATGATCATGCGGATGGTGGTCGTCTTACCTGCGCCGTTAGGACCGAGCAAACCGAAGACGGTGCCGGCGGACACTTCGAAGCTCAGGTCATCGACCGCAACCGTTTTATTGAATTCCTTGCGGACGTTGTTCAGTTCTACCATACTATTACCGATTTCTATTGCACGATAAATTTGACAAACCGGCGCTTGCCCACCTTGACAATAAATTCGCCGCGTGCAGACAGGTCGTGGTTGAGATCGCCGATTTTCAGGTCGTTGATCCTGATCCCGCCCTGCTGGATGAGGCGTTTGGCTTCGCCGTTTGACGCCACGATTTTATTTTCAGTCAGTAATTTCACCAATGGCAGGGGGCCAGCGAGGCGCACTGTGATTGTTTCGATTGCATCGGGTAATTCCCGCCGGCTGAAAACCCGTTCGAAGTGCTGTTGGGCTTCGATGGCCTGCGCTTCGGAATGATACATCCGCACCAGGGTATGCGCCAGATCCTTTTTCAAAGTCATCGGATTGCTCCCGGGATCGGCGAGCCGCTGCGCAATAGACTCGATTTCCGTCAAAGTGCAATCGGTGACCAGGGTGAAATATTTCAGGATCAATCGGTCGGGAATGGACATCACTTTCCCGAACATCTCTTCCGGCTGGTCATCAATGCCAATATAATTCCCAAGGCTCTTACTCATACGCTGTCCGCCGTCAATACCCTCGAGAACCGGCAAGGTGATGATCACCTGGGGTTCCTGGCCATATTCCCGCTGGACATCTCGGGCGGTTAGTAAATTGAATTTCTGCTCGGTGGCGCCTAATTCGACGTCCGACCGGATGGCGACCGAGTCATAGCCCTGCATCAAGGGATAAAAGAATTCATGCAGGCTGATTGGATTGCCTGCCTGATAACGCTTGGTAAAATCATCCCTTTCGAGGATGCGGGCAATCGTGAATTTTGCCGCCAGATTCATGATTTCGTCAAATTTCATGGTGGCAAACCATTCACCGTTGTAATGCACCTCAGTCTTTTTCCGATCGAGGATTTTGAAAAATTGTTTTTCGTAGGTCGCGGCATTCTTTTTTACCGTCGCATAATCGAGTCGCGGACGGGTTTCGCTCTTCCCGCTTGGATCACCGACCAGCCCGGTATAATCGCCGATGATCAGGACAATGGTATGTCCCAATTCCTGGAATTGACGCAGTTTGCGGATACCCACCGTGTGACCGAGATGAATATCGGGCGCGGTCGGATCGAAGCCCTGCTTGATGCGCAGGGGCTGACCGGTACGCAGACTTCGTTCCAACTTGCGCACCAGTTCTTCTTCGGCGATCAGTTCCTCGATCCCTTTTTTAATAATCTCCAGCTGCTCATTGATCGGCGCAAACATTCAAATATGATCCTTTCTAAAATGTTCGATTTCACGGTGCGCCTGGCGTTTGGCCAGCGCCTGCCTTTTATCGTATTGTTTTTTGCCGCGGGCGACACCAAGTTCGACTTTGATCTTTCCGCACTCGGTGATGAAAATGCTCAGCGGTACGAGCGTGATACCCGGTGTGTCCAGCACTCTTTCCAACCGGCGAATCTCTTTTTTTTGCAGAAGCAGGCGACGCTCACGTTCGGGTTCGTGGTTGGCATAGCCGCCAAAATCATAGGGCGCGATGTGGCATTTGACGAGAAAAACCTCGTGCTTCACGACCCGGGCATAGCTGTCTTTCAAATTGACTTGTCCGGCACGAATGGCTTTGACTTCCGTCCCCTGCAGTGCGATCCCGGCCGTAAATTTCTCCTCAATGAAATATTCATGAAATGCCTTGCGGTTGGTCGTGATTGTTTTCGTCTCGTTTTTCTGCACGTTGAAAATTTAACTGATTTGTCCGAAGTTCCCACGTAAAACTTGGAGAATAGGGACGGGGTTTTTATATTTAGCCGCTTTTTGAGCCCGGGTGGTGGAACTGGTAGACGCGCTAGGTTCAGGACCTAGTGGCCGAACGGCCGTGCGAGTTCAAGTCTCGCCTCGGGCACAAACTCCCTGCTGGTATAACGATCAATACCGGGTGGTACTGGCGGGAGTGATTTTTATTTGCACCAATGCGCGGGACCGGGAATCTCCATTGTCCTGCATATCAGCCGATTCGAGTGGCGTAATCTGAAAACCATAAGCTTTCAGTCGGGCACTAATCGTCTGCAGGCTATTCTTTTGCACATCGTAGCGAAATGTGCATAAATGCGTGCCGCTATCGAATAGAACCTTTTGAATGCCTTCCATTTTCTGCATTAGCTCGCTCACCTGCTCAGCGACGACCTGATCTGAGAGACCTTCAACCTTTACGGTAATCAGCTTCGTTTCGGAATTGGGATTCTGACCCAGAAAAAGTACCCCAAATACAAAAAACAGCAGTACCGCCCCCGTCAATAAACTCGTTGTACGACTACTCATAAGTTAATTGTCTACTACCCTTAGAAAACCGGCAGAATATAATATGATTGGCCTTTAAATCGCAAATATATTTGAAATAGCATTATGCGAAAGAGACCAGCGTCATTGATCCTGCAAGTGCTTTACTTCCTGTTTGCCTTTCTCCTCATCCACGAAATAAAGGAAAATGGCTCCGAGTAAAAATAAGATGGAAACAGACCCGATTCCCGCCCGGGAAGCGGTATCGGAAGTATAACCGGCGTTGCGGACAAGCAATCCGACGCTCCCGATTAACAGCGGCCCGAAAATCACCGAAAACTTACCCAGCATGTTATAGAATCCGTAAAACTCGGCACTCTGACCACGCGGGATCAGCCGCGAAAAATACGAGCGACTCAAAGCCTGAATACCGCCCTGGACCAGGGCGATCACGACCGCTAACAAATAAAACTCAAACACCTCATCCATTACGACGCTGTAAGCGGTCACACCGAGATACACCGCGATGGTGATAAACAGGGCCTTTTTCGCATTCCATTTCTCGGCCAATTTGCCAAAAATCAGCGCGGCCGGGAATCCAATAAACTGCACCATCAATAACGCGATAATCAACGAACTCGAGGGAAAGCCGATGGACATGCCGTAGTCGACCGCCATTTTGATGATCGTATCCACGCCGTCAATGTACATCCAGTAAGCCAGCAGAAAAATGAAAATGACCTTCAGATGACGGATTTTCCGAAACGTGGCGATGAGTTGCCCAAATCCGAGCCGCACATAACTCGTCCGATTCTGATCGGGTCCATTTTTCCGACGCTCCTGGATGTAGCGGATCAGAGGAATTGTGAACAGCGCCCACCAAAATCCGACCGATAAAAAACTAAGGCGGATGGGTAGAAATTCGCGGGCTGGAGGCAAAAAATCGGTCTTCACCCTGGCCCGTAAAAAATGCTGACCCAATCCGGTGACTCCCAGTAGTTGTCCGTCCTGAAAATTGGTATAGGTGATCGGATTTTTGATCGTTAGATGAATCGAATCGGTGGGCGACAAATTGCGGGTCAAAGCTCCAACCGTAAGCAGGCTTTCTTCCATATCTAAACTTAAAATCGTCCCGCGTTTATATTTGCCAAACGTTACCGTGGAATCAAGCAGAGTGGGAGCGAATCCCTCCGGAAAATGCACCTGTAATCCGACCTGATTTTCGCCGACGGTTTCCGTGATCTCGAACGGCAAGGTTATTTCACTCGTCACAATCGCTTGGCCGGCCGTCGTATTTTGAGGCAGACTGAAATCATGTCCGGGCGCGACGATCACCACCGCTGTGCCCGAACGGAGTTCATTCATTACGGGGCTCTGGACTTCGACCGGAAAACCAAACAGAGTGGGTTTAAGAT
>Ga0208828_1000598_pt1 | contig 15832 bp, 14 predicted proteins | sample Kivu_160m_FD_185487 | JGI IMG/M metagenome (GOLD analysis project Ga0208828, IMG submission 185487) | Freshwater microbial communities from Lake Kivu, Western Province, Rwanda to study Microbial Dark Matter (Phase II) - Kivu_160m (SPAdes)... | ecosystem: Environmental > Aquatic > Freshwater >... | reverse complement strand
TCGCTCCTTGGAGTAGGCCAAGGCCCGCTCGAAGGCTCCCTGAGCCAGCCCCAGGGCCATGGCGCCGATGCTGATCCGCCCGCCGTCCAGGGTAGCGAGGGCCTGCTTGAAACCATCGCCTGGGTTACCCAGGATATTCTCCTTGGGGATGCGACAGTCCTCGAAGAACAGCTCCGAGGTGATCGAGCCTTTGAGCCCCATCTTCTCCTCGTCCCGGCCGGGGCGAAAGCCAGGGGTGCCCTTTTCCACGATGAAGCTGGAGATCCCTCGCGTTCCCCCCCCCTTCATCCCCCCCAAAGCCTGCCCTGAGCAAAGTCGAAGGGTTGGGGGGGAAAGAGGGGGGGCGGTCAGGGCGGTGAGCACCACCACGTCGGCGATCGAGCCGTTGGTGATGAAGCGCTTCTGGCCGTTGATCACCCATTCGTCGCCGTCGAGCACAGCCTGTGTCTTGGTGCCCCCCGCGTCCGAACCGGCGTCGGGCTCGGTCAGGCCGAAGGCCCCGATCCACTCCCCACTGGCCAGCTTTGGGACGTACCTGCGCTTCTGTTCCTCGCTGCCGAAATGGTGGATAGGGAAGGTGGCCAGCGAGGTGTGCGCGGCCAGGGTGATGCCTATTGAGCCGCAGGCGCGGGAGATCTCCTCCATGGCGATGGCATAGGAGATGGTGCCTGCCCCCGCCCCGCCGTAGTCCTCGGGGAAGGGCAGGCCCATCAGCCCTAGCTTTCCCATCTGGCGGATGATCTCCCAGGGGAACTGCTCACTCTGGTCGGTCTCCTGGGCGATGGGGGCGATCTCCTTCTCGGCGAAATCCCGCACCATCTTGCGGATCATCTGCTGCTCTTCGGTGAGCTCGAAATCCATAACCTTTCCTCCTCAGCGACGGGATCGCCTTATCGAGGATGTTTGCGCTTGTAGAATAAGGCGATGTACTCTTCGACAGTCAATCCCGCATCGCGAACTAACCCTCCAAGCAAACCAACTGGGAGGTCCTTGCCTTTGTGCATAGGGATTGAAAGATGCTTCCGGGCTTCACTTTTAACCAAGATGTAATGGCTGCCCTCGACGCGGTCAACAACCCACCCGGCGCGCTTGAAGGCAGCGATATGTTTATAGGCGGGCGCCCGTGGAAGTTTAGCCATAGCTCACTGCCAGGTTTAGAGTGCGGGTTGGTAACTGTTGAGGGATTCTGCTTTCCACAGCCTCTTCGATGGCCCACTTCAGCCGTGTGCGCAAGCAGCCGATGATGGCTTCCTCAATGTTGTCCAAAGCCTCTTCTTCAGTGTCACCGCATGACCAACACCCTGATAGCTCTGGGCAATGAGCAACATAAGCGCCATCCTCATCTTGCTCCAATACCACCGTGAAACTTAATTCACTCATCCTTGCCTTCTCCTCTCCAGGTTGGATTCTCAAATCGCCTGGCATATTCTAGCAGATGTGGCTGGAATTTTCAAACTGAAGTTCAGGTCTTTTGGGTTTAAGGCGATACCGTTATCCCCTCAATGATCGCCTTATCGTCAACGGGTCTCATCTCCTCGTCCAGCACTGGCAGGCGGGCCATGGTGGAGAGGAGATAGAGCCCCACTTCGATCTGGTATTCGCCCGGAGGTGCCTCGTAGGAGAGACGCACCGAGTGGATGTCTTCGATGATCTCGCCCTCCTTCCACTGGCTGGTGGGATAGGTGCCGTGGACAGGGCCGATGTCTTCCTGGCCCCAGATGCGTTGCTGTTCATCGAGGACGTGGACGAATACGGTGTAGTCCTCGTCCATCTTCTCCAGGCACTGCCAGGTCAGGGAGAGCTCCAGAGTCTCGCCGGGGCGAAGCTGTCGCCGGTCAAGCTCGTATCCTAGAAGCAGGATACGATTATCAAGGTTGATCGCTGTGCCGCTCGTCAGGGGAGTGCTGCGTACCTGGATGGGCTGCAGGGGGCACCACTCGCTCAGGGGAGCCAGCCAATGACTTCTTACCGACAGCATCTCGCCCGAACCGTGGCTTAACCCTACCCGCAAACCGACATCCCCTGCAACTGAAGGCATGGTCAGGTCATGGCTTGTCTGTACAATCTGGCCCACTCCCCAGTGCGAAGTCGGGTACTCACCGAAGAGGGGAGAGACATTCTCTTGCCAAAGCACGTTCCCGGCTTTATCAAGCATTTGTAAGGCGATGTCATAGTCCACTCTGCCTTCGCGCAGCCTCTGCCAGTAGAGGGTCAGGGTGGCCTGTCCGTTGGGGCGGACGATGCCAGGCCGGTCGTAGCCCAGCAGGATCAGCTCACCAGCAAAACTGGCTCGCAGCGGGTAGGGGATAGCCAAATCCCCCGGCGATTGCCAGCTTTCTCCCTCGAGGACGTGAACGCGGCCGATCTGGGCGATAGAAACACTCTCCTGACTGAAGGGCGGAAAAAGACCCACCTCTAGCCTGTACGTGCCAGGGGGCAGGGCGTTGCTGATAGCCACCTCGTGGAAGTCAGGAACGACCTCCCCAGGGCGCCAGGCCACCGTTGGATAGTAGCCATTTACGGGATGACGTCCCTCTTCCTCCAGCCAGACGTGGCCACTCTGGCTAACCAGACGCAGGCGTACGTGATAGTTTGTGTCTATTTTGTCCAGAGCCTGCCAGAACAGGGTCAGGCGCAGGTGGCCCGGCGGCTCGATGATCAAAGAATCGGCCTCGTAGCCCAACAGGTGGATATGATGGCCCAAGCCACCGGACTTAGGACTTAGGACGTTAGACGTAGGACTTAGGACTGTTGATGTGAGAGGCGTCGTACCCACTTCGACCAGTGGACCCAGAGAACGCAGGTGGAATTGCCCCTCCATGCCTGGCAGGTAGCGGGCCAGGTAGACCGGTTGGCCTTGAGCCAGGCGGCTCTCCAACTGCTGGCGATAGCCCGCCTCGTCGCCCATGACCATGATATCGAGATCGGGCCGCATTCCCTCCACGCGCTGGAGGTAGTAAAGGGGGGCTATCTTCTCGCTGTCGGCCAGGATTGCGGCCCCAGGAGGTAAATCCAGTCCCAGGACGTATTGACCCCAGCGGTAGGCCTCCCAGCCTTGATGGCTCATGTCCACCTGGGGAAGGTTGGTCCATAGCAGGGAGAGGGGGAGGAGAGCAGCAAGGGAGCAGAGGAGCAGGGGAGCAAGGGAGCGAGGGAGCAGAGGAGCAGAGGAGCAAGGGAGCAAGGTCTGTGTCTCTTGCGACCTGCGACTTGTGACCTGCGACTTGTGACCTGCGACCTGCGACTTGTGACCTGCGACTTGTGACTTGCGACTTGCGACTTGCGACTTGCGACCTGCGACTTGCAGCATACCGTGGAGTCCGGATCCGATCCAGATAGCGAAGATCAGGTGCATGGGGATGAGGAAGGCCGAGATGTCGGGGACGTAGTAGTTGAGGCCATAAATGAAGTAAATGACATAAGCAATCAATAGAAGAATGGCTTCCCTCCGCCCCCCCTCTTCCCTCCCCAACCCTTCGACTTTGCTCAGGGCAGGCTTTAGGAGGGATGAAGGGGAGGCAAACAACCAAACGAGGCCCATCAGCCCCAGAATCAGCCCGACCCAGCCGTACTGCTCCAGGATCAGGCGGGCAAGGACAAGATAGCGCTCAGGGTTGTTGAGCCAGGCATCCCAGTGGAGGGCGCCGCGGAAACGGCTGCCCAGCACCCAGTTCACAAACTCGCTCAGAGCCATGGAGCGGCCGTGAAGGGCAGACCAGCGCAGGGGGAGATAGAGGTAGACACAGAGGCCGAGCAAGAAAAGGCCCAATAGAAGTCCTACGTTCAAAATCCAAAGTTCAAAGTTCAAAGTCCAAAGCTTGTACTGAGCGCAGCGGCGCCTGGTTGGCAGGGTATAGATGACGATAGCCGGCGCCAACAGAGCCATGGTGAGGTGGTTGGTCAGGCTGAGACCGTAAACGAAAGCAATGAGGCCGCTGGGCGATGAAGTCGCCCAGCTACGAAGCAGCGCCCGATGAATCGGGCTTTTGTCACTTGTCGCAGGGTTAAAGCCCCATTGATGGGGCGCTGTTCTGTAGCCCGACGATTTTATCGTCGGGTGGACTCTGGATTTCAAGAGCAGATAGAACACCAACGCCACGAAGAACGCATTGAGGGTATACACCTCGGCGATCACTGCTTGCGACCAGAAGGTGCGCGAGAAGGCGAAGGTCAGGGCCGCAAAAACGCTGACGGCTCGCTGCCGGGTCAAATGCATCAGGCAGAGATAAAGGAAGACGACGGCCAGGCTGGCGAAAAGGGGGGAGATGAGGTTGACCCGATAAGCGACGTTGCCAACGGGAAGCAGGGTGAAGAGTTTCCCCAAAAGAACGTACAGAGGATAGCCACTGGGGTGAGCAATCCCCAGGGTATAGGAGACAACCTGGAACTCGAAACTGTCGGCCTCGCCCACCGTGGGCGAGAGGGTGCTCAGATACACGACAAAGGTCAGGACGAACAGTCCCAGCAAAAGTCCAGAATCCAGTATCCCCAGCCCCTTGTCCCCGGCCCCTTGTCCCTTGTCCCTTGTCCCTAATCCCTTTCCTGTATCCAAATTCTCAGGGAGCTACCTCGAGGGCCATGTTGTCCAGGTATCCGAAAGATCGGGCGAAGCTAGTGCTTTGATAGAGGTATTCCTGCCCATCGTAGGGATCGTTCACCCAGAAGCCATCTTGATTGTAGCCAGTAACTATTACCGTGTGTGCGTAATTGACCATCTTCACTTCTTGCCCTGTGCTTAGCGCGATTGTCACTGGCTGTTGCACTCTAAGCCTGTAGGTTACCCAGGCTATGACCGGATGTCTCCTGTCCAGAGCGCTCCTTATGCCTTCCAATCCATTCTCTACATAGGTGGCTTCCAGGTCGTTTGCTAACAGGATCGCTTTAATGGGCTCGGCATACACCCCGTAGTCCGTTAGGCCGCCGGGGACTCCGTCCAGCCTGCCTCTGAAGCCCAGGTTGGGGTTTTCGTCTCTCGGTAGCGCGGCGATGATCTCTGCCTCGGTTAGGGAGACTCCATAGAAGTTAGCCGCCATCGAAGCAGCCGATGCCTCGCAGGTTAAGCTATAGTCCTGCTTGTCTCGTGGTACGTTCAGCCTCACTTCTGCTACCGCGACAGTCTGCTCAGGTTCAGCGTTTCCTTCGCTTGCGCTCAGGACATGCTTCAAAGATTCGACCTCGACGATGAGCTTCTCTACCTCGGAGTATATGGCCAACTGATCGCGTCGCAGGGCCTCGACGTCCGTTCCAAGGGCGGTGACGTTGGCGCTGATTTGGGGTGCTGTTGTCTGTTCCAGATTCTCCATTCGATTCGTGGCGCTGATGATGCCTTGTTGGATGAGCTCTTGTTCTTGCTTCAAGGCCTGCAGCTCAGCTCTCAGGGCGGCAACCTCGTTCTTTTGGTCAAGATGAAGCATGAGGATGCTAGCCATAAGCAGGATGGCCAGGATAGCGCTGGTGATCAGTATGATAACTGGAGTCTGGAGTCTGGAGTTTGGAGTTTGGAGTTTCTGGTGTTGTCTTGTTCTCACCATGGACCCTATTCCGTTGGATTGGACTGCGGGGTTGGCGTAGGTTGGGGTTCGGGTAGGCCGAAATAGTAGCGCAGGATCTGGGCGGCAATGGGGGCTGCGGTGACCGATCCTTCGCCCCCGCCAGCGACGAAGATCACCAGGGCGATCTCCGGTTCTTCGACGGGAGCGAAGGCCGTGAACCAGGCGTGGGTAGGCAGATGTCCCTCCTCATCGCGAGGGCCGGGGTATTCAGCTGTGCCCGTTTTGCCGGCCACTGTGATCCCCTCTAATTTGGCCCGCCAGCCAGTACCCCATTCGACGGCCGCCCGCAGTCCCTCGCGAACGATGGCCAGGTTCTCCCCCGATACGGGAACCTGGTTGAGGATCTCGGGGGTGAAAGATCGAATCACCTGACCATCGGCGTTAGTCACCTGGTAGACGAGCTGGGGTCGGTAGAGTGTCCCCCCGTTGGCCACTGCTGCGGCGGCGTTCAAGAGTTGCAGGGGGGTGACCAGGATGAAGCCCTGGCCAATGGCTACGTTGTACGTGTCGCCGGTGGCCCAGCTTTCGCCATAGTTAATCCGCTTCCACTTCTGGGTAGGCACCAGGCCGGATGCCTCCCCCGGCAGGGCGATGCCCGTCGGTTGGCCCAGCCCGAAAGCGTGGGCATATTCGGCCAACCGCTCCAGCCCCAGCCCCTGGAACTCCTTGAACCCGCCTGCGATTTGATAGAAGAAAATGTCGCAGGAGTAAGCAATGCCTTGAACGATATTGAGTGCCCCATGGATTCGGTTAGACTCGTGAATCCAACAGTAGAAGGGTTGGGCTAACTCAGGATCGTCTGGGAAGTACTTATTGGGCAGCCACAGGGCGCCCTGGCAGGTCAAGGTCGTCCTCCTGTTGATGACGCCTTCCTGCAGGGCCGCGGCAGCGGGGATGATCTTGAAAGCAGAACCCGGTGGATACTGGCCAGTGATGCCGTGGTTGACCAGGGGCTTCGCGGGATCTTCTGTCAGCCAGGCCCAATCTTCTTGCGAAATGCCACTGGCAAACAGGTTGTTGTCATAACTAGGTAGAGACACGAGACTCAAGATCTCACCGCTTTGGGGGTTCATGGCGATCGCCACACCGCTTTCGGACCCGCCTCCCTCCATGCCTCGGCGCAGAGCGTCTTCCGTGAACTTTTGCAGGTCGAGGTCAATGGTCAGGATCAGGTTGTTGCCTGGGGTGGGAGGTTGGGGGTCTCCCACGGCTCTGATCTCACGCCCGGCCACGTCTACCTCCACGTACTTGTATCCCTTACTGCCCCGCAGTTCCTCCTCGAAAGTCAACTCCACCCCGGCCAGCCCCACCTTGTCGGTGTTGGGATCATAGCCCCGATTGGTATAGGTCTCCGCCCACTCGCCTGGGATGGGTCCCATATAGCCAAGGACGTCGGAGGTCAGTGCTCCGGTAGTGTAGCGGCGAATAGGGTCTATCTCGACCAGTACGCCAGGCAGGTCCAGGTGTTCTTCCTCAATGATGAAGACGGTGTCGCGGTCTACGTTCGTCTTAATGGTGATCGGGCGATAAGGGGCCGTATCGCGCGCTTCGTCCACCATTTCTTTGATGCCCCAGACTTCCGAAGTCTGTGAGACTTCGGAAGTCTGCCTGGCCGGAATTCCCAGGAGAGCCGACAGACGGGAGAAAACGGCCATCTCTTGGTGCTCATCTTCGGGCAAGTAGGCAGGGATGATGGTTACGGAGAAGCTGGGGATATTTTGTACCAGGATGCGCCCGTGGCGATCATAGATGACCCCTCGGGCGGCCTCGATGGGCAGCAGGCGGAAGCGGTTGCGGTCGGCCAGCATTTGATAGCGTTCGCCCTCGACAATTTGCAGTCGCCACATTTGGACGGCAAAGACCAGCAAGACCACCATGACGATACCGCGAAAGGCCCACAGTCTCCTTTTGAAGCTAAGATCAGGTGCTGGGCTCATGCTTTATCACCAGGCCATCTCCTCTGGCCCTGTCTTACGGTTGAGCCAATACAGGGCCTTGTAAACGAGAGGGGATAACAGCACATTGCCCAAAGTGGAGGGCAATACCACTTTGGTTAGGCTATCTGTCCATACTATCGCATAGCCCTTCATGTGCAGCAGGAAAAGAAAGAACAGGTCATAGGTCAGTGTGGCAATGAGAATGGCGATGAGGGGAAGGGCGATGTGGGTTCGGAAGACGCTCAACTCCCCCCGGCCCGCCAGCAAACTGAGAACCGCAAGGGCCACCGTCGAGGTTCCAAAGGGGGCGCCGGAGACCAGGTCCAGTCCGATTCCCCCAATCAGAGCCCAGATCAGACCCTCTTTTGCTCCCCGCAGCAGGCTCCAGGAGATGACCATCAGGAGCACAAGATCGGGCTTCGCGCCCAAGATGGTCAGATGGGGCATGGCTGTCGTTTGGATGATGACGATGGCGCTTAGCAGCAGGATAGTAGCATAAACACTCACAGCGGCTTACCTCATTCGGAGATTCGTAGGTTCGTAAATTCGTAAACTCGTAGATTCGTGGATTCGGAGCTGATGACGAATCTACGAATTCCGAATCTACGAATCTCTACTGAGCCTTGGTTAGTTGAGCCTCCAGCTTGCAAGCTTCGACGCGAGCGTTTTGTCCTAGGGCAGCAGTCTCTCAAAATCAGTAGGCAAGAAGTTGGTGATGACCAGCACGATTTCCAGGTCGTTGAAACTCACGGTGGGCCGAACGCGGGCCTGCTGAAACATTTCGACGTCGCGCTGCTGGACGGCTGTAACCTGGCCAATGATCAGCCCCTTGGGGAAATTGCCGCCCAGGCCCGAGGTGAGAACGATGTCGTTGACATTCACTGTGTCCCCTTGGGGGATGTATTTCATCACCAGGCCTCCGCCGACCTCACCCTCCACTAGTCCGGTGGCCCGAGAGGTCTGGATAAGGGCGTTCACGGAGCTGGAAGGGTCAATGATCAGCATTACTTTGGCCCAGTTGGAACCCACGTCGGTGATGCGACCCACCAGCCCCCGCTCGGTGACCACCGGCATGCCCCTCTCGATTCCCTGTTGAGAACCCACGTCAATGATCAGGTAGCTCAGGAAGTTGCTGGGGTCGTGGCCGACCACCCGGCCTTTGACCTCGGCCGCTCTATAGCTATGGATGGGGTTGGCTTCGGTGAAGTTCAACAGCCTGCGCAGGATCTCGTTCTCGGACTCGACTTCCTTCAGGCGCACGTTCTCGATCATCAGGCTATCGGCCAGGCCCTGCAATTCCTCGTTGCGGCGGTGCAGCTCCTCGATGTCGCGTGTGGTCTGGGCCAGGTCCCTGAGGCTGTTGGCAACGGAGGTCAGTCTTTCCTGTATGGGGACCACGAACCGCAGCGCCACATCCTCAATAGGCTGGAGGCCATCGTTTTGATCCAGGGCAATGCCGGCCAGGCTCAACAGGATGAGGATGATTAGCACGGTGGATCTGCTTCGCAGATGTTTCACCGAAGCTCACTCCTAAGAGCAGGGTCGCAAGTCTCAGGTCTCAGGCGAGTTATGACTTATGACCTGCGACTTGTGACTATTGGGCCACGCTGGCCAGGATCTTGCTCAATCTGTCCAGATCGTCCAAGACCATCGTCGCTCCACGAGCCACACAGGTCATTGGATCATCGGCCACATACACGCGCATCTTCGTTTCATCGGACAATCGTTCGGCCAGGCCCTGCAATTGCCCCACACCGCCGGCCAGGGCGATGCCTTGTTCCATCAGGTCGGCCACCAACTCTGGGGGGGTTTCGTCGAGGGTATCTCTGACTGCGTCTACGATGATGTTGACGGAACCGGATATCGCTTCCCGAATCTCTATACTGCTGACCTCTATTTCCTGGGGCAGGCCAGTGATGAGGTTCCGCCCTCGTAGGATCAGGGTCTTTTCCTCAGGCAGGGGATAGGCGGAACCGATCTCGATCTTGATCCTTTCGGCCATCCGCTCACCAATGAGGATGTTGTACTTCTGACGAGCGTATTGAATGATGTCCTCGTCCATCTCGTCGCCGGCCACACGGATGGAGCGGCTGACCACCATCCCTCCCAGGGCAAAGACGGCCATCTCGGTCGTGCCACCTCCGACGTCTATGATCATGCTGCCCATGGCCTCGGTGATGGGCAACCCTGCTCCCAGCGCGGCCGCTTTCGGTTCTTCGATAAGGTAGGTTTCGCGGGCTCCGGCGGAGATAGCGGCGTCGTAGACGGCTCGTTTCTCCACCTCGGTGCAGCCCTTGGGGATGCCAACCACTACCCTGGGTCGGGGAATGGGCAGGATCACCTGGTCGTGCACTTTCGTAATAAAGTAGCGGAGCATTTTCTCAGTGACATCGAAATCGGATATAACACCATCGCGTAGGGGGCGGATGGCCACGATATTGGCCGGAGTGCGCCCCACCATTTCCTTAGCTTCCTTGCCGATAGCGAGTACTTTCTTGGTCTTCTTCTCGATAGCTACCCAGGACGGCTCGCTGATGACGATGCCCTTTCCGCGCACGCTGACCAGGGTATTCGCTGTGCCCAAATCAATGCCAACGTCCAGAGAAAACAGGCCCAAAAGGGCGTTGAATGGGTTAAACACGTAATTATCCTCCTGTCGGCTAATGCTGGTACCAGTTATCAGTGATTAGGGAATCAGGACTTCAGATACCCTGATTCCCTGATCACTCATCTCCTGGTCCCTGATTTACTGATCGCTGGTTACTGACCAAATTATACCACAAATCACGCAATTGACAAAAAGCCGATGGTGGGGTAGAATGGAGAGGCAATAAACTACGAGGAGGAGGTCACACGATGGCAGAGAAAAAGGTCGGAGAGGTAACGCACTACTGGCGCAAGATCAGCGTGGCTGGCATCAAGCTCACCGACACCCTGAACGTGGGCGACACCATTCGCGTCTTGGGGACCACCACGGACTTCGAGCAGATCGTGGGCTCCATGCAGATCGAGCATGAGAATATCGAGACTGCCAAGAAGGGCCAGGAGATCGGGCTCAAGGTCAAGGAAAAAGTGCACCAGGGGGATACGGTGTATAGGGTGGAATAGTGGATGTTCTAGCGAAGGTCCGCCAGACCATTGTGCGTTATGGTCTTCTGGCTGGCGGTGGGGCGGTGGTGGTTGGCGTCTCCGGCGGCCCCGATTCCCTCTGCCTGCTGCATGTCCTGAACCGCTGGCGTGAGGTTTACGGGATCGAGCTGCACGTGGCCCACCTCGATCACCGCATCCGAGGCCAGGAGTCAACAGAAGATGCGGCCTTCGTGGCCAGGCTGGCCGCGGAATGGGAATTGCCGGCCATCATCGAAGCCCAGGATGTGCCAAAGCTGGCCAGGGAGGGCAATCTGGCTGTCGAAGAAGCAGCCCGCCAGGCCCGCTACTCGTTTCTGGCCCAGGCCGCCCAGAGGGTCGGGGCAAGGAGAATCGCCGTCGGTCACAACGCCGACGACCAGGCGGAAACCATCGTCATGCACTGGCTGCGGGGGGCGGGGCTGGCTGGTCTGCGAGGCATGCTTCCTCTGACCCAGCTAAGCGAGATGCGTCTGGAGGCTGCCTGGCCCGATCACCCTCCATTGGACTTGCAACTGATCCGCCCCTTGCTGGAGACACCCCGCGCCGAGGTCGAGACCTACTGTTGGCAGCACGGTCTGAAACCGCGCTTCGATCGTTCCAACCTGGACACCACCTACTATCGCAACCGGCTACGCCATGAGCTGATCCCCTACCTGGAGAGCTACAACCCCAACATTCGAGAGGTGTTGCGCCGTTCGGCTTGGGTCATCAGCGCGGATTATGACTTCTTGCAGGCCGAGTTGGAGCGTGTCTGGCCGACAGTCGTTTCGTCGGAATCGGGGGAGGCCATCGCCTTCGATCTGGAGAGCTGGCGGGCCCTGCCCACCAGCCAGCAGCGTTCCACCCTGCGGGAAGCCGTCCATCGCCTGCGCTGCTCGTTGCGCAACATCAACTGGATCCACATCGAGAATGTCCTGTCGGCTCTCAGGGACAAGCCAGCGGGAACCCAGGTCACTTTGCCCCAGGGTCTGATGCTAACTATCGGCTACGACGATTTCACCGTGGCCGACCAGGGTTACCTGCCAGCGGTGGACTGGCCTCTTCTCCTGGCGGAAAGCCTCCCCATGACGGTGCCGGGGGTCACAGAGCTGCCCGATTCGGACTGGTGCCTAGAAGCTGCTATCGTGGAGCGGAAGGAGCTTGGCCAGGATTACCTGGACAATCCCAATCTCTGGCAGGCCTTTCTAGATTACGAGAGGGTAGGTTCGGAGTTGGTGTTGCGTCAGCGCCGCTCTGGCGATCGTTTTCAACCGCTGGGCCTGGGCGGCCACGAGAAGGGCCTCCACACCTTTATGATTGACGTTAAGATACCGTGCTCTCTGCGGGGCCTCGTTCCCATCGTAGCCTCGCCTCGGCACATCGTTTGGGTGGCTGGCTGGCGCATTGACGAACGGGCCAAGGTCACCTCTGAAACCAAACGCATCCTGCACCTGGCCTTCCGCTGTCTTACGGGGACTCTGGGGAACTCGTAGGAACTCTGTTCGACTTCCTGGCTGTGACTCGCGTTTCATGCCCCGAGGTTTGACGTTTTCACGTTTAACGTTTTTTGCCTTTTTCGCTGAAAGAGTGTAGAATACCAACGTCTAACCGCATAGTTCGTTCTCCGAGTCATGCGACCTAAGGGCTGTGAAGTCTATGGCGCATGGCCGCAGTGGTTGCCCGACTGGGGCGACCCAACGGTACGGGTGGAAACGCCCGCGCCCCCCGTGTTTGGAAAGGAGGACTGAAGTCAAGTTTGTCAGCGCCTTCTTTCCAAGGAGGCGCTGTTTTTTAGTCCAGACTTCCGAAGTCTGTCAGACTTCGGAAGTCTCTGGAATAGAGGTAGGGACAGATGAGGCAAGAAATCGCTGGTCAAATCCAGGCATCGTTAACTGAAGGCAAATTGCCTTGTGCGTCGGCCTTCAAGATCGCGCGGGGGCTAAAGGTCAGCCCCCAGCAGGTGGGCGAGGTGGCCGATGAGCTTGGCATCAAAATCTCCCGCTGTCAACTGGGACTCTTTGGCTACCCCCCCTCAGTCCCCCCCGCTTCGCAGGGGAGAGGGAAGGGCAAGTCCCTGGAGCCAGCGCAGGAAGTGGGAGAAGAGTTACAGGCGAGGATCAAGGACAGGGTGATTGAGGGGACTCTACCTTGCAAAACGGCCTGGGACATTGCTCAAGAACTAACCATGAAACGAATTGACGTAGCCAGGGCGGCTGATAGGTTGGGCATCAGAATCACTCAATGCCAGTTGGGATGTTTCGACTGATGAAACAACGCACACCCTGGACATCTCTGGCCTTGACGTTGGTGCTGGCCCTGGTGACCGGCTGCGAGCCGACGCCAGTTCCTACATCTGTGCCTCAGGTGCAGAAGCTGATCCTGGCCACTACCACCTCCACCGCTGACTCAGGCTTGCTGGACTATCTGCTGCCCGACTTCGAGGCTCAGTACAATGCCAAAGTGGAGGTCATCGCCGTGGGCACGGGCCAGGCCATTAAGACTGGCGAGCAAGGGGATGCCGACGTCCTCCTCGTCCACGATCGCCCTAAGGAGGACAAGTTCGTGGCGGACGGCTATGGGGTGAACCGCCAGGACGTGATGTACAACGATTTCGTCATCGTCGGGCCAGAGGATGACCCGGCCGGCATCAAAGGGATGACCGACGCGGCGACGGCTTTAGCCAGAATCGCTGCAGCCGGGGCTCCCTTCGCCTCGCGGGGCGATGAGTCGGGCACCCACAGCAAGGAGAAGGCGATCTGGAAGAAAGCGGGGGTCGAGCCTGGCGGCGACTGGTACTTCTCGCTGGGTCAGGGGATGGGAGAAACCCTGACCTTTGCCAATGAGAAAGGCGCCTACACCCTTACCGATCGGGGCACGTATCTAGCTCGCAGGGAGGGATTGAAACTGCCCATCCTGGTGGAGGGAGACCCAACCCTCTTCAACCCCTACGGCGTCATCACCGTTAACCCGGAGAAGTATCCCCATGTCAAGTACGACCTGGCCATGAAATTCATGGAGTGGCTCACCGCGGCGGATACCCAGAAGAAAATCGGCGAATTCGGCAAGGGCAGGTTCGGTATGCCTCTGTTCACCCCCGACTCTGAGGAGTGGCAGGCGGCGAAGAAGTGACACAGAGACACAGAGACACGGGGACGCGGTGAATTCACCGCGTCTCCTTGTCTCCTTGTCTCCGTGTCTCTTTTGGGAGGTGGTGAACCATCAGCGAGATCGTGAGTGGTTTCGTGCGGGCTTTTCAACTCCTGGTCAGTCTAGACCCAGAGTTGATCCGCATCGTAGGTCTCTCCTTGCGGGTCACGGGTATGGCCCTACTTTTCAGTATCCTGGCGGGCATCCCTTTGGGCAGTTGGCTGGGCTTAAAGCGCTTCGTCGGGCGGCAGTTGGTCCTTGCCCTTCTCTACACCGGCATGGGGTTTCCCCCGGTCGTGGTGGGCCTCTTTGTCTACCTGATGTTGTCTCACAGTGGCCCTTTGGGCTCTCTGGGTTGGCTGTTTACCCCAGCGGCCATGATCGTCGCCCAGGTCATCATCTCCTTCCCTCTGGTTTCGGGTTTCACCATGGCTGCCGTCATGGGTGTGGATCCCAGCCTTCGCCAGCAAGTCCTCTCCCTGGGGGCGACGGACTGGCAAGCGACCCTGGCCGTTCTGAGGGAGGCGAGGGTAGGGGTCATGGTCTCCATCATTGCCGGCTTCGGCAGCATCATCTCCGAGGTGGGGGCGGTGATGCTGGTGGGAGGCAACATCCAGGGCTCGACGCGGGTGCTGACCACGGCCATCGTCCTGGAGACGCGCAAAGGCAATTTCGACCTGGCTATGGCCCTGGGTATTGTGCTTCTGTCGCTTTCGTTTCTGGCCAACGTGGCCATGCTACGTTTACAGGGGAGGGTTTTCGAGAATGCATGATAACGTAGCATACCGGCTCGATAACGTGGTCAAATCCTACGGCGGGCGGGAGGTTCTGCACGTGGATAGCCTGGAGATCCGTCGGGGCGAGGTCTTCGGCATCGTTGGTCCGTCGGGTAGCGGCAAGAGCACGCTGTTGCGCCTGCTCGATTTCCTGGAACCGCCGACGGCGGGGCAGATACATTTTCAAAACCACTCCGTTAATGGCGCTGGCTCGGTCCCGCTGGCCATCCGCCGCCAGGTGACCACCGTCTTCCAGAAGCCTGTCCTGATGAATACGACGGTTTACGACAACGTGGCCTATGGGATCAAGATCCGGGGAGAGAAGGGGATAGAGAGCAAGGTGAAAGAAGCTCTGGCGCAGGTGGGTTTGATGGAGTTCGCCAGCGCTCCAGTCAGGACGCTGTCCGGGGGCGAGGCTCAGCGGGTGGCTTTGGCCAGGGCGATGGTCGTCGCGCCCCAGGTGCTTCTGCTGGACGAGCCGACGGCCAATCTGGATCCTTACAACGTGGGGCTTATTGAGGGCATTGTGGCCGACCTGAACCGCCGAAAGGGCACGACCATCGTCCTGGTCACGCACAACGTCTTCCAGGCTAAACGCTTGGCCCATCGGGTGGCCTTGCTCCTGGAGGGGAAGATCATCGAAGTCGCCACCACCGAACAGTTCTTTTCTTCGCCGTCCGATCCCCGCACCCTGGCCTTTGTGCGGGGGGAGATGGTTTACTAGTGTGGTTAGTCAAAATGCTCGACAGAGTGAAGCCCGATGCCATACCTTGATAACTTCAATCGCCCCATCAGCTACCTGCGGGTCTCGGTGACCGACCGCTGCAACCTGCGCTGTGTCTACTGCATGTCAGCGGAGGGGGTCCCCTGGCGGCCCCACGATGAGGTCCTGCGCTTCGAGGAGATCGAGACGGTGGTGCGGGCCGCCGCCGAATTGGGCATCAGCAAGGTGCGGCTGACCGGCGGCGAGCCCCTGGTCAGGCTGGGGATAGTGGACCTGGTGGCCATGCTGGCCCGCATCCCCGGCCTTGACGACCTGACCATGACCACCAACGGCATCCTGCTGGCCCGCTACGCCGAGGAACTGAAGGTGGCGGGCCTCCAGCGGGTCAACGTCAGCCTGGACACGCTGCGGCCGGAGCGGTTTCGCTGCATCACCCGCCTGGGCGAGCTGTCCGACGCTCTGGAGGGCATCGCTGCGGCTAAGCAGGCTGGCCTTGCGCCTGTCAAGATCAACGCGGTGGTGATCCGCGGCCTCAACGACGACGAGGTGGTGGACTTCGCCCGCCTGACCTATGCACCCCCCCCTACC
>Ga0208828_1000597_pt1 | contig 15837 bp, 19 predicted proteins | sample Kivu_160m_FD_185487 | JGI IMG/M metagenome (GOLD analysis project Ga0208828, IMG submission 185487) | Freshwater microbial communities from Lake Kivu, Western Province, Rwanda to study Microbial Dark Matter (Phase II) - Kivu_160m (SPAdes)... | ecosystem: Environmental > Aquatic > Freshwater >... | reverse complement strand
TCGTTGAGAAGGAACATCTCCGGAAACAGGAGCCTGCTTGTGTTGTGCTTCAGAGGGTTCGTTGTGGGAATAACTCAGGGGCTTTTCGCACTTGTTTTCGTCCTATACATGGCGCTCAACGTTGGAATGGGACCAGCGGAGGTTGGCTTCTCGTTCACTCTGATCAGCGGCTCGATGCTCGCGTTCACATATTTGGCTGGTCACCTTTCTGACCGGTTTGGACGGAAACCTTTCGCGATCTTGGGGGGAATCATCATCGCCTCTGGAGTAGTCAGCTTCTCATTCACTCATACCCCGTCTGATGTTTACCTCGTGTCGCTCATCTTGGGGCTCGGCATCGCTCTGAACAACGCGCCCATCAATGCGCTCCTCGCTGACTGCGTGATTCCTGAGATCCGGGCGAAGGTAATGGGCGGATACGAAGTCATCCTTGGATCAGGTCGGACGCTCGGCGTGCTTCTCCTCGGAGGCCTGTACGCTATGTCGATATCAGCACCATTCTATCTGCTCGGAATACTCATGTTCCTAACTGTTGGATTGATTGCGTTCTTCGTCACAGAGTCGCGAACACGCACAGGCCTTGCGGCACAGTAGGGAAATCCAAACATCTCACCATTGGGCTAGACCTTAAAGAGAGACGACTCTTTCTACGATGTGGCGCGCCTCGGTAGCTCAGCTGGTAGATGCCAGAGCAGGTCAGCCAGGAGCACCCGCCTCGTAAGCGGGAGGTCGCGGGATCGAAGCCCGCCCGAGGCTCCACACCCATAATCTCTGCCTTCGTCGTGTGGAATGGTCTCCATATCCTCAATTCCTTTTCTTGGGATACAGGGTCCGGTGTCGGTGACTCTGATCTCAGCGTATTCTCTCCCCCTTTGCTTCCGATGGTGATTTCAGCGATCCTTTTGCATGTAGTGAACTTGTCCATCTTCCCAGCACGATTCAGACTATGGTTCGTTCTGAGGTCTCATCTGTTTCATTCCCCTTACCTGCATCAGCATAACGATAGCGATGGTCGCGAGCAAGGCAGCCAAGGCCGCGTAGGGCGCACGGACGGCAAGTCCTTCTGCGAGTCCCGATGAGGGCGCTTCCTTCGCTCGCACGACAACAACATCTGAAGGCAGTGTACGTTCTGCATACTGGTGTATGATGGTTCTGTGGCCAGCAGGAGTGATTTTGGAGAGGCGATTCAACAGAAGCTCAGTCACGACGTAGCCTCCGTCGAAGTCAATTGAGACGCCTGCAGGCCATGTTCCCGGCTCAAAGGTGTGAATCACCGTTCTGACTCCGGATGGGGTGATCTTGGAGAGTACACAGGCGCTGTACTCTGTGACGACGTAGTTTCCCTGAGAATCGATCGCTAGACCAAGCGGCCACGTACCATTGACAAATCGGTACACAACTGATCTGACCCCGTCTGGGGTGATTCTTGAGAGCACGTGGGCGCCGCTCTCCGCAACTATGTAGCTGCCGTTCGAATCGATGACCACTTTCGCGGCCCAAGTCCAACCGGAGAAACTGTACACCACAGTCCTTGCTCCGGAAGGTGTGATCCTTGAGAGGATGTTGACTCCGCTCTCGGTCACAACATAATTGCCTGCCGAATCGATTGCGACGCCGTCTGGTATGCTTCCCTTTTGGAATCTATATATCACGGTCCTCTGGCCAGATACAGTAATTCTCGAGAGGCTGTCGGCAAGGAGCTCAGTGATCACGAAACTGCCCGTGCCATCAACCGCGATACTCCGCGGCCAAGTTCCTTCCTCAAACTTGTGTATGACAATCCTGTCTCCTGCTGCAGTAACCTTGGACAGCACGTGGCTCCCATATTCCACGACCACGTAGTCTCCCAAGTGCGACTGGTGATTCCTATAGGCCATCGGTTGGAGAAACGAAGCCATAGTCAGAAGTAGAATCGCGGCCAACAGAAGTGCGGGCCGTCTCCAATTGTGGGCAGACAAGCACGGAAGCCGGCGCAATGTCACGGGGACCAGTGGCCTATTAAGGTCACAGTCGTGCGGCTTCGGCGGCAAGAATCCAAGCATTCAAGACTTGGACGAGCGATCTCCAAGTTGGAGGGTCTCGAGAGATGGCTGAAGAGCCTCCCCTCGGGGAGCGCAAGATCATCGACCTGATCGTGAGAAGACTCAGCAAGATGCCGCGCATGCCGATACCATTCGGCGACGACATCTCAGGCGCTGACATTGGAGGCGGCAGACTCGCTGTTCTCAAGTGCGACATGCTCGTCGGAAGAACAGATGTTCCAAAGGGTATGACTCTTCGACAGGCCGCCAGAAAGGCGGTTGTGATGAACGTCAGCGACCTCGCGGCGAAGGGAGTCAAGCCGCGCGCGGCAATGGTTTCGCTCGGTCTACCCAAGTCCACGACGACGCGTGACATCTATGAGATCGCAGATGGGCTCGACGAAGGAGCACGGGAATACGGCGCCTACGTAGTCGGAGGCGACACTAACGAGTGCAATGACCTCGTCATCGCCTGCTATCTGTTCGGCACAGCCAAGAGGAACATGATCGTTGGAAGAAATGGGGCAAAGCCTGGCGATCTGGTGGCAGTCACAGGGGAATTCGGCAATACATCGGCAGGGCTCAAAGTGATCTCGTCGGAGGCAAACATCCCGACCTCGCTTAGAGAGACACTGCTGGCAAGCGTATACACTCCGCAGGCACGGTTGAAAGAAGGTCTGGCTCTGGCTCGCACTCGAGCGGTCACCGCATCGACCGACTCAAGCGACGGGCTCGCGTGGAGCCTACACGAGATTGCCCGTGCAAGCTCGGTGGGCATTAGACTGGACGCTCTTCCGATTTCGAAGGCAGCAGTGGACTTCGGTCGCACAAGCGGAGTCGACCCGGTTGATCTTGCACTCTACGGAGGAGAAGAATACGAACTCGTTGTGTCACTTAGGAGGAGTGCCTCAAGAGCAGCGTCGAGAGCTGTCAAATCTCTTCGCATCATAGGGGAAGTCACGCGTGACAGCGGTACTGTAGTGCTCTCGCGAGACGGGAAGGAGGTACGAATCGAACCACGTGGATGGGAGCACTTCAGATCGAAGATCGCTGGTGCCTGAGCACAGCGACATGTCATGCTCTCGCTTTTCGTCTCCGCCTTCGCGTGACATAGAACACTGCTGCGATTGCGACAGCGAGCACCGCCGAGACTGCGATCATCTGCTCGGGCAATCCAAGTTGAGGTTGCTGGGGTCGATACTGTTGTTCTGCTTGATTTGCAGCATTGATGAGTCCTATGGTCTCCTTCGCCAAGTTGGTAGCCAGTTCAAATGAGGCCGACGTCCCCTTCCCCAGAGCCTGCGTTGCGTACAGGTAGCGTGTCACTGCTTGATCTATGAGTGCTCTCGCCTGCTGACTCTGATAGTCCCGCAGCTTGGCCGCAGCAAGAGCAGATTCTGCTTTGATGACTAGTTCGCTTGCCTGCGAATACGCTGACCTCGCGGACTCGACAAAATTCGGATCTCCGGCGGCAATCAGGTAGGAGTCTCCCTCCCTGTCAAGCAGAGCTACTTCCAGATTGTATGTCTGGTTTGTGAACCGGTCATTCTTCCCGGGGGCGACGTCGTAAGTCGGATGGAGCATCTGCCATCGCGGCCCGCTTCCAGGGTCGGCATCCTGCACCACAACTGGCCCGTTGCCTCTCCAATACTTCGATTCATCAACGTAGCTCACCAAAACCCCTTTGTCCGGCAGAACTTCATCGAAACCGATCGGTCGTCTATTCTCCACGACGAAGTATGTTGTAGCATTGACATGGATCATGACTGATTGAATGCCTGAAGTTGGACGTTCGAGCGGATCGAGAATCACAACAGCCCCTTCGCCCGGGAGCAGTTCCACGATTCTGCTCGGTGGGATCCAGCCCAGCTTCGCCTTGCCCCATGCTCCGATCTGAGGCCTCTCGTCTGACCGCGACATCAAATCCCAAGGGCCAACGTACACGGCTGCCTCACGCCAGTCTCGGGGGCCTGAGAAAGCGATTTCGTAGCTGTAGAGGTCGGGCAGAGAGAAGATGTGGCCAAGTTCGTGGGCGTATGTCCGCCAATCGTAGTTCTCTCTTTCACCGCTTCCCCGTGTGATATTGATTCCATCGTTGGTGGTTATTTGTAGGCAGCAGGTTTCGGCGTATCCCCACACTGAGTCGCCCGGTCCGGCAACGAACACGTAGTCATATTCTCGATAGTCGACTTCGTCGTCCCACGCGTGTATCGCGTCAGCCAGGAATTCTGCGGTCCGGCCTTTCAGCCAGCCTGAGCCAGTTATGCTTGAGATATCGTAGTATGAGGAGGGTTTCTGGAGTGCCCTCCATTCAGGTGTGACTTGGCCGCTCACTGATACCAGATTGTATGAGACTTCAGTGTAGTACTTGTTCAACGTGGGGAAGACCTTCTCGTACACCTCTTGAGGTGACTGTATGTGTCTGACATCAGAGAACTCAACAAGAAGCAGAACTACAGAATACGAGCCCGCTATGTCTGGTCGGAGCGTGGTCACCTTCACGTCGTCAAAGAAGGAGACCGCGCCCACCTCGACCGCGAGGCCAATCATTCCAGACGATATCCATTGGCCTGAGAGATCCTTTATTGTGATCTTCGGTTGGCCGTCGACGTATGCTTCGATCGTCGGGACGACGCCATACAGCTTGACCTTAACCTCATGCCACTCCTTCATGCCAATTGAGAATTCCCAAGGAGATTCGCGGTAGAGCAACTTCTCTTCACCTGAGCGCCTCAACCAGAATTCAAAGCGGTCTTGTGCCAACGCTATTCTGTAGTAGTTGTCCGGGTCTTGCCAGCGAACAAGGACAGTGTGCACAAGTCCTTCTCGGTTCCTCACGTGCACGCTGAAGACGTAGTCGGTCCATGCGCTTTCTCCGGCCGAAATCATTCCGAGGATTTCGTCGGAGCTCCCCTGCAGTTCCTGATTCTCGACACTCCACGCCCCCGCTGAGGCGGAATTCCATTTTGACAGGCCTTGCGAGAAATCGTCCTGAAACAACGCCTCGATGTCATTCCCAGTTCCTCGCAGTCTGGGGGTCGAATCCTCACGTGTCACTGTCGCTATGGAAGTTGGTATCAGGAGACAAAACATAACGAGCAGAACTAGCACGCGTTTCACGTGAGACATCCCAAGTTCTCGTTGGACGCGAGTGCGCTTAAGAGTCTAACCAAGAAGAGCTCGGGCCGAGCTTGCCCCAGCTGTGAAGCAAAGAGATTTCTACCGACGACCTCTCCCTAGTCGCTGGGAAGGTGCGGGAATGTGAGCGAGGACTCCCATGAAGAGACGTTGCTGAGGGAGCTTCTCAAGATTGAGAAGCACGAAGATCGAATGATAACGGCGATGGTTCACCTCACAGCTTCTAACGAGAAACTGAACGAACGTCTGACGGCCCTGACATGGGTCATGCTCGCATTGACTTGGATTACTTTCGTGATATCCGTTCCAAACACGCTAGCAACGATCTTCGGCATCCCGAAAGTGAACGAGATGCTCGGTTTGGGAGTGATGGTAGCAGCCCTAGTCATTTCCACGGCTACGGCATTTGTACTGGTGCTAATGCCTGGTTCTACTCTTTCACTTTCAAGCATGAGGAAGAGAATGAAGGGCGGCCCAAGAAGGAGAGAGTGACTATGCGAGCTTCTCAGGCAAGGTCGGACTTCGCCGGATCTATCTAAGGGGTTGAGTGATTTGGGACTTGGGAGAGTGTTGGGATATCTTGTATCGGCAGTTCTCATATTCCTCGGAGTGATATTCCTCCTGGCATCAGCGTATGCCACATCACGTCTCGTCGTGGGAATCGTCCTGACCGTGGCAGGTCTTGGAATCGCTTGGCTGTCATGGAAGTCAGGAGTGGGCCCGCCTTCAGTCAAATATGAAATCCAGGCACCAGGAAGCCTCAAGGTTGATTCAATCAAATGCCCTAACTGTGGGGCAGGTCTGGATCCATCCAAGATGCAGCTGAAGCAAGGCGCTCCATCGATCAAGTGTCCGTATTGCGGGAACGAGTTTGAGGTCACAGAGGAACCCAAATGGTGAAGCGTCGGAGAGCGCTCGCGGTTCTTCCAGCTCTCCTGTTATTGACCTTACTCTTGGCCTACGCTCCACAGCATGGTGTCCACGCCGCGGACATTCAATACCACCTTGAGAAACAGTGGGTCAAGATCTGGGTCAACACAGACGGAACCATTGATCTCCAGTACACGATCCGCATCGTCTGTGATCAAGGCCGTATCACGTACGTCCTCGTGGGTCAGCCAGGCTGGGACTTCACGATTGGCGAAGCGTACGACTCTGATGGCCATGCTTTGACGACCGAGAACGCAAACGAAGGGTCAGAATACAGAGTGAAGGTGTACATGTTTGAGCCGTTGACTGACGGACAGGCCGCAGAGTTCACGGTCACGACGAATGTGGGCCACATTGTCTACACGGATGAGACGAACCCCGGCAACGTAGGATTCCAATTCACCCCGACTTGGTGGAGCGCCACAGTGGATGATCTCAGAATCCTGGTTGTGCTTCCTTCGGGAGTGCCAAAGGAACAGCTGAAAGTCACACCAGATTGGGACAACGCCTACGCAGACACAAACGAAGGGGGGAGACTGGTTGTCTACTGGGAGAGAAAGGATATTGCTCCCGAGACGAAGTTCCAGGTGGGCGTCTCATTTCCCGCGACGTTTGTAGAGCACTACGAGACGACCACGACAGCCGAAGGATTCTTGGGACTGCCTGAGAACACATGGTACTTCTTCTTGGCTTTCGCGTTCATCGTGATTGCAGTTACAGCGGTGAAAAAGGTCGCCCGAAAGAACTACGTCGGCCCGAAGATGCTGATGGAGAGTCTGGGCATCAGGCGAGGATTCACGGCAGTTGAAGCGTCATACCTGCTCGGAGTCCCGCCAGCCAAGGTCATCGTAATGATGCTTTACGGGCTGCTGCAGAAACGCGCGGTCTGGGTCAACTCAACTGACCCAAACTTGAACGTACAGATATCAGAAGGATTCAAAGACCCCGCACGGTCCGCCGAAGCGGGCCTCAGATACTACGAGCAAGACGTACTACACACAATCAAGCCCGACGGAACACTGGACGAGAAGATGCTTGCCGATGCCTTCATGCGTGTTCGATCCTCGGTCGAAGGGACGCTGAGAGGATATTGCAGAGAAGACACGATCGCATTCTACAGGAAGACCGTTCAGCAGGCATGGGATCAAGTCCAGAACGCAGGAACACCGGACCTTGCATCGAAGATGTTCGATGAGAATCTATTGTGGCTCATGCTGGACGAGAACTTCAAGGGCAAGACTGAGACTGCCTTCAAGGGTCTCGATTTCCACCCAATGCCCTTCTGGTGGTGGTACTGGTACGGCTACACTCAGTACCACTCGAACCCCGTCTACGATCCCGCCACCATAGGGAAGACACAGCCGCCACCTACGATTCCTGGGGCAGAATTCGCAAACAACATCGCGACTTCGCTGGAGAAGACGGCTGGCAACTTCGTAGCAAGCATCGAGAAGTTCACAAACTCGATTCTGCCGGCTCCACCGCCCCCAAAGGGGATCTCAAGACAGCCAGTTCATCATGAGGCGAACTGCGTGTGCGCATGTGTATCATGTGCCTGCGCTTGCGCGTGCGTTTCTTGCGCATGTGCCTGCGCTGGCGGAGGGGTCGGATGATGACTGAAGATACAGCGACTCTCAGACTGCCACATTGGTTGAGGCGATATGAGGTTCCTCGGGGACTGTACTACTACCGTGGGCGAGACGAGTTTAGACGAATGGCGCTCCAGCTACGAATCGAGGGCGACGGAAGAGGAGTACTCGCGATCAATGCGAAGACGGTTCTTTATCTCAATGAGACCGCTGCGGCTCACGTCTATCATTTCATGCTGGGCATGCCAACTCACAAAGCAGTGCATCATGTCAGAAGAATCTACCGGGTCAGTGAGGAGACGGCAACGAAGGATCACGGGAGACTGATCTATGCGATCAGCACGCTCGCGCAGACTGAAGAGGTTTGTCCGATCTCATACCTTGGCGTCGAGAAGGTTGAGCCCTTCACTCAAGAACTCTCGGCTCCAATCAGGATGGATCTGGCGCTCACTTTCCGATGCCAGAACGGCTGCCTTCACTGCTACACCGGGGGACCACACGAATCCGAGGAGATGAGCACTGAGAATTGGAAGCGTGTTCTGGACAAGATGAAGGCGCTCGGCATCTTCATCGCGACATTCACCGGCGGTGAGCCCACGCTCCGTGAAGACCTGCCCGAATTGATTGCGCACGCACAACAGATCGGAATCGTCACAGGTCTCGTGACAAACGGACGTAGACTCAAGGACGAGGAATTCGTTTCGATCCTAGAGAAGGCGGGCCTGGATTTTGCACAGGTGACGCTCGAGTCAGGCGACCCTGGAATCCACGACCAGATGACTGGATCCCGGGGAAGTTGGCAGGAGACCTTCGACGGGATTAGAAACCTGATCCCGACAACGATCTATACCACAACAAACACGACACTGACCAAACTGAACGCAGCAGGTTTCATGGCGACGCTCGACCTTCTGCATGGGATGGGTATCAGAGCGTTTGGCTGCAATGGCCTGATTCACTCAGGGAAAGGATCGTCGTTCGCGGAAGAGAATGCCCTTGGGCCAGAGGAACTGAAGACACTCCTGGCAGGAATACAGGAGAAAGCGTCGCACCTCGGCATGAACTTCCTCTGGTACACGCCCACACGCTACTGCGAGCTCAACCCGGTCAACCTGGGACTGGGGGTGAAGAGCTGCACAGCGAGCGGCATGAACATGTGCATCGGCCCGTCTGGCGATGTCTACCCATGTCAGAGCTACTTCGAAAGCTTGGGCAAGTTTCTTGAGGCAGATTGGAAAACAATCTGGAACCATCCGCTGTCTAGGCAACTGAGAGCGCATGAGCATGCCCCCGGAGACTGCGACAGCTGCAATGAGCTTCCAATCTGCGGAGCCGGTTGCCCCTTAGAAATCAGAGATCAAGGAGTGTGATTGTGTGAACAAGCAGAATGATGGCGCCGAGAAAGGACCGCCAGGTATGGTGGACATAGCGTCGCTTGACACGTACTCGCTCATCGGCCTATTCTTGGGATTGCTTGCCGAGAAGGCTTGGCAGACCATGGGCTTAAGAGCGAAACCGGGAACCGACAAGGTGGAGACCGATTTCGACCAATCTCGCGTGGCAATAGATGCTGTGGCGTTCCTCATAGAGAAGCTTCAACCTCACCTGCCCGAGGAGCAGAAGCGACATCTCGAAGGATTGGTCGCCGACCTCAAACTGAACTACGTAAGGCTCACGAAGACGTGAGCGAGACTTTGAGGCCGCGATCACGCATGGACTAGCCACCTGTCACTCTCACGATTCGTCTATGAGCTCTCAAGCTACGCGTGACCGCCTTCAGCTGAAAGAAATCGTTCCGAGCAAAGAACCCAACTAGACCGCAAGAGTAGCAGAGTGCCCCAACTTTTCGTGAACGGCCCAACTCGAAGTAGACAGTGAGGTCGTTAGTCCCGCAGCCGGGGCACAGGTTGTGAACACTCTTTTCGAAACCCGGGCCGGCCTTCTTGGCTCGTGACAGTTTCGGCCCATGGCTCGCTCCTTTCATCATGTCCTGTCCCTCTGGATTCTGCATGGGTAACGTAGAAGTGGGTTTTAGACTAGTGCTTGACAAAGAGCAAAGATGTCGAGGCCATCTTTGCCATGGGGAAGATATGTGACGAATGGCTTAGCATCTTCGCATGCACATCCTGTCCGTGTGCGTGCCACGGCGATTTGTGGCAAGTCAGATCTTTGACTTGACGGTCACGAAGGCCAACAATCCAATGATCGCTGCTGATGATGTGACCATGCTGTACTCGAAGGCCGCGTTCATGGAGACCTGATCCCATAGGATCCCAAACACCATATTCGCAACGAGCGAGCAGGTACCGATCACGAGGTAGTAGACTCCATAGGCGGTGCCCTTGAACTCGCTCGAGACAAACGAGGGCACTAATGCCCGTTGCAGGGTTTCTGATATGCCGAGATATGCGCCGTAGATGAACGCGATGGGAAACGCCAGTGGCCAGCCCTCAGTCGTCACGAGTCCTGCGAGTGAGGATGCAAGGAAGATACCGAAGCCCGCGAAGAGGACTTTCTCGCGTCCGAATCTGTCAGCGAGCAAGCCTGAAGGTAAGCCTGCCACGACCGTGGCCGCATTCAGCGTCGCATAGACCAGAGGAATCGTGCCCTCTTGGACACCAAGCGTGCCCGCCTTCACGAGAACGAACGAGAAGTTGTATGCCCCCAGCGCGAAGATACCCATCACGATCAGGAACAGCCTGAACCTCCTCGTGAGAACTGACCTCGCGTTCTTGAACACGCTTGTGGTTACGCCGTGGCCTCTCCTGTCCTGAACGAAGAAGGCGAGGACGATCAGCGCCAAGACTCCAGGAACGAATGATATCCAGAACAGTCCCCGAGTCCCAAGGAATGGAAGCAGCAGGAACGCGAAGGTCGGCCCGAGAATGGCTCCGAGCTGATCGATCGATCTGTGTAGGCCAAAGGCTCTGCCGCTTCGGGCCTCTTTCACGGATTCACTGATGAGCGCGTCTCGTGGCGAGGTTCGGACACCTTTCCCGACCCTATCTGCCAGCCTCACGATGAGCACATCGGTCCAACTTGTCGCAAACGCAAACAATGGTTTCGCGAAGGTCGAGAGACCATAACCGAGCAAAACGAGCGGCTTGCGTCGACCAAGCCGGTCCGAAATCACTCCCGAGAAGACACGAAAGAGGTAGTTGAGGAACTCTGCGGCGCCTTCCATGAGACCGAGCAGTGCCTTCGTCGCGCCGAGTTCGACAACGACAAAATAGGGCAGAACGCCAAGGATCATCTCGGTCGAGATGTCCGTGAACAGGCTCACGATTCCAAGATTCGTGACGTTCTTCATTCCGAGCTCTTGAGAACGCCCAGTCCCGGGCTCGTCGCCCTTTGAGATCAATTGCAGGCACACCTCGTCATTCGAGCAGGCGTCGGTTTTCCCCTATTGAGTTTGTTGTTCGGCTAGTCGATCAGTCCAGATGATCAGTAATGATCGGAGGTTCAATTCACATAGTAGTCTTCCCTGCGCTCGCGCTAGCATAGAACACGAGAGCGACCACGCTCAGAACCACCACGAACATGACGACAGCAGACAACTTCTTCGACGGCATGCGGACTCGCTCGTCAGTAACACTCGGGTGATGATGTTTCTCAAAAGGGAATTGCCTCTTGGTCAACTCAGGCGAAGTACTTGCACAACTCCGCCGCGATATCTTCTGGAGAGTCGAAGACTTCGCTTTCATCCAAGAAGTATCGCAGCCCCCACACATCATTCACATTGTGATCTTGGAATCCGTATCTGGAAGCGACTTTCAGAGCCACGGAACCATGAGGTGAGATTATGCCGAATCGTGAGGAGAAGACTACGACGTTGAAACTTCGAATGCCCATCTCATCGTAGAACCTCAAGACACGCGAAAGTCCATCCGCGAGATTGGACAGTATGCTGCCGTCAGCGCGTGTTAGATCGAATGTGTCCAATGCGATTCCCCAAGCTTCATCGGAACCCGTTGGAGAATATGCTGCGACCCAGTCTGAAACACCCAACGAACCGAGATAGCGTTCTTCGCGTTTCTTCTCCTCAGCGATGAGTTCTCTCCAGTAGTTTCTGCCGTGTGTTGTCCAGTACTCTTGCGCTTTGAGGTCCACCTCAGCGAGCATGTTGAATGCTTGATCGCTCGCCAGCGCCTGCATATGAGGATGCACGACCGTCGAACCAGCAGGATGCAGACAATTCATCAGAATCGCACCGTAGCTTGCATCCGGGTTCTTCTTGTGGACTATTCTCAGGTACCGCGTCGAGGCATCCAATGCATCAGCCAGAATCTTGGCTGTCAGTTCGCGAGGTCTGAGATAGTGACCACTGGCAACGACTGTCACAGCGTTGAATTCGCTGTGAGCGAAGAGACTCGGAAAAGTCCTGGCCTCGCCGACACGAATGACGCCTTCCGGCACCAGTTCAGCAGGGAATCGCGGTGTGGAACTCTGTGCCTTCTCTGGACAGAAAGGGCAAGCCTCGCGAGTCCGCTGTGCAGCCTGGAGGAGCGATGCTTCGTCAGTCTGTAGATACCTCTTCACGTATCCCCGTCGGCCCTTCAACACAATGCTTCTTCGCCCTGTGAGGGGATCTCGTCTATGCTCTATTTCTTGCTCATCAACCTCGAAGTTCTTCAGAGGCGAGTGAAGTCGCGCTAGTCTCTTTTCGGATGCGAATTCCATGCTCACCATGGTGCCTGTCTCAGCCAGAAGAAGTTTGTCTCATAAAACGCCCGTCTAAGTCAGCAGTCGCCATGCGTCACGGTTGTTTGAAATACCTCTGCGTCGACTAGTGATTCGAATGAGAACTGCGAAGGGGCTTCAGACGTGAGTGTTCTTGCGAGAAGCGAGATTCTTCGAGAGATCAAGGCTCGAAGAGTCAAGATCGATCCATTCAGGCGAAGTTGTGTCAGGGCAGCCTCGATTGATCTGCACTTGGCCAACGCGTTTCGAGTTTTTCAATCACCCCACAAGGTCCTGCCTGTCACGGACCTGACAGACTTCAAGAGGGCGACGAAAGGAATCCGCGTTCCACGCGGCTCGGGCGTACAGTTGACCCCCAGCGAGACTGTCTTGGGCATAACTGAGGAGAAAGTCACGCTTCCGGACAACGTCTGTGGATGGCTTGAAGGACGCAGCCGCTTCTCAAGGCTGGGTCTACTTGTTCACATCTCCGCGAGTTTCGTGCAGCCGGGAATCTCAAACCATCAGGTCTTGGAACTGAGCAACTTCGGGCCGTCACCGCTCGAGATATTCCCGGGCACAGCGGTTTGCCAACTCATCCTCCAGAGAACCATCGGAACCGGCCACTATCGTGGGCTCTTCGAGAAACAGACTCCTGCGAACTTCGCAAGAAACTGAAGCATGCGTGGTTCTCCAACAACTATTTTACGTTCGAGAACCAGCGGGTCCGTCAGGCATAGGTGTCAGCGTTGGCCGGGGTCTATGATTCTGCGATGCGCTTCGACAGGAGAATCAGGTTTGCAGCCGTTGTTGACAGTGAGGGCAGGATACTTGAAGGTGGAATGCGCGCCGATGTTGAACCCATCGAGCCTCTTGAGAAGACTCCGGATCTCATCTCACAGTTGATAGCGCACGAATCCGCTGAGGCACGAGCGGTCTTCCTCGGCGACTCTGAGTATTCGATTCTGATCCATGAGAAGCTGTTGGCTGTCATCCTCTACTTGGAGGATGGTTTCATTCTGGTCACTGCCGAGAAGTCGTTTCCGTTGACCAAGGTGAGCGCGCTCACGAAGCGATTGATCAGAGAGCGCAAGAGAATGACTAAGAGGCCCTAGTTGCGGAGTGATTGGGTATGTCTATGATCGATGTCTCGCTTGACGATTTCCCACGTCTTTTGCATCCTTGCAATGCGACGTTGGTCTCTTGCCGGGGGAAGGGTGGTTCGAGTAACGCGTTGGCGATAGCTTGGATCATGCCCGTCAGCATGAAGCCGCCGATCCTTGTGTTCGCGATTCGGAAGGAGCGCTACTCGTACAAGCTCTTGGAGGAGACGAAGGAATTCGTCGTCAACATGGCAGGGTGCGACCTCGCAGCCCAAGTCCTTTTCTGTGGGCGGAGATCCGGGGAGGACATGGACAAGTTCAAGGCTACTGGTCTCACCGTCGGGAAGGCAAGGAAGGTGAACGCGCCGATCGTGAACGAGTGTGTTGCCCACATCGAATGCAAGGTGTCAGAGACGATCCAGAAAGGCGACCATGTACTCGTGACAGGCGACGTCGTGGCAGCCTACGTTCGCAAGGACGTGTTCAGCGGCCTCTATGATCTGAAGCGATTCAAGCCTCTGCTTCATTTGGGAAACGATGTGTTCACAACTACATCAGAAGAGACGATTGAACCGGAACTGGGCAAGTGACCAAGTAAGCCCCCTTGACGTCTGGTAGTGGCATTGCACGGCATTATGAATGCGGCGGATTAGGTATCACTCGTCCATCAACTAGTCGCGTCGTCTGGGCGGTATCCTAGGTCGTGTTCCGAGTATTGTTCGAGTTGCTGGAGGATCGATTGGGATTTCTCGATGGCCGTTTCGGCAGCCTGTTTGTCGTAACCTTTCTCCGGGTCCCAGATCTTCGAAGCCGTAACAAACGGATACCTTGGCTTTATTGAGTGTTCTTCCAGCCCAACAAGCATCCTGATAACGTTTCGCAATTTGTCTTCCCAAGCCTCCGGCGCAAACTGGACAATCTCGGATGCAAGATATCCGGAGACGATGTGTTCCCTTATCTCGATGTTCTTTAGGGCAAGGGTTGCCTTTGCGGCCTTTTCGCCACATTGCTGTGCCAGGAAGACGGCGTTTGCATACTGACCGGCAGTCTTCAGATGCCTTGCAGATTCTAGGTCTGCACGCGCTTTCCTGAAGTAGAGTCTTGCCAGGTTCAGACGGTTCTTGCTAGATTCCAAGTTTGTCCTCTCTCTATGTACGTAAGGCTAGACCGCGACCGCTTCACTAGGTCAAGCAGCTCGATTGCGAATCTGTTGGGGTCATGGAGAATCTCGTAGTTGACGAGGATGCTGGAGAGCAGCGGAGACCCGTGTTCAGCTTCATCGGTGGCCTCCTCTTTGTTCAACACCAGCGGTGAGATGCGAACACCCGAAGTTAGCAGAATATTCGCTGTGGCAGACGCAACGCGTTCATCTCGGACATTGGGGTTCGGGTCGACTTGGTCCATGATGATGAGCATATCATAGTCCGAATCGGATCGTGCCCCGCCTCTTACTCGTGAGCCGAACACCATCACAGACACCACGTCCGGCCCAAACTCATGCAGAACCATGCTCAGCAACTGTTGAAACCCGGGCATGCTAAGTCCTCGCGGCTGATCCGACTGCACCTATGCGACAAGTATGTTTGGAGAAGCCCTTAAACTCGACTACTCGTTCACACAATTGAACGAGATCGCGCTGAACTCTGTTGACCCTAGCAGGGCGAGCGTAAGCTCCCGACTTCAGTCGCGGAGAGAATCAAGCAGACATCGCTATTGAGAAACTTCGATGCTTCAAGCCGAAAGGCCGCAAATTCAACGGCAAGTCCTCCGCATCCCAACATTCCAATTCAGACGCACGCTGCATTTTGGTGAATCACGTGGAAGAGGAGAAGAGAAACATGGGTGTAGGTCACTCTGATTTTCTTCCTTTCGACAGGGCGTTCAGGGAGTTCATTCTCACACACAGGGAGGGTGTACTGGTCGCTGGGCTTCTAGGAAAGGCTCGCCGGGCCGACTTACGTCGGTCGTTCAGATATTTCAGGCGGTGTCGTGTCATCGTGACGCTTGGTATCAAGTGATATCGCTTTTTCGCCAAGGATTTCCCGGCCTTCTAGGCCGTGAGTTCCTCAGGGTTGGTCTCGCTTAAGATCCGAGCGCGACAGTGTCGCTTGATCTTCCTGTGAAGATCTTTGTCCGCAGTGATGAGCATGGCGTCGTAGTCTCTGGCGAGCGCAACATAAGCCGCATCATAGAAAGTCATTCGCAATTGCCGAGAGATCTCGAAGGTCTTCTCTAACAGGGAGGGCTCTGCGAGACCTCTCAATCCGAGGCCCAGGTCTAAGAGTGACTGAAACGCCTTGGCAGAGTCCTCGTTCGTGAATGAGGGATGCCTCGTCAGAGCGTTTCCAATTTCACATATGATGAGTACGGGTGAGG
>Ga0208828_1000595_pt1 | contig 15867 bp, 15 predicted proteins | sample Kivu_160m_FD_185487 | JGI IMG/M metagenome (GOLD analysis project Ga0208828, IMG submission 185487) | Freshwater microbial communities from Lake Kivu, Western Province, Rwanda to study Microbial Dark Matter (Phase II) - Kivu_160m (SPAdes)... | ecosystem: Environmental > Aquatic > Freshwater >... | reverse complement strand
GCTTATATGCCTTGTTCAGCACGATTTCCCTGCCAAGCTCATATTTCCCCACAAAGCCCCTGGACTTGGTCAGTGCAAGGACGCAGGAAAGGAGGTCCGCGTTCCCGGCGCGCTCGCCGATGCCGTTAATTGTGGTATTGATATATGCATCCTGGCCTACGTCAATTGCCGCCCTGGCTCCAGACAATGAATTAGCCACGGCCATGCCAAGATCGCCGTGGCAATGGATCTCGATGGGAATGCCCGTCTCCCCCGCTATCTGGTTGACGGTGCTATATATGGTAAACGGGTCATCGTATCCCAGTGTATCGCAGTAGCGGAACCTGTCGGCGCCGTTTACCTTTGCTTCTTTTGCAAACTCGATAAGAAAATTGATATCCGTCCGCGATGCGTCTTCGGCATTTACGCCGACGGCCTTTGCGCCCAGTTTTTTGGCAGCTTTGATAGCATCGACCATCTGCTCGATTACATCCACCCTGGATTTCCGGCCCTTGAACTTGCCCTGTAACATCTGGTCGGAGGTAGATATCGATAGGTTCAGGTACTGGATCTCGGGAACCATATCGAACGTATTCTCCACATCCTCTACTGTTGCCCTGATCCAGCCGCTGAGGCGGATGGGTTGCAGATATCCTATTCTGGCAAGCTCGAGGTTGGCCCTCAGGTAGTTAGTCTCATGTTTGGTGGTGGGAAAGCCGAACTCCGACTGGAACACGCCAAACTCGTTAAGGTAAATATTTATCATCGTTTTCTGGAGTTTGGAGAGGCTGAGCCTGGCGGTCTGCACACCGTCCCTGTTGGTCACGTCTATAAAATAAATCTTGCCCATATCACCTTTGCGAAGCACGATTAATCAATTAGAAATGCAATATGGAAAATTATACTGGAATATTATAGCATCGTCCGTTACTTAGCGCCTTGTCAGCAGCAAAATGATGAGGATGATGATGACGATGATCAACCCTGCGCCCATAAATAAGGCAACCGGCGGTATGCCGGGTGCTGGAGGCGAAGGCGACGCGCCGGTCACAAAGGAACTGGTTGACCCGTGTACCGAACGGCCGCCCGCCACAGGGTTCAGTGCCACGGCGCGGTAGTAATAAGTGGCCCCGTGGCTCAGGCCTGTAAGTGCGGCGCTGAGTGATCCGGGCGAATTGCAGGTCTGCGCGCCGGTGGAATTGCCCAATTCCTTGGTTGTGCCGTATTCGAACCAGGCCTGCACCATCGACGTGTTGCCGAGATCGTCGAGGTTCCCGTTAAGAGTTGCAGAGGAATTGCTGATACCTGTTGCCGGCAAGGTGGTCACCGCGATCCTGGAGTTGGAAACCGTGGTAAAGATATCCTGTGAGCCGTAGGACTTGGTCCCGTCAGGCGCCTGAGCCACTGCCTGGAAGTAATAGTCCGTGCCCGGGGTTAAGCCGGGTATCTCGACGGATACGGTTCCCGGTGAAGTTATGTTCTGTAAGACGGTGGTATTGCCGTAGTCAGGTGTCCTGCCGTAGTCAAACCATACCTGGATAGACCTGACGTTCCCAAGGGAATTGACATAGGCGTTCAACGTTGCAGCCGTCGTACTGATGGAGCTCGCTGCGTTGGTCGATATCGACACTGGCGATGCTGCGATCGTCTGGAAGGTGCTGTACTGGCCGTAGACAGAGCTGCCGTTGGAGAATGCCGCGGCACGGTAGTGATAGGTAGTCCCCGGACGAAGTGTGGTCACATTGTAACTGAAGCTGCCCGGCGCACCTAACATCTGCTGCGGCGTGCTGCTGCCAAAGGTGAGATCAGTACCATATTCGAACCAGGCATTTACCGTACTGCTCGAACCCATCGATGTAAGATAACCGTTAAATGTAGCTGACTTTGTCGCGATATTGCTGGCGGCGCTGGTGCTGACATTGGCACCCGGTGCGAAAGCAGTTGTGAACACGCTATCAAAACCACGTACGGTCACTCCCTCTCCTCCACCGGGTACTGCCAGGGCGCGGAAGTGGTAGGTGGTGCCCGGCGCCAGTCCCTGCAAAGTGTAATTAAAGACCCCGCTTGAATACATTGTTTGCATGGGGGTTACCTGGCCATAAGCCGTGGTAGTGCCCCATTCGAACCATACGTTGGCACTTCTATAAGCGCCCAATGATTGCAGGTAGCCTATAACAGTCGCCGAAGTAGCCGTAATATTTGTCTCCGCGCCTGTGCTAACGGCGATATTGCCGCCCGGGGTAGTGAAGCTGGCTGCATTACCGTACACTGCCGAGACACCTATCACCGTGGGCATGGCGGCGGCACGGAAATAATATGTGCTGTTGGGACTCAGTCCAGAAATTTGAAGACTGAATGGTCCCGGTCCATACAAGATTTGTTCACCTGTAGTGTTCCCATAAGCTGTTGACGTGCCATAGTTGAACCAGACTTTCACGTTATTGTAGGGTCCCATGCTGGAAAGGTAGCCGCGGAGCGTCGCAGCGCCGGACGTGACATCCGAAGCCGAGCTTGTACTCACTTCGATGGGTGCCTGTGGGATGGAAGGGATCGTATTGAATGAAACAAAGGCACCTTCGGCTTTCTGACCGCCCATCAAAGGGGCCATAGCGACGGCGCGGAACTGGTACGAAGTGCCGGGGGCAAGACCGCCGATATGTGCACTGAAGGGGCCCGGTGCGCTCATAGCCGGCCCGCTGACAGAACTACCATTGCTCAATTCGAAAGAAACCACAACCGTCGTATAAGGGCCGAGCGAGCCGAGGTGGCCGTTGAGAGTGGCCGAGGAACTGGTAATGCTGGTGGCGCCCTGCGTCGCAACCTCGATTTGACCGCCCTCCTGGTAGCTGCCGCTATTCAACAACGGCGCGGAAGTAGAATTAATGGCCAGCACGGGCGATGCAAGAAAAATCGCAAGTGCCAGTATGGCAAAAAGAAGCAGCAATCTTCGCGACATAACGTCCTCCAAAAGCAAAATTATTGGGGTGATTTCCCCTGCCAGGCCTTATAAACCGGTTCTCGCCTATTTTATTATCACATGGAATGTCTTGGTTTCAAGTCCGGGGTTATTAGGCTCAAAAGAGCGTTTATAGTTCAGGTAGATCTGTGTATCACCTTTTTTCATCCCCTCAAACTGGAAACTTTCAGTGCCGCCCGCACCAATCATACCTGTTTGCGATGGTGTGTAACGCTTAATCAGCTTGAGCAAGCTCTGATCAAAACCCGCTTCCCACGTATAACCCGTAGTCGGATTGGCATTTACCGTAATTGTGAAAGCCACCCCAACCGGCACCTCTATCTTCTGAGCAGGATTTGAATATTCCAGCGATGCCTGTGGAGTTGCGGGCTGCTGCTGCGCGCAGGCAGGGAGCAGCAACACGGCAACAAATAAGATTGCGATGATCGTTTTTGTCATGTTCATTTCATTCCTCCTCGTCGAATTTAATGTTTAGACGAGCTATTTGATAGTGACCGTGAATATAACGGTCTTATCGTAATCCGTGGTTTCCCAGGATCTCTTGTAGGTCATTTTTATCTGCGTGTCTCCAGCCTTTAACGCCTTGAACACGTAAAGCTGGCCACCGCCAGAGCCGGCCATCTGGGGCCGCGAGGCCCGGTATTCGCTCTTGACCAGTTCGATCATGGCCTTGTCGTACACCTCGTTTTTCTCCCACGTATAGCCAGTGGTCGGGTTGGACTCGAGGCTGATCTCGAACTGCTCGCCCACAGTGACCTGTATAGGCTTTGAGGAGTCGGTGAACTCTTTGACGGGCGGGGTACTGACCACAGGCGGCTTAGTGCTTGTCTCAGGATTGGTGCTGCCCATGCAGCCGACGAGCAACGCTGCAAACGTAACCAGTAAACAAATAACCGGGATGATCTTTTTCATCTCTCACCTCCAGGAAGCATGTGGTTATATTTTGCCTGTTGCGCGGTTTTATTTCAAAATAAGTATTTGCAAATTGGTTAATAATACAACACAGTGCTGACTCGATGTCAATGCCCATTTAATACTATGCCGGCAATTCCCGAAAATTGTTTTTATATTTCGGGCGGTGTTACAATTTTCTGATGTGCAAGAATTTTTATTCGTGCCTAACCTGTAATTGAGAGGAATTAAATATGAAAGCCAGGACAATTAAATTTTTCCGCGAGGGATTTTATGCGGTTCTGCTTGTCCCCTTGCTGGGAATGCTGGTATTTTCGGGCATTGCCTGTCAGGCTGGCCCGAAGGGATATAAGGGCAACCCTGAAGCTGTTCAATGGAATGAAACAGGTATAAAAATGTACCAAGAAGGCACTTATGATAAGGCGGTCTTGTATTTTGATCGCGCTATAGAAAAAGATTCGAGCAACCCGGCCCTCTGGTTCAATAAGGGTCAAACGTTAGATGCCATGAAGAGGTTCGATAAGGCGATAGAGGCTTACGATCAGGCTTTGCAGCTTGATCCAAACTTTGCAGATGCCTGGAGTAACAAGGGGATGTCAAACTATGACCTGGAAAAATTCGACAAGGCGCTGGAATGCATCGATAAAGCCACTGCAATTGACAGCAATAATGCCACATACTGGTCCAACAAAGGCCTGATATTACTTGCCCTCCAGAAATATGCCGAAGCGGTGCCCTGCTATGAGAAGGCGGCATCCCTTGACTCTGACAACCCTAAGCTCTGGAGCATGAAAGCCTATTCACAGATGAAGTCGTCTCGCTTCCAGGATGCACTCGGATCCGCCGATAAGGCCATTTCACTTGATCCCGCAAACCCACTGCCGTGGGGCTACAAGGCGAAGGCGCTCTATGAGTTAAGAAGATACGACGAGGCGCTGGTGGCTTTCGACAAGGGACTGGCCCTGGACCCCAATCAGCCAGCCTTGTGGTATAGCAAAGGGCTCACGCTCGAAAGCCTTAAACGCGACAGCGAAGCTAGGAAGTGCTACGATAAGGCAAGAGCGCTGGGATACCAGTTTTAGGCGTTTTTCTCGGATAGGCCTTTCGTATTCTCATTTTGCCATCCGGCGTGATACCCTATTAATGGAGGTTTTATGAGTACCGATAACGCTGCAGAGCAGCGTAAAAACAGCGATAAGAAATCGCTTACCGAGCCAACCGAACCACCTCCGGAAGAGAACGGCGGCAGGAAAAAGCTGGAAATAGAGATCAGGGATATGGAGGTTGATGATATACCTGCTGTGTTCCACCTTGGAGAGCAGGTCTTTACTGCCGATAAGACACCGACCCTCTACCGCACCTGGGATGAGTTCGAGGTGGTATCCATGTTCAATGCCGACCATGACTACTGCCTGGTAGCTGAACTCGAAGGCAGGATAATCGGTTTTACGCTGGGCAACGTGGTGGCGAAGAAGAAATCCGCCTGGAAATATGGCTACCTGGTATGGCTGGTAGTATCGCCCCAGTTCCAGCGACTGGGCGTTGCCAGCAGGCTTTTCAATAAGTTCGCCGATAAAATGATCGAGGATGGGGTGCGTATGTTCATTGTGGACACGGAGGCGGACAACCTGCCTGCACTGCACTTCTTCCGTGCCAAGGGGTTTACCAGCCCTCAGCAGCATATTTACATGACCTATAACCCGGCTGCCACCGAACAGCAAAAAGAAAAAAAGCGCGGTACGAGAGGCAAGAAAAATGGGAACGACCACAGGCGCAACAGCTGATATCCAACCTGAAAGGCTGAAGAAGCTGCTTAAGGACCTGGTGGACATCTACAGCCCCTCCGGCAAGGAAGAGGAGATACTCGAATTCGCGGAGAATTATCTCAAAGGCTTCGGGCTTAACGTGAAACGGCAGCCTGTGGACGAGAACCGCTACAACATCGTGGTGCTGCCTCCAAAAACCGACGAGGTAGACCTGTGCTTCGTGGGGCATTTAGACACCGTTACGGCACACGACCTCGACGATTTCGGTTTTTATGAGGAGGATGAGCGGGCCTGCGGGCTGGGTACTACCGATATGAAGGCAGGCTGCGCCGCCATGATCGAGGCTTTCACGGTGCTGGCCGATAAGAAAGGAAGGTTCCCCTCCGTGGGACTTGCCCTTGTAGTGGGTGAAGAGGAGGAGAGCGACGGCGCCAAGACGCTGGTGCGGGAATACCGCTTCCCCTGGGCCGTGGTGGCAGAGCCGACCAATATGATTCCCTGCCTGGGCCATTACGGTTACCTCGAGGTTCTGTTGCGCACGCGGGGCAAGAAGGCGCATTCCTCCATGCCGGAGCTGGGGCAGAATGCCATAGAAAGCATGCTGAAGCTATTGCTCCAGGTTACGGAATATGCAACCTCGGTGCAGAGCGGCCTGGTTTACAACATCCGTCAGCTTTCCGGCTTCCCCGGCGGTTTCGTGGTGCCGGATACCTGTGAGGCGTGGCTGGACCTGCACCTGCCGCCGGACTCGCGCATGGACGTTTTGAAAGCGGAGCTTGAGCACCTGGTGGAGGATGCCAGCAAGATCATCCCCGAGCTGGATGCCTATATAAGGTTTGAGAACACGCAATCCGGCTACCGTATATCGCAGGACAGGCCGCTGGTACGAAAGCTCAGGGACGTCTGCAAGGGCATGAAGGTAGCCTGGGAGGCACAGGACTTTCGCAGCCACTCCGACGGCAATGTGCTCTGGGGAGCGGGTGTTGACCCCATTATCCTCGGCCCAGGGCGGCTCGAAACGGCGCACACGCCGGAAGAGTCCGTTAATTTCACCCAGGTGGTGCAGGCGGCGCAGCTTTACGTCAATTTCGCGCTTGCTGTATAGCACATCGGACGTGATAAAAGTCCTAAACACTAGGCAGCGTAGACTGGTAATATATCGGGGAAAATTGCGGGTAAAGGAGGATTTATATCATGTCTAAGTCTGAAGATGCCCTCAGGGCAGCCCTCGCGGGAGAGTCACAGGCAAACAGGAAATATCTGGCGTTTGCCGCGACAGCCGGTAAGGAGGGCTTTACCCAGGTAGCAAAGATGTTCAGGGCAGCAGCCGAAGCCGAGACAGTGCATGCCATGAACCATCTCAGGGCGCTGAAAGGCATCAAGAGCACCAGGGAGAACCTGCAGGAGGCCATCGGCGGCGAGACCCACGAGTTCAAAAGCATGTACCCGGAGATGATCGCCACGGCCAGAGCAGAGGCTAACAAGGACGCCCTGCGCACCTTCGAATGGGCTAACGCAGTGGAGCAGGTGCATGCCAAGCTGTACCAGGGGTTGCTGGACAATCTGGGCGAGGGCAAGGAGACATATTCGTACTACGTATGTCCGGTCTGCGGCTACACCGCCGAGAAAGAGGCTCCCGATGCCTGCCCCGTCTGCGGCACCAGCGGCAAGATGTTCAAGAAAGTGGACTAAAAGTTCCAAATACCAAATGCCGGGCTAAAACAATGTAGAAATACTAAATACTAAATGCACTGAAGTAATATTGGCGTAATTCTATAGCCAGTCCATTACAAAGGGCATTATTTTTTACCGGGGAGTTGATACACGATGCCGTTTCCCGTACTTTCCAAGACGAAATTTATGCATGGCATGCAGTGCCATAAGTTGTTATGGACAGAGCTGCACGAGCCACAGCTTGTGCAGCAGCCGGATGAGGTGACGCAGCACAGGTTCGACCAGGGACATCTGGTAGGCCATCTGGCAAAGGGACTCTTCCCGAATGGCATTGACATCCCAACGAAGGATATTGCCGCTAACATCAAGATGACAAAAGAGTACCTTTCCCGACAGGCGCCACTTTTTGAGGCTGGGATATCTGCCGGGAACATCTATTCCAGGCTGGATATTTTGAACCCTGCCGGCGACGGTGAGTGGGACATCATCGAGGTGAAGAGTTCGGCCAGCGTAAAGGACGAACATAAATATGAGGTAGCTTTCCAGAGGCTGTGCTGCGAAAGCGCTGGTCTGAAGATAGGTAAGTGCAGTGTGGCCCGGATTAACACACAGTATGTGAAGAATGGTGAGATCGATCCCCGGCAATTGTTCATCATTGAGGACATAACAGATGTGGTTAACGTGCTACTTGATGGGGAATTGAAGGGAAAGGTAGAAGAGGCCCTGGCGGTGATGACGATGCAGCAGTGCCCGGATGTCGCCATCGGAAAGCACTGCGGCGACCCCTACGAATGCCCGCTGCGAGAAATATGCTGGGCATTTCTTCCCGAGCACCACGTTTTCAGCCTGTATTACGGCGGCAGCAGGAGCGTTGAGCTATTTAACAGCGGGATATGTGCTATCGCGGACATCCCTGAAGGCACCAAACTTTATGAGAAGCAAATAATACAGAGAGATTGTGTGAAATGCGGCCAGCCTCATATCAATAGTGAAGCTATCCGTGCCTTCCTGCGGGCGCTGCAATACCCGGTTTATTATCTGGATTTCGAGACCTTTAGCACCGCCATACCACTGCTGGACGGCACCAGGCCATACCAGTCCATCCCTTTCCAGTTCTCGCTGCACGTGGTTAAATTGCCCGGTGCGGAGGCGGAGCATTTCAGCTACCTGGCTGAGGGAAAGGATGACCCCCGTCCATGGCTGCTGGCTGAGCTGAAGAAGCTCATCGGTGGCATCGGGAGTATAGTGGCCTACAACTCGGGTTTCGAGCAACAGGTCTTAAAAGATTTAAGTGCCGTCTTTCCGGAGCATTCAGCCTGGGTTGAGAGTCTGTATCCGCGGATGATAGACCTGCTCAAGCCTTTCAGCAATTTCCATTATTACCATCCTGACCAGAAGGGGAGCGCGTCGCTAAAGAAAGTTCTGCCTGCCATGACAGGTATAAGCCACGAGGACCTGGCTATCAGTGACGGGCAGCTTGCTGGTATATACTACCTCGATGCCACCTACGGCGACGTCAGCGGTGAAGAGAGGCGGTCGATCCGGCAGCACCTTGAGGAATACTGTGGCCTGGACACAAGGGGGATGGCGCTGATCGTGGAAAGGCTATATGCGATTATTGGGTAGTCTGCAACGGATGCAAGCAGAGTGTTCATGCCGCCGGACTAGGGTATGGCTATTTCGTCTATCGGCAACTCTTCGACTTTGTCGTTTATGATCAGGAAAACATCGAGCCGGCAGTCCTCATTGTTTGAAGGATCATGGATGGTCAAGTTCCCGTAGTCGGGGGCGAGGCAGACCAGGTGCCGCACCGTATTAACCAGTTTTTCCTTGGTCTTGTTATCGCCTGATTCCCGGTATTTTTTCAAGAAATGCAGCACCATGTAATGCCAGGGCGGGAATACGTTGGGGTTGATATTCAAGGCTGTGCGGAAAAGTGCGAAGGCCTCATCGATGCGCTTAAGGTTATACAGGCTGCCAGCCTTATTTGTTATCGCTAAAAGGTTATCCGGTTCCATCTCAAGCGCCCGGTCAAAACACCGGATGGCGTCCTCATTCTGATCCAGCTTGAAGTGGCACAGTCCGGTTTTGAACAAATCATCAAATGTGATTTCCTTTTCGTGTTCCTTTACTAAGGTATTACAATATTTGAGAGAATCGGAATATTCCTCATCTGCCAGGTGTTTATCTATGAGCAATCTCAAGTCGTCAGTTTTCATGCCGTGCTCCTTGGGAACAATTTAGTGGCCGAATCATGGAATGACTTGTTCAACAATATCATATTTTTTAACATTGGCCAAAGAGTAGCCGGTTAATCGAGTGACCATACATGTTGACAGCTTGTAGCCCAATTGCCATACTGTTCAATGTTCAAAGCTATGCATACTGAAATCAGGGTGAGTATAAATTGACTATGGAGATCGTGCCCGGAGTTTACCGGCTTAGTGGAATCTGGGATAACGTAGATTTGGGTGCCAACGTATATCTGATAGCAGATGACACCCTGACGCTTGTTGACACGGGGTTCAAGGGCAAAGCTAAAGAGATAATGCAAAGAATAGTCAGGCTGGGATATTCTTTCTCTGATATAGCCAACATCATCCTCACGCATCACCATCCTGATCACACGGGCAACCTGGCTGCCCTCAAGGAAATTACGCAGGCCAGGGTCATTGCGCACCGTGCCGACGCTGTCTATATAGACGGCAGTCTGCCGCAACCGGGGCCTTCTGGCCCGCAGTGGCTGAGAAATATGTCAGGTCATTTGGGCTGGCTGCTGAATACTGCGCCGGCGGAAGTGGATATACAGGTCGATGACGGTGATGAATTGCCGGTATCTGGTGGCATCAAGATATTGCACACTCCCGGACATACACCCGGCAGCATTTGTATCTTTTTGAAGCAAAAGGGAGTTGTCCTTGTGGGTGACCTGCTGGCTCAACGTTTTGGCCTTAGACTACCTTCCATTCCGTTCACAGCCGATACAGCCCGGGCGGTTAAGTCCGTTAAAAAACTGGCTGACCAGGAATTTGATGTTATTTGTTTCGGGCACGGCTTACCGCTTAAGCGCAGAGCAAGCAGCAGGGTGGTTGAGTTTGCCAGCAGGCTCAAATAAATTATACAAAGCAAAGAATGAACCGATGTAATTAACCGGGTTAAGGCATTTAATTCTAGAAATTAAAGAATTATTTCCCGCGTCCTTTTGATTTTTTAATCACAGCAGCGGCAAAGGCGTGGGAACGCTTAAGCCATTCTTTGAATGCTTTTGTATCTTCATACAGAACTCTGGGAACTACGACGTATTCTTTCATAACATGACCCTTTACGGGCTCAAAGGGCCGGGCCAGTGGGAATTCCCGGAGAATCTCATTCCTGTCGTTTTCTGACAGGCGGATGAAAATGTTATCCTCATGCACGCCCGCGAACATATTGCGGTTTATCATGAATACCGGGGAACCGAACATTATCTTTCTATCGCAGGGGAAACTGATAACCACTGCTTCTAGTAGCTTACCCAGTTCTGGCGAACTTTTCTTCCACTTCATTTCCCTGTTCATGATGCCCTCCATAATCTGTTATGTTTGTTGTGCAGCATTATTACCTGTTTCCGGCAATTTGTGCAATCGGTAGATGGAATGTTAAAGAGCCTCTGGTAGTTATATAATATACGCGTTTTAGTTGCCAATCGGCGCAGAAAGTCAGGAAAGAGAGGAAAATATGGACTTTAACTTAACCGAGGAACAGAACATAACGCGTCAGGCCGTGCGGGACTTTGCGGAAAAGGAAATAGCGCCGGTCGCCAGGGAGTTGGATGAGAAGGAAGAATTCTCCGTTGAGCTGACGCAGAAAATGGCCGAACTGGGACTGCTTGGCGCCTTCGTTTCCGAAAAGTACGGCGGTTCCAACATGGGATATGTCTCTTACATCATAGCCGTGGAGGAGCTTGCCAGGGTGGATGGATCGCAGGCTGCGACGATTATTGCCGGCAATTCACTGGGCATCGGCCCCATCTATTATTTCGGAAGCGAGAAACAGAAGAAGGAGTGGCTGCCCCGGCTCTGTGCGGGGAAGTGCCTGGCTGCCTTCGGCCTCACGGAGCCAGAGGCCGGGTCCGATGCCGGCAGTTCCAAAACAAAAGCAGAGCTTAAGGGAGACCGCTGGGTCATCAACGGGCGCAAGATATTTATAACCAATTCCGCCTGTTCTATGACGGGGGTTATCATCGTCCAGGCCGTGACCGGGGAGACAAAAGACGGGAAGCGTGAAATAAGCTGTTTTCTGGTGCCTGCTGATGCGCCCGGCTTTACCGCCAAAGACATGAAGGGCAAAATGATGTGGCGGGCATCCAATACGGGAGAGCTTTACTTTGATGACTGTATTGTGCCCAGGGAAAACCTGCTGGGTAAGAGAGGTGATGGGTTCCACCAGATGCTTGCCACGCTGGATGGAGGGCGCCTGGGAGTTGCTGCAATGGGGCTTGGCGGAGCACAGGGCGCGTTTGACGTAGCGCTGGAGTATGCCAATTCACGCATCCAGTTCGGGCGGCCGGTGAGCTCCTTTCAGGTCAACGCTTTTAAGCTGGCAGATATGGCGTTGGAGATCGAGGTGGCGAGGAATTTCCTTTATAAAGCATGCTGGATGAGGGATAACGGGCAACCGGTAACCAAGGAAGCAGCCATGTCCAAGCTTTTTTGCTCAGAAGTTATGCACAGGTGCGTTAATCATGCTGTTCAGCTACACGGCGGATACGGCTTGATGAAGGATTTCAGGGTGGAAAGGCTTTATAGGGACCAGAGGCTTTTGGAGATCGGCGAGGGGACCTCGGAGATTTGTCGGATTGTCATCGCCCGCCACATCGGCGTAGAGGGAAGGGCGATATAGGAGAAAATTATGAAAAAGAAAAAAGATATAAAAAACGTTAAAGCCGCTGCTAAACCGGTACGGCCCAGGCGGAAAATTGAAGAGCATGGAGATTTTCTCACGGCACCATCACGTGCAGCAGCTCCCCGAGCCTTAAAGGAAGAAACAGGCGGCTCTCTGGGTGAACGGATCAAGAAAGCGCGTGAGTCGCGTGGATTGACCCTCAAAGATATCAGCAGCCGCACCGGCATAAGCGCGAATGTATTGAAACAGGTGGAATCAAATGGATTGACTCCTCCGCTGGGCCAACTGATCAAGTTAGGCAAGGCGCTGGACATGAAGATGGGCTATTTCATTTCGCCGGGGGTGGATAAACCCCTGACGGTGGTCCGCAAAGATCAGCGCCGCATGGTCTCACGGTATGGCGAGAAAAAGAGCGCAGTTTACGGCTATTATTACGAGTCGCTGGCCGCGGAGAAAGGTAACCGTGTTATGGAGCCTTTTATAGTTACCTTGTTGCCCACGGGGAAGGAAGAGCTATCTACCCATGACGGCCAGGAATTTATTTTCGTTCTAAATGGCAAAATGAAAGTACAGGTTGGGAAACAAGTTGAGGTTTTGCAAGCCGGTGATTGCGTCTATTACGATTCAAATAAACCCCACTACGTAGGAACCGTAGGTAGGAAAAAGACTACTATTTTGGCCGTGCTCTACGCGGGATTTAAATAACGTCAACTATTATTTAAAAGGGTAAGGTCCCGCCAGATATTACTAAAATAACATCCAGTGCCGACTCGTCTGGCAGTGAGTCATAACGCATATCTGGCAGTCCCGCCCGGTGTAATGCCGTGCCATACAGTTTGTCGGCAAAAGGGTCGGTTTAGATATCGCGCCTGTAGTCTTCTAATTGCTGGCCGTAAGAGTCAGTAAAGTGATCGATAAATCACCTGCTTCGTAATAAGTAACCATAAACAGTGAGGTATAATTCACTATTATATTTCCATTTAACTATTCAACCGTGGTCGATCCGTTTCTCGGAGACCTCAGGAATTCTGTCGTTGAGCTTGCCAGGATCAATGCGGGCGATAGAGTGCTGGATGTATGCTGCGGGACGGGCGACCAGGTGTTCCACTATTTGCGGAAGGGGGCTGTTGCCACCGGAGTAGATCGGGACCCCAGGATGATTGAACTGGCAGAAAAGGACCAGGAAAGGCAAGGATTCGACAATGTCAATTTCCGCCTGGGCAGCGCCGCAAAGCTGCCGTTTCGGGACGGGTACTTTGATTGCGCTTCCATATCACTCGGGTTACACGAGATGAACAGAGATGAGCGGAGTAGGGTAGTTTCTGAGATGAAAAGGGTGGTGAAAAAGTCAGGCAATCTGATATTTGTTGACTTCAATGTTCCCTCACCCAATAACTCGATTGCCTGCCTTATCAACGCAGTGGAATTCCTTGCAGGTAAAGATAATTACAGGCGCTTCAGGGATTACATGGCGCAGGGTGGATTAAACCAGTTGCTGAAAGAGAACCAGTTAACTGTGCAAAAGGAAGCCCTTTATAAGAGCGGGAACGTGCAAATAATTAAGGCAAGCAACCCCTGGTAACTTGCGTAAAAACCTCGTTCTTCCTTCAGCAACCGGAGAGGATTCAATATTTGATTAAAGACGATCAGTTTGTCGGCAAAATGCCGGCGACGGGTCGGTTTAGACATTGCGCCTGGAGGGATTCGAACCCGTGACTATTGGTTTCGCAGATATGTACCTGTGGCCAACCCAGACAGTTGTACCACTATTAAAGTTAGTGTTATCATGCCACATATCTGACATCGTGTTTTAGGAAGGAAGAATTTCCGTTTGAAGGGATAAGGGGGTTATAAATGGAAGCAATCTGGCAATGGGGAATTAACCTGATCATAGCAATCCAGCAGGTTCACGGTCCCTTACTAGACAGCATTTTCCGGGGGATCACTTTCATGGGTGAGGAGCAGTTCTATCTGGTTCTCTTACCTTTGATTTTCTGGTGTTTCGACTACAGCTTTGGTGCTGTGCTGGTCATCTTCTTCCTGCTTTCGAATTCCCTTAATATTATTTTGAAGGACTTTTTTCAGTATCCTCGTCCATTTGATCTAAATCCCAGCCTGAAGCTTTCTCAGGCCGAAGGGTATGGCATGCCGAGCGGGCATGCGCAAATGGTGGTCACTGCGTGGGGAGCAATTGCCGTCAGGATACAGAAAACATGGTTTTGGATAGTGGCAATTGTGATAATGTTACTTATCGGATTCTCACGCATATACTTGGGAGTGCACTTTCCCACGGATGTGTTTGCCGGCTGGATTATCGGCGCTATATTGCTGGCTATTTATATTGCGGTCAAGTCTCCGGTGGGAAAATGGTTGTCGGGGCTTAATCTGTGGCTGCAGATTTTAATGGCCATAGGTGTGCCCTTACTATTGCTTGTACTTGATCATAGTAATGAATCGATCACCAGTGCGGGGACTTTATTTGGTATAGGAGTGGGCCTGGCATTCGGGCGGCGCTATGTTTCATTTAGTGTAAGCGGAATGTGGTGGCTGCGCGTGGTGCGTTTTATCACAGGCTTTGTAGTTGTACTGGCACTGTACCTGGGACTTAAGGCAGTATTCCCGCCGGACGGTACTGCATTGGGGCCGGTATTCCGTTTCCTTCGCTATGGACTGATCGGTGGCTGGATGGCTCTTGGTGCCCCCTGGCTCTTCCGGCTTATGCGGCTGGCGCCAGGTGCCGATTGAAATAACTTATTTTGCCAGGGACTTAATTCTTCGATCGCTAAAACACGGCAATAATAATAAGACACTGTAATTGGCAAAATTACAGATGCGGACTTGTTCTATACTGTCATATTGAGTGCTATCTCGTCCCAGACAATCTGACAGTAAAATGTCGGTAAAGGAAAAAGTCTAAATACGCGCCTGGAGGGATTCGAACCCACGACCCCCGGTTCCGAAGACCGATGCTCTAGTCCGCTGAGCTACAGGCGCATGACGAAAAATGAAGCTAAAATCGCCCTTTCTGGATTAACCCGAAAAAGCCAAAAACCAAAAAAGCTAATAATATTATTTAACAGCCTCATTTTCAGTCGAAGTATACTTGTTGGCAAAAGCCTCGTCAAAGCGCTGTGCCGCCGCCCTCTACATCCTGCTTACTTGGGTTTATGAGTTCGCCCCTTCTCTTCCCTATTTGCGGGTGATTGGCGACTGGGGCACCGGCAAGACCCGCTTCCTGCAGGTTGTCGGTTCTATCTGCTTCCGCCCTATCTTCGCCTCCGGCGCCTCCACTCCTTCCCCCATCTTCCGCATTCTCGATCAATATCGCGGCACCCTTATCCTGGATGAGGCCGACTTCAAGGATTCCTCATCCTGGACCGATATGGTCAAGATACTCAATAACGGGTACCGCCCCGGCTTCCCTGTCCTGCGTGCCGATAAGGACAACGGCAAGTGGCGTCCCCGCGGCTACAAGGTGTTCGGCCTCAAGCTCATCGCCACCCGCCATCGCTTCCAGGATGAGGCCATTGAGTCCCGCTGCCTCACCACCGAGATGCCTGTGCTCACCCGTAACGATATCCCCCGCGTCTTCCCCGTCACCTATGATGATGAGGTGCACGACCTGCGCTCCAAGCTGCTCACCTTCCGCCTGCACAACCTGATCAAGCTCAAGGG